>OLNU01002592.1_pt1 | contig 10650 bp, 10 predicted proteins | sample 1672241 | NCBI WGS metagenome assembly OLNU01 (sample SAMEA3136663, study PRJEB25190) | human gut metagenome | biome: human gut; feature: human-associated habitat; material: faeces | place: Austria | collected 2013 | reverse complement strand
TCTTGTCTTGCGCTAAAAGTGGGCTGACAAGATTGAGAGAAAATATAAATAATATGGATAGAAAATGTTTCATAATCAATTATATAAACAATATTCAAATGTTTGCATTGGTAACAGGGTTCCCGCTGTTTATCGGATTGGTGAAAGGGAGCATTTCCTTTCTTTGTCTTATATCAGTCACACCGATAATGTTATTGCTTTCCGAAAGGAGCCATGTCCGTCGTTTATATACGGTTCTTTTGGCTTTGTCCGGCTCCTGTTCCTTTATACTTGTTCTTTGCGGCGTTGAATTTGTAGCGCAAGGTGAGAGTTACCTGTCGGAACTGGGTTATATAATCGCTCATAGTGCGTATTCCGCTGTATATCAATATGTCCGCATCGTCGGTTTCCAAAAGGTTATTGGCTTGCAGTTGCATGCTCAGCCGGTTATTGAAGAATGCTTTGTATAGAGCCAGCGACACATTGCACGCATCTTTTTGCAGGTATATGTTCTGGTTGTGGCCGCAGGTGGTGTAAACGGCGTTTATATCAAGCAGTATACCGGCAGGCAGTGAGAGGTTGTTGCGCCAGACAAATGTACCGACAGGGTTGTTCAGTGACTTTATGCCGTTGTGGGTTTCGATGGAGAACCACTGCTTGTAGAGCTCTGCCGTGAACTGCGGTTTCCACAGCCCGATGGTGGGCGCCACTGTCAGTGATGCCGTCATGCGGTCGTAGGATTCGGTGTTTACCACTTTCATCAACGAGATGGTGGGATTCTCTTCCGAATAGTTTTCTGATATCTGTATCATGTCATCTTTCACGCGGCTGTATCCCACGGAGACATTCAGCCATTGGTAAGAGGCAGCCAGTAATATGTTTTGCGTCATGGTCGGAGTCAGGAAAGGGTTTCCTGTCTGATAAGTATAGCGGTTGGCATAATAAGTACTATTCCGCAGGTTGTCATAAGAAGGGCGGGTGATGTCTCCTGCATAACTGAGCTGCACTTGTGTCTTTCCGATGGGGAAGTTGATGTTCAGCGAAGGGAAAATGTTATCGAACTTACGGCTTTGTACATCTATGTGTTTGCCTTTCTCGTAATAGTCGAAGCCTACGTGTTCGTATCGGATACCTGCCTGTATGCTTACGTTGCCGAAGGAACGGGTGTAGTCTGCAAACATGGAGGCGGCTCCTTCCTTTATCTCGCTGTCGTCATTGGCAAGGATACCTTCCGGATTGAGATAAAGGTTGGTGCGCTTGGTATGAGAGTATTCACCTCCGAACGATAAGTTCCCTTGCCACAGAGGATGTGAGAGTACCAACTTGGCAGCATAAAGCGTGTTGTTGTTTTCGTTCAGGGTATTGATATGGTTTTCATTGTGTTCGTTAATGATTTCCGTTGTGTTTTGTATCTCTTTGGTAGGGCTCCATAGGCCGTCGGCGTTGAAGTCGATATTCCAGTTGCCTGCCTGTCCGTTGTAGTAATAGTTCAGGTTGTGAGTGGTGGAAGGGTTGTGGATAATCATTTGGCTGGAGCTGTTCTCGTAAGGTTGGTTGTCGCACAACACTTGTGTGAGATACCGCCAGTCTTCATGGGTAGACATGTAACGGTCTATGTTGTAGCGTATTCCCATCGAATGTTTTTCATTGAACTGATAGCTCATGGCGAGCGTGCCTTCTATGTTGCTGCGTTTTGTCTTGGCGTATGTGGCATCCATCTTTTGTTGCCATAACTTGTCCAAATAGGTGTCAATGACAATCTGTTGGTTGTTCCCGCCTCGCAATTTGCCGCCGAATAAAGTGCCGGAAAGGTCGAAACCGTTTTTCCGGTAGTTGAAGTTGAACTGGTCATAGATGGTCCAGCCATACGTGCGGCGGTTGCGAGTCACGAGCCGGTTGTCGAAACCGAATCCTTCGCCTTGTGCCTTTTTGGTGAGGATACGGACAACGGCTTTTACGGAAGCGTCGTAGCGTGCTCCCGGGTTGCGTACCACTTCCACGCTCTTTACGTTGTCCGAAGAGAGTTGTTCCAGCTCCGAGCTGCTTCTCACTTTTCTTCCGTTGATGTAGACTTCCGCTGTTCCTCTTCCGAATACATTCACTGCTCCTTCTTCAGCCGAGATACCCGGTATCTTGTCGAGCAGGTCGTTGCCTGTACCGGACTTTTCCAATACGCTGCCCGCAACTGTAGTCACCATCGCATCGCCTTTCAGACGCATTTTGGGTAAGTCGGCTTTTACGGTTACTTCACCTAGTTGGTGTGTGTCTGCTGTCAGTCGGACAATCCCCATGTCGGCAGGATTCACCGGTCTGTATATGGTGGTGTATCCGATAGAGGAAATGCGTACTATCTGAGGTTGTGCTGTTGCACTCAGGCTGAATGTTCCGTCGTCTCCGCTTATTGTTCCGCTGACAAAGGCAGAGTCGGGGAGTGATAGCAGTACTACATTGGCGTATGGCATCGGTTCGTTTTTTTCATCTACTAATTTCCCACTGACTGTTTGTGCTGAAAGACCGGTGATGATACTTTGGCAGGCAAGTAGCAAGCATATAATATAAAATGTTTTCATAGTATTAAATGTGTGTTTTATTGTTTTTTTATACGTTTTTTTGGTATGCGATACGTGGACTGCCGTTGTGTGTATAGATAATTCCGCATTCCTCGAAACCGTTTTTCTTCAAGATGTTTTGCATTACATAGTTGTCATGATGTGTGTCTACGCGTATGTTGTGATGCTGCTCAAAGCACCATCGGATGCATTGGTCTGCAATTCCTTTCTCTTTCCCGTTGGAGGCCATGCGGTGAATCACACCGTATGGGGCATCATTCAGCCATTTGCCATTATCGATAACCGCGTAGGTAGGGTCTTCTCCGACAATGAAACAGAAGGTTCCTACCATCTCTCCCTGCTCATTCTCGCATATGTAGCTGTGTCCGTCGGCTATTTCGCGGCGGATGTATTCCTCAGAGGGATAGCCGTTTATCCATTGGTTGGGATTGCCGTGCTCTTGCATGAACTTGCGTGCATAGTCATACATGGCCATTACCGGCTCCAGGTCATTGAGGGTTGTTTTTCTGATTCTCATGCTTTCTTGGTTTATATCGTGTTAAGATTAGCAATTCATTCTGTATACATTGGTCTCTTTCTGTTCAAATCCCATTGTCTGATACAGCTTGTTGGCGGCTGTCCGTTTAGGGTTGGAGGTCAGCATCAGCGCGGGGATGCCTTGCGATTTCACGAAATCGATGGCGTGGCGCACCAACATCTTACTGAGTCCTTTTCCGCGATAAGCTTCGTCTATCACCACATCTTCTATCCATGCTTTTCCGCCGGTGGGGGAATGATAGATTCCGACGGTCAGCATTCCTGCCACCGCTTTGTCATCCAGCAGGAAGAAGAGATGGCTGTTCGCTGACGCGAGTGTATGCCTGAAGGCTTCTTCTGTAAGTTGTATGGGTCGGGTAGTCAGTTGAGTCAGGAATTTCCGGGTGGCTTCCAGATATTCCGGCTTGTATTCCAGTATTTCGATGATTTGAGTCATAAATAAGTCGGTTTTATGTCTATATATATAATAAGGTGTAGCCTGCTTTAGGTCCGCGCTTTGAAAACCGGTGCTATTTTTTGTATCTCCGATTCGAAACCGAACCAATAACCATGTTCCGTGTCGGTGCTTACAGGCAGGAAGCAGAGGCGTAGTTCGGGTTTATAGTTGCCATAGATCACTTCCCAATGTTCGGGTGGAATTTGCCGCTTGGTTTTCACGTGTTCTGCCGGAAGTTTCTTGAGTGACATGCCTGCTTCTATCCATGCTATGGAGGCTTGTGTCCGATAGTCGGGATAATATTGTTTGCAATATTCATATAGAACTAATCCGCGTCTCTCCAGACTCATGGGTTGGTCGATGAGATTGGCTTCTGTCAGATAAGCCAGAAATCTATATAGAAAACGCCTGTCGTTCAGTATGAGTTCCCGTGTCAGTTCCTGCCACGCGGGAGTATTATAGAAGGCATCGAGCAAGCGGGACAGTCTGCGTGCTGTTTGCAGTTCGCCTACACTGATTTCTCCGGTTTGCAATACTTCATAAGGCGGAAGGGGAGAGTAGCGGATACCTAATTCGTCTGCCCGGTGGCGCATTTCTGTTCCGGGCAATAGCTTAAGAGATTCCAATTGGATTTCTCCGGCGCGGTATCCCGCAAGGGTATATATGTCTTCAAATATTTCATCCAAGCGATAAAGCGGGAGTCCGGCAATCAGGTCGGCATGGGTTTCCATATTGGATAGTGAGCACAGGAATTTCAATCCTTCCAATGCATCGGAGAGTTTGCCTATTCTTCGGCTTTTCTCTAAAACGGGTTCACGCAGACTTTGAATACCGGCTTCCAGATGAAGGAGTCCTGCCGGTAATTGTCGCAATTCTTTTTTTAGCTCTTCAGACAACAGGGCGGGATGAATTTCCAGATGGAAGCAGATGTCGGGTGAGAACTCCAGAAAAAGTCGGAGAAGTTCTTTGGCGCGGCGCGGATTATAGTTGAAGGTGCGGTCGAGCACACGTACATTCTTGATGCCGTGGCTGTGAATGATTTGCAGTCTGTGGCGTATGCTTTCGATGGACAGTGTGCGCACCGGTTTTTCTCCTCCGCTTACGCAAAAGGCGCAAGTATTGAAGCAACCGCGTGTGGTCTCCAACTGGACAAAAGGTTTGCTCCAATTAAAGAAACGGCTTTCTTCGGGAGGAACGAGGCCGGAAAAGTTCAGTACGCGGGCTAAACCGTTGTCTTTATATTCTTTTTCGGCGGTCAGATAGCAGAGCCCCGGAATGGTGTTCCACTTCTCAGACTGTTTCCGGCATGCCAGCCATTGCGGAAACGCTTCTTCTCCCTCTCCTCTGAATACACAGTCGACAAAAGGATTCTTACGCAGAAACTCTTCATTATCTCCCAAAAACTCGGGACCGCCCAAAATGAGACAGGCATCCGGCAGTAATGCCTTTACGCGGGAAGTGATATGCATCAGTTGTTCGTGATTGAACAGCCAGGCGGTGGCTGCAAGTATGTCGGGCCGGCGGCGATAGATTTCATCGACAATCATCCCTACATTTTCATTGATGGTAGCGGATACTATATCCCATTCCACAGAGGTGTCCGAAGCCATTTGTGCATGCAAGGCAGGGAGTGCCAGTGAAGAGTGGGCATACGAACAGTTGAGGTCTATCCAGAGAATCTTCATTCTTAATATTGTTTTCTGTTTGCAAAGATAGCTTTTTTTTTATATCTTGCCTGTGTTTTTAAATAAATACCGTTATGATTAGAAGGGTAGAATTACAAGATGCTAAAGCGATTGCGGCTATTTATAATGAGTATGTAATACATAGTGTGGTTACATTTGATATTGAGCCTGTGCGCGAAGAGGATATGCGTGGTCGGATAGCCGGGATTTCGGCTCATTATCCTTATTTTGTTTGTGAATCAGACGGAAAAGTTGTGGGGTATTGCTATGCTCATCCCTGGAAACAGCGTGTGGCCTACGGACATACGCTGGAGACAACTGTTTACCTTCTTCCCGATTGTGTTGGGAAAGGTATGGGAACCCAACTCATGATGCGTTTGATAGAAGAATGCCGGAGGGAGGGTTACCATGCACTGATAGCTTGTCTGACGGAACCGAATGAAGACAGTACTTCTTTACATACTAAGCTGGGATTTCAAAAAGTATCTCATTTTAAGGAGGTTGGACTGAAGTTCGGGCGTTGGCTTGATGTCAGCGATTATGAACTTATCTTATAATCAGTGAACATTTCTATCCAAAAAGGGTTATAGCCATTAAACCTAAAAAAACTGACTATGACTCAAATTAATATTAAAAGGGTATATGAGACTCCTTCGTCCAATGACGGTTATCGGGTATTGGTTGACCGTCTTTGGCCCAGAGGTATGAAACGGGAGTATCTGAAATACGATTATTGGGCAAAAGAACTGACTCCTTCCAATGATTTGCGTAAATGGTTTCATGCTGATGTCGAAAAAAGATGGGGAGCCTTTGCTGATATGTACCAAAAGGAACTGGAACGCTCACATGCTGTTAAAACGTTCATTGATAGGATAAAACCTTATGAAAAGGTTACACTCCTTTATGCTTCGAAGAATCAGGAGCAGAATCATGCGCGTGTATTGGCGCAATATTTAAGCACACTTTTTTAGTTTTTGTGCAAAAAAAAGCTAACTTTGCGACCGTTTTAGGTAAAAAGAAGGATTATGATACAAAAGGTTCTAATCGCCAATCGTGGCGAGATAGCCGTACGTGTAATGCGTTCCTGTAAGGAAATGGGCATTCGCACTGTGGCTGTTTTTTCGGAAGCCGACCGCACAGCGCGGCACGTAATGTATGCAGATGAAGCCTGTCTGATAGGCCCTGCCGCTTCCAAGGATAGTTATCTGAATATAGATAATATTATCAAAGCTGCCAAGCAGCATCATGCCGATGCCATTCATCCCGGCTATGGCTTCTTATCCGAGAATGCAGACTTTGCCCGCCGTTGTAAGGAAGAAGGTATTATTTTTATCGGTCCGGCTGCCGAGACAATGGAGGCGATGGGCGATAAGATTGCTGCCCGTAAACGTATGATTGCAGCCGGTGTACCAGTCGTTCCCGGAACGGAACAGCCGTTACAGAGTGCTGAGGAAGCAGTCCGCATTTGCAATGAGATTGGTTATCCTGTGATGTTGAAGGCTTCAATGGGCGGCGGCGGAAAGGGTATGCGTCTTATTCATAATGAAAATGAGGTAGTGGAAGCTTATAATACTGCCCGTTCGGAATCCATGTCGTCTTTTGGAGATGATACTGTTTATCTGGAGAAGTTTGTGGAAGAACCTCACCATATCGAATTTCAAATTCTGGGTGATAATCATGGCAATGTAGTTCATCTGTTCGACCGCGAATGTTCTGTTCAGCGTCGTAACCAGAAAATAGTGGAAGAAAGTCCTTCACCGTTTCTTACTCCCGAACTTCGTAAGGAGATGGGAGAAAAGGCAGTTGCCGCAGCCAAGGCAGTGAACTATTCGGGTGCAGGAACCATTGAGTTTCTGGTGGACAAGAACCGTAACTTCTATTTCCTTGAAATGAATACCCGCCTTCAGGTGGAACATCCTATTACGGAGGAGGTAGTTGGTGTGGACTTGGTAAAGGAACAAATCCGTATTGCCAATGATGAGGTGTTGCATCTCAGACAGGAAGAGCTGTTTCAGCGCGGCCACGCCATCGAATGCCGTATCTGTGCCGAGGACACGGAAAACAATTTCATGCCTTCGCCGGGTATTATCAAGCAGCTTACTGAACCAAACGGTATCGGTGTCCGTATAGACAGCTATGTGTACGAAGGGTATGAGATACCTATTTATTACGATCCCATGATCGGTAAGTTGATTGTGTGGGCCACCACCCGTCAATATGCCATCGAGCGTATGCGCCGAGTGCTTTATGAATATAAAATTACCGGACTGAAGACTAATCTCAGTTATTTGAAACGTATCATGCATACGCCCGACTTTGTAAAAGGCGAATATAATACGTTGTTTATCGAGAAGAATTCCCGTATGCTGTTGCGCAGTAATGGTAACAACGAAGAAATCGAGAATATTGCCATGATTGCCTCTTACATCGATTATCTGATGAATCTGGAAGAAAACAAGAGTTCACAGTTGCCCGACGGTCGTCCCATCAGCCGTTGGCGTGAGTTCGGTTTGCAGAAGGGAGTATTACGCATCTAAACAAACGGAAAAGAAATATGGAAATACATATAGGAGACCGCATCGCCGATGTAACTTTGGTGAGCAAAGAGGGTAATAAGGTACAGTTCCTTATCGATGGAAAACCATACGATGTGGATATTGTGATGGCTGAGAACGGAAGTTGCTCCATTCTTCACGATGGCAATTCGTTTAATGCCGAGTTGATTCGCGGTGAAGGTGGTAAGAGTTATGACGTGAATATGTTTTATCGCTCTTATCACGTAGATATTGTGGATACGCAGACCAAGTACTTGCGCATGAAGAAGGGTGGAGAAGAGAAACAAGACGATCGGATTATTGCACCCATGCCGGGTAAGGTCGTTAAAATCCCCGTTCAAAAGGGAGACCGCCTTAGTGCGGGAGACATCGTGGTAGTGCTGGAAGCCATGAAGATGCAGAGCAACTACAAAGTAAGTTCGGATTGTGTCGTAAAGGATATTCTGGTGCAGGAGGGCGATGCCGTCAATGCCAATCAGGAGTTGATAATATTGGATATCATAAAAGAAGACTGAAAGAACCATGACAAGAGAAGAAATATACAGCCGGTTTGAGGAACTGGACAAAAAGGCATCGCTGGGTGGCGGTGTGGACAAGATAGAGAAGCAGCATGCACAGGGCAAGATGACTGCCCGCGAACGTATTGAAATGCTCCTTGACAAAGGTACGTTCAATGAATTGGACAAGTTGGTGAACCACCGTTGCACCAATTTCGGTATGGATAAAAAACAGATTGCCGGAGATGGAATGGTGACAGGTTACGGAAAGATAGACGGCCGCCTGGTTTTTGTGTATGCTTACGACTTCACCGCACACGGTGGTTCGCTGAGTGAAACCAATGCAGCCAAGATTGTCAAGGTGCAGGAACTTGCCCTGAAGAACGGTGCGCCTGTTATTGCACTGAACGATTCGGGCGGTGCCCGTATTCAGGAAGGTGTGAACAGTCTTGCCGGTTATGCATCTATCTTCTATCAGAACACCATCGCTTCGGGTGTTATTCCTCAGATTTCTGCCATCTTGGGTCCTTGTGCGGGTGGTGCCTGCTACTCTCCGGCACTGACCGACTTCATCTTCATGGTGAAGGAAAAGAGCCACATGTTCATCACAGGTCCGGACGTAGTGAAGGCCGTGACACACGAAGAAGTGGACAAGGAAGAACTGGGTGGTGCTTATACCCACAGCAGCAAGAGCGGTGTAACTCACTTCCTTTGCGATACAGAAGAAGAAACTTTGATGAGCATCCGTGAATTGTTGAGCTTCCTTCCGTCTAACAACATGGAAGATGCGCCGATGATTCCTTGCACTGACGACATCCGCCGTGCAGAAGAATCACTGATGACAGTTATTCCGGATGACCCGAACATGCCGTACGACATCAAGAACATCATCGAACCGGTAGTCGACAACCACTACTTCTTTGAAGTGATGCCTCACTTTGCCAAGAACATCGTGGTAGGATTCGCTCGCCTGGGCGGACGTTCTGTAGGTATCGTAGCCAACCAGCCTGCTTACCTGGCCGGTGTGCTCGACATCGATGCTTCTGACAAGGCTTCTCGCTTTATCCGTTTCTGCGACTGCTTCAATATTCCTATCGTTACTTTCGAAGACGTACCGGGCTTCTTGCCGGGATGCACACAGGAACACAACGGTATCATCCGTCACGGAGCGAAGATTGTGTATGCGTACGCAGAAGCTACAGTGCCTAAGATTACAGTTATTACTCGTAAAGCTTATGGAGGTGCGTACATCGTTATGAACAGTAAGCCAATCGGTTCTGATGTGAACTTCTCATATCCTACAGCCGAAATTGCTGTAATGGGAGCCGACGGAGCTGTAAACATTCTGTATCGTAAGGCTACTCCGGAAGAAAAGGCGAAGGCAGTAGAAGAATACAAGGAAAAATTCTCTAATCCGTATCGTGCTGCCGAACAGGGTTATATCGATGAGATCATCCTTCCGAAGGATACTCGTTACAAACTGATTCAGGCACTTGAAATGACTCAGAACAAGAGTGTAAGCAATCCTCCGAAAAAGCATGGCAATATGCCTTTGTAATTTTGAAGGAATAATAGCATAAAAAGCTTTTAAAACCATCTCTACTGATTGTAGGGGTGGTTTTATTTTTATATATGAAACAGTTGCTGGATAAGATAATCGGTTTAGTGTGTGCCGGATAGTCTTGAATCGAATCTTTGAATATGATTCTTAAAATAACATTAAGGAATCCTTAAACACGTTTGAAAGTACATTGGTGCGTTGGCAGTTTCCTTTTTTGTGTCGATTTTTTTGTATATTTGAGGCGATAATATTTAAAGCTATCGGAAATAAGATGAAAAAATGGATTATGATGGCAGCACTGGTAAGCTGCTTGTTTACGGGAATGTCTACTGTACAGGCGCAGGAAGTGACTCCCGATGAAGTAGGATATATTGTAAAAGTAGGGGATGAGGCTCCCGATTTCGAAATGACGCTGACCGACGGTCAAAAAGTGAAGTTGTCTTCTCTTCGCGGGAAGGTTGTCATGCTTCAGTTTACGGCAAGCTGGTGTGGAGTCTGCCGCAAGGAAATGCCTTTTATTGAACGGGATATCTGGCAGAAGCATAAAGACAATGCTTCGTTTGCACTTTATGGCGTAGACCGTGATGAACCGCTGGAGAAAGTAAAGGCATTCGTCAAGCAGACCAAGGTGACTTATCCGCTCGGTCTCGATCCCGGAGCTGATATCTTTGCCAAATATGCAGTCCGCAATGCAGGTATCACTCGCAATGTGTTGATTGATAAGACAGGAAAGATTGTGATGATGACACGTCTGTATAACGAAGAAGAGTTCTCGGCTCTGTGTAAAAAAATAGATGAACTGCTGAAATGACACAGGTTAAGTATATTTT
>OLNU01002591.1_pt1 | contig 10652 bp, 9 predicted proteins | sample 1672241 | NCBI WGS metagenome assembly OLNU01 (sample SAMEA3136663, study PRJEB25190) | human gut metagenome | biome: human gut; feature: human-associated habitat; material: faeces | place: Austria | collected 2013 | reverse complement strand
TTGCTATATCTTGCTATATCTTGAGCAAAGGTGGCTCACATGCAAACAAACCCTTTTAAGCCCACAGCAGGTAAAACACCTCCCACGATTATCGGCCGCGAAGATGTACTTGAAGAATTCAGTGAAGGCCTCACCAACGGGCCTGGTGCCCCTGGGCGCCTAATGCGCATAGCCGGCGTCCGTGGAACGGGCAAGACGGTCCTCCTTGACGAGTGCTCACGTTTGGCGCAAAGCCGTGGCTGGACGGTCATAAAAGAGGTCGCAACCGAGGGACTTTGCCAGCGCATTCTCGAACAGCTGCAGCCCAAATTCCAGGCAAAACACGCCAGATTTGAGCCCACCGTAGCTGGCATATCCATCGGCAGCATAGATATTGAGCGAATCGGCCCATCGCTACGCGACGCCATGAGACAGACAATATCCAAGAATGGAAATGGCCTGCTCATCACTCTCGACGAGGTTCAAGACGCAGAGCTCGATGAGGTCCGAACGCTCTCCATTGCGATTCAGCAGGTTATCGGCGAAGACCTTGATATCGCCTTTGTTTTTGCTGGGCTGCCTTCGATGATTGAAAGCATCATCAACGGAAAGACACTTACGTTTTTGCGCCGTGCCCTCCCCTTTGACCTGAAGGCTGTGGCAGTAACCGAAGTGTCGTACTCCCTCGAGGAAACCATTGAAGCGTCTGGCATGGAGTTGCAGCCAGGTATTGCCGGCCAACTTGCCGAGGCAACGCAAGGCTATCCTTTCATGATCCAACTCGTTGGATACTACGCATGGCAGTTGGCGAGACGCGCACATACAGCGATTATTGGAGAAGAAGAAGCCGAGCGCGGCATTGCAACGGCACGCGAACGCTTCTGCGCCATGGTGATTGAGCCCGCGCTGCGGCGCATTCCGCCCACGTGCATCGCTTATCTGCTGAGCATGACGTCTTTGGGGCAAACGAGCTCGACCAGCATGGTTGCCGATGCCCTAAACAAAACGCCTCAACAGGTGAGCTCCGTCCGCAGCCGCCTGTTAAGAGAATCGATTATCGAGGCTCCTTCGTACGGCAAGGTCTCATTTGCCATCCCCTACATGCGCGACTACCTCTACGAGCACAAAGCCGAACTGGAAGTTGAACTGTAGAAATGACAACTGCCCTGCAAGACGAAAACCGTTTTCGTACGGATTTAAAGCAGACGTGAACGGTTTTCGTCTTGATTTGCGTCCGAAATTAAGACGTAAATTGCGCTTTCGTACGCTTATTACCAGACGCAAATTGTTTTCGTCCGGCCATGCGTCCCCAATCTAGACGAAAAGAGCCCCGAGCTCGTATTGAACTGCATCCCAATTCTTGGACGGGCGCCGATGCCCTGATCTCTGCCATGTCGAGGTGCGAGATCAAATCCTTGGCGCGCTCGCCGGAGTGGTATGCCTTGTTCGGCGCCACCTTCCTGTAGAGCTTCTTGAGCTTCGTCTTCCCCTTGTTGCCCGGCGGCATCTCCGTCTCAGGTGGCAGCCCTAGGAAGGACAGGACGCCGGGCAGGTCGCACAGCATCACGTCCTCGATGTCGGCCTTGGCCGCCAGGTCGACGACTCTCTGCGCTGTCGGCGAGATGTTCGGGGTGCTGCTACCGCCCGCTGGTTCGGAAGCTGGCGGGCAGTAGCGGGCAGTAGCGGGCAGTAGCGGGCAGTAGCGGTGTGGCTCGATAGGCCCGAATATCCGTAAGGAAGGTGCTCGCTCTCATATGTGCTGATATGCCTCGCCTCGCGAACCTTGGGATGCTTCCTGAGGTAATCCCTCAATTCGAGCCACTCTTTATGCTCATAACGCTTCGAAATCGTTTCCCCGTCGACAGTTTCCTTCACATAATGGTATGTTCGAACGCCTTCGAACTTGCCGAACCTGTTCTCGACGCTGAAGTTTCTGAACCAGCGCGAAAACCCATTCAGGTCCATGAAGTTGACTTGGGGATGCCTGTCTTTCGTTCGTTCGAATGAGTGGACGAGCGGAGTGCCTTTGACTTGTTCCAGGCCGAAGGCTTCCATTTCGCGGGCCTGCTCCTTTTTCCAGAATTCGAGATACGACGTCAGCGTCTCGCTTATCGAGATCCTCCGCACGCTTTTCTTGCTTTTGGGCGAGCGAACGCTTCGATCGGCCGCGAACTGCTGCTCAATGAGGATGCTTCTGTTCTCGACGGAGACATCGGACCACGTCATCCCGAGGGCTTCTGCCCTTCTCATGTCGGTGTCGAGCATGAGCATCACGCATGTGATGTGCGCGTCCGGTTCTCGATTGAGTAGGATGTCGAGTAGGCGAGCGGCGTGATGGTTCCTTCGCGGTTGTCGTGGAACTTTTTTGCGTACGAGCCGACGGTGTCCCTCGATTTTTGGACGTAGGTGCCGCTGTTGAGTTCTGCCTTGTAGGCTTCGAGTGCGGCGTCGACCTCTCGGCTTTTGGTGGTATGTATGGTCTGCCACGGCGAATAGCGGTATTTGCCCGTGACTGGATCCTTGCCGAGGCTGTGACGGTAGCGTCACGTGTATTTGTCGCGGCGTTGCTTCGTTCCTTTGCCTATGACGAGAGGTCGGTCGTTCATCGTGTTCCTTGCCTGAAGTGCCTGAGAATCGCGCTCGGTTGCGCGGAATGGCGCAAAGGGCTGGGGCGGGTGGGCATTACCCTTGGTGGTGGCCCTGCGTGGGGTCACACCCCAAGGGTAATGCTCCGCCTGACCGCTTTCAAGCTCGTTGTGGGTCGAATTTGGGTCGAATTAATCCGCGTACTTTTCTTTCGTAAATCTATGAAAACATCAAATGACCTGGAGTTATATTGACTTCAATTTGGGTCGAAATGTCTGAATGAAACAACGTCGTAGCGACCTCATAACCCGAAGGTCGGTGGTTCAAATCCGCCCCCCGCGACCATGAAACTTCAGGTCGGAAGCATAAAAGCTCCCGACCTTTTTCTTTGTCTAGGGGTTTCGGCATCTCTCGTTCTTTGGGTACCTCGAGGCGGGCAATCAGATAGATGCTTACGAGTATCATAGGGTCTTTTTACGTCGCGGTCGTGTCTCGTACTGGTGCGCCGCTCTTTGTGGGACGTGTCACTTTGCCATAGGTTGTCCGGCGGCGGGGCGCAGGTCGTTCCCCGTGGCGTCGCTCCTTTCGACGCTACGCTGCCTGGCTACTCGTTCCACTGGTGCTTTTTCATGTCGACGCAGCCGTTGTCTCGGAAGGCGACTCCTTCCTCCGTCAGTAGTGCTCGCTGGTCGGGGAAGTTTGGCGCGAGGCGTCCCGCGTGGTTGACGACGCGGTGGCAGGGATAATCGCCGTAGCGATCCGCCTCGCTCAGCACCGCTCCGACCAGGCGAGAGTTTTTCTCCCTGCCGATGAGGCGCGCTATCTGACCGTACGAGGCGACGCATCCCGCCGGAATCTCTGCCACGACGGAGAGAATCTCATAAACCAAATCTTCGTCCAGGACTTTTCCCATCGTATCGCTCCCGTGTTCGCTTTTGCCTTCGGGGGCGCGGCGCCGATCACCCGTGCTGCGATTTTCGCAGCTCCCCTTACCGAAGCATCGAGGGAAAGCGCGTGCGTGTCAAGGTTGTCTGGTCCAGTTGCTGGCTCGATGCCTCGAGATGTTCGCCTCAAGTGCGACCTGCCCCTATTGGAAAAGGATGCCGAAGATGTATTTGGTGATGGCGGAGCGGCGGATGACCCCCACGAGTTTGCCCTCGTCATCAACCACAGGAAGCTTCTTGAACTTCTTCTTCGCCAGCAGCGCGGCGACGCGGGCGATGCTCTGCTCGGGACGGGCACACACTACCTGGCGCGTCGCGAAATCCATGACGCAGCGATCCTTCAGGTCTTCGATGCGCTGCTCAAGGCTCTGATCGTCGAAGTACAGCATGGACGCGTCGCCGCCCGTGAAGATGGTGTGAGCGCGATGCTGCGCGATGGCTCCCATGACATCGCCGTCGGAGATGAACCCGACCACCTGGTTGCGCTCATCGATTACGGGCATGCTGCTCACCTCGTTTTCGGCGAGCATGCGCACCACGTCGGAAATCGTGCAATCCTGCGTGCAGGTGAACGGCTCTTCAATCATGATGCTCGAAACGGGCGTCCCCTCGAGCTCGAGCGGGATGCGCTCGGACAGAATCTCGGACATCGCTTATGCCTCCTTCGTCTTCGGTGCGGTTTTCTTGGTGCGCACGCTGAATATGGCGCAGATAAGGGAAACGAGGCCGATTGCCGCGCACACCTTGTAAGCGACGCCCGCGCCCACGGCGGTGGCTACTTGGATGCTCGCATCGACGCCGGCCGACGCGGTGACGCTTGTCATGACCGTGATGATGAGCGCCGTGCACAAACCGCCGGCGACCTGGCGGCCGGTGTTCGCGATGGCGTTGCCGTGGGCGATCATGTCATTTTTCAAGGCATTGACACCCCATGTGTTCACCGGCATGTTCGCGAGCGACTGGCCGGCGGACTGCAGCATGCAGAACAGCGCAACCACCAAGATGGGCGTGCTTACCGTCGAAAGCGAGAGCAGGAACAGGGCGCCGGTCATGAGGGCCAGGCCGACGATCGAGATGGCACGCGGACCGAACTTGTCGAACACCACGCCGGAGATAGGGCTGATGATGATGCCCACCGCCGCGGCGGGAAGCATGGCCATGCCGGTTTCGAAGGCCGAAGCGCCAAGCGAGGTTTGCAGCAGCAACGGCAACAGCGTGTTGGTGACCAGGCATGCGGCGTTGATGAGCGTGACGATGATGGCGGCCACGCGGAACTCGCGCGTCTTGAGCGTACCCAGTTGAAGCAGCGGGTCCTCGATTTTGCCCTGGCGTACGACGAACAGTACCAAGCACACGACACCCGCGACGATCGAGCCGAGCACCACGGGGTTGCCCCAACCCATCGACGAGGCGCTCGAGAACCCGTAGAGAAGTCCGCCGAAGGCGATGGTGGAGAGGACGACCGAGGGCAGGTCGAGCTTGGGGTTCTTCAGCTCGCCCACGTTTTTCAGCATGAACACGCCCAGCACCAGCACGAGAATTGCGAGGGGGACGATGGCGCCGATCATGGTGCGCCAGCCGTACGTGTCGATCACCGCACCGCCTACGACGGGGCCGACCGCAGGACCCGCCGACATGACGATGCCCGCCATGCCCATAGCCGTTCCTCGTTTCTCGACGGGGAACACCAGCATGGGAACCACCGAGACAAGCGGCATGAGCACGCCTGAGCCCGCCGCTTGCAACACGCGACCGATGATGAGGAACAGGAAATCAGGAGCTGCGGCGCACAGCAGCGTGCCCAGCGCGAACACCAGCGTCGCCCCGAAGAATAGCGCGCGGGTGCTGAACTTGTCGATAAGGAACGCCGAAACGGGGACCATGATGCCGCTCACCAGCGGGTATATGGACATGATCCACTGGGCAGTCGAGGCATCGATGGCGAAATCGGACATGATGACCGGCAGCGCAGGCGACATCACCGTTTGGTTCAGTAGCGCCAAGAAGGCACCCAGGACGACGACCGCGACGATGCGGATCTGGGTACCGGTAATGCGCCCATTGGCGGGCGCGACCGTACAATTATCAGACATAAGCTTCCTTCGTATCTATTCGATTCTTCGCCGAAGGCGCACCGGCCCACGGGCGAAATAACATGCACGTGCTATGCGTGCATCAGATACGACAGGAAGAAAGCGGCTGCTCAGAGCGCACTTGGGGAACAACAGGAGAGGCCCCGTATACCAGGGGCCGCCGAATTGCGATGTATGCTTTGGTCAAATCCTTCATAGCGGGGAGGTATTCTAGCAGCCGTCTTCGCCCCTTTCAAGGGATGTAACCCAGACGTTGATTTTCTTCACCGAGGCGCCATCGTTGACGGGTGGCGTGCTTCTCTATCGCCACACCGCGGGGCGAGGGAACGCCGCGGCGAGCTTGTACATCGGCTATGTGTGCAGCTGCGAGCGTGTCGCCGGCGCGCGCTGGGCGCCAGTCCGATCCGGCCGACTCTTGCCGACGGTCGGTCGCCGTCCTCCTCCATCTCCGCCTGCTCTGTTTTTGCTCGGCTCCCTTGTCGTATCATGGACGGACGAGAATTGAGCGAAGGCGGTACGTATGAACATCCAGATATTCGGCACGAAGAAAAGCTTCGATACTAAGAAGGCGCAGCGCTATTTCAAGGAACGTCGTGTGAAGTTCCAGTTCATCGACTTGAAGGAAAAGGGGATGAGCAAAGGCGAGCTCGAAAGCGTGGCGCGCGCCGTCGGCGGGATCGACGCTGTGATCGATCCAAAGGCGAAAGATGCCGACACGGTTGCGCTCGTACAGTATCTTGCTGCCGACCAGAAGTTCGAAAAGGTGCTCGATAACCAGCAGATTCTTCGTGAGCCCATCGTTCGCAACGGCCGCCAGGCAACCGTTGGCTACGAGCCTGACGTGTGGAAGGGCTGGGAATAAAGCGGCTGGGAATAAAGTGAAGCGCCCACGCCCGTGGTTTTATCCACGGACGCGGGCGCTTGCGTAAGACGTCTCTTGTCGTTTGAGTGGAGCGCCCCGGCGGCGCTGAACAACGCGCCCCGGTGACGTGGCTCGAGGCTCTTTGTGCCGCGCATCTATGAGAGGAGATATTTGATGCGCATGGGCGCTACTCCATGTAGCCCCCTTGAATGGCGGAAACTGCATGCTCGGTAAAGAACTTGAGCGTGCCGGAGGTATAGCGATTAGCCTTGGGCTTCCAAGTGGCTCGGCGCTCGGCCAGGACGGCGTCGACCTCGGCCGGCTCCATCTCCTTGCCGGCGATGCCCACAATAGACAGCGAGCGCTCGGGGATGTTGATCTGGATAAGGTCGCCCTCCTCGATCAGGGCAATCGGGCCGCCCACGGCAGCCTCGGGCGAAACGTGACCGATAGCCGGGCCCTTGGAGGCGCCGGAGAAGCGGCCATCGGTGATAAGGGCAATGCTCGCACCCAGCTCGGGATCGCTGGCGATAGCCTCGGTGGTGTAGAACATCTCGGGCATACCGGAACCCTTGGGGCCCTCATAGCGAATGATGACGGCGTCGCCGGGCTTGACCTCGTGCGTCAGGACGGCGTGGATAGCGTCCTCCTCGCAGTCGAACGGACGCGCCTTAAGCGTGGCCTGGAACATCTCGCGCGGAACAACCGTGTGCTTGACGACGGCGCCCTCGGGAGCAAGGTTGCCGTGGAGGATGGCGATGGAGCCGTCGGTACCAAAGGCCTGGTCAAACGGGCGAATGATGTCCTCGCGCTTGAGGTTCCACTTCTCCAGGTAGCGGCCGCACTTCTCGTAGTAACCGTTGTTCTTAAGGTCCTCGAGGTTTTCGCCGAGGGTCTTGCCGGTGACGGTCATGACATCGAGGTGGAGCATCGACTTGATCTCCTCCATGATGCGCGGCACGCCGCCCGCATAGTAGAAGAACTGCGCCGGCCACTCACCTGCGGGGCGAACGTTGAGCAGGTAGTGGGCGCCACGGTGCAGGCGATCGAAGTCGTCGGCGGACATCTCGATGCCAAACTCGCGGGCAATCGCGGGGATATGCAGCAGCGAGTTGGTGGAGCCCGAAATGGCACCGTGGACCATAATGAGGTTCTCGAAGGACTCCTTGGTCACGATGTCGCGCGGGCACAGGTTGTGTTCGGAGAGCCACACGGACTGACGGCCGGCCGCGCGCGCAAACTCACGCAGATCGGAGCTGGTGGCGGGCAGCAGGGCCGTGCCGGGGAGCATAAGGCCCAGGGCCTCGGCGGTAACCTGCATGGTCGACGCGGTGCCCATAAACGAGCAGGCACCGCAGCTGGGGCATGCGTTGTGCTTGGCAAACTCAAGCTCCTCGCGGGAGATCTCGCCGCGCTCGTAGCGGGCAGAAATCGCGCCGAGCTGTTCCAGGGTCAACAAATCGGGACCGGCATCCATGACACCGCCGGTAACGACGATGGAGGGGATGTTGATGCGGCCCATGGCCATGAGGTTCGCAGGCAGGCCCTTATCGCAGCTGGCGACAAAGACACCGGCGTCGAACGGGGTGGCCTTGGCATGGATCTCGATCATGTTGGCGATCATGTCGCGGCTGGGCAGCGAGTAGTTGATGCCGTCGTGGCCCTGTGCCTCGCCATCGCAGATATCGGTGCAGAAGTAACGGGCACCGTGACCGCCAGCCTCGGCAACGCCAGCACGAACCTCCTCGACCAGCTCAAACAGGCCAGCAGAACCCGGGTGCGAGTCGCCAAACGTCGACTCGATAATGACCTGTGGCTTGTCCAGATCCTCGATCGTCCAGCCGGAGCCCAGACGCAGCGGGTCCATCTCGGGGCTGATGGTGCGAAACTTGCCGGAACGCGGCTGCAGCTTGGCAACCAGGTCGGCGGCCTCCTGCTGAATCTGTGCTTTGGTCTTCTCGTCCATGATGTTCTCCTCTTTTGGTTTGAACGGTTGTACCAATCGTTGGTGAATAAATCTGGTGTTTGTTGGTGCCGGGCGCACGGCCCGGCGTAAATAGCCCGACTAGGCGAAGAACGAGATCACCAGGGCGCAGGCAAGACCCGAAAGGCCGATGAGCGTCTCCATAACGGTCCAGGACTTGAGGGTTGTCTTCTCATCAATCTCCAGGAACGAGGAGCACATCCAAAAACCGGCATCGTTGACGTGCGAGAGGGCCGTGGCACCGCCGCAGATAGCAAGACAGATAGCGGCACGCATGAGCACTGAGGCTCCGGCAACCGCAGGCATGGCAGCCATAATGCCCGATGCCATGGTCATAGCGACAATGGAGCTGCCGACAGAGGCACGCACCATGACGGCAATCAAAAAGGCAACGACCACCAAAGGCAGCGGTGAGGCCTCGAGCATAGGGCCGATAACCTGGCCCAGGCCGCAGTCCTGCAGCATCCAGCGGATCACACCGCCGCAGGCAATGACCAGCAAGATCATGCCGACGGGCTTAAGCGAACGGTCGAGCAGGGCCTTGAGCTCGGCGCCGGAGTAGCCGCGCCGCGCGCCCAGCAGATACATCGCGACGAGCGTGGCGAGCGTCAAAGCGACAAACGGCTTGCCCAGGAAGGCGAGAATCGAGGCGAGCTCGGCGGGCATGGGGATATAAGAGGACAACGTGCCCAGCAAAATCAGACAAAGCGGCGTGAGCACGATGGCAAGCACCATGCCAAAGGAGGGAAGCTCCTTTTCGTCGCTCGCACCCTCGGCAGAGGTAAAGTGCTCCGGAACATCGGTAAAAATGCGACTGCCCACGTTGCGACCCCAGATGACGCCAGCGATCGCCATAGCGATGAAGGCGGTAGGGATACCGACGAGAATCATGGTGCCCAGGTCGACACCGAGCGTGCCGGCGACCAGAACCGAACCGGCCGATGGCGGCACAAACGCATAGCCAGCGGCAAGTCCTGCGAGCAGCGCGATGCCGTAGTAGAGCGTCGACTTTTTGGTCTGCGATGCCACGCTAAACGCAAGTGGGATCAAAACGACCACGCCGGCCTCAAAGAACACCGTAGTGCCGATAACCAGACCGGTAATTCCCAGCGCCCAGCTGGAATGACCCTGCCCAAAGGTATCGATGAAGGTCTGGGCGATCTTCTTGGCGCCGCCGCTCTCTTCAAGAATCTGACCAAACATCGAGCCCAGGCCAATGAGCAGGGCGATGTTTTGCAGCGTGGTGCCCACGCCCTTGGTGACAGTGTCCGCCACCAGGTCGAGCGGCATACCGGCGCCGATGCCGATCGCGAGCGCCGAGACCATCATCGAAAGCACGGGATGCAGCTTGAACTTAATGATGAGCGCAAGCAGCAGCGCAATGCCCACGATGGCGGCGATGACCAGCCTGGTGGGGTCGGCCATAAACGTTGGGTCTGACATCTTTCCTCCAATTCATCAGACCTTTTGAATTCGTCTGATGACTATAGCGTGTTTTGGAAAGGTCTGATGTTTCATTTTGAAATTTGTTCGAAATACATCTGATGTATTTGGTAAACGGTCGTATTTGCGCTGCGAACGGTATATCTAAGCCGCCCGACTCAAATCCAGCGGCCAATATTGCATCCGTGGTGCGCTAAAATAGCTCAGATGAATTTTGTAATGAGAGGTATAGCTATGGCCCGCGCCGAATCGGGACTCCCCGAGCAAATATCGGAGAAAATCATTCAATTGATTCTGGATGAACACCTTGAGCAAGGCGATCGCCTGCCTAAGGAAACCGTGCTGGTCGAGCGCTTGGGCGCCGGCAGGAGCACCGTGCGCGAGGCCATGAAGTTGCTGCAGTCGCGCAATATCGTGCGCATTAAGCAGGGTTCGGGCACCTATGTGGCGTCAAACCCCGGCGTTGCCGACGACCCGCTGGGCTTTACCTTTATCGACGACAAGCAGCGTCTGGCGCGCGACCTACTCGAGGTGCGCTTTATGATCGAGCCGCAGATGGCCAGCATGGCCGCAGAGCACGCAACTAACGACCAGGTCGTCTGTATCAAAGAGCTCTGCGACGAATCCGAGCGCCTGGCCGAGGCCGGTGAGGATTACTCCGCCGCCGACACCGCGTTCCACAATGCCATTGCCGAAAGCTCCGGAAACCTCGTCGTTCCCCGCCTGATGGGCGTGCTCAAGGCATCCGTCCCCCTCTTTAT
>OLNU01002585.1_pt1 | contig 10678 bp, 6 predicted proteins | sample 1672241 | NCBI WGS metagenome assembly OLNU01 (sample SAMEA3136663, study PRJEB25190) | human gut metagenome | biome: human gut; feature: human-associated habitat; material: faeces | place: Austria | collected 2013 | reverse complement strand
TGGACAGGCTGGGCACATAGGTGCCGTTGCTGGCCTGCTCGAACACGCGGCGCACCACATACAGTTTGCGGTCAAAGTCGATGCCCTTGCTCACCTTGGCAGGCTTTTTGATGAAGCACTGCCAGATGGAGGGCATGCAGTCGCGGGCTTTCTGGCCCACGGCGTCCGGGTCCACGGGCACCTTGCGCCAGGCCAGGAACTCCAGCCCCTCCTTGCGGGTGACCACCTCGAACAGCTTCATGGCCTGGGCGCGCATGTGCTCGTTCTGGGGGAAGAAGAACATGCCCACGCCGTATTCCCGCTCGTTGCCAAGGCGGATGTTGAGTTCATCGGCCACCTTGGAGAAAAATTTATGGCTGATCTGCAGCAGAATGCCCACGCCGTCACCGGTCTTGCCCTCGGCGTCCTTACCGGCGCGGTGCTCCAGCCGCTCCACGATGCACAAAGCGTCGTCCACGGTCTGGTGGCTCTTGCGGCCCTTGATGTCCACCACAGCGCCGATGCCGCAGGCGTCGTGCTCAAACTGTGGATCGTACAGGCCAAGGGTGTTTTTCTGCTCTGTAAAGTTTTCCATAGACTTTCCCATCCTTTATCAAAATCCTCACCGGATGCGGCACCCTCCGCATTCTGACAAAAAAGAAAAGCGCCCCGCAAGGGCAGAGTTTACCCTTGCGGAACGCCTTTGTTCCGGTACTTTCTATTATAGCGGGCGCTGAAAAATCTTCAAGTGACAGCTGCACCAAATATGATGGCGGCTTTCCACCGCTTCTTGTGCGAAACGCCGCGAACGGCCCGAACTGTGCACCGTACAAAACAAAACCGCCGCATCCGGCCGCCTTTGCGGGGCAGGGGATGCAGCGGTTTGTGTGCGCTCGTGTGGCTTTTCCGCCCTTAGTGCTTTGCAGCACGCTGTTTGCGGGTGAAGAACCATCCGCATGCCAGCAGGCCGAAGCCGAAGCTCATCAGCACGACAGCCAGCCAGCCGGTGGTGCCGGTCTGGGGCAGGGTGTCGGCCTTGGTGGTATCCTGTGCGGGGGTCTCAGCCGGCTGGGCAGGCACGGTGGTGTCGTCCTGAGCCGGTTCCTCGCCGGGGGTCTCGTCCTGTGCAGGTGCGTCGGGCTCTGCAGGCTCCTCGGGGGTCTCCGGGGTCTTGGGACTCTCGGGCTCCGTGGGTTCCTCGGGCTCCGTCGGGACGACCGGGACATCGGGGATGTCCGTGCCGTTCTTCAGGTTGGTGAAGACGATCTCGGCGGTGTCATTCTTGGGCACAACGCCGGTGTCTGCGCCGCTGACGCTCTGCAGGGTCCAGCCGGTCTGGCGGACCTCGGCGATGGTGTAGCCAACGCCTGCAGGCAGGTTTGCGATGGTGATGCTTTCGCCGCCCTTCAGCGAGAAGGATGCGATGCCGTTTTCAAACTGCACGCCGTATTCTTCTGCGTCTGCGGTGGTGATGGTGTTGTCATCCAGCATCAGCATAAAGTTGAAGACGGTGTCCGCGTCGTCGGCGTCCAGCTCACCGGCCAGCTCCTTGGTGACCACCAGGGAACCGGTTGCGGTCTGCTTTTCGTTGACGAACGCGATCTCGGCGGTGGCGCGGTAGGGCACTTTGCCCTCGGCGTCGCCGTCCACCCGGGCCAGCAGCCAGCCGCCCTTGGACTGCTCGGTGATGGTGTAACCCATGCGAACAGGCAGGTTTTCGATGGTCTTGCTTTCGCCGTCTTTCAGGGTGAAGGTCGCCTTGCCGTTTTCGAACCGGACGCCGTAGCGCTCGTCGTTCACGGTGTCGATAGTCTCATCGTCCAGCGTGAGCACGAAGGTGAACTCGGCGTCGCAGTCGTCCACCAGCTGTTCGCCGGTCGTCTGCTTGTGGACGATCAGGGTGCCGGTGGGGCCGTGGGCGGCCTTGAGGGACAGGCGGTTGGTATAAGAAGTGACGGGTTCGACGAGATCCATGTGCAGGTCCGCTACGGCCTCCGCGTGGGCGTTCCAGCGGGTGTTGTCACTGTCGTCGTACCAGCCGTCAATGGGGTGGTAGCAGTCCGGGTAACCGTCCAGTGCCCAGTCGCTGCCGGTATCGCCAAAGGTAATGGTGGCACTCTCACCGTTCTCGATATCGTCACCGCTAACTTCTGCATGGTTGTTGTACAGCTGTACGTCATCCGAAAGGGTCGCAGTGGCATAGTTTCGGAGACCGCCGCCATCCTGAGAAGTGGTGTTATAACGAACACGGCCTGAAAGCAGAGTCAGCGTTGCACCCTTTTTATTGACAATGCCGCTGCTCTTGTTGTGCTCGACCTGCAGGTCAACATCTCTTTCTACAGTAAACGTTCCACTATTGGTGTTATAAATACCGTAGGAATTGTTGTTATCGGCAGAAACATTTGCACCGGTCGCTACAATAAACGTTCCGAGGGAATTACCAATGCCGAAAGATTTATTGTTGTCGGCAGAAACATTTGCGCCATTTTCTATGGTGAAAACTCCACCGTCATTGTAAATACCGTAGCCTTCGTTACGGTCGGCAGAAACATCTGCACCGCTCTGAATTGTAAAGTAGTCATCTGCAGGGGTGGAGAAATTTCCGTAGACGGTGTTGTAAATGCCAGCAGACGCATTGTTGTTGGCAGTGACATGTGCGCCGCCCTCAATAAGGAAGAAACCTGTTGCCCACGCTAGATCACCACCGCCTGCATAGTTGTAGATGCCGACATCATTATTGTTTGCGGAGACATTGGCACCGCTTTTAATGGCAGTACGGGCATCGAAACTGTTTGCAAAGCCGAGCTGGCTATTGTCATCGACGATGACGGTTGCACCGCTTTCAATGTTCAGAATCCATTCGTTTAAAAGGCCGGATAAACCAACATTGTTGCGGGCATAGATATACGCACCGGATTCGATGGTCACGTTGCCTTCGTAGGTGGCATCGTCATGCTGTGCGTGCACGACAAAACCGCCGGTGGCACCATAAAGGTCAGCCTTACCGTTGCCCGTGCAGATAACCCGTCCACGAATATGACTTTCATCTTCACGGCTGTTGCCAATGCCGACGCCAGAGCCGCCGCTGTCAGTAGCATACAACGTAGAAGCAGCATCCATATCAAGGACACCAGCATAAACGGCATAGCCATACCACCCGCCGGGGTTATTGGTTGCGGTGAGCGTGGAAGATATCATGGTCAACGTGCCGCCATAGCTTCCTACACCATAACAGCCGAGAGCACCGCCATAACCGTAGAGACCGTTACCAGTAAAATAGACATCGGCATTGTCCAGCGTGAGATTGATGGGGTCGATGGTCATTCCGTACCAGCCACAGTCTGTGACTTTCAGAGAAGACGAAGTGACCCAGATGCCGTGACCGTCTTCACTGTAACTCTCTGCGTAGATACCGCTGGCTTCTTCGGCAGCAAAACCGGAGATTTCAGCATTTGTATTGTCTTCAAAATACAAATCACTGTCGTGCTCCAGGAAAATGCCGCTGCCTAAGATTTGGTCCGGTGTCAATGAGAATTCGACATGGCTCAAATGCAGCTTGCTGGAATGGGTGATCAGGTTGGCCGTATTGCCTGCGCTGTGTTCATGGGTATGCTGAGCCGCATGAATGGTCAACGTGAGATCCTGGAACGTGATATCACTCTGATACGCATACATGCCATACTGCTCCAGCGTCAGCGTGTAGGTATTGCCGCCGGAAATGGTCAAGTTCTTACTATGGAACTCAAGGCCCGTACTCAGCTCGATGTCCTGCAACAGATCAATCTGGGCGCCATCCGCTGCATCGTCGATCGCTTCGGTCAGCGTTGCATAGGTTTGGTCACCGATCGCACACACAGCCTGATTGCTGCCTGTGCCGTCCGCAGAGCCGGGCGTGTCCGCGTAGAGATCGGGGATGGGGTCATCTGCATACAGGTCTTCCACAAACGGCGTTGTCGCGGCCGCCGCTGTTTTCGCACTGTTTGCATCCGCAGCGTCCTTCACCGGGTCCGTCTCCACCGGGTCCGTCTCCGCCGGGCCGGAAGCAGCATTTGTGCCGGGGTCCACAGCCACCGGGGTCTGTTCCTCTGAAAGATCAAAGGAACAGAGATCGGTGGAAAGGTCTTCCCAGCCAATAATGGTGCCGTCCGAATCCGTGATGGGGTCGGAACTCAGTGCAAGCGCACTCAGCGGCATGACACAAAGCAGCAATCCGATGGTCAGTATCACTACGAACCATCTTTTTTTCATAATTTATTACCTCCTTCTTTCTAAAATATGGTGCATTTTGTGCACCATTCATATATTACCATCTGAATTCTGGAAAAACAAGGGGTCCGAAAGATTTTGCACCACAAAAAAGCTGGCTTTTTGCGCCGATTGGGAACGGTACCGGAGTTTCTCCGGCATGTGCTGCCGAAACGGTCCTGAAAACGTGCATCCATGCCAAAAAATACCGGAAACGTGCACGAATTGCAACAAATGAAAAGCTCCCGGAAAATACCGGGAGCAAAGCGGAAATGACAGGGGGAAATGTCCGGCGGGGTGCTCAGCCGCCCAGAATGGCGTGCAGGTCGTCTTCCGGCGTGGTGACGGCTTTCAGGTCATATTTTTGCTGCAGCACCTGCACCACCCCCGGCGAGAGGAAGGCGGGCAGGGTGGGCCCCAGCCGGATGTTTTTGATGCCCAGCGCCAGCAGCGCGATCAGGATGCACACGGCCTTCTGCTCAAACCAGCACAGCACCAGCGAGAGCGGCAGGTCGTTCACCCCGCAGCCAAAGGCGTCTGCCAACGCCAGTGCGATGCGGATGGCACTGTAGGCGTCGTTGCACTGGCCCACATCCAGAATGCGGGGCAGCCCGGTGCCGGGCACGTTGCCCAAAGGCAGATCGTTCAGCCGGAACTTGCCGCACGCCAGCGTCAGGATCACCGTGTCCTGTGGGGTGAGCTTGGCGAACTCGGTGTAGTACCGGCGGGAAGGCCGTGTGCCGTCGCAGCCGCCCACCAGGAAAAAGTGCCGGATCTTGCCGTCCTTTACCGCCTGCACGATCTCGCCCGCATGGCGCAGCACGGCATCGTGCGCAAAGCCGGTGACGACGGCCTTGCCGCCGTTCATGCCGGGCACGAGGGTGTCCTCTTTGTAGCCGCCCAGCTCCAGCGCCCGGCGGATGACGGGGGAGAAATCCCGCCCTTCGTCGATGTGCACGATGCCGGGGTAGGACACCACCGAGGTGGTGAACACCCGGTCGGCGTAACTCTCCCGCAGGGGCATGATGCAGTTGGTGGTGAACAGGATGGGCGCGGGGATATCCTCAAACTCGGTCTGCTGGTTCTGCCATGCGGTGCCGAAGTTGCCCTTCAGGTGGGGGTATTTCTGCTTCAGCTCCGGGTAGCCGTGGGCGGGCAGCATCTCCGAGTGGGTGTAGATGTGGATGCCCTTGCCCTTCGTCTGCTCGAGCAATTGCTGCATGTCGAACAGGTCATGGCCGGAAACCACGATGAACGGCCCTTTTTCAATGGTCAGCGGCACTTCCACCGGCACCGGGTCGCCAAAGGCCCCGGTGTTGGCGGCGTCCAGCAGCTCCATGCAGCGGTAGCTGGCTTCGCCGGTCTTCTGCACCAGCGCCCACAGCTCGTCCATGGAAAGGCCCTCGGCGCTCAGAGTTTCCAGCGCGGTGCAGAAAAAGCGGTCCAGCTCCGGGCTGATGCGGCCCAGCACCCGGGCGTGGTAGTTGTAGGCGGCCATGCCCCGCAGGCTGAACAGCACGAAGCTTTTCAGGCTGCGCACGTCCGGGTCCGGCTCGTGCCACAGCCGCTGCATGTCGTAGTCCGGCGCGACGGCCGGGCAGGCGGCGTGGACCTTCTCGGTGAGGGCGTCCACGGTGGCGGCGTCAAAGTTGACATTGGTGATGGTGGTGAACAGCCCCTGCATCAGCAAAAGGGCCTGCTCCGGGGCCGGGGCGCGGCCCGCGTCCACCAGCTGCCCGGCATAGGTGATCAGCGCGCCGGTGAGCCGGTCCTGCGCGGCGGCTGTCTCGGCCGATTTGCCGCACACACCCGCTGCCCCGGTGCAGGCCGTGCAGCCCGCCGCCTGCTCACATTGAAAACAGAACATCCGTTCGTCCATAGAAAAACTCCCTTTCCTGCGTGAGATACCGGGAGTATGGCCGAAAAGCGCCGCCGTTATGCACACACAAAAAACAAGCGTGCACACGGGGCACTGCCCATGCGCACGCTCGTTTGGAAGGGAGCCTGGTTTTGGCTTACTGGATGCCGGTCACCTTGTAGTCCTGGTCCTCGACGGCCTTCTTCAGCACGTCGTCGGCCACTTCGGCGTTCAGGGTGACGATGGCGGTGCCGGCCTCGTGGCTCACCACGGCCTCGTCCACCTCGGGCAGGGCTTCCAGAGCCTTCTTCACGCGGGCCTCGCAGTGGCCGCACATCATGCCTTCTACGTTCAGGGTCTTCTTCATGGAATTATCCTCCTTGGTACTCTCTTTTTTCTCAACCGCTGCGGGCTGCGTCAGGGCAGCGGGCAGGGAAGATGCATTTTTGGGCGCATGGTCGCGCTTGGTGCTGTGCAGATCAAACAGGTTCAGGCGCAGGGCGTTGCTCACCACGCAGAAGCTGGAAAGGCTCATGGCGGCCGCGCCGAACATGGGGTTCAGGGTCAGGCCGAAGGGGATGAACACACCGGCCGCCAGCGGGATGCCGATGACGTTGTAGATGAACGCCCAGAACAGGTTTTCGTGGATGTTGCGCAGGGTGGCGCGGCTCAGGCGGATGGCGGCGGGCACATCCGACAGCTTGGAGTTCATCAGCACCACGTCCGCTGCGTCGATGGCAACATCGGTGCCTGCGCCGATGGCGATGCCGGTGTCGGCACGGGTCAGGGCCGGGGCATCGTTGATGCCGTCGCCCACCATGGCCACCTTGCCGTAAGCCTGCAGCTGGCGGATGACGGCTTCCTTGCCGTCGGGCAGCACGCCTGCGATGACTTCGTCCACACCGGCCTGCCTGCCAATGGCGTCAGCGGTGCGCTGGTTGTCGCCGGTGAGCATCACCACGCGGATGCCCATGTTCTGCAGTTCCTTGATGGCGCGGGGGCTGTCTTCCTTGATGGTATCCGCCACCGCGATGATGCCCAGCAGCCGGTCCGCGCCGCCGAAGAACAGCGGCGTCTTGCCCTGAGCCGAGAGGGCGGCGGCCTTCTCCTGCAAGGCGGCAGGCACGGTGACCTTGGTCTGGATGAAAACGGCGTTGCCGGCAAAGATGTCCACGCCGTCCAGCTTGGCGGCCAGACCGTTGCCCGGCAGGGCCGCGAAGTCGGTCACCTCGGGGGCGTCCAGCTTCTGCGCCTCGGTGTGGGCCAGCACGGCCTTTGCCAGCGGGTGCTCGCTCTTGCGCTCCAATGCGGCGGCAAGGGTGAGCAGTTCGCCTTCGGTCACGCCCTCGGCGGGCAGGATGTCGGTGACTTTGGGTTCACCGCTGGTGATGGTGCCGGTCTTATCCAGCGCCACGATCTGGGTGCGGCCTGCGGCTTCCAGCGAAGCGGCGGTCTTGAACAGGATGCCGTTCTTCGCGCCCAGACCGTTGCCCACCATGATGGCCACGGGCGTTGCCAGGCCCAGCGCACAGGGGCAGCTGATGACCAGCACCGAGATGCCGCGGGCCAGCGCATAGCCCAGCTCCCGGCCCAGCAGCAGCCACACGATGGTGGTGATCACTGCAATGGTGATGACGGCCGGCACGAAGAAACCGGACACGGTATCGGCGATTTTTGCAATGGGGGCCTTGGTGGCGGCGGCATCGCTGACCATCTTGATGATCTGGGAAAGGGTGGTGTCCTCGCCCACGCGGGTGGCCTGGCACTTGAGGAAGCCGGACTGGTTGGTGGTGGCGGCGCTCACCTTATCGCCCGCAGCCTTGTCCACGGGGATGCTCTCGCCGGTCAGGGCGCTCTCGTTCACGGCGCTGGTGCCTTCCAGCACGATGCCGTCCACGGGCACGTTCTCGCCCGGGCGCACCACGAAGATGTCACCCTTCTGCACCTGCTCGATGGGCACCGTTACTTCCGCGCCGTCCCGCAGCAGGGTGGCGGTCTTGGGGGCCAGCTTCATCAGGCTCTTGAGGGCATCGGTGGTCTTGCCCTTGGAGCGGGCCTCCAGCATCTTGCCCACCGTGATGAGGGTCAGGATCATCGCCGCCGACTCAAAGTAGAACTCCATCATATAGTGCATGACCAGCTCGCTGTTGCCGTCCACCTGGGCGCGGGTCATGGCAAACAGCGCGTAGGTGCTCCACACAAAGCTTGCCATGGAGCCCAGCGCCACCAGCGTGTCCATGTTGGGCGAGCGGTGGATGAGGCCCTTGAAGCCGTTGATGAAGAACTTCTGGTTGATGACCATCACGATGCCCGCCAGCAGCAGCTGCACAAGGCCCATGGCGATGTGGTTGCCGTCGAACCAGTGCGGCAGGGGCCAGCCCCACATCATGTGGCCCATGGAGAAGTACATCAGCACCAGCAGAAAGCCCACCGATGCGATCAGGCGGCGCTTGAGCTTGGGCGTTTCATGGTCGGCCAGGGCGTCCAGATCGGCATTGGTGCTGGAAGCGGCCGCTGCGCCGCCCGCAGCCTTGGGGCTGGCACCATAGCCTGCGTCCTGTACGGCTTTGATGATGTCGGCACTGGAAGCAGTGCCCTCCACGCCCATGGAGTTGGTCAGCAGGCTCACCGAGCAGCTGGTGACGCCGGGCACCTTGCTCACGGCCTTTTCCACCCGGGCAGAGCAGGCCGCGCAGCTCATGCCGGTAACATTGAATTGTTCCATAAAAACTCACTCCGCTATCGAGTATGTGCAGGGAAAGGGAAAGTTATTTCATGAGCTTGGGCAGCAGCCAGAGCAGCTCATCCAGCTTTTCCTCGCCGCCCGCGCGCAGGTCATCGGCCACGCAGGTGCCGATGTGCTGGGCCAGCAGCTCCTTGGCAAAGCTGTTCAGCGCCGAGGTGGTCGCAGCCACCTGCACAAGGATGTCCACGCAGTAGGCGTCCTTTTCCACCATGCCGCGGATGCCGCGCACCTGGCCCTCGATGCGGCTCAGCCGGTTCAGCAGAGCTTTGTGCTCGGCGGGGGTGCGGTCCTTGTGGCGGCAGCAGGCGGCAGGTTCGGCTTCGGCCTGCGCGCAGCAGTCTGCAGCGGCGGGTGCGGACACCTCGGCAGCAGACGTTTCGGGGGCGGACGCTTCGCTGCAACAGCAGCAGGACTTTTTCTCGTTCCTCATAAAAATCTCCTTTTACCCTGTGGGGGTATCATTCTTACGGTATGAGTATAGCACGGGATATCCGATAAATCAAGTAGGGAATGAAAATTTTCACAAATAGGGCGGCGGGGTATATTGCTCCTTTCCAGCGCACGCCCTCTCAGGCGCTTCGCGCCAGCTCCCCCAAAGGGGGAGCCAAGAACATTTCGGCCGTGCGCATGCCTCTCCCTTTGGGAGAGGCGGCAGCAGAATCGCAGACAAAACAAAAAGAGGAAACGCTCGTTGAGACGTTTCCTCTTTGCATATAGAGCGGATGGAAGAATTACTTTTCCAGAATACGCGGCACGAACAGGCTCAGCATCTTGCCCCACCAGTACCACTCGTGGGAGACATCGCCGCCCCACAGCTCTACATGGGCGGGCAGCTTTTCGGCCTTCAGCACATCGGCCAGCGCCTGGGTGTCGGCCAGTGCGTCGCCTTCGTAGGCACCCTGACCGGCGCAGAGCATCAGGCTGTTCTCCTCGGCCTTGGCCAGGGCCAGCTTGTTGGCGATGCCCTTTTCGGTCAGGTACTGCAGGGGAGAAGCGCGCAGCACCAGGTCGTCGGCTTCGCTGCCCCAGAAGCGGGTCAGGTCGTAGATGCCGGAAAGGCCGATGGCGCCGGCGAACTGCTGCGGGCGGCGCAGGCGGCAGTTCACGGCGTGCACGGCACCCAGGTCGATGCCCACGCACCACAGTTTCGTGTCCTTTTCGGCCTCGTTCAGGGCCAGCACACGGGGAGCCAGCTCGGCGGTCAGGTAGACGAAGTACTTTTCCTCCATCTCGGCGCGGCGGCGCACAGGGATGTCGCCGTTCAGCACGGCCTCACCGTCGATGCTGTCGGCGCAGAACAGCTGCACCTTGCCTTCGTTCAGCAGCTGGGCGATGGCGTCCGGCATGCCGTTGTTCTCCCAATCATAAAAGCGGCCGCCGCGGGCAGGCAGCGCCAGCACCGGCACACCGGCGGTGCCGTACACCTTGAACTCCATATCGCGGCCGAGCACGCGGCTCCACTCTTTGTAATAGGTACCCTGGATCATAAAAAATCAAGCACTCCTTCATTCTATATTCACCGGCCCGGGCACAGTCGCTGCGCACCGGTGCCGGTCGTTCGCAATTTAGAGAAAGCTTTTGGGGGAAAGATCACACGAACTGGTTGCGCTGGGCGTCGTACTCGTAGCCCACAGCTTTCAGCTTTGCGCACAGGTCTGCCTTGTCGGCGTCCATGTCATCGCACAGTGCATCGAGGTCTTTGTAAAAATCACGCAGTTTCAGGTTCACGACGCTCAAAAGCATGATGGGGTCATTGGGGAGATTCATTGCGTTTTTCCTCCTTACCGGCCATTTCGGCAACAAAAAAAGCCGGCCACTCGACAAAGTGACCGGCCACATACACCAAATTA
>OLNU01002579.1_pt1 | contig 10701 bp, 10 predicted proteins | sample 1672241 | NCBI WGS metagenome assembly OLNU01 (sample SAMEA3136663, study PRJEB25190) | human gut metagenome | biome: human gut; feature: human-associated habitat; material: faeces | place: Austria | collected 2013 | reverse complement strand
TTTTGCCCGCCAGAAAGTCTGCGGGCGGGCAGCTGCAAGGCGGCAAGTTCCATTCCGAGCTGTTGAAATTCGCTTACAATTTGCTCTTTGTACTGGTTTTCTGCCCCCGGCAGCACCAAAGTGACGTTCTGCACCGCATTCAGCTGGCGGCGCGCCGCAGCACCCGCCAGGCGGGGCCGGCCAGCCGGTCCACGGCCCAGGCGTATAGGGCGCCCAGGGCGTTGTTGCCCACCCGGAAGAGCACCACGCCGGGCAGGCCCAGGGTTCCCACCATGATGGACATGGCGCCCAGGGAGTTAAACACCGCCTGCCAGCCATAGGTGGCCGAAAGGCCCACGCCAATGCCGCCGAAAATCCCCAGATAGGGCAGCAGACTGCCCGGCAGCAGGCAGTACAGCAGGCAAAAGCCCGCGCCCCCCGCCAGGTTGCCCCAGATCCGTCCCTTCACCCGGCCGGGAATGGCCTGCCGGCTGGGCAGCAACACCGACATGGCGGCAATCCCCATCCACATGGGCCGGGGAAAGCCCAGACCATGGGCCAGCACCAGGGCCGTGGCCACCCCGAAGGCCGCCTTCAGCTGCCAGCGGCTGCGCGCCTCCCCCAAGCTCCAGGCGCGGAGCACGGCGGGAATGCCCTCCCAATAGGGGTCCGCTCTGTGGTTCCGGGCATAGACCAGCAGGGTCAGGCCGCAGCCCACTGCCAGGGCCGCCAGCCGGCTGGGAAATGCCGCCGCCTCCACGTCATAGCCATACAGCAGCAGATACCCCAGCACCAGGGTCAGATGGTTCCCCATCCCCACATTGTGGCAGCCCAGCACCAGGATCACCAGCAGACTCAGGCCATGGACAGCCAGTTCCCCGCCCAGCTCCGCCAGGTTGGCCAGCCGGGGGCCAAAGGCCAGCACCAGAAACACAAGACCCAGGGCCAGCAGGCTCTGGCCCCGCCGCATGCCCAGGTCCGCCTGCCGGAACACCATCAGGCAGAGCAGAACCACCACGCCCACAATGTTGTTCTCCGCCCCAAACACCCAGCCGTACAGGGTGACAAAGGCCACACAGAACACCATGGTCAGCAGAATCTTCACCAGATATACCAGCAGGTGCCAGGCCTTGGCCCGCCTTCCCACCGCCTCCTGGATCATCAGCTTGGAGCCCGCCTGATTGAGCTGCAGTTCCTGATAAAAGGTCATCCTTCGCCCTCCTCTTTTGAAAACAGGCCCATGATAGCATATCTTCCACCAAAAGGCAACGCCTCTGCGCCCCCGGTCTGGTCCCTCAGGACTGGTGAAGTTTGACCTCCAGGTGGGGATAGGGGATGGAGATGTGCTCCCGGTCAAAGGCGGTTTTGATCTCCTCCAGCAGGTCGTGGTACACCGTCCAGTAGTCCCCGTTCTCGCACCAGACCCGGATGGTATACTCCATGGCGCTGTCCCCATACCCAGACAGACGGGCAAAGGGGGGCGGGTCCAGCAGGATTTTGTCGTGATCCTTCAGCACCCCCTGGATGGTCTGCTTCACCTTCTCCACCGGCGCGTCATAGGAGGCCGACACCGTCAGATCCACCCGGCGCAGGGGCTCCGTGGTGTAGTTGGTCACCTGGGCATCCACCACAAGGCTGTTGGGCATCAGGATGCGCCGGTTGTCAATGGTGGTCAGCTTGGTGTACACCAGGCCGATCTCCTGCACCGTCCCCCCTGTCTCTCCAATCTCCACATAGTCCCCCACCTTAAAGGGTTTCGTCCCCAGGATGGTCAGTCCCCCGGCCAGGTTGGACAAGCTGTCCTTCACCGACAGGGAGACCGCCAGACCCAGAATGCTCACCAGGGCCAGCAGGGAGCTGGCGTTGATGCCCAGGGAATCCGCCACCACCATGAGGGTAATAAACCACAGCAGGATATTGGCCATGGACCGGATGAAGGTGTGCAGGCTCTTCTCCACCTGGCTGAAGCGGTTCAATCCCCGGTCCAGCAGTTTGAGCAAAATGGCCTTGATCACCAGACAGATGACCAGCAGCAAAAGGGCAAATAGGATGGTCTTCAGGGCCTCCCCCCAGCCCCCCCGCAGCAGCTGGTTCACCCCGGTCTGCACGCTGTTCTCCAGGGTTTCTGTGTCAATGGTGCTTGTACTCATGTCTCCGCCTCCTCTCAGCACGTGGAACAATGGCTCCATAGAAAAAAACAGAAGGGCAAAGCAGAGGCTTTGCCCTTCTGAAAAACGTGAGAAACTTACTCAGCGGTCTCGGTAACAACGCCGGAACCCACGGTACGGCCACCCTCACGGATAGCGAAGCGCAGGCCCTTCTCAATGGCGATGGGGGTGATCAGCTCCACGTTCATGACCACGTTGTCGCCGGGCATGCACATCTCAACGCCCTCGGGCAGGGAGATGACGCCGGTCACGTCGGTGGTACGGAAGTAGAACTGAGGACGATAGTTGTTGAAGAAGGGGGTATGACGGCCGCCCTCGTCCTTGGACAGGACGTACACCTGGCCAGAGAACTTGGTGTGGGGCTTGATGGAGCCGGGCTTAGCCAGAACCTGGCCTCTCTCGATCTCCTTCTTGTCGATACCACGCAGCAGGGTGCCCACGTTGTCGCCGGCCTCAGCATAGTCCAGCAGCTTGCGGAACATCTCGATGCCGGTGATGACGGACTTCTTGCTCTCCTCGGCCAGGCCGACGATCTCCACGGCGTCGCCCATCTTGATCTGGCCACGCTCCACTCTGCCGGTGGCCACGGTGCCACGGCCGGTGATGGTGAACACGTCCTCCACGGGCATCAGGAAGGGCAGCGAGTCATCACGGGGAGGTGTGGGGATGTAGCTGTCAACAGCGTCCATGAGCTCCTTGATGCAGGCATAGTCAGGGGCGTTGGGGTCGTCGGACTCGCAGGTCAGGGCGTTCAGAGCGGAACCCTTGATGACGGGCAGGTCATCGCCGGGGAACTCATACTTGCTCAGCAGCTCGCGGACTTCCATCTCCACCAGCTCCAGCAGCTCCTCGTCGTCCACCTGGTCGCACTTGTTCAGGAACACCAGCACAGAGGGCACGTTCACCTGACGGGCCAGCAGCAGATGCTCACGAGTCTGAGCCATGGGGCCGTCGGTGGCAGCGATGACCAGGATAGCGCCGTCCATCTGGGCAGCACCGGTGATCATGTTCTTGATATAGTCGGCGTGACCCGGGCAGTCCACGTGAGCATAGTGGCGCTTGGCCGTCTCATACTCGACGTGGGCGGTGTTGATGGTGATACCACGCTCACGCTCCTCGGGAGCCTTATCGATGGAAGAGTAGTCGGTGTACTCAGCACCGCCCTGCATCGCCAGGTACTTGGTGATGGCAGCGGTCAGAGTGGTCTTACCATGGTCGATGTGACCGATGGTGCCGATGTTAACATGGGGCTTGGTTCTCTCAAATTTCTGCTTGGCCATTTGAAATGATCCTCCTTAACAGTTTTGCAAATTCTTAAAGTGCAATGTTTTGCTCGACATTGCTATTTTACAGTATCTGCGGCAGAAAAGCAACCTAAAATTTAGGATTTACGCCTCATGGCCGCTGCGCTTGCTGACCAGCTTCTCCTGCAGACTCTTGGGCAGCTCCACATAGTGGCTGGGTTCCATGGTGTACTGACCACGGCCCTGGGTGCGGGAGCGCAGGTTGGTAGCATAGCCGAACATCTCGGACAGGGGGACAAAGGCATCGATCTGCTGGGCGCCAGAGCGCATCTCGTAGCCCTGAATCTGGCCACGGCGGGCATTCAGATCACCGATGACGTCGCCCATATACTCGTCGGGTACGATAACGCACACCTTCATGATGGGCTCCAGCAGGACGGGATCCGCCTCACGCATAGCCTCTTTGAAGGCCATGGAGCCGGCGATCTTAAAGGCCATTTCGGAGGAGTCCACCTCGTGGTAAGAACCATCGTACAGCGTGACCTTCACATCCACCACGGGATAGCCGGCCAGCACGCCCGCCTGCATGGCGCCCTGAATACCGGCGTCGATGGCGGGGATATACTCCTTGGGAATGGCGCCGCCCACGACGGCATTGACAAACTCGTAGCCCTTGCCGGACTCGTTGGGCTCCAGCGTGATCTTCACGTGACCGTACTGGCCGGAGCCACCGCTCTGGCGCTTGTACTTGGTCTCGTGGTTGACCTTCTTGCGGACGGTCTCCTTGTAGGCCACTTGAGGAGCGCCCACATTGGCCTCTACCTTGAACTCACGCAGCAGACGGTCCACGATGATCTCCAGATGCAGCTCACCCATACCGGCGATGATGGTCTGACCCGTCTCCTCGTCGGTGTAGGCCCGGAAGGTGGGATCCTCCTCGGCCAGCTTGGCCAGAGCGATGCCCATCTTCTCCTGACCGGCCTTGGTCTTGGGCTCGATGGCCACACGGATCACAGGCTCGGGGAATTCCATGGACTCCAGAATGATGGGGTTCTTCTCGTCGCACAGGGTATCACCGGTGGTGGTGTTCTTCAGGCCCACCATGGCGGCGATGTCGCCGGCATAGACGGTCTCCAGATCCTCACGGTGATTGGCGTGCATCTGCAGCAGACGACCCACACGCTCACGCTTGTTCTTGGTGGCATTGAGCACCGCAGAACCTGTGTTCAGCGTACCGGAGTACACACGGAAGAAGCTCAGACGGCCCACATAGGGGTCGGTCATGATCTTGAAGGCCAGTGCGGCGAAGGGCTCGTCGTCGGAAGCGTGACGGTCCTCCTCCTCCTCGGTCTTGGGGTTGACACCCTTGATGGCCTCGATATCGGTGGGAGCGGGCATATAGTCCACCACGGCATCCAGCAGCTTCTGGACGCCCTTGTTGCGGTAGGAAGAACCGCAGGTGACAGGCACCATTTCCACAGCCAGCGTGGCCTTACGGATGGCGGCACGGATCTTGGAAGCGGGGATCTCCTGACCCTCCAGATACATCTCCATGATCTCATCATCGAACATGGAAACGGCGTCCAGCAGCTTCTCACGATACTCGTTGGCCAAGTCCACCATGTCCTCAGGGATGGGCTCCACACGCATATCCTTGCCCAGCTGATCGTAGTAGATATCAGCATCCATCTCCACCAGATCGATGATACCCTTGAAGGTATCCTCCTTCCCGATGGGCAGCTGGATGGGTACGGCGTTGCACTTCAGACGATCATGGATCATGTCCAGCACGTGATAGAAATCAGCGCCGGTGATGTCCATCTTATTGACGTACACCATCCGGGGAACATGATAGTGGTCGGCCTGACGCCACACCGTCTCGGACTGAGGCTCCACACCGCCCTTGGCACACATCACGGTGACAGAGCCGTCCAGCACACGCAGAGAACGCTCCACTTCCACAGTGAAGTCCACGTGACCGGGGGTGTCGATGATGTTGATACGGGTCTGAGGAAACTGGTTCTTGGAACCCTTCCAGTAGCAGGTGGTAGCGGCGGAGGTGATGGTGATACCACGCTCCTGCTCCTGCTCCATCCAGTCCATGGTAGCCGTACCCTCGTGCGTTTCACCGATCTTATAGTTGACGCCGGTGTAGTACAGAATACGCTCAGTCGTGGTGGTCTTTCCTGCATCAATGTGGGCCATGATGCCGATATTTCTTGTATTTTCCAGTGTAACCTTTCTCGGCATACCGTTCTCCTTTTTCTCTCTTTGCGGGGATTACCAACGGAAGTGGGCGAATGCCTTGTTGGATTCGGCCATCTTGTGGGTATCCTCACGCTTCTTCACAGCGCTGCCGGTGTTGTTGGCAGCATCCATGATCTCGCTTGCCAGGCGCTCCGCCATGGTGCGCTCGCTGCGAGCACGGGAGTAAGCGGTCAGCCAGCGCAGACCCAGGGTCTGACGACGGGCAGGACGCACCTCCATGGGGACCTGATAGGTGGCGCCGCCGACACGGCGGGCCTTGACTTCCAGGCTGGGCATGATATTCTCCATCGCCTGGGTGAACACTTCCAGAGGCTCCTTCTCGGTCTTTTCCTTGATGATATCAAAGGCACCGTAGACAACCTTCTGGGCAACGCCCTTTTTACCGTCCAACATGATGCTGTTGACGAGCTTCGTCACCAGCACGGAGTTGTACATAGGATCGGGCAAGATCTCTCTCTTGGGAACATTACCTCTTCTGGGCACTATGCTTCCCTCCTTCATAAAAATATGATTTCATAGGTACTCAACAGCCCGGCGGCTGTTGTTCGGCCTGCCAAAGAGGTAGTTATATAAAAACCTTTTCGGCAAAGCTCATTTCATGCGGGAATTACTTGCTCTTGGGCCGCTTGGCACCGTACTTGGAACGGCCCTGCATACGACCGTTGACGCCCTGGGTATCCAGCGTACCACGGATGATGTGGTAACGGACGCCGGGCAGGTCCTTGACACGGCCGCCACGGATCATGACCACAGAGTGCTCCTGCAGAGAGTGACCAACACCGGGAATGTAGGCGGTGACCTCATAGCCGTTGGTCAGACGGACACGGGCGATCTTGCGCAGTGCGGAGTTAGGCTTCTTGGGGGTCGCAGTTCTCACGGCGGTGCAGACGCCACGCTTCTGAGGGGAGGAGAGATTGGTCTCCTTGTTCTTCAGCGTATTCAGGCCCTTCTGCATAGCAGGGGAATTGGACTTGTAGGTAGCCTGTTTCCGGCCCTGCTTGACCAGCTGATTAAAAGTAGGCATGCAATGAACTCCTTTCTAAAGATTTGTTGGGATGACTCCCTTTATTTTCCACGGAATAAGAAATTTTATTCCGGAAAAACCGTTTTAGCGGCTGGGGACAGCAGCTGCGGCGGTCCCCACGGCGATGCCGGCGGCCCGGCCCAGCTGTGACATGGTAAACTCCGTCACGGCAGGCACTCCCACTGCACGGCAGGCCGCCAGCAGCGGCTCCACCAGTGCCGGGTCGGCATCCTTTGCCAGAAAGACCCGTCCGGCATGACCGGCAGCCAACAGGCGGCGTGTCTGCTTCAGGCCCACCACCCGGTTTTCGCAAGACAATTCTTCCAGCATGGAGAGCCTCCTCGTTGAAATATCGCCCTGCATGGCAAAATTCGCAGGCTCCAAACCCACGCAATTCAGGATTATAGCATAAACCCGTCCCAGCGTCAAGTAGATTTCCGGCAAAAATTTGTGCGTTTGGCTGAATTTCTGCCGTGTTTTTCTGGGAAATACACAAAGCCCGCCGGAGCGGATTTTCCCCTGTACTTTCCCGCCTCGACGTGGTATTCTAATATATATTAAGGATCGCCGGATATCATCCGAGCCTATGAAAACAGGAGGGATCGCCATGATCCTCATTCAGAACGCCCACATCATGCCCATCGTCGGGCCAGAGCTGCCCAACGGCTGCCTGCTGGCGGAGGATGGCCGCATCACCGCCGTCGCCCCCCACATCGACGCCCCGGAGGGCTGCACCGTCATCGACGCAGGCGGTCGCCTGCTGACCCCCGGCTGCGTGGAGGCCCACTGTCACATCGGTCTGGACAATGAGTGTCTGCGCTGGGAGGGCATGGACTACAATGAGATCGTGGAACCCCTGACGCCGCAGCTGCGGGCCATCGACTCCATCAATCCTCAGGACGGTGCCTTCCCCAACGCCCTGCGGGGCGGTGTCACCACCGCCTGCACCGGCCCCGGCAGCGCCAACGTGGTGGGCGGCACCTTCACGGTGCTGAAGCTGGCCGGTAAACGGGTAGACAATATGCTGCTGAAGGAGCCCGCCGCCATGAAGTGCGCCTTCGGCGAAAACCCCAAGGGCTGCTACGGACAGGGCCTGAAGAAGAGTCCCATGACCCGGATGGCGGTGGCAGCACTGCTGCGGGAGCTGCTGTTCAAGACTCGCCGTTACCGGGATGACAAGCTGGCCGGGAAGAACCCCGCCTTCGACATGAAGCTGGAGGCCATGCTGCCGGTCATCAACGGTGAAATTCCCCTGAAATGCCACGCTCACCGGGCCGACGACATCCTCACCGCCGTCCGTATCGCTAAGGAGTTCGGCGTTAAGGCCACGCTGGACCACTGTACCGACGGTGAGCTTATCTCCGACGAGCTGGCCAAGGAGGGCCTGCCGGTGTTCGTAGGTCCCACGCTGGGCAGCAAAAGCAAGGCCGAGCTGCGCCACAAGAGCTTCACCACCCCCGGCGCCCTGTACCACGCCGGACTCACCGTCAGCATCATCACCGACGCCCCGGTGATCCCGCTGGAGAAGCTGCCCATGTGCGCCGGTCTCGCCGCAAACGCAGGTCTCCCCATGGAAGAGGCGTGGCGGGCCATTACCATCAACCCCGCCCGCAGTCTTGGCATCGACAGCCGTGTGGGCAGTCTGGAACCCGGCAAGGACGCTGATCTGGTGCTGTGGACGGCAGACCCCCTGACCACCATCGGGGCCGAGGCCTACTGCACCATCGTGGACGGCAAGGTGGTCTATCAGGCGGAGTAAGCCAAAATCACCAATATTTTACCGAAAACCATCAAGATGGTATAGAAGAACCGCACTGTGAAGTATCACAGTGCGGTTCTTGTTGTTCTTCGGATGCTCGTTCAGCGCAGCCACAGCCAGCACGCCAGCGCCAGCTGCACCACCAGAATGACGGGGATGCCATAGCGGAAGTACCAGTGCCGGGTCTTGTGATGAAAGCACCACATCCCCAGCAGCGCCCCCACGCTGCCGCCTATGATGGCCAGCAGAAACAATGTCTTTTCCGGCACACGCCAGCGCCCCTGTCTGGCCCGCAGCTTATCGGCTCCGTACACGGCAAAGGCAGCCACATTGACGATCAGCAGATAGACGCCCAGCCAGTCCGGCAGGACTGCCAGCAGCTCCCGCATCAGTCCTTCAGAGCAGCCAGAGCGCAGGCGGTCTTAGCGCCCAGAACGGCGTTATTGTACACCAGCTGGATGTTGCTCTCCAGGCTGTCACCGCCGGTGAGATCCTTCACCTTGGCCAGCAGGAAGGGCGTGGTCTCCTTGCCGTGGATGCCCTGCGCCTTGGCCTCGGCCAGCGCCTGCTCGATGGCCTTGTCGATGACCTTGTGATCCATGGAGTACTTCTCCGGGATGGGGTTAGTGACCAGCATACCGTTCTTCATGCCCAACTCACGCTCGGCGTGGAAGGCAGCGGCCAACTCCTCCGGGGTATCCAGCTCGTAGTCCACGCCGAAGCCGGACTTGCGGGTGTAGAAGGCGGGCAGCTCGCTGGTGCCGTAGCCGATGACAGGCACGCCCTTGGTCTCCAGATACTCCAGCGTCAGACCCAGATCCAGAATGGACTTGGCACCGGCGCACACCACCATCACAGGGGTCTGGCCCAGCTCCTCCAGATCGGCGGAGATGTCCATGGTGGTCTCGGCGCCACGGTGTACGCCGCCGATGCCGCCGGTGGCAAAGACCTGGATCCCGGCCATGTGGGCGATCATCATGGTGGTGGTCACGGTGCAGGCGCCGTCGCTGCCCTTGGCCACCAGCACCGGCAGGTCACGGCGGCTGGCCTTAGGCACAGCGTGACCGGCACGGCCCAGATAGTCGATCTCCTCGGCGGTCAGACCGGCCTTCAGACGGCCCTTGATGATGGCGATGGTGGCAGGCACAGCGCCGTTTTCACGGATGAGCTTCTCCACGTTCATAGCGGTTTCCACATTCTGGGGATAGGGCATACCGTGGGAGATAATGGTGCTCTCCAGCGCCACCACGGGCTTGCCCTGCTCCAGAGCCTCTTTGACCTCAGTGGAAATGTCCAGATAACGATTCAGCATGATTCAGTTCCTCCTGTTGATAAATTCGGTTTGTTTCGATTGAAAATATATGTAGTTAGTAAGGAATGACTTACAGGGCCATGCGCCGCAGCAGCTCCGCCTCGCTCATGGAGGGGTGGATGGTCTCGGCGCTCTCCATGGTCAGGGAGGAGGCCGCCAGACCCGCACGGGCCGACCTCTCCAAATCGCTGCCCTGCAGGTAGGCCCACGTCAGAGCGGCCATAAAGGAGTCGCCGCAGCCGGTGGTGCTGACCATCTCCGCCTTGGGGGCGGGCAGGGTCACACTGCCGCTCTGATCGGCGGCATAGACGCCGTCGGCTCCCAGTGAGATGAACACCCGATGCAGTCCCGTCTCCAGCAGGGTCTGCGCCGCACGGTGGAGGCTGTCGGTGTCGGTGATAGGCACGCCGGACAGCAGCTCCGCCTCCAGCCGGTTGGGCTTCAGGGTGTGGAGCTTTCCCAGCACCGGCCGCAGCTTCTCGGCCTTCACCGTGGACACGGGGTCGGCAAAAATAGGGGCGTGGCAGTTATCCGCCAGCCATGCGATGCTCTCCGCCGGGAGGTTGGTGTCGATGACCACCACCTGACTGCCCTCCAGCAGCTGCTTGCGCCCCGCCAGCACACGGGGCGTCAGATTCTGATAGATGTCCATATCCGACACCGCCAGCTGCATATCCCCCTGCTGGTCGTTGATGAAAAGATAGGTGGAGGTGTGACCGCCGGGGATCACCGGGGACTGGGAGATATCGATGCCCAGCTCGCCGCATACCGCCGCCAGCTTCTGGGCGTACACATCGTCGCCGAAGGCTGTCAGCAGCCGCACATCCAGCCCCATCAGGCTCATGTTGTGGGCGATGTTCCGGCCTACGCCGCCGGGGCTCATCCGCACCCGACCGGGGTTGGAATCCTGTGCCACCAGTTCCTCACTGGGCCAGCCGCCGATGTCC
>OLNU01002573.1_pt1 | contig 10742 bp, 9 predicted proteins | sample 1672241 | NCBI WGS metagenome assembly OLNU01 (sample SAMEA3136663, study PRJEB25190) | human gut metagenome | biome: human gut; feature: human-associated habitat; material: faeces | place: Austria | collected 2013 | reverse complement strand
GTTCGTCACCGGCAATGCTGCCGCTGCCAAGAAAAACAGAATCACGGTTGCCGGGTGATTGGCGAGATGTGACCTTGGTATGAATTATTGTATTTTTAATTAGTAAAGAATAAAATTTAAATTATTATGAGTAATACAGTTTCTACTGAAGCAACCTTGTTTTCAACAACACACCCTGATGTCGTAAAACGTACTAGTGTTTCTTCTATTATCATATCCGCTATCCTTTGTGTGATAGGTGCGGGTGCATTTGCAACCTCTTTAAAGATGGGGGATTCCTCATCCACCATGAGCATGGTGCTTATGGCCGGTGGAACCATTTTGTTTCTGTGGGCCGTATTCCGCTTTTTCTGGCGAGGCAAGGAATGGGTATATGCACCTACCGGCAGCGTAGCTAAAGAAGGGACCTGCTTCTTTGATGTATGCGATTTACAGGCTTTGACGGATGCGTTGGAGAAAAAAGGTTTTGAAACCAGGAATGACGTGAAAGTAAAGACAAACGGAAACGTACGTATGGACTATATGATTTCTCAGGACAAGAAATTCGTTGCGGCCCAGCTGTTCCGTTTCATCCCCTATACATACGAACCTGCATCTTCTGTGTTTTATTTCACGGGAGATGATGCAAGTGCGTTTGTACATTGCTTGGAAACAAGTGAATTTTGATTTTCTATGACTCTTTATGTTATGAAATAAGGTGTGCCTGTGAAGGTCTGCTTTATTTGCTTAAGACGTTAATGTGATAAATTGTTGGGTGGGGTTAGTCGTTGATGATTAGCCCCATCTTTTTCATCAGGAAGCAGGCATTCATATTTTGTGCGATACCTTCACGGAGTTTGTATGAAAAAGTCAGTTCATCGTTGGTAATATCAGCTTCAAAGCAATAATTCCGTATCTCTTTGGGGAAATATTCTATTAGTTTCCCTAATAGCAGGTCGTGTGTGGCAATGATGCCATTCGTCTTCAGTTCCATCAGTTGGCGTACCAGGGCGAATGAGCCTTTCTGCTTGTCCATCGAGTTGGTTCCTTTTAAAATCTCATCCAGAATGATGAACAACTCCTCTCCCTTATTCAGGCGGTCTATAATTTGTTTCAATCGTTTTAGTTCGGCAAAGAAGTAAGATTCGTTGTCTGTCAACGAATCGGAAGTCCGCAAGCTTGTCACTAGTTTGGCAGGATATATTTCAAGGGAGGAACAGCATACGGGGCAGCCGGTACATGCCAATACATAATTCACTCCGATTGTACGCAGATAAGTACTTTTTCCTGCCATGTTGGCTCCTGTGATGATGACAAAGAACGGTCTTGAGGGGATATCGGCATCATTGGTCACACATTGCCGTGCAGGCATCAGGGGATGTCCCATATCCTTTGCAAGGAATACAAAAGGCTTGCCGGCAATGGTCGGATAGGTGTATGCGGGATGGTTGCCGGCAAATGTCGCCAGAGAACAAAGAGCATCAATGTCACCCAATACGTCCAGCCAGTGGAGCAGATATTTTCCATATTTGTGCCTCCATTGCTCAATGCGCATTACCTGCCGGAGTTGCCAGAACATGGAACCTTCCAGCAAGACATATAGCAGTTGGTTGTTGCGCAAGTCCAGTTTGTCCAGTTCCCGTGAAAGCTCTTTCAAGATATGGGTGGTGGATTTCCCGTTCATGCCGAATTCAGCTTTCAGGTGTCTGAGTAGCGGAGCGTTCATTTCCCGGTTTTCTATCAGGCTGATCAGTTCGGCGTAGATAGACAGGATACGTAATTTCTTGTCATACACTCTTTGCAGGTTGCTGACAGGCTTTATCAGTCCGAAACTACCTATCACGAACAGTCCGAAGGCCAGTCCGAACCATGTCATCGGAATGACCCCCGCCACTCCCAGCATAGCCAGTACGATGTTGACTCCGGGAACGATTCCCAATAACGGGCGGCTCCACCATTTCTTGCTGAAATAGGCAGGTGCTTCCGTCCACTCTTTAATTTCTTCGCGGTCGCTTGTCGCCCCTTTGTAGAGCAGGCCGGTGATCCGGAATGTTTCCCGGAAATCGGAATAAGCAGCCAGTTCCTTTGTCGCCTCCTGCCGTTGGATTATCTCTTCCTTTATCTCCAGATGATTTTGCAACCATTCTGCCAGTTTTTCCTTTCCGAATGAAGTGCAGGTACGGTTCAAGGCCTGGAACAAGGAGTGCCTTCCGAACAAGTCCAGGTCAAAAGAATACCTGTGGGCCGGGTTTGTGAATTCCTTTCCGTCCTCAAATGGCTCATAGTTGTCCGCCAGTGCGGAAAGCTCGTCACTATTCACCCGTATGCAGGTTTCCAGCCAGTCTTTGCGGAAAAACAACCGGTTGTGATACTTCACCAATGCCAGAAAAGGAACGAAAGTGACCGCTATGGTTAGACATATAGTGGGTGTCCCTGCCTGATAGAAGTAGATTGTTCCTATAATCCCTGCTGCAAATAACAAGACCCTCAGCGTGCTGATGCGGAGAATCTTATTTTTTACCTGGCGGAGTTCTGCCTCAGCCTGTTCAATGCGCTGTTCGTATTTTGCTTTCAATTCCATAATGATAGGTTATAAATATTTCCTTGCCATACCGGGCGCGGTTTTGCAGCGGAGAGGGGAAGCCTTCTGCGGCGATGCAAGGGTATGGCGAAGAACTTTTCATTTGTTTTCCGGCAAATATATAGAAAAAAAAACGTCTCCTTCTGTTTCTTGTGTTATTTAGACTTATCTTTTCATTTTAGGAAGAAGAGCCTTCCATCCAGAATGATGGCGGTTAGACCGATGAGGATGCATGACAGGAAATGAAATTTTAACATAGCCGATGAACCCATTGTCAATAGGAAAAAGTATATTTGTCTGTCTGATAAAGATTATAAACTACTTGGGGTATGAGAAAAATGATATTCATTTTATGCATTCCGACCGCTTTGCTTTCGGCTTGCTCACCATCCGGAATGCAAGGCAATCCGGCGGCAGTACAAGCCGGTGCGGCCATCGGCGGAGTATTAGGCGCTATTGTGGGTGACAGGGCCGGCGGATACAACGGTTCGCAATTCGGCGCCCTGCTGGGAACTGTAACGGGGGCTGCTGTGGGAAATGCCATAACTACACCTCGGGAGGAAACTTATCAGGTGGAGGAGTATTACGTAAAGACTTATCCTTCTTCTTCGCAGTATGAGCACACTTCCTCTTATGAGCCTTCATCGGGATTGAGGATTATCAACCTGCGTTTTATCGATGATAACCGTAACCATGTTATTGATGCGGAAGAAGACAGCAAACTGGTGTTCGATGTGGTGAATGATGGTGATGTGCCCGCTTACAATGTTACTCCGGTAATAGAGGAAATGAGCGGCATGAAACATATTTTGATTTCACCTTCGGCTCAGATTGCCTATATGCCTGTCGGGAATCAGATAAGGTACACGGCCACCATTCGTGGAGGCAGGAAGTTGAAAACAGGCCAGGCGCAATTCCGTGTTTTTGCAACAGAGAGCAACGGGGCGGTGACCGAAGCGCATGAGTTTACTTTGCCTACCCAAAAACGGATAAAGAAATAAGTTCCTTCATTGGCGGGGCTTCTACGGGCGGATAACCCTTTTCCGGAGATAACGTAAGCATTCGCAGCCCTATTGTTAAGCCTTTCCGACCGTCCGGTTACTATCTCCAAAGCCTGCGGAGTTATCTCCATAGCCTTTGGAGTTAACTCCGCAAGCTTTGGAGATAACTCCATAGTGCTATGGAGATAGTATATATCCTTTCTTCAGACCTTAGCAGGCGGGAGAAAAGGCCTTATGGTGGGGGATGTGTGGAGTTACTCCTTGTTGATGATGCCTTGTATCTCTTGCAGGGTCAGATTTCCTGTGATGGCGATGATGGTAAATTCATTTTTTTCCTGACTCATCAATACAAATTCCTTTTCTTTGTTTTTGTTCCGTTTCAGATAAATGATGGTCTTTTCGCCTTCATCGTTTATGCGCATCAGTTCCTCGTAGCCGTTCTTGGGACTGATGAAAGCTGTCTCTTTTTTCAGCTTGGCGATAATGTCGGGTTTTTCACAACTTAGAATCTGGATGTTATCCAGTTTGGAGGCTACTTCGCCTATATTTACCCCTTCCGTTTTCATGTCGGGCATCAGGCTGAGCATGGCTTTTGAGATATAGACAGAGGTTACCCCGTCCATATCAGCGAACTTGTCGAAAAAACTGTCCTGTGCGTAGGTGAACAGTGAGCACAGAGAGAGCAATAAGGTAATGATATATGTACGTTTCATTGTTTTATGTTATTTAATCGGTTTAATTGTTCGTTTACGTTCTCTTGAATTTTTCCGGTGGCTTCCTGCACCGATTCCACTTTTTCTATTCCTTTATTCAGGCTGCTGGAAAGCATGATAAGTGCCTTCTGGGCCTGTACGTATGCTTCTTCGGGGGTGGCGCAGGTATCTTGCGGTGCCGGATAGGGCTTGTATAGGTACAGTCCTACGGAGAGCAGGATGAGCAGGCTGGCGGCTATGCTCCCTATCCATTGCAAGCGGAGGACCCGTGTATGTTTTTTTATTTTCAGCGTGCGTCTTTCGCCTGTGTCCCATTGGTCTATCTTGCGGCTCAGCCTGCTTTCCAGTCCTTCCGGTATTTCGGGAGCGGGCTGTGCTGCCAGTTGCATGAAGATTTCCTTCTCGGCAAGTAAATGAGCCGGAACGTCCTCTTCGGTAAAAAAGCGTTTCAGTTCCTTTTCTTCGGTTTCGCTGGTTTCTCCATCGTAATACCGGGTCAATAGTCTTTCTATTTCATTTACTTTCATAGTTCATTATTGCATTATATTGTTCACGTATCTTTTTGCGGGCGCGGCTCAGCAACACACGTATGTTGATGGCATTCAGTCCTGTGGCTTGCTCTATCTCCTCAAAGGAGCAGTCATTGACATCACGGAGCAGAATCACCCGCTTTTGTTGCTCTGGCAGTCTGCCGATGAGCCGGCGTACCTGGTTCACCTCATCCCGTTGTTCCACTTCCCGCGCTATGTTGGTGTCCGTAGGGAGGTTCAGCTCTTCGGGTGCATGTCCGTCTTCATCGGGCCGGCTCCTGCGGAGGGCGTCGTAGCACAGGTTCTTGACAAGGGTGACGCAGTAGGCTTCGGTGTTCAGCACGCCCGCCAGCTCATCGCGCTTGTTCCACAATTTCAGATACGCCTCCTGCACCATATCTTCCGCCTCCTGAGGGTTTTCTGTCAGCCGGAAGGCTGTCCGGTAGAGTTTGCGGTGGTAAGGCAGGAATTGTTGTTTAAACTCAGCGGCGTCCATGCTTCTTCTTTGTTTCCTGATTTACTAATTTGTCTATATCTTCCTTTGTGAATTTTCCGTTTATCTGTACCAGTGTACAATCCTCTTTTCCCGTGCATACGAATAGCAGTTCGCGGATAGTTTCCTTTTTGGTTTTCATCAGCACGCGGACTTTCTCGCCTTCATCGTTTACACGCATCAGCTCATCGTATCCCTTCAGGCTCAGCCTGTTCACTTTTTTACTGAACCGTTCTTTTACGCTTGCCGTACAAGATTCCAGGTCCAGTACTTTTATTGACTTTATTTTTCTTATTATCTCAGCGTCTTCATCGTGTCCGGCGAACATTTTTCCAAGAGACATCATGAAAGAAGATACTTTGACACAATCGGCATTTTTTTCGCTGCCGAATTCATTGAAAAGACCGTTGATGCTTTGGGCGTAGCCCAGATGGCAGACGAAGACTAGCAATAGAGTAAATACAAACTTTTTCATGGTTTTATTTTGTTTTTGTTCATAACTGAATTTGTTTTTGAAAGCGCTTTCAATCAGATAGACGGGGGAAGCGGGAAAGTTGTTACAAAGAGGAACCGTTTTTTTTATGTTATTAATGCGGGGAGGAGGTATTTTTCTCCTCATGGTATGGGGCTGTCTGTCACAATAATAAATCAAATGCCCTGACCCTTGTTGGCAGGTGTCAGGGCATATACCGTATCTCTGTTCGTTTATACAGGGTTCGAAGCGTCTTCTTCTAATAACTCGCTGATAATGTTTGCCATTTTCTTGTTCTGCAATTGGCGGCAGAATTTTACTTCATATCCATCAATCTTTAACTGTTGGAAGAACCGCTCTGCATTATTTATCTTCGCGTCTTCGACTGTTCTCTTGGCTTCATCATTTGGTATATCTTTAGTTTCAATAACAATGTTCAGCTCTTTTTTGCCATCGGCACGTTGCACCACATAGATGAAGTCGGGGCTGTAAAGGTCGTTGGTAATGTTGGGAATACAGATACTCTTTTGTGGAATTTTGCCATACACTATTACATGGCTTGTCTGTCGGCATGCACGCTTCAGGAACTCGTTATAGTGCATCTCTTTACCTGCCAGAATGTATTGCTGGCCAGCCTGCTGCATCGTCACAACTTGACCATCGGCCGTTGTCACTTGCTGGCGCAGGCTTTGTATGGATTGGTGTATAAAAACATCATTTATTAAAATACCGGGTAATGCTGCTCTAATCTGCTGGTCAATGTCGTTTTGGTAAAATACAATGTATTTACGGTTGAGTTGCGCCCACAGTTCTTTTAGTTCTTCATAGCGGGCTTTGCGTATTTTCACCACATCCTTTGTACCTTTGTTGCGGTCTTTTACCTTACCTGTAACATTGTTAAACTCAGGATATTCGGTAAACAAGTCCATCACCTTTGTTGGGTCAAGTGTGCGATCCAAGTCAAGAACATATTTTTTCTGATACAATTCCATGAACAGATCCATTTCTCCCGTTCCACGCAGTGCTGCAACTCTTCGCATATCTTCAAGGGATATGTGTGTGATACTACCCGTCTGTATATCCTCATTTATCTCCATCACCAAACGGTCTGCAAAGTCGCGTTCAGTAAAGTCTACGATGTAGTTCAGGTAGAACGATTCGTCTTTTACCCGGTTGCCATATTCATCCACAGGCAGGCGCAATCCTCGTCCCACTTCCTGTAGTTTGCTGTTTTCGCTGCCACTGCTGCGCAATTTGGCTATTGTAAATACATTCGGGTTATCCCAGCCTTCTTTTAATGTCCACTTCGAGAAGAGGAAACGGCGTGTATTGGGTTGTCCTTTCTTGTTTACGAACGACAACAGTTCAGTTTTGTTGTGCAATATGTCATCCACTTCCTTCTTCACTGCATCGTCCGGGTCACTGTTGTCTTGTGCGAAGTAGCCGGCCCTGCAAGCGGCAAGATCATTGAGGCTTGCACGCAAGTATGTTGCATATCCGGGCGAATTTTCTTTTTGAAGTTCTGTTTTCAATTGTGCTTCAAGCAGCCTGTCGAACAAATCTCTCAGCCAGGCATTGTTGCCCTCATCATCTCCGCGGAAAGAGAGTATGTCGTCTATAAAGAATAAAGCCAGTGTCTTAATTCTGCCTTTTTCTCTATGGAAATTGTCACGTTCTGTTTCAAAATGACGTTGTATGGCAAGGCGGAGCATGCTTTCCTGATAGGACGATGTGTATATGTCCACATCAAACTCGTCTTTTTTGTGCTTCTCCATGCCGTTGCTGAGTATAACCAAATCTTTTGTGATACCTGTAATGGTGAGCCCCGTGAGTTCGGGACTTAGGATTGACAACGAATCTCCGACACTCAATACATGACTGGCCTTGGAGGTTTGAGTGATATGTTGGAAAGTCGCTTTTTTGTCATTGATATCCAATATCTTTACCTTCTCGTTGATGGTTGAAGTGGGTTCAAAGTGCTCTTTCATTACCCCTTTGATGAGTCCCGAAGAGAATGAACGTTGTGCATTAAGGTCATAGAGCAGATGCTCATAATCGCGTACTGTTGTTTTCTTTTTCCCTTTGCCTATGGTAGTCATCGGGAAGGTTGCACCAAAGCGGATGATGCATTGCGGAGTCAGTTCGCTGATGATGGCTTTATATGCCTTCTGGTCACGCGAGAAAGTGTGAGGCTCGTCAATGATTACGAATGGACGTGTGGAACGCAGTGCGTCAAACGGCCGGTCGTATCCTTCGATAGTCACATCATAGTCATTGCGTGTGAGCATCTTGCCGGTAGTGAGCAAAGCACTGTTCACTATCAGCACATATATCTTGTTTCTGTTCAGTCTTGATCCTTCCACGAAGGCACGCACTGCGGTAGGAAAATATTTCCTGCCTTTCTTCTGTTTTTTCACAGCTTCCAGCACACCCACGTTTATCTCCGCATCATAGCCCAACGTGTTTTTAAAATGTGCTTTGACATACGTTTCGTTCAGAAAAGTGCTTGTGCCGGCTTTGATGGCAATGCTTGGAACGGCAATGATGAACTTGTTTATGCCATAACGTTTGTGCAGTTCAAAGATGGTGTGTGTATATACGTATGTCTTGCCTGTGCCTGTTTCCATCTTGATGTCCAGACACAAGGTGTTGCCCACCGGCTGCTCGTTTCTGTATTTTTCCGCCACATTCTGCCGCTCCCTTTGCTGTATGCGGTATATATTTCCAATAAAACGGTTTGAACGAAGGTCTATAACAGGGTTTGAGTAATGTGCCACCTGTTGATTTATCTCCACCTGCTTGAACACCTCGCTGATGGCTTCTACCGCATACTCCTGGTGCGGCAATCCGCTTTCTAATTTCAGTTCCATAATTTGCAGGTGGTTTTAGTAGCGAATATCTATATTTATGCGGCTGCGGTCGGTGATGGCACCCAAATTTTTCTTTATGGCGTCCGTCTGGCCGAAGTTAAAACTATAACCGAAGATAACGACGGTATCGGCTGTGAACGAATGGTCTTTGTTGTATTTATCAACCAGCTCTGTCAAATCATCTCCCAGTATATCAAACCCTTGGTCTATCATATAGAGATGTTTGCCGCAGAGCCAAGCTGTATAGTTGCCAAACTTTACCGGTTCTATTTTCGGTGTCAGTCCGTAACCGTCGCGCACGGCGTATGTGGCAAGAACCGTTTCTTTACCGAAAGCTTTCACTAAATCATTGCCAAAAGCATCAGTCGGAACAAACTTTTCCATGCGGTCAAGCGTGTTTTCGTCCGGCTCCTGGAGTGTGTAGTGCTTGAAGCCATAATCTATATCGGCATGGTTTTCCGACTTTATCTTGGCTGCTGCACGGCGGATACGCTCTTGGCCGATTTGGTCGATAGTCTTATACTTCTCTTTGTATGCCTCTGTGTTTGGTTTTATTTTTTCGGGCAATTGTACAAGGATGTACTGTAAGTTATAACCATCTTCCACACTGTTTAGTTCCATTACGGCTTGTGCGGTGGTGCCCGAGCCGGAGAAAAAGTCGAGTATGATGATCGGTTCATCTTTGTCCTTTTCTACAGCTCCATCTATAAGGTGTTTTATGAGACTTACAGGTTTTGGAAAACTGAAAATCTTGGCATTGAAAAGCTCGTCTAAATCCTTTGTTCCGTCTTGGCTCATGCCGATATGGGATGGAAGATGAGTGCTGACGGCATATTGTCCGAAGCGGTCACCAGCCTTTTGCATATCATTGTCTTTCCAATAGCGGAGCACGGGCTTATCTATTTTTAGGAAATCGTAATCACCGGGGAATACGATTCTTTTTTGTGCATAATAAGAATCAAATGTGTCCTGTGTAATGCACCAAGTACGTTTCGGGTTTGCTGGATATTCTTTACCGTTTTGAGGGTTCCTTATTGTGAAAAAACTGTTGGGGCGTTCCGATGCAGTAGTCTGCTTTGTCAAATCATGCACTCTCCAAGGTTGTCCGGGAAAATCTTCTGTTTCGTAATATTTTCTTCCCTTTCCATCGATACCAGCCAAAAAAGAATCTGTTCTGGCGTATGATACTATCCATTCGTAATCTTTTGATACTCCGAATGGAACATCTGACTTTGCCGTTCTTTTCCGCCATGGGAATAGAGCCACAAAATTTTCCTCTCCAAACACATGGTCGCACAGCAACTTCAAGTTAGCCTGCTCATTATCGTCGATAGAGATAAAAATCACTCCATCGTCAGAGAGCAAGTCTTTAGCGTATTGCAGACGGGGCATCATGAAGGTAAGCCATGCTGAGTGCGAAGCAGCACCACGGGTTGTCATTGCAAGAATACGGTTTGCTTGTTCCTCACCGATGCTCAATTTCTCTTGCAATTCTTCCACTGTAAAGTTGAATTTGTCATTATATACAAATCCGTCAGTACCTGTATTATAGGGTGGATCTATATAAATGCATTTCACTCTACCGGCATACGACTTTACCAGATGCTTCAGCGCGTCAAGATTGTCGCCGCTGATATACACATTCTGACTATTTATATTCTCCGGCTTGCTGTTATGTTCCAGATCGGGCACTAATACGGTAGTCGTATCCATCGAGGCCAACAGACTGGCATAGTTCTTGCCAAGAAAGTTAAAGCCGCTACCTTCCTTTATAAGGTCTACTTTGTCAGTTAGTAGCTCACGAAAAGCAGCTATATCAAATTTGCCTTCTGCATTGAAACATTGCGGAAAGTCCCGGTGTAGCAATCCTAACGTTCTGTCAGTAGGTTGCGCTTCTTCATTTTGATTTATAATATCTCGTATCATAATTTTTATCTTTTCTCTGTTCGGATTTTAGCGATTTGATAATTGAATGCTTGGTGTCAGAGAGCTGTCGGGTGGTGTGAGACAGTACAAGTTCTGTATGGAATCACCCTTGAGCAGGCGGCTGAACCGGAAAGAAGTAAGCTGAGCCCGGTTTCTTACCGTTATCAAAGCATGCAT
>OLNU01002569.1_pt1 | contig 10751 bp, 7 predicted proteins | sample 1672241 | NCBI WGS metagenome assembly OLNU01 (sample SAMEA3136663, study PRJEB25190) | human gut metagenome | biome: human gut; feature: human-associated habitat; material: faeces | place: Austria | collected 2013 | reverse complement strand
GGCAATCGAGCTTTCCCCGGAAGGAACCGGCTACCGTGCGAAAACACGTTTTGCCAGGTTCTTTAATCTGCCGGAGCTGATTTCTCTGTTCAAGGAATCAGCAGATGTGCAGACAGCGGATATGCTTAACCTACCTGTGCCGAAAGCGGAGTACATCAACGAAGTGCTGAAACCGAGCGAGATACAGGAAGAAATGGTGAGTTCCTTTGCAGACCGTGCCGAGGCTGTACGCAACGGCAGTGTGAATCCCAGATTCGATAATATGCTCAAAATCACCAACGATGGCAGAAAACTGGCACTCGACCAGCGTCTTATGAACGATATGCTGCCGGATGAGCCAGAGAGTAAAGTGAATCGCTGTGTGGGCAATGCGTTCAAGGTCTGGGAAGAATCTTCGTCGGATAGAGGAACACAGTTGATTTTCTGCGATTTATCGACACCAAAAGCCGATGGCACATTCAACGTCTACGATGATGTGCGGGAAAAGCTGGTGGCGAGGGGTGTTCCCCGTGAAGAAGTGGCGTTCATTCACGAGTATAACACCGAAACGAAAAGGGCTGACTTGTTTGCAAAGGTGCGCGCCGGACAGGTTCGTATCCTGATGGGGTCTACGCCGAAACTTGGCGCAGGAACCAATATTCAGGATCGGCTGATTGCCCTGCATCATCTGGATTGTCCGTGGAAGCCCTCTGACCTGGAACAGCAGGAAGGACGTATTCTCCGGCAGGGAAACCGAAATAAGCAGGTGAAAATCTATCGTTACGTCACTGAAAATACGTTTGATTCGTATATGTGGCAGATTCTGGAAAATAAGCAGAAGTTCATTTCCCAGATCATGACTTCCAAATCTCCTGTCCGCGCCTGTGATGATGTGGACGATACCGCGCTGTCCTATGCCGAGATCAAGGCACTGGCAACAGGCAATCCCTACATCAAGGAAAAGATGGATTTGGATATTCAGGTCAGCAAACTGAAGCTGTTGAAAGCCAACCATACCAGTCAGATTTATAGTTTGGAATCGGATATTGCGCGCCGCTATCCGCGAGAAATCGCTGTGGCACAGGGTCAGATCGAAGCACTGAAAACCGATATGGAAGCGGCAAAACCACTTCTGGCGCAGGACAAAGACCACTTCTCTATGGAGATCAGCGGCAAGGTGTACACCGAACGTAAGGAAGCGGGTGCGGCCATTATCGAGGCTTGTAAGGCTCTGAAAGCAGCTGGCACCGAGGGAAGGATTGGCAGCTACGGTGCGTTTGAACTGCATTCCCGGTTTGACAATTTCGATAAGGTGTTCCGATTGTCCATCAAGGGCGCATGGAACTACTCAATGGAAGTCGGCAAAGACCCGCAGGGTAACATTCTGCGCGTTACCAATGCGCTGACAGGCATCGAAAGGTCTTTGCCACAGGTGGAACGCAGACTGGAAACCTTGGAACAGCAGTTGACGCAGGCAAAGGAAGAAGCCAAACGTCCTTTTGCGCAGGAAGATGAGTTGGCAGAAAAGTCTGCACGGCTTTCTGAATTGAACGCCCTGCTCAACATGGATGAAAAGGGCAGCGAGGATGCACTGGGCGTGGACGAAGATGCCGCCGAAACCGAAGTAGCAGATAGGCCGCGCCAGCCTGTGGACTATGCAGGCCGCGTTGCGGAGCGCACTGCGGACAATGTGCGGAAACCCTCTGTGCTGGCACAGCTTCATGCAAAGCAGGCAGAGCGCAGCGCAGAACCGCAGAAATTCCAGAAGCGGAAAAGTCACGATATGGAACTGTAAATAGGATACCCCCGTTAGATCTCTGCAAGGAATCTAACGGGGGATTTTTGAAAAAGGAGGGCATTTGCTGACATTAACACCGATCAATCTGAAAACCGCAAACACATTTGTGCAGCAGTATCACCGCCACCATAAGCCGACGCGAGGGCATAAATTCTCCATCGGCGTATCGGATAATGGTGCGCTGGTGGGCGTTGCTATCTGCGGCAGACCCGTGGCGCGGCGGCTGGATGATGGCAATACGCTGGAAGTTAACCGCTTGTGTACGGATGGAACGCCGAACGCTTGCAGCATCCTGTACGCGGCGGCATACCGTGCAGCACGGGCAATGGGCTACAACAAAGTTGTTACTTACATTCTGGACACGGAGAATGGAAGTTCCCTGAAAGCTGCCGGGTACACCTGTGAAGGCAGGGCCGGAGGATTGGAGTGGAACGGTGTAAAAGCACCGAAACAGGCCGACCAATATCCGCGCCAGATGAAAACACGATGGGTCAAGAAAAAGGAGGGCTTGCATGGCAGTTGACCGCAAACAGCAGATGAAAGAAATCACGGAACGGCTGGAGCAGGGCGTAAAGAACATTTTTACATCGGAAATGTACACGACGTACCTGCGCACGATGGCAAAATTCCACAATTACAGCTTCAACAATACGCTGTTGATCGCTATGCAGCGGCCTGATGCCACACTAGTGGCAGGGTTCAACGCATGGAAAAACAAGTTTAACCGCTACGTTAAAAAAGGCGAAAGGGGCATCCAGATCATCGCTCCGGCTCCCATCAAGGAAGTGGAAGAACACGAGAAAATCGACAAGGATACGGGTCTGGCTGTGCTGAACGAAAACGGTGAGCCTGAAATGGAACGTGTGGAGTATGTGATTCCGCGTTTCCGCGTAACAACGGTCTTCGATGTTTCGCAGACCGATGGTGAACCGCTTCCGGAACTGGGAGCGCATGAACTGACGGCCAGCGTTAAGGACTATGCGCTGCTTACGGCGGCAATCGAGCAGGTATCGCCTGTGCCGATGCGGTTTGATGAAATCGAAGGGGAAGCCAAAGGGTATTACAGTGATGCAGACAAAGAAATCTGCATTCAGGTCGGCATGGGCGAGAGCCAGACCATAAAGACGATGATCCACGAGGTCGCTCATGCGATGCTGCATAATAGCGATTTGATGGAGCAGCGCGGCGAAGAAAAAGACAGGCTCACGAAAGAAACCGAAGCAGAGAGTATTGCATTTACGGTCTGCTCGGCTCTGGGCATTGATACGTCCGATTATTCATTTCCGTATGTGGCAAGCTGGGCAAGCGGCAAGGAGATGAAGGAACTGAAAGATTCGATGGATACGATTCGATTGACCGCAGCCGACTTTCTGGAAAAGCTGGAAACGGCGGTGGCAGAAAGGAGTGCAGAGCGCATGACCGCGATGCAGTATGCGGAAAAGCTGATTGCCGACAAGGAGCAGAAAAAGACAATTTTTGATGATGAGCAGCGAAATCTCATCGTGAATTTTGCTTTTAAGCTGGATGATCGGGCAGCAACGGAAGAACTGGTGAACGGTCTGACGGCTGCACTGGCCGAGGACGATAAAGAAGAAGTCAATCGCCTGATGTACGATGCGCAGGAGAAAATCGAAAATCTCCCGGATGGGATGATTGGTCTTTCCGAAATGCACGACTACGGCTATCTGAAAGATGATGTGTTCCCTCTGACGAAAGAGGGCGCACGGGAATGGCATCGGCTGGGTGAGAGGATTTATCCACTGTTCCGTGATGGCACGGCAGGTGATTATGTAAGCCAAGAGGAAATCGAACAGCACGATGGCATTTTCGGCATTAGGGCTGACGCATGGAGTGCAATTTTGCTGGAAAAGAACGAAGAGTATCTGGAAGATGAGTATGCCCGCCCGGACGCTGCACTGACGGTGATAAGCCGGGAGCAGGCTCTGCGCCTGTTTGATGAGGGCAAGCAGATTTATCTTGTCCGCATCAGCCCGTGGCCGATTCTTGTCACGGCGCGAGAGGAAATCGAGCGCGGAAGTGACTATTTCCAGATTGCCAAGGAAGATTTGGAAAAGGACAAGCAGAAAGCAATGGAAAACAGCGAGAAAGCACCCGTTGAAAAGCTGGCGGCAGACCTTGATGATTTCGCCTTCGACTTCGATTTCTACCACTATAAGGACAGTGTGGAGGATCGGGAACAGGCAGTTGAAGTACTGAAAGAACAGATTCAGGCTGGGGATATTCAGCCGATCAGGGAATGGCTGCAAGTTGCAGTGGAGGAATCAGAGGGAGAGTCCGCAGAAAAGGCGGCAGAGCTGATAACCCGGCTGGATGCGTTGGTCAAGGAGCAGAAGCTGCTTTCTGGTAGCGAAAAGCAGTTTGGCATCTACCAGATCACTGCCCGTGACCAGGAACACGACTACCGCTTTATGAATCTGGACTTTGTAAAGCGGCACGGGATGGAAGTAAACCGTGCAGACTATGAACTGGTCTATACCGCGCCTCTTACGGAAAAAGATACGCTGGAAGCCATTTACGAACGCTTCAATATCCAGCGTCCAGCGGATTTTACAGGGCATTCGCTTTCCGTCAGTGATGTTGTGGTGCTGAACGATGGCAAGTCGATCAAAGCCTGCTATGTGGACAGCATCGGCTTTGCAGAACTGCCGGATTTTTTCAAGGAAAGGAAGATGGATTTGAAGAAAGAAACGATTCTGGATGAACAGTTGCAGGAAATTGAAATCTTTGACAAGCCCGGTCTTTTCAGCAACAGCAGACTGCGTGATGAGGATGTGCCGGAGGGAGTGTATCGCTATGATCTGCGCGGTTCGGACTATGACCCCGGCCAGCCTGTTACGGTGGAGAAAAATGTGGTGGTGAACCACGCGGCATCTGTCCTGATGGCCGAAGAACTTGACCTTGGCGTAGCTGGGCGGCTGGAACTGGGTGAGGAAGGGATGAACTTCACAGGCGTGGAGTTGACCGTGCGAGAGTTTATGGAGGAACAGCAGCAGAAAAGAAGTGGTCTGATCCACGGCGATTCCTACCACATCGCAGTCGAGGGGCATATCGGCACATGGTACGCCATTGATGAAACGGAAATCGGCGGCGAGAAGTTCTTCCTGCTGGAGCATGAGGAACACGGCGACATGGCGGCCTGCGTTGCAGTCAATGAGCAGGGCAAACTGGTGGCAGAGGATTTGTGGAACGGCTTCGATGAAGATTTTCAGGAGGCCGTGCAGAAATATCTCTCTGAAAAATGGAATGTGCCGAAAAAAGAAGATGTGGTGTCAGAGATCATTGAAAAGGCTGCGCCTGTGCCGGACAACAGCGCACAGGACTATTCGGATGTGCCTGTCTACTATGAGCCGTTCAGCTATGCCAAAGAAAATGACGAAGTGGATTTATACTGTACATCCTATCGGCTGAACAGCGAGTGCAAGCAGGCAATCCATGAAGCAATTGCGGACAATTATGACGGGATGTACCTTGGCGATGATGCAGTCGATCAGGTGGTGCGGCAGTACGGCATGGAGCGTGTTGGCTACATCCTGGCGAACACTCTGCACCATAAAAGCTATGATGGCCGCTTTTCTCACAGCAATAAGGAATGGGCAGAGCAGGTCAGCACCCCGGAACACGATGCAGACCGCATAACCTTCCGCACGGATTGGGTGGTTGACAGCCATTCGGCAATTCTGGATGGCTTTGTAACGATGTACCGGGAAGAACTGGATGCGCAGAAAAAACTGGAACAGGAACAGCCTTTCGTAAAGCAGTTCTATGTGGTCGAAAATTTGCAGGCCGCGCCTTTGAAAATCGAGCGATTCGGAAATCTCGACGATGCAATGTCGCAGTATCAGGCACTTCCGAACCATTACATGAAAGCCCTAGGTGTGGAGAAAAATCCTGATCCTCTGCCGGGTTCACTGGATGTTTTGCAGTGCAGGAACGGCATTGATACCATCGTGGAGGACTACAAAACGGTTCCGGGCTGGGATAACCCGTATATCCAGAATCATGTTGTCCAGCCGTTACAGGGAGCCTTAGCCGTGCAGGATGTGGAACTGGCCTATGAATTGCCGGATGCCTATTTCCATATCCAGACCTGTGACGATGGCTTCGACTATACCTTATATAATAAGGACTTCACGGAACGGGATGGCGGTGTCCTTGAAACGGACGGAGATAAGTCTGTGCAGGAGGCTATGACGGAGTTGCTGGCAGCGTTTAGCTGCGATGCGGCAGAGGGTAAAGTCATGGACGCGGCAGAACTGCGGGAACAGGCTGATACGGTGGCTGAACAGCAGGCAGAAGTTTTGAAAGAAAAACTCGCCGCAGAAAGACCTGTGCCGGAAGAAACGCTCAGCTTTTATGTTGCGGAGTGTTTGGAGTTCACGTTTGCTGGAGAGTTCCACGACCATCTGACAATGGAAGAAGCATTGGAAGCCTACGACAAGATTCCGTCCGAACGGATGAATGCCGACAAGTGCATTGGATTCTGTATCGAAGAAGATGGCGGCTTTGTTGGAATGTATGAGCTGGTCGTGAACGACAAAGTGCAGCGTGAGAACATCAATTCCATCAACTACTTCAGGGATGATAAGCTGGTGCAGCAGGCTATCTCCGATATGGAAAAGCTGATGGCGGCACGGCAGCAGAGTAAAGAGCAGGAACGCAGCAACACGAAAAAGTCTGTTCTGGATGCCCTGCGCAGTCTGAAAGCCAAAAAGCAGGAGCAGCCTGCACAGGAACAGGACAAGCCGAAGAAAGTAAAAACGAAAGGAATGGAATTATGAGCAATGTACGCTTTGATGAACTGGAATTGATGCTGATGGCGATGTTCGAGCAGCCGACACTCAAAGACACGATTCAGGTGTTGACGGAGATCCAGCCGTTTGTGGCAGAGGATGCAGAGATGGCTGCGCTTGTCCAGCAGACGATCCTGAAGATGCAGCAGTTGAACGAGCAGCAGTTCAAGGGGCTGGAACTGGAATGGTATAAGCCAGATGAACCAAATAAGAAAACAGAGGTGGCAGAGAAGTAATGACAACAGATATGTTTGTGATTTACCAAATCAATGATGCCGAGAAAAATCGGGAATACCGCTGCCGCAGTTATGCGTATCAGATTGAACATGGCTTTATGATAACTACGGATAATTATGAAATCAGCTATTGCGGAAAAGCATCGCAAGGGCTGGTTCCGGCGAAAATTCGTGAAAACATGGAAAGCCTGAATCCCGACAAATTCAAAATCAGAAAATTTGGTGTCAGTGACATTATTGCAATCACAGCGGCAGGAAAGTCCGCATTTTACTATGTGGACAAAGAAGCACTGGTAAAGTTCAACGGCTTTCTGGCACCAAAAACTGAGGGCAGCTACCTGATCTTGAATGAGGGTGGCTATCAGATAGAAGGACAAACAGATACATGGAAAGTCATTGACGAAAAGAATGTGCAGGAACAAAGATTTGTTCAACTTGTCTGTGAACAGACAAAAAAGCAAAGGCCGGATATTATTCTCCATGATAGCGGATTTTTGGTGGCGCAGACGATTTACGGATTTGATAGTTCAGTGATGAAGAAAATCGAAAAGTTTCTTCGAGAACAAAAGCCGGAACTGCTGCATCACCAGAAATTTTTGGAGAATGGCACCGCAGAACGGGCCAAAGAATCTGGCACAGAGCAGAATTACAACATGATTGATGGCTGTGTTAACAATAATCCGAAGAAGCCGCGTATCATCGGAAATCGGGTTTCAGTCCTTGACCGCCTGCACATCAAGCTGGAAGAGCGAAAACAGAAAAGTCAGCCCCAGCAGCAACAGCAGCAGCAGGAGAGAAGCCGGAAGAACTGAAAAAACGTAGTATTATAAGCAGACCACTTCTAAAAAAGGAGCGGTCTGCTTTTTAACACTCGGAAATCAATGCTATACACCAAAATGATTCTGAAATGAGCATTTATGCGTGCAAGACAAGCTGCAACCCTAGATAATTGACATAATATGATATTTGTGGTATCATTCTAATTGGAAAAGCATATGCTAGGAGAAAGGCATAGTGGAGGTATTAACATGAAGAAACTTTCGCTAATTGATTTGGCAAATACGGTGAAGAACAACCGAGCAGAGAAAAACATCACGCAAGAGCAACTGTGCGAAAAGACGGGTATTAACCGCAATACGATTGGACGAATTGAGAGAATGGACTATATTCCGACGATTCCACAGCTTGAAAAGCTGGCGGAAGTTCTCAATTTTGATGTAGATAAATTGTTTATTGAAAGCAATCACCCAACGGTTTTTACCGCTTTCCGTGGTTCCCATTTGACACAGGAAGAACGTGCTGGGGCAGATCATTTGATGGAGATGATGCTTGTTGCAAGACAGCAGATTATGCTGAGAAAGGCACTGCACCATGAATAACGAAATTGCTTTGACGGAACTGCAAGTCGATCAAATCAAAGAGTATGCTGATAAGGAACGGAAAAAATTTGGCGTTATAGATGTTCCCATAGCAGGTGAATTGTTTATGCTGTTGGAACAGGAAGGGATTGCTATTTGCCAGTACCCATTTCCGACCAGCAAAAAATCTCATACAGATGCTAATATAACCCGCTTTGAATCTGAATCAGGCCAGATGATATTTATAGGGCTGAATACAGCTATTTATTATGATGAACAGCTTTTTGCATTGGCACATGAATTGTATCATTATATTACTCAGACAGGCAAGGCGTATGATACAGATGCAGATGAGGAAGATAAGCTGACCGAGAAAAAGGCGGACCGTTTTGCAGCTGAAATTCTGTTGCCCAGTAAAGTGTTGAAATCTCGAATCATTGAGCAATTTGAAACATCGCAGTTGAAAAAAGTTTCAAATTTACGACTGCTACGTTTTATTGCCAGACTGCAAAGCGAGTGGTGGCTTCCATATAGGGCATTGGTGTTGCGACTTTACGAGGAAAAATATATAACGGATTCTCAGGTTGAGGAGCTTTTTGCGATTGATGATCGGGATGAGAATAGTGTTTATAGCAAAATCTTGTGTGGAATTTCCCCGGACAACTACAAAAAATTGAATACCATAACAAAACGAACTGACGTTTCAGCATGGGTCATGGAAACTTTCATTCAGAATTATGAAGATGGAGATATGACAGATGATGAATTTGTGTCGATTCTGAAACTGTTTGGAAAAGAGCCGGACGACTTTGGCTTTGATTTGAGTGTGGATGCAGCAGATGTTGATGAACTGGATGAACTTTTTGAAGGCGGTGGCGTAGATGAAAGTTGATACGCGGAATAAAAACAAAGCCTTAGAAAGTCTGTTCGCTGATCCTGCGCAAATTGTATTTTTGGATGCCAACTTCTTTATACCGCCAGATAGAAGCGAACTAATGGACAGAAGTAGGATAAAAGTCAAAGCAATCTCTTTTCCAAAGTTCTGCGAAATATGGCTCGACCCGATTTTTGAAGAATTTCCCAATTTGGCGATTCACGAATCTGTCTATAATGAACTTGTGGCCAGTGCGGTGAAAGAATATGCTGATGCAAAGCAGACAGAGAGTCCATCAAGACTGCGAGTATATTCGGATGCCGAACTGACCACTATTGAACACTCTTTGATGGAAACATATATTTCAAGGCTGGCAGAGTATTCTAAATATGTGCCGGAGTTGGATAATGCAAAAGACCGTGGTGAAGTCAAGTCTTTGTCTTTTATGGCTGTGAAGAAATTTTTGTATTTTGCAGCGAACGATGAACTCCCCAAAAGGCTTATTCGTAAGGCAGGCGACTTAAAGACAGGTCTGGATGATATGGAACTGCTGGAAATGTATGATGTGATATACTATTTATATCACACAGACAGGTATCCAAAAGATGGACTGCGGCTTCTTTATAAATATGAGTATTACTTAACTTCGAGAGAAAAACAGGAAAATCCAAACTGGGGCGATTTCATTCAGAAAATGGATTTGCTATATGGTTGAGGGTCAATGGCAGGGAAATGACGAATATCAAACTTGAGAAGTTTGCAGGAATGACAGCAACTGAAGATTATGAAATCTGTTGACGATTTGGGTCAATAGACCAGCTAGATAATCTCAAGTAAAATAGCCAGCGTATTGTGTGGAATGTACCACATGATACGCTGGCTATTTTTGTTCTTAGGCGACTTTGAAAACTGATTAGAGGGATGGCTCATATTTCCGAGTGCGCTGCTGTTCGTGCTGCTGCACTTCTTGTTCTGTGCCGAGGATGCTGTCTACATTGGCACACACGATCTGGAGTTCTTTGTGATAATCCTTGAAATAATGGTAAGTATCGTATTGGGCGTCCTTCTGAATCGTAAGCTGTTCTTTTTCTGCTCGAAGGTCTTTCATGGTAGGAAACTTCCCATCAGGCGAGTGCTGCTTCAGAATTTGAAGTGCTTCTTCATATTGGGCAAGTTCGTCCGAGTGGGCTTGACGGAAAATCTTCTTATTCGGAGCTTTTAGAAATTCTCCGTAAATGGATTTTGTGGAGAGATACTGACCAAGGTAATGAATCTGCTCGTTTGTTTTTCGCAGCTTGCTTTCAGTAAGCTTTGCATCGCCGCGCGCTTTTGCCATTTTGGTATAGATGGCATCCGCAGTTTCGGAAAGTTTCTCACGAGAATCATATCCATGCTCCTGCACATAGGCAACGGTCCGGGCCATCTGCTGCAGATTGGAAATTTTTACTTTCTGTGCATACGCGCGGCTCTGCTGGGCTTTTACACAGGTCTGCAAGTCGACCACAAGGCGCAGATCAGACTTGATGAACAAGATAGCCATAGGATCATCTGCTGCCCAATGAGGATTGTTCTGCTCTGCAGTCCTTGCATTTTCTGCAAAAATTCGGAGAAGTTTGTCGCGGTCATAATTGGAACCAAGCGCGCGGGCAGAGATATACTTTTGTCGGTCGGCAGGCAGATAGCTGAATCGTCCGC
>OLNU01002566.1_pt1 | contig 10762 bp, 7 predicted proteins | sample 1672241 | NCBI WGS metagenome assembly OLNU01 (sample SAMEA3136663, study PRJEB25190) | human gut metagenome | biome: human gut; feature: human-associated habitat; material: faeces | place: Austria | collected 2013 | reverse complement strand
GATAGAAGTACAGGATAGAATGATTTGGTTGTCTGGAAAAACCGCGAAAAGATTTCACTAGAATGCCCTGCATCCTCCGAAAAATCCGGAAAGGGATCAATTTTTACAGAGTTAGATGCAATGCAGGTTGTCGAACGAACGACCAAGAGGTTAACAATTGAACTGCCGGGATTCAGCCTTTCCTTCTCGCATAAGGAAGGGGATATATGCTCCTTGTTGTCAAAGTTGCACATCACATTTATTCAGAAAAACTCAGCAAAAATTTTTCAAAATCTGTTGCTAAAAATCTTTTTTTTGAGTATAATATGTATAGGAAAGCAGGCGACATCCTGCTGGTGTGGCTGACACCTTAAATCCGATATTGATTCCAGACGTATGGGCTGGAGTGTTGGCAGGCAACGATAAAACCTGATAGCGATTCCAGACGTATGGGCTGGAGTGTTGGCGGACAACGATAAAATCAGTCATTAAGGGAGGCGCACAGCACTGCGGTGTTGTAGTCTCCCTTTAAATTTTGAGAAAAGAATTGGAAGATAACGATGGGGAAAAAGTTCACAAAGAAAGAGGCTGTTTCAATAGCAATATCTTCAGCAAGATTATATAAAGACAATTTTGCCGGCAAGAAATTACTTTTTGTAGCTACTGATAAACATAAAAGTGTTTTATCACTTGAAGTTGGATTTGATGCGAGTAATTTTCACCATTTAACAGGGTTGGTGCTTACCAATAAAGAATGGTCTCATCTTGATTTCTATAACTTTTGTGTAAATGGACGGTTAAAAGAAACAGATATCGATTTCGCAAAGAATGGAACGACACATCAGAAATTGACTGTTTTGCCATTGGTGTTTAAAAATGCCAACTTGTCTGCAAAATCGATGGGAAACTATAATAATTTCCACCCTTTGTTATATACGGAGAAACTCGTTGGTGGGGTTAAATGGGCTCTCGGATTCCGAGATGTTACAGGATCGGGAGATTATTTGCCAGATACTTTGCTTGAGGGTAATATCCAAGATAATATACGTGATTCCTATAGAATTATTGCTACATATATAAAAGGAGCAGATGAGACTTCGTTTAGCAAAATTATTTATCGAGCGAAGAACATCGAGTATGACCTCCTTAAATATCCGGATAATTGGGGAGATCGACCACGATTAGAAGTAGATATGTAGACAGTTGACTTTTTATCATCAAAAAACTACTTGTAGTTTTTGTACGGGCGGCGTTGCTACGGCGCCCTCGTTTTTTATTAGCTCCCCAATGCACCATGCGGATGTGGCGTATTGGGGAGCTTCTTCTTTTGTTGCAGAAACAAAAGGTACATAGTATCTCGATACTATGTACCTTTCATATTTGATGACAGCTCCGGTTCAAGAACGACATGAGAAAAATTGCTTTTCACAACATCGCCAGACCGGCATGTATACTATTAAGAGAACTCTGGAATTGCATCGCTGAGAATGTTGCGAAATGTTGCGAGCGGGTCTTCTTGCTTCGAACTATAGAGGAAGATCCAATCATATGGGTGCCCAGCATAAAGCAACGGCAGGTCACAGCTAACCAGTATATGATCCATTTCGCCGACAAAGTTATCGTACCGTTCATCTTCCGGGGGATTTTTCTCGTCCAGTTCCCAATTCATTTGGAACTGGTAAAACTTCAAAAGTATAATTGCCTTTCGGATAGCGTCATACTGCTGGTTTTTACCGTTCAATACATCGGAAAATAACTTCTTGCTCGGAAAGTTCTGCCGAATTACTCGCTTGAGCATAGCATCCTTCTGAAAACTCGGAAGATCCTTGGAATGCGCATCAAAATCGAAGATGATCCATAACATAAAGTCTATGGATTTCACCTGCTTCTTCTGGAATTGCTCTATGCTTTCAATACCAGAGATCTTTGACAGCGCCTCTCTTACCACAAACCCACAATCGGAATTATCTTGTGCAGAGGTCGCGCGATGCTGCTTTACCAGCTTTACCTGACTACGAAAGTATTCGGCATCTGTATCAGATCCTCGCACCTCACTCAGCAGCTTATCCAGCTGTTCCCGAGCCGAATAATTGTTTACGTAGAACCGGCTGCGGTTTTTAGAGATGTACTGAAGCAGCTCTACATCATCACGGAACTTCATGACCTCTCGTGCCAGTTCAGCGGTATAGGGAACCTCGTCATCCGGATCTGGTGCCGCAGACGCAGCCGGCAGCTGCTCAATCATTTCGCGTGCATGAGAGTAAGACTTACCGGTATGCAGACAATATGCGAAAATTGCCTCGCTCGCATCTCGGCAGTTGAGGGCTCGGTCAAAGCACACATGCTCGAACAGATATTTGACCTGCTCGGAGTTAAGATGTAATGCAAAGCATAGAGCGATTACAATCTTTCGACTGTCTTTCGTATGGTCTGGGACGGTTTTACCCTCAAACCAGTCGAATATGGTTTGGTGTGTAACATCGAGGCCTATGTCGTGCAGCGCCCCTATTACAAAAGCAGCCTTATCGGTCGGAGTATCTTTTCCTGTATAGCCTGCGTTCTTCATGAGGAATGTGAGGCTTTCAGAAAAAGGCCGAAATGTTACTTCGGCAATGTCTTCATCTTTGATAGGCATTTCATCGAACAGCAATTCATTAGAAAGGTTGTTCTGATGCTTATATGTATAGGAATGGGTCATTGGTGCATGCTCCTTCCGAGATTAAATACTCTAGGATACTCCCATTATACCACAGAGAATGGGAATGGAACAGGGTAGAATATTTGGTATATAAATGGTATAATCACATTGAACAAGCGAGGTGTCGTCTATGGATTCAAGAATTGCATTAAAGAAACAAAGCGTACTCCATTTGCCGGACTTGAAGGACTATACCATCCTTCAGGAGATCGGTCGCGGTGCATCCTGCATCGTGTATGATGCGCAATACATATCTTCCACTGGGCAACCACGGCCGGTGCGTATTAAGGAGTGCTATCCATATGCAATTCCAGTTACGCGTCAGGACTCGGGACAGTTGTGCGTAGCCGAGCAGGACGCTACTGAGTTTGAAGAAGCGGAGAGTCTGTTTCGTAATGCATTCCAGGTGAACGGATACCTGATGAATGAGACAGGTCTTACAAACTCAGTCGCCCATATGTACGATCTGTACGAGGCCAACAATACCCTGTATGTTGTGATGGACTACCAGACTGGTAACAGCTACGACAAACTGACAGACTCATCGCCCAAGCAGGCGATACAGCGCATCCGTTCCGTTGCAACGGTATTGCAGAAGTACCATGACGCCGGGTATCTATACCTCGACATGAAACCAGAGAACATACTGCTGCTCCCAGAAACAGACGAATTGGTAGCTCTGTTTGACTTCGACTCCACAGTAAAGAAGCAGGACCTGCGGGAAGGGAAGTGCTGCCGCATTTCGTATTCGCCAAATTACTGCGCCCCGGAGCTGATGCAGTATCGCCTTGAGCGGATCAACGAAAAAACGGACATTTATTCTGTCGGTGTAATGCTATTCGTTCGGTTGTTTGATCGAACACCCACTATTGAGGAATGCCGGCATAATGCAAAGTTCGATATGGATCAGCTGAAGGAGACGTACGCTACCTATCCGCCGCGCTTTTTTACACAACTCGCAAACTTTTTCCATCACACCATGGTCTCTACCCAAAGCATGCGCTGTGACTCCATGCAGCAGGTAGTAGACCTCCTGACCAATCTCATGGAAGTCTGTGTGCCCGATGCGGTATATGTGAGAGACAATTTCACTTATCATAATAGCTGCTTCGTCGGCCGTGAAGAAGAGCTGGAGACCATTCACGAATATTTTCAAGAGTCTCATGTGGTATTTCTTCACGGTGTTGGTGGCATCGGTAAAACAGAACTGGCCAACCGCTACATCCATACTCATCGCGCCGATCTGCAAACGGTTGTTGCTGTCCGCTTCAGCGGGAGTATACGCCAAACCCTGCTGAACGAAGTAAAACTCGAGCATTTTAAACGAGAAGAGAATGAGAAGGATGATGCGTACTTCAAACGTCTTCTCGAACAGATGAAGTGCTGTTTGACTCCTGACGATTTGTTCTTACTGGACAACTTTGATGTTGAGAAAGACGACGACCTGGAGACGTTGCTCCAATGCCAGTGTAAATTTCTTATCACCACTCGAGAAGACTACAGGGATTATGATTACCGGCAGATGGACGTAGGAGCAATGAAGGACCGTTCTACTCTTCAATCGCTGTTTGGCTACTATAATGACACGGAATATACCGAAGACCAGTGGGATACACTCTATCGTTTGTTTGGGTTTGTAGACTTTCATACGATGATGATTGCTCTGCTGGCAAAGTACCTGCGTATTACGCAGGAGTCTCCATACGAACTCTATCGTAAAATGCGCAAAGCCGAGGGCTTGACAGAGCTGGACGATACGAATATCAAACAGAGGAAGGATCGTCAGCTGCGACCGCAGAGCGTAGGACGACACCTGCTGACCCTGTTTGATCTGTCTGGATTTACTGAGCCGGAAAAGACATTGCTGCGCAGCTTGTCTCTCTTGGGAGAACTGGCTATTGATCAGGATGCTTTCTTGAATTGGATTGGCATGGCGGATGAAGAGACCTGTGCTGAAGCTCTGGTGCGGCATGGCTGGATTCAGAAATACGACAATAAGATTATGCTGCACCAGATCATCCTTGATCTCGTGTATAACCATCTGGCGCCTAATGCAGAACATTGCAACCAGCTGGTAGAGACAATGGCTGGTTATGCGGAAACCATCGACGGCTGTAACTACACGGAAAGTTCTGTACGTCGCCGTGTAATGCAGATGTTTAATGCCCGCATCTCCGGAGATACACCAGCTCTGATTCGCTACTATATGCAATATACCGAACATGTATCGAGACGGTGCGAGATCGTAGAACGCTGCTTAAATCTATGCCTGAAAGAACCTGCGCAATACATCGAGGAAATAAGCAAGCTCTATTTATACCAAGCAACGGAGTCCTCATCGGATATTGATATAATTGAATACATGGATAATCCAGAGAAACAGTCAGAGCTGCTGCAAAAAATATTCGATAGTCTTCAGGCATCTACAGACTATGCAGAGCAGTGCGTTGAAACACCGAACGATATAGCTCGTTTCAAACTCAATCTGGCGGAATATGCACAAGGTGCTATTTGCGGATTGGAATCGACTTACACCATGGACGATGAAATACTGGAACAGGGGTATGATTTCGTAGAACAAAAATACGATGAAGCCGTAACATATATGGAGAAAAACCATGTGGATCGAGCTCTTATGGAACGTGCATATGAAAAGATATCACTGTTTTTCGCGGAAGATGATTTTACCCAGATATATCGTTGGGATAATCACAGAGATCTCTCAAAGAAGCTACACTATGCTAAACTATATCATGCTCTGAATAAGCCCAGCGATGATGGAGTATGGATTTGTGACAATCCTGAATTAGAATACACGGAGATTGCAACCCAAGCAATGGAGAGTGGCGATTATAAAACCGCTGCCGAATGCTATGATCTTATAATCGAAGAAGGAGATGAACTTTGGGGCATAACTGATGTCACGGAGTGTTATCTAAAAGTCGGTCGATGGAAAGACGCACTTGAGATATTCGAACAGGACCTCCGAAATGAACTGTCTGCAGATGACGAGATATATCGAAAGATTATCGACATCTGCCTCGAGCACGGCGATTTGGCGCAAGCTCAAAGTTATTGCTTGAAGTTTATTCAAATTGTTGACTGGAAAAGAAAAAGGGAAAAGTCGGAAGAACGTAGCCAATATACTGCTCTCTTGCCCAGCCTTTACTGGCATTATTCTGAATTGTTGACAGACAAGGAAGAAAAAGTACACTACTGGCAGATGGCAGAAGACATTTATTCGCAGCAACCGCTTCTTGCAGATCGAGCGGGTATGGCATATTTCTTCTTAAAATCGGCGTTACAACCGGGGAAGAAAACAAACTGGGTTCGATTGCTTCAGTCTGTGAAGCTGTTCAGTAAATCGAGAGATGAGGATATGATTACCTACACGCTTAACCAAGTGATAGATCAATCAGCACCACTCCCGAGAGTTGAGCAAAGGGCTGCTGTCATGTTACGCGCCTTGGACTTCTCTTCGGAGAATGAACTGTTGCCTGCATTTAATGATATCCTTCACTTCATTTGGGGCTATATGAAGGACAATATGCTTCAGGAACCCTATCTGCGAGCAAAGGCAGAGGCATATATCGCCGCTAGTATGGATGACAGCTTCCCTTGGGAGATTCAAAAACAATACAGAGAACAATGCGATTATCGCTTGCTTGGCCAAAAGGATGAACGACGCGGAAACTGGGGTTATGCCATCGAGCGCTGGCACCATTACGCAGAGGCTTGCTCTAATGAACAACCGGAAACTTCTCTGTATTGCTATGAAAGGGCGTTGAAACTCTGGGCACCATTGATTGATACGACGTCTGATCTCTCAACGAGAGATTTCATAAGCAATATTTTCTACAAAGTGCATATTTACGTCCAGCAGAATGAGCTCGTAGAAGCATCTCAAGAATTGGAACGCATTGAGAGGTTACTCCAATCCTACCGAGCATCGGGCATTAACTCTAATTGGCGTATAGATCCAGAATACATCGCTAAGTCGTTGGCTGAACAGTGGGAAGAATGCCAGCAACCGGACCGTGCTTGTCGAGCATGGATGTTGCGAGCTCTGCTATTAGTGGAAGATGAGGATGTTCGTTGCACGATACTTCCCGAATTGATGACGTATGATAAGGGGCAGTTGCAGGAACGCTTCATCCAGTTGCTGCAGGAAACATGGGATGCTGACACTCTGGACGAAATAGTCTCTGTTTGTGAAAAAATATTTTCTCTTACTGTTGACACAGAGCCGAAGCTGCATTCTGTTTGCGGAACATTTTTAAAACATAAACGCAACGATATTATTGATTTTAAGGAGGATTTGTAACAAAATATAGAATTAAAAAATAGTTCCTTCTCTTCGCAACGCAAGGTTGCTTTTCACAACTTCAAAGGGCGACTGACTTATACTTAAAGCACAAACAAGAGAAAGATTAGTCCCGAAAAGGAGTGAAAATCATGAAGATTCGCGTTGCAGGTTTCATCAAAACAAGTGCCGGTGACGGCCCGGGTATTCGTAGCGTCCTGTTTTTACAGGGCTGCCACCGTAATTGCCCGGGCTGCCACAACAGCAAGTACAACACCCCGGACGGCGGTACGCTTTGTGAGTTGGATTGCGTAATCGCATTCCTGCTGGAGCATTGCAAGAACCGCAAACTGACGATATCCGGCGGTGATCCGCTGGAGCAGTACAGCGTCGTCTTGAAACTCACCACCGAGCTGAAGAATCTTGGGTTTGATATCTGCTTGTACACCGGCGCAGAAAGGTCGGATGTTCCGCAAATCTTGATCGACAATCTCCACTATTTGAAAACCGGCCCTTTTAAGCAGGAGTGCCGTACTTTCAATAAGCCGTTTGTCGGTTCATCCAACCAGCAGTTTGAGGAAATTAGAGGAGGAGCCTAATTTATGTCTATTTATAACAAGGAACGAGAGCTATCGAACTGCGAAGTTAACGCTTCCGCAGTCGTTGTAAATGCAGGCGCTGAGAGTTTGAAGGAAGCCCTGCGAGACGTGATCCCTCAGGAACTGTACGAACTCCATGCCAAGGGTCGGCTCCATATCCACGATCTTGAGTTCTACACGACCGCATACAACTGCATCGGCATCGAGGTAGCAGATTACGCAAAGGATGCATGCGATATACATACAGCACTAAACCGTCTGTTTCGTGGCATTACAGAGCTGACCAATCAGCAATCTGGCGGTATCGGTGTCATGAACTTCGATGAAGGCCTGGCTCGTTATCTGCAAGACGAAAAGGAATGCGTGCTGGTTCAGCACATGACGGATTTTCTCGAAAATCTTAATCTGCCACTGCGTAAGGGCTGCGAAAAGGCTTATGTCACTCTGAATTTCGGAACTGGCGTTTCGGCTGACAGTCAGCGTATCACTTCTGCTTTGCTCAAGGCATACGAAAGCGGCAGCTACATCTTCCCGAACCTCGTATTTTGTGTAAAGGAAGGTATCAATCGTCGCGCTACTGATCCGGCTCATAATATGCTGAGAGAAGCTACAAAGGTAACGGCACATCGAATGAACCCGACCTACTTGAATTTGGACTCAACGTTCAATAGGACCATGCCACCTGAGAAATTTGGCATTATGGGATGCCGCAGCCGTATCGCCGAGAACCGTTTCTCCGAAAAGGGCGCCCTCCATAGAGGCAACATTGCAGCGATTTCTATCAACCTCGTACAGCTGGCGCTTGAAAGCGGCAACAGCATGGAGTGCTTCCTTCGACTCATCGATATAGAGATGGAGAACGCAAAGGAGATTTTGCTTGACCGCTACGAGAAACTCCTGAAAGGCAGCGGTCTGAAATATGTGCAGGAACATGCATTGTATCAGGGAGCAGAGCAGTCTCACGCAGCAGACATGCTGAAAAACGGCACTCTTTCCATCGGTTTTATTGGTCTGTGGGAAAGTTTTTGCGTGCTGCATGACGATAGTTCTCTGCTGTGTACTGAGGAGCACAAGATGCTCAACGTGCCGTTCAAGGTATTGCAGCAGTACGCACAGGAAGGACTGCAAGTCGTACGACATATGCGAGAGATTGTTGACCTGTTTGCCGAGGCAACCAACATGAATTTCTCGTTGCTGGCCTCCTCTGGAGAGGGTATCTCGGGTGTGTTGCCGAAGAAAACGAGTCGAATTTATCCGACAGGAACGATTCTGCAGAATCTGACCTACTACACAAACTCGTTCCATCTTCCCGTGTATGTAAACATATCCGCATTTGAGAAAATTGAGCTCGAAGCTCCGTTCCACGAGCTGTGCAATGGTGGCCATATCTCCTATGTAGAACTGGCTGAAGCCCCCATGGCCAACGGAGAAGCGATAGAGGATCTTGTGGAATATGCTTGCGAGAATAACATCGGTTATTTTGGTATCAACTACCCGCTCGATGAGTGCCCCTGTGGATACAGCGGAACCTTTACTGTATGTCCGAAATGCGGTCGTGGCGGTAAGGATATTAAACGCCTACGCCGAGTCTCCGGATACCTGTCGGAGGAGAACAATATGTCTTTCGGCAAGCGTGAGGAACTGAAGCATCGTCGGCCAAATTGTGGACAAGTAGATTGCGAAGGAGAGTAATCAAAATGTTCATTGCAATAGAAGGTGTAGATGGTGTAGGAAAGACTACGGTAGCCAGACTTCTTGCCGGACAGCTCCAGTGTGAGTTTGTCGAAAAGCCGTTCCATCTATTGCTGGATACGCTGCCAGTGGAAGATGCGTACAGCGTAATTACCAGGCAGGTTAATTCCTGCCCGGTCAATGTACGAGCATGGTTCTACGGAACCGGTTTAATGTGCTTGAGCGAACAGTATGCTGGACAAAACCTCATCACGGACCGATATTTGCTATCCAATTATGCGTGGAACAGCGCAGAGGGGAATAATGTTCTCTTTGATGTGCTGGTCAACCAGGTGCGTATTCCGAATATGACAGTTCTTCTCACAGCACCTCCAGGAATCATTACACAGCGCATTCGAGGACGTAATGCCACTGATCCCGACTTAACGAAGGTATTGGACAACCAGGAACGACTGCGCAAGATGCGGTATTTTCTGCAAAGGTATCGTATCCCATCCATGGAAATCGACACGAGCAACTGTACACCTGAACAGATTTGTAGGCAAATCGTCCACGGCGTACACCAATAAGTATGATAGCGAAGACCTCAATTCGTTTTGGGTAGAGGTCTTCGCTATTTTCTGATATAATATAAATATAGAAGCGTAATGGAGGTGTTAATGTGGAGAAGCTAGTTTGGAATGTTTACAGATGCCGCAATGGCAAAATCAAAGTGTATAACATATTTCAGCACAGTAGGTTCAGCGACGAGGTGAAACAGCTCTTACTCCAGCACCAAACCAAAGATGAATTTGCTGAAGAACTGAGGAAAGCAACACTTTATTACTTCAACCGCAAAAGCGAATGGGAGGTTATTATTGAACCGACCTTTGCTAAAGCACCTGCCGAGACCATAATTGACGCCTATTCACAGATATCGAACAACTGGAATATCTTTGTCGATTATGTATGGAAAGCAGTTTCTCGATGAGATTACAAAGATGGTTGGCCGGTAAGAATTATCGCAAAAGGAGATTACCCCATGAAGGTGTTTGTCGCAGGCTCTAAAAATATATCCTCTCTCAACAGTGAAGTGCAGCGGCGCCTTTCGTCGATTTGTGAGAAGGGCTATTCCATTCTGGTAGGGGATTGCTATGGTGTAGACTCACAAGTCCAGGAATTTTGTTTCCATAACAATTATCGAGATGTTTCAGTTTACGCTAACAACGGCCTCCCGAGAAACAATATCGGCGCTTGGCCCGTAAAAACCATTATTGTGACCGCCTCAGTTAAGGACTTCGAGTTTTACAGCAAGAAGGACGCTGCTATGTGCCGAGATGCGGATTACGGATATATGATATGGGACGGCCGCAGCAAGGGCACGCTTCGAAGTATTGCAGACTTAGCGGAGCAGGGGAAGATGACACTCATTTACCTTTCACCGGTCCACAAAACCGTGCATGTTCAGAGCAAGGAAGAACTCGAGAAACTCATAGCAATATGTCCTGCCGA
>OLNU01002565.1_pt1 | contig 10763 bp, 12 predicted proteins | sample 1672241 | NCBI WGS metagenome assembly OLNU01 (sample SAMEA3136663, study PRJEB25190) | human gut metagenome | biome: human gut; feature: human-associated habitat; material: faeces | place: Austria | collected 2013 | reverse complement strand
GCGGCGGCAAGCCCGACTTTGCAATGGCCGGCCTGAAGGACGAGACCAAGATCGACGAAGCTCTGGCTGCTGTCGGCGGCATCGTCAAGAAGGCCCTGGGCGAATAAGACTGCATCAAAATCAGAAAGGAGTTGTTTCCCATGGAAGATTGTCTGTTTTGCATGATCGCAGAGGGAAAGATCCCCTCTAAGAAGCTGTACGAAGACGAGCAGGTGGTGGCGTTTTACGACATCAACCCGCAGGCCAAGGTGCACTTCCTGGTGGTGCCCAAAAAGCACATCCCCTCTGCCGCTGCGCTGACCGAAGAAGACGGCGCACTGCTGGGCCACGTCTTTGCCGTCATCGGCAAGCTGGCCAAGGAGCAGGGCCTGGACAACGGCTACCGCGTCATCTCCAACGTGGGTGAGGACGCAGGCCAGACCGTGAAGCACCTGCATTTCCATGTTCTGGGCGGCGAAAAACTGCCTGTCTGATTTCAATAGAAAAGGGAGATCGTTGAATTATGGCTGAGACTTATACGCTGCACGTTGCAGGCCTGACCCGTGAACTGACCCGCTGCAAGCTGAACGACCACATGGACATTGCTGCTTTCATCATGCTGGGCGATACCGAGCTGACCGTGGCTGCTGCTGCGGAGCTGCTGAAGAAGTGCCCGGATTTTGATATCCTGCTCACCGCCGAGGCCAAGGGCATCCCCCTGGCCCACGAGATGAGCCGCCAGAGCGGCAAACCCTACGTCTGCGCACGCAAGGGCGAAAAGCTGTATATGACCGACCCTGTCGTGGTGGAGGATCAGTCCATCACGACCGCAGGCAAGCAGAAGCTGGTCATCGACCGCAAGGAGCTGGACAAGATGAACGGCAAGCGCGTTCTGGTGGTGGACGATGTCATCTCCACCGGCGGTTCCCTGAAGGCTCTGGATGCTCTGGCCGAGCAGACCCAGTGCACCATCGTGGGCCAGGCTGCTGTTCTGGCCGAGGGTGACGCAGCAGAGCGCAAGGATATCATCTTCCTGGAGCCGCTGCCCCTGTTCTTCCACTAAGCCGTCATGCGACGCCCGCTCTGCGTTTTCTGCGCCGGAATGCTGGGTGTTGAGTTAGTGTACGCTTTTTTGCCGCAAACGGAACGTTTTGTGCCGTTTGCGGCATTTTTTGTTGCCCTTTGTCTGCTGCTCTGCATCTTTGAAAAGACGCGGGCGGCAGCGCTGTGCATCCTGCTGGGGGCCGCTGCGGGCATGGCGTCCGTGCTGTACACCGAGAACCGGATGGAACAGCTGCGGGTGCGGTACGCCGGGCGTCCGCTGGTGCTGACGGCAGAGGTGGAAACGGTCTCGGACTCCTATTACCCCGGCATCGTGGATGCGGTCCTGCATGTGAAAGAAGTGAACGGCCAGACGGTGTCCTTTCGGGTGGAGTGCGAGACCCTGCCGGACTGCGAAGCAGGCCAGCGGGTGCAGGGACGCTTTACCCTGGCGGCACCCGCAGCAGGCAGCCGGGTGGACCGATACACCGATGGGATCGCCATGTTGGCCGTACCGGACGAAGACAAAACGGATCTTGAAGTTCTGGGCGAGAGCGGCAGCTTCCGCGCCCGCACCCACCGCCTGCAGCAGAAACTCAGTGCATCCCTGCGCCGCCGCATGGATGGCAGCACCGGCGGTGTGCTGGCCGCTATGACGGTGGGTGACCGCAGCCATCTTTCAGCGGCGCTGCGCAGTGCTTACCGGGGTGCGGGCCTGTCCCATGTGCTGGTGGTCAGCGGTATGCATGTATCCATCCTCTGCGGCGACATCCTCAGCTTCCTCATCCCCTATGAGTGGGAGCAGAGCTACCGCAGCCGCAAGCGTCGGGCCGTGTTCCGCAGTCTGCTGGCCTTTCTGCTCATGGGCGTGACCGGCTTCACGCCCTCGGTGTGCCGTGCGGCGGTGGCAGTGTGGGTGAGCGCGCTGGGAGTGTGGGTCTACGGTGCACCGGACACCCTCACCTCGCTGGCCGTTGCGGGCATTGCCATGACCGCGGGCAACAGCTATGCAGCCTGTGACATCGGCTTCGAGCTTTCGTTTGCGGCCGTGCTGGGCACCGTGGCGGGCGGTGCATGCGTCCGCCGCGCCCGGGAGTGGTACTGCCGCCGGTTCTGGAAAAAGGCGAAGAACCCGGTCAAACGCCCGTGGTATCTCAAGCTGCCAATGCGGCTGTGGGGCCTGGCGGAAAGCGCCTGCATTGCGGCTTGTGCGTCGGCTGCCACCTTCCCGGTGCTGGTGCTGCGGGGGCTGAGCGTCAGCGTGTGGGCGGTGGCATCCAGTGTGGCCGTGCTGTGGCTGGTCCAGCCGATGCTGCTGCTCGGCCTTGGCACGGCTTTTGCCGGGCTGGTCCCGGCCCTTGCGCCGGTGTATGGGCTGCTGTCCCGTGCGGCCGTGCTGCTCACCGGCCTGATGGACCGCTGGGCGCTGTGGCTGGCCGAAAAGCCGGGCACCGGTCTTTATTTTGACACGGCCTATGCGGCCATCGTCTGCCTTGTGCTCATCGGGCTGTGCTGGCTTGCATTCCGCTGGAAGGTGCGCCTGCGTGCAGCCGTACCCTGCATCCTGCTGACGGCGGCGGTGGCCGTCGGGCTGGGCAATGCCCTCAGCCGGGACGTGGTGCACATCGACCTTGTGGGCAGCGCCAACGCGCCTGCGGTGGTCATTACCCAGAACGAGACGGCGGTGGTGCTGTTCCGGGGTGGGGCATCCACCCAGAACGCTGTGGAAAACCAGTTGGCCCGGCGGGGTGTGCAGAACGTGGAACTTCTGGTGGACCTGCGCACGAAGCCGCAGATGGCCTGCACGCTGGAAGCGGCGCGGACCGTCCGGGCCGAACAAATGGCGGCGAACACGGCACAGGAGCTGCGGTGCACACCGGCACGGGTGGAAGTGCTGCGCACCCGGGGCGGCAGCCTTGCGCGGCTGACCATCGGCAACCGGCAGTTTGTTGCCCTCAGCGGAAATGTGGAACTGGCAGAGCCGGTCTCAGCACAGTGGCTGCTGGCATCGCCTGCAAAGCCGACGGCAGTCCGGTATGGGAATGTGCTGGCGTTGCGCCGGTACGATTGGCTAGAGAGTGGGGATGCACTGCCTGCATCCCTCAGCCTGCGCCGGGGCGGCGGGCTGAAAGCGGAGTGACGCTTTGCATTTGTGCCGGAGTGTGGTACAATAAGACAATATGAGGGAAGGGAGGTGCCTGCATGGCCACCGAAGCAAAACTGCGGCAGCTGGCCGACAAGGGCTGCCCGGTCTACTATTTTTATTCCAGCGAACGCTACCTTGTGCGGCAGGCGGTGGCGGCGGCCACCCGCATCCTCACGGCCGACAGCGACGAGGATGCCACCGTGCTGGACGGCGCGGCCCCGGAGATCGAACAGCTCATTATGGCGGCGGGCACTATCTCCTTCTTCGGCACCCGGCGCGTGGTGGTGCTGCCGGAGGTGGAGCCCGGCGGCTACGGCGACAAAGACCTGGAGGAACTCTGCAGCACCCTTGCCAGCCTGGAAAACGCCGTGGTGGTGCTGGGCAGCGTGTTTGAGCTGGAGCGCAATAAGCTCAAGATGAGCAAGCGGGCGCAAAAGCTTATTGCCCAGTGCAAAGCCCTTGGCTACACCGAAGAACTGGCAAAACCCAAGCCCTTTGAGCTGAAAGTGATGATGATCGACCGCGCCAAAGAGCAGGGGGCCACCCTGCCGGAGGGGGCTGCCACGGCTCTGCTGGAGCGCTGCGGCGAGGACCCCTTCCTGCTGGAAAACGAGGTGGACAAGCTCTGTGCGCTGTCCGGCTACCAGACTGTTTCCACGGCTATGGTGGCCGAGATGAGCACGGTGAGCCTGGATGCGGACGTGTTCGAGATGATCCGCATGATCACAGCCAAAAACGCCACCGGTGCCTGCAAGAAGCTGCAGACTTTGCTGCGGCTGCAGCAGGAGCCCATCGCCATCACGGGTGCCATGATCGGCAGCTATGTGGACCTGTATCGGGTCAAGCTGGGCGCGGCAAAGCGCAAACCTTACGGCACGGTGTTCAAGGATTTCGGCTATAAGGGCAGCGATTACCGGCTCAAGCGCTCGGCAGAAACGGCGTCGCACTATACGCTGAAGCAGATCGAAAATTGTATGCAGGTGCTGCTGGAACTGGACCAGAGCCTGAAAGGCCAGCCGGTGGACGCGCAGATTTTGCTGGAAACAGCGCTGTGCCGCCTGGCGATGGCGGGGAGCGGACGATGAAGGAACAGGAAATGATCCACACGAGCCGGGTGCTGATCGTGGAAGGAAAATACGATGCAGCGCGGCTTTCACACCTGACGGACGCCATGATCCTGCTGACGGACGGCTTTGGCATCTACAGCGACAAACAGCGCCAGCAGCTGTTCAAGGCGCTGGCGCAGAAAAACGGATTGATTCTGCTCACCGATTCGGACGCGGCGGGCTTCCGCATCCGCAACTATATCACGAATCTCGTGGGCGCAAAAAACGTGGTGCAGGCCTATGTGCCCGCCATCCACGGCAAGGAAAAGCGCAAGGAGCAGCCCGGCAAAGAGGGCCTGCTGGGTGTGGAGGGCGTGGACGATGCCATCGTGCTGCAGGCCTTGCGGGATGCCCTGGGTGCAGAGGCCGGGGCCACTCCCGCCCGCCCGGAGGGGCGGCAGATTACCTACACCGATCTGTATGAATGGGGCCTTTCCGGCAAGCCGGGCAGCGCCGAGCGCAAGGCGAAGCTGCTGAACGCGCTGGGCCTGCCGCCGCGTCTTTCCAAAAAAGAGCTGGTGGAAGCACTGAACCGTCTTTACAGCTTTGAACAATTAAACGAAATGCAGTTGAAAATTCTGGAAGATTGAACGCACGGCGCAAAGGCTATGGCTTTTGCGCCGTTTTTGTGTCCCATCGCTGGCGCAGCAGGTCCAGCGCATGGGTCTCCAAGCGGGAGACATAGCTCCGGCTGATGTGCAGAAGGCCTGCCACTTCCAGCTGGGTCAGCGGGGGCTGCCCGGCCAGGCCGTACCGCAGCAGAATGATCTGCCGCTCCCGGGCGGGCAGAGTGTCCAGCAGCTGGCGCACCCGGCGCACCGCGTCCTGGGTCTCGCAGGTGTCTTCCATGCAGAAGCTGTCCTGCAGCACATCGGCCAGCGTCAGGGCCGAGTCGCCGTCCGCTTCCAGCGATTCCTGCAGGGAGATGGTCTGCCCGGTCTTGCGGTCCCGCCGGAACTGCATACGGATCTCATTTTCAATACACCGGCTGGCGTAGGTGGAAAAGCGCGCTTTGCGGGTGGTGTCAAAGGTGTCCACGGCCTTCATCAGGCCGATGGTGCCGATGGAAACAAGGTCTTCCTGGTCGCCGGGGATGGCGTAATATTTTTTCACGATGTGTGCCACCAGCCGCAGGTTGTGCCGGATGAGCTTTTCCCGCGCAGCGGTGTCCCCGGCCCGCAGCGCGGCAAAGGTTTCAGTTTCCTCCCGGGCAGAGAGGGGCCGCGGAAAGCTTCCGCTTTCCAGATGGAGCGCCAGGACCAGAAACTTTGTGGCAAAAAATTGCAGCAGGGTCAGCAGCATACCGGTTCCCTCCGTTCATTGCGGTGAAAAAAATGCATCACTGGAATGTATGCGCGAAGGCTTGGACGTTATCCAAACAGAAAAAAGAACATAAGGGAAGTTTATGGTACATCACTTTTTGTATAATAACCTCATAAGAAGCAACAACAGACTTCTGAGGAGGACAAAACAATGGCAAACGGTGACTACGGCTACTTCGGCAAAGGCGACACGGGCTATGCCCAGTACATGACGGCATTCAACCGAAACTTCGGCGGTTCGTCCGGTGGCGGCGGTGGTGGAGGAAACCACAACAATGGCGGTGGCGGCGGAAACGGCAGCGGATGCGGCTGCCTGATCGCTATTGCAGTGGTCGTGGTTCTGATTTTGCTCATTCTGGGTGGCTGAAGGGCTGTTACAGGAGGAATTTGCCATGAAAATTTTGAGAGAACCAGAAAAAACATCAAAAACCTCTTGACCCTGACGCTGCGTCATAGCGCATACTGGGGCTGTCGCAAGGGAGGACAACAAGATGATGACAGTGAATGAAGTGAGCAAACGAACCGGAGTGAGCATCCGGACTCTGCAATATTACGATAAAATCGGTCTGCTGTGTCCGGTATGCCGCACAGAAGCGGGCTATCGGCTGTATGACGATGCCGCGCTGGAACGTTTACAGCAGATTTTATTGTTCCGGGAGCTGGAATTCCCACTGAAGGATATCCGGAAAATCGTGGGGAACCCGGCTTTCGACCGGCAGAAAGCAATGGAACAGCAGATCACACTTCTGACATTGAAAAAGCAGCATCTTGAAGATCTGATCGGCCTTGCGCAAAAAATTCGAACCACAAGAGGAAAGGTTATGGACTTTACCGCATTTGATACGCAGAAGATCAAGAAGTATACCGAGCAAGCCAAAAAAGAATGGGGCGAAACGCTGGAATACAAAGAGTTTGAGGAAAAAACGGCCCATAAGACTGAGAACGAGGTCAAGAACATGAGCGGCCAGCTGATGGACATCGTGGCGGCATTCGGCGGGATGCAGGGCAAAGACCCAGCAGACCCTGAGGTGCAGGCACAGGTGAAGAAGCTGCAGGAGTTTATCACAGAGCACTACTACACCTGTTCCAAAGTGATTTTGAATCAGCTGGGGCAGATGTATGGAGCAGGCGGAGCATTTACGGAAAACATCAATGCTGCCGGCGGTGCCGGTGCCGCAGAATTTGCACAGAAAGCCATTGAAATTTATTGCAAGTGAGCCAGAAAAGTTTTGCGGGCATTCCGCTGGTCTGCTGCGGGGAGAAGTGGTAGAATAGGGAAAAGGTGGGTGAAGGCGTCCGTGTTCTGGATGCCGGAGAACTGACAGAAAAATAGAGGAGAAAGCATAAAATGGCGATTCGGAAAGCAACCGCAAAGGACATTGATGCGGTAGAAAAATTGTATGATGCCATCCACACGGCAGAAGAAAACGGAAAGCAGACCATCGGCTGGATACGAGGTATCTACCCGGTGCGCAAAACAGCCGAAATGGCTCATGCGCGGGATGATTTGTTTGTGCTGGAAGATGGCGGAGAAATCCGCGGAACGGGCATTCTGAACAAGATTCAGGTGGATTCTTACGCAGAGGGTCACTGGGAGCATATCGTGCCGGACGAGCAGGTCTGCGTGCTGCATACTCTCGTCATTGCCCCGGACAGCGCAGGCAAGGGGTATGGCAAAGCATTTATTGAATATTATGAAGCCTATGCGCATGAAAACGGCTGTACGGAGCTGCGCATTGATACGAACGCCCGGAATGCGGTGGCGCGTGCGATGTACAAGAAGCATGGCTATACGGAAATTGGGATCGTCCCGACGGTGTTCAATGGCATTGCGGGCGTTCAGCTGGTGCTTCTGGAAAAATATCTGGGGAAATGAGGAGGGAAAAAGTGCCCGAACCATACACCTCGCCTGGAGGATGTGCTGGAGGGCTGCACGGCCCTGCTGGAAGAACTGCGGCCTGAAAAATAACGAGGAGAAACCATGCGTCAACGCATCATTGCACATCAGATCAGCCATAAGTTCCATTTGTATGAATTTGAATGGTCACTTCCAAATTTATGAGCAGCTCATAAATTGGCCCATATCTTGCGGTTTCCGTGCAGCTTTCTTATAATAGCACCCGAAAAGACCACCCGGTCAAAACAAATTCAGGAGGGTATTATCATGAATGATTCTGTGAAGAAGCTGCTGAAGGAAAGCATGTGGGACTTGGCTACCTGCGCAAATGACACTTCGGTGGTGCCCATCTTGCAGAGCATCTGCCGCTGGTCCGGCATTTTTTTACAAGGAAGAAACCGACACGCCGTTGTCCCAGTGCCAGCGGTGCGATTACCGCTAAAGGAGAAATATGATACAGTATACCGAAGAAAAAATCTTTACGCAGGAACAGGTGCAGGAGCTGTTTTTGTCCGTGGGCTGGGTGTCCGGCCAGTATCCCCAGCGGCTGTATAAGGCACTGATGCACTCCTCCACCGTGCTGACGGCGTGGGATGGAGATAGACTTGTGGGCCTGATTCGCGCACTGGACGACAGCGAGATGCTGGCACAGATCCACTATGTGCTGGTCCACCCGGACTACCAGGGGCAGGGCATTGCCGGACAGCTGGTGGAGCGCATCAAGGAAAAGTACAAGAACTTCCTTTACATTGAGGGAATGCCGGAGGACGAAACCAACGTCCTGTTCTACGAAAAACACGGCTTCCAGCGCATGGCGCACGGCGCGGCTATTCAGATCTGTAATTATTCAGATAAACGTTAAATAATTGGATTTTTAACATTAGAACGGGTGATCGCTTGATGGCGATTTGCAGCAGCGACATCGCTTTTACAATGGGTGCGAAAGGCCCCCTTGTTGAAAAAGGAATCAATTATTCCGGGCAGATAGAAGTTTTCTGACCTTTTCCAAAACGCATGTAAAATGCTCTTGACAGAAGGGTTAGTATAAACTAATATTAAGTTGTAAGAAAGAAGGCTGCAGGAGAAGGAGGCTGCCATGGATCAAAAGGTCTGGAGTTTCTATGCACCCATCTATGAAAAAGCGATGCGGGCTGACCAGAAGCTCTATGAGTTCATGTACAGCCGCACTCCGCAGAGGATCGAAGGGAAAGAAGTGCTGGAGATCGCCAATCAGGCCGGTGACACCTTGTGCCGCCGGCTGGGTGCGGTGATCCAGAAGATGGAGTAAAGGAGAGAAACAATGGATCCGGTTGAAATTATGAAACGCCCGGCGGCCTACGCCAGCGGCTACGAAAACACCCCCACCGAAGCACAGGCACGCGCCAAACAGCTGTGCTGGGAGTATAACCGCACCGCCCCGAACGAAACGGAAAAACGCCGCGCCATTCTGCAGCAGCTGCTGGGCACCTGCTCGCCCATGACCGGCATCGAGCCGGATTTTCACTGCGACTACGGCTTCAACATCCACACCCACGGGCTGGCTGTCATCAACTACAACTGCGTCATTCTGGACACCTCGCCGGTGCACATCGGTGCTGGAGCCTTCATTGCCCCCGGTGTTTGTCTGGCCTGCTCCGGCCATGCGGTGGACCCGGAACAGCGCAGCCACGGTGTGGGCACTTCTGCGCCCATCACGCTGGAAGAAAACGTCTGGATCGGTGCAAATGCCACCGTCTGCGGCGGCGTGACCATCGGTGCCGGTTCGGTGATCGGGGCGGGAAGCGTGGTGACCCATGATATCCCGGCGGGGGTCATTGCCGCCGGCGTGCCCTGCAAGGTGATCCGGCCCATTACGGAGAAAGACAAGATCAAACCGGAGGAGATTTTGTTCTAAGATAAATCGGAATTTAGAGGAAGAAAAGAAGTATATAAATGACCCTCGAAGAACGGGCGGCACGGGCCGCTGAATGGAAAGCGGCAGGCCGGTGCAGCTGCACGCAGTCGGTGCTGGCATTGGGCGAAGTGCTGGGGGCATAAAATCGCATAAAACAAAGAACGCCGGGCATGGCAGGTTGACTGCTGCGTCCGGCGTTCCGTTTTTAGTTTTTAAGCCAGAATGCCTGTAGACTGCAAAAACAGCACCAACATCATCACCGGGGCAACGTAGCGGATCATCACCCGGTAGAGCTTTTTGCGGCGGAAGGTCTCGCCGTTGCGCTGCATCTCGTCAATGACGTAATCCGGTGTCATGACCCAGCCGATCAGGATGGTGGACAGCAGCGCGATGAAGGGCATCATGACGCTGTTGCTGATGTAGTCCATGATGTCCAGCAGTTGAGCCGCAGAGCCGTTGGGCAGCTGGACTTCAAAATAGAAGATGCTGTAACCCAGTGCGATGATGGCGGAAGCGGCCAGATAAATGACCGCCAGCACCAGCACCGTCTTTTTGCGGCCCGAGTGGAAGATCTCCATGCAGTTGGCGGTGATGGATTCCAGCACCGAGATGCAGGAGGTCAGGGTGGCAAAAATGGCGGTGACGAAGAACAGGATGCCCACGAAGGTGCCGGCCTTGCCCATGGCGGCAAACACCTTGGGCAGAGAGACGAACATCAGGCTGGGGCCTGCGCTCATGCCCTCGGTGCCGGAGAACACATACACGGCGGGGATGATCATAGCACCGGCCAGCAGAGCCACGCCGGTATCAAAAATCTCGATCTGATTCACCGCCTTGTTCAGGTCTACGTCCGGTTTGACGTAGGAACCGTAGGTGATCATAATACCCATGGACACGCTGAGAGAGAAGAACAGCTGGCTCATGGCGTCCAGCAAAATCTGCAAAAAGCGGCTGACGGTCAGCCCTTCCATGTGCGGGGTCAGGTAGTAGCGCAGACCTTCCAGACCGGTGCGCATCTGCCCGGAGGCGTCCTCGTGGCGCAGGGTGAGGGCGTAGCCCGCGATCATGACCACCAGCACCAGCAAAATGGGCATCATGTAGCGTGACACCCGCTCAATGCCGCCCTCCACGCCGTTGTACACGATGAAAGCTGTTACGCCCATGAACAGCAGAGCGAACACCACGGGCGACACCGGCGAGGTGATAAAGCTGGTGAAATAGCCGTCCTCGGCAGCGGCAGCAGACTGCCCGGTGAGGTAGACCACCGCATATTTCGTGATCCACCCGCCGATGACGGCGTAGTAGGTCATGATCAGAACCGGCACCAGAAAGGTGAGGATGCCGAGAAATTTCCACTTGGGGCGCATGGTCTCGTAGG
>OLNU01002563.1_pt1 | contig 10780 bp, 8 predicted proteins | sample 1672241 | NCBI WGS metagenome assembly OLNU01 (sample SAMEA3136663, study PRJEB25190) | human gut metagenome | biome: human gut; feature: human-associated habitat; material: faeces | place: Austria | collected 2013 | reverse complement strand
CAGTTCCGACACTTCCGCATGACCGCATTTCCTTGGGATTTTTTATTTTCTCCCTCGCGACAAGTGATAGTATAGCAAAGTGGATCTTGTATGTCAACACCTTTTTTCAAAAGTTTTCTATTTTTTCGGTTTTTCTGTTATTTTGTCACGATTATCTTTGGTCCGGCACCCTTTGCACGGAGGAGTTTTTTGTATGCACTTACCCTGGAAGCCGGTACTTTAAATCTGCAATTGGAGCGAATTCCTTTAAATGCATTGGCTCCGGTCTTCGCTGTCGTAAGCTTTGTGCCGAAGATCGTTACATTGGAGAGTTTACTGCAGCCGTAGAAGGCTTTCGCACCTACTGTCATTATATTCGCTCCGATTTTCACTGTTGTCAGCTTCTTCGCTCCGGACATTGCAGAGGTGCCAATGGCTGTTACACGAAAGCTCTTTCCACCAATCTTTACTGTCGTCGGGATCGTAAGGGCCTTTCTTGCTGCCTTGTCCGTAGCTCCGGTAAAGACTACGGTTCCCTTGCCGGATGTGTCTGCACTGGATATCTTATATTTCAGCCTGCTGACTGTATAGACTGCGTTTTTCTGAACCGTGATCCGGAATTTTTTTGTAACAGAACCGTTATATTTTCCTTTTCCTTTGATCGTAACGGATGCAGTTCCGATGTTTTTATTATTCTTCCAGGTAAGGGTGTAATCCCTTCCGTTTACAAGCTTCTTACCGCCGTAGGTTATGGTGAGTGCCTGGGTCAGCGGCTTTCCGGTAAAGGCCCCGGTCTCAAGTGCGGATATCTTTGTTTTGCTGATATTGGTAACCGCTGCAGTCTGTCCACCAATGGAAACAAATTTCACATCTTTAAAAAATACATGATATAAATTTTCACATTGATGCATTCTCTTTACATATCGTTCCGCTGCCGAGCCTGTATAACCTTCTACTGTAAAACCACCGGGAATAACTTCCTCTGCACCATTTCCCCTGTTATAACGTATTCCTAATGCCAGTCCACCAATATCTGTAACTGATTTCGGAATACGGATCTTTTTCAGCTTAAGGCAATCATGAAACGCCCCATCTTCGATCTTCGTCAGTCCCTCATGTAAGGTCACACTGGTCAGCCCGGTATTGCAAAATGTATCAGGCTCGATCTGCGTCAGACCGGCAGGTATGTCAATCTTATCCAATGATGTACAATTTCTGAATGCATCTGTCCCTAATTTATTTAACTGAGCCGGAAGCTGGATCTGTGTCAGATTTTCGCAGTTAAAAAATGCACCCTCACCCAGCTCTTTTAATTGAGGCGGAAGCTGTACCTGCTTCAGATTTTTGCAGTTACAAAATGCCCCTCCTCCTATCAGCGTCAGTTTTTCCGGAAGCTGGATATTTCTGAGTCCGGTCTCGAAAAATGCATTCCTTTCTATTTCTGTTACGGAATCCGGTAACGCAATAGAACTCAGCGCACTGCAGCCCCAAAATGCTCCGTCACTGATTTTTTCCAATACTGTATTCTCAAATATCACACCCTCCAGACTGCTGCAATCTCGAAAGGCATCCTCTCCAATAGACCTCACTCCATTTTTTAATGTAACCTTTTTCAGCCCGGTACATTTTCCAAACATATCTCTCGGCACATCCACTGCACCGGATATCACCACACTCTCTATATTTGGCACATCGTAAAAGCATTGCTCCGGCATATTCATGCCTGCATTTCCATGGATTTCCAGTTCCTTAATATATTTTTTCAGATTCCACATGCCCCATCTATCAAAGCCTGTGATCCCATTCCCGATTACAAGCTTATTTACTCTAGAAAAATCGATGCCTGCCTTCTCCAAAGCACTTTCAGATATCTCATTTTTTGTCAACTCCATGTTATTTCCCGTAATGGTCAGTGTTCCATTCCCGTCCAGTACCCACGTAAATTTTCCATCAGAGTATTCTGCGGATGCCTGCACTGCATCCTTCGTTCCATCATCAAAAGCTGCGTTTTCTTCTGCCTGTTCGCATTCCTCCAACGCTTCCTCTTCATCCATTGCCGCTTCCGGAGCCTCCAGTTCTTCCTCTTCCGCAGTACCCTCTGGCGCTTCTTCACCAGGCTCCATTACGCCGGTTTCCGCATTCTCCTGTACGTTGTTCCCGGTATCTGTATCTGTGGTTTCCTGTTCCTCTATGGCAGCTGATCCATCTGTGATCTCTGTTTCCGTCTCTGCAGTATCTTCCGGATCTGAGGATGCAGTATCTCCACTTTCTTCTGCCAAAAATGCTGCTTCCTCACCCTCTGGTTCCATTTCTGCCGCCACTGTCAGCTCTGCCGGAGTCAGCGCCAGGCTTGCCGCTACAAGTACGGCCATGAGCTTTTTTCCTGCACTTTTTCTTCTCATATGACTATGCTCCTTCCGTTTTCTTCTATCATATCATATAAACATGATATATTCTATCCGGATTCCTTTTTTACAGATATTTTTATGTAGCAAAAAAACCTGCATCCGTTTCCAGATGCAGGTTTCCTAAATAAAAAATGCGGAAGATGGGACTTGAACCCACACGAGCGCAATGCTCACAAGATCCTTAGTCTTGCTCGTCTGCCAGTTCCGACACTTCCGCATATCGCATTTCTTCGGGATTCTTTATCTTCTCCCTCGCGACAAGTGATAGTATATCAAAGTGCTTTTTGTATGTCAACAGTTTTTTTCTAAAAAAATCCAAAAATATTTTTTGTTTATACAATTAATACATTTCGTTTAATAACAATCTGAGACAGAGAATCTTTCATCCCAGAATTTATACTCCGACACAGGTTACGCCTCAGTCGTAAAAAGAGCAGCCTCTTCAAAAAGGCCGCCCTTCTGTCTCACTTCTGTTTTCTTCTATATGGATCAGTCAAAAATGATCAGTGCCATGAACACAAGATCTGTGTCGCCTGTATTGGTAAGACCGTGTCCTTTTCCATCTGGTGTGATGGTGATGTCGCCGGCCTTTACCGGGCGTTTCACGCCGTTATCGTCGTACTCGCCTTCACCGCTTAAGATATAGTAGGTTTCTGTCTCGCCATGATGCTCATGGTATCCCAGAGAACATCCTTTTTCGATGGTAACCTGTGCGTAAAGTCCGCATTTTCCCTTCAGCTCGTCTCCCTCAAGAATGTCTTTGATGATCACATGGCCTTTACCGCCGCACATATTTTCTACTCTTCTGATACCCATGATAAAATCCCCTTTCGTGATTGCATAAATTTGTGAAATTTTATGAACACAGGCTTTCTGCGGCCTGTGCCTTACTTCCTGTACAATTATAAATGATATGATAAATTTTCGCAATCCTTATTGTTATTTTCGCAAATTAACTTACAGGCAAATTTTTTCCACTGTTTATTGCTTTTCGCAGCCCTGCCGGGAGCTTCTTTGATTCAGAGCAAGTGGACATTCGCAATTGAAGCAGGATACTTCTTTGATCCGGTTAAAAAACGAAGCAGCTCTTTTTCAAAGACCTGCTCCGCAATTTATACCTATATTACAGATTTTTAATTCTCTCAATCGCTTCCAGTGTATTCTCATAGCTTCCGAATGCAGTCAGACGGAAGTATCCCTCACCATGTGCACCAAAGCCTGAACCTGGTGTTCCTACGATGTGTGCTTTCTCAAGGAGATAATCAAAGAACTCCCAGGAGGTCATCTGATCCGGTGTTTTCAGCCAGATATATGGAGCATTTTTTCCACCGGACACGGAAAATCCTGCTGCGGAAAGGCCCTCGAGGATCGTCTTTGCATTACGCATGTAATAAGCGATCTGCTCCTTCAGCTGTGCTTTTCCCTCCGGAGAGTAAACAGCCTCGCCTGCTCTCTGTACAATGTACGGAGCACCATTAAACTTGGTTCCGTGGCGTCTTGCCCAGAGACTGTGAAGCTCTACGCCATCACGCACCAGTTCCTTCGGAACAACAGTAAATCCAAGACGAACGCCTGTAAAGCCAGCATTTTTGGAAAAGCTTCGAAGCTCGATGGCACAGGTTCTCGCACCCTCGCACTCATAAATGCTGTGCGGGACATCCTCCTCGGAAATATATGCCTCATATGCTGCATCATAGATGATCACGCAGCCGTTTTTGTTGGCGTAGTCGACCCACTCCTGAAGAGCTGCCTTTGTGATAGCACCGCCGGTAGGATTGTTCGGGAAGCAGAGATAGATCAGATCCGGTACTTCATCTGCCGGTATCTCCGGAAGGAAACCATTCTCCTCTTTGCAGGGCATGTAGATCACACCGTCAAAGTTCTCACGCTCTTTGTTATAAAGACCAGTACGTCCGGCCATAACGTTGGTATCTACATATACAGGATAAACTGGGTCGCAAACTGCAACCTTGTTATCCAGTCCGAAGATCTCCTGGATGTTTCCGGAATCACTTTTTGCTCCATCGGAAACAAAGATCTCGTCTGCGCTGATGTCGCAGCCTCTGGACTGATAATCATTTTTTGCAATGGCACTTCTTAAGAATTCATATCCGAGATCCGGAGCATATCCGTGGAAGGTTTCTGCGTGTGCCATCTCGTCTACGGATTTATGAAGGGCATCGATGATCGCCGGTGCAAGCGGCTGTGTCACATCACCGATTCCAAGACTGATCACAGAATCCTTAAATTCCGGATTGGCCTCCTTATATGCGCTTACCTTCTTTGCGATATTGGAAAACAGATAGCTTCCCGGAAGTTTTAAATAATTCTGATTTACTGTAACCATAGTATTTTATCTCCTTCTCTCAATTTCCTCTGCCAGTGCTTTTCTGACGCTGTCAGGATTTGCCTTGCCTTTCAGTTCTCTCATCAGCTGTCCTACAAAAAATCCCATAACCTTATCCTTGCCGCCCAGAAGCTCTGCCAGCGGTCCAGGGTTTGCATCTACGATCTTTTTCACAGTTTCGGTGAGAAGTCCTGTATCTTCTACGATCTTAAGACCATTCTCTTCTATATATACAACCGGATCAATATCCTCGTCAAACACTTTTTCAAATACTTTCTTGGCATTCTGTGCGCTGACCTCTTTTTTCTCCACCATGGAAAGAAGGTCTGCCAGATGCTTCGGGGTAAAGCTTACCCTTTCCGGATCAAGGCCCTTGTCCTTTGTCAGGCGGAGAACCTCCACCATAAACCAGTTTGCCACCTTTTTCGGGTTTCCGAGAAGAACTGCTGTCTCCTCAAAAAGTCCTGCCAGATGTCTGGATTCGGTCAGGATCCCTGCATCATAAGCCGGAAGCTCATACTCCTTCTGATAACGCTCCATCTTGGCTTCACGAAGCTCCGGAATGGAAGTACGCAGCTCTTCGATCCATGCATCGGAAATGTGGATCGGCGGAAGATCCGGGTCCGGGAAGTAACGGTAATCCTTTGCATCCTCCTTGGAACGCATAGCATGGGAAGACTCTTTGTTATCGTCCCATCTTCTTGTCTCCTGTACAACGGCTCTGCCTTCCTCCAGAAGCTCGATCTGACGTTCTCTCTCTCCTTCGATCGCTCTCGCAATGGCCTTGAAGGAGTTCAGGTTCTTCATCTCTGTTCTTGTTCCGAAGGTTTCACCTCCCACCTCACGGACAGAAAGGTTGACATCGGCACGCATGGAGCCCTCCTGGAGCTTGCAGTCAGAAACCCCAAGATACTGCATGGTGCAGCGGAGCTTTTCCAGATAAGCGATAACCTCCTCGGAGCTTCTCATATCCGGCTCGGATACGATCTCGATCAGCGGTACCCCGCTTCGGTTGTAGTCAACCAGGGAGCAGTCTTCCCACTCGTCATGGATCAGCTTACCGGCATCCTCCTCCATATGCATCTCATGGATACGTACAGTCTTTTTGCCTGCGGAAGTCTCGATCTCAACAGCTCCGTCATAGCAGATCGGCAGATACAGCTGAGAGATCTGGTAGTTCTGAGGATTATCCGGGTAAAAATAGTTCTTACGGTCAAACTTACAGTACTGATGGATATGACAGTTTGCCGCAAGACCTGCCTTGATGGCAAACTCTACCACTTTTTTGTTGAGGACCGGAAGAGAGCCCGGCATACCGGTGCAGACCGGGCAGGTATGTGTATTTGGTGCGCCTCCGAATTCTGTGGAGCATCCGCAGAAGATCTTTGTTTTTGTGGCAAGCTCCACATGCACCTCAAGTCCTATGACTGTCTCATACTGTTTCATGCCTTTTCTCCCCCTTCCATTGCTGTTCCGAAATCACCGCGTTTTTTCTCATAGGCGTGTGCCGCGCGGAACAGGTTGTTTTCTTTGAAGCAGTCACCGATCATCTGGATCCCGATCGGAAGTCCTGCTGCGTCTTTTCCGCATGGAACGGTGATTCCGGGAAGTCCGCACAGGTTTACTGCTACCGTATAAATATCGCCAAGATACATGGCAAGAGGATCTTTCAGGCTCTCTCCCAGTTTCGGCGCCGTAAAGGGTGATGCCGGGGCAAGAAGAACATCATATTTGGAAAAGGCCTGATCAAATTCCTTTTTGATAAGGGCTTTTGTGCGAAGTGCTTTCAGATAGTAAGCATCGTAGTAACCGGAGCTTAACACAAAGGAGCCAAGCATGATACGGCGCTTTACTTCCTCGCCGAAACCTTCAGTCCTTGTCTTCTTGTACATATCATGAAGTCCCTCGTACTCTTTTGCACGGAAACCGTACTTCACGCCGTCAAAACGCTCCAGGTTGGAGCTGGCCTCTGCGCTGGCAATGATGTAGTAAGCAGGGATCATATATTCTGTTGTCTTCATGGAGAAAAATTCTACCACTGCGCCCATCTCGGTAAGGCTTTTCAGCGTATTCATAAATGCCTCTTTTACCTCCGGGTTCAGGCCCTCGGAAAGATATTCCTTCGGCACACCGAATTTCATTCCCACGATTTTATCTGTCATGGAAGAGGAGAAAGCAAGATCCTCTCTCTTCATGGAAGTGCTGTCTTTTGCATCGTGTCCGGCAATGATCTCAAGGAGTGCCGCACAGTCTGCAACATCTTTTCCAACCGGTCCGATCTGGTCCAGAGAGGATGCGTAGGCAACCAGTCCGTAACGGGATACTGTACCATAGGTCGGTTTGATTCCGGTAACACCGCAGTAGGAACTTGGCTGACGGATGGAACCGCCAGTATCGGAGCCAAGTGCCAGGTAAGTTTCCCCTGCTGCCACTGCCGCACAGGAACCGCCGGAGGAGCCGCCCGGAACATGCTCCAGATCCCACGGGTTTCTGGTGACGCCGTAAGCGGATGTCTCTGTGGTACTTCCCATGGCGAACTCATCCATGTTTGTCTTTCCGATGATCACAAGACCTGCCTGTTCCAGACGGTCAATAACCTCGGCATTGTACTGCGGCACAAAATTCTCAAGGATCTTTGATGCACAGGTAGTTGTTTTTCCCTTAATGCAGATATTATCCTTAATTGCAATAGGTACACCGGCAAGAGGTCCTGTATAGGTTCCATCCTCAATGCCCTTCTGTACCTCTTTTGCTCTTGCATAGGCTTCTTTTTTGTAAGTATCAAGATAAGCGTGGACCTTGTCCTCTTTTGCTTCGATCTGATCAAATACGTATTTCACACCGTCCAGGACGCTTATCTGATGCTGCTTGATCTTTTCCGCAAGCTGTAATGCGGTTAATTTTCCCAAATCCATGTCCTGTCTCCTGTCTTATCCAATTGTTTTCGGAACCTGATACTGGTTTTCTTTCTGTTTCGGTGCATTGGCAAGCATCGCCTCATGATTGTCTCCGTTTGTCACAACATCTTCACGAAATACATTTTCGTCCTCAAAAATATGGGACATGGGCTCTACGGAAGAAGTGTCAAGTTCATCCAGCTTGTCTACATAGTCCAGCATCTTCTGCATGTCCTCTTTTGCTTTTTCCTTTTCATCCTCTGTCAGAGAAAGCTTTGCAAGGATGCAGACATTTTCCATTGTTTCATCATCGATTATCTTTGCCATCTTTTTTCTCCTTATTACGGCTCAAGTCTGTTCATATCACGTGGGAACAGACAGGTCTCACGAACGTTTTCTTCTCCGAGGATCTGCATGGTAAGACGTTCCAGTCCGATTCCAAGTCCTCCGTGAGGCGGCATTCCATGCTTGAAGGTATCCAGGTACTGCTCCATACCCTCTTCATCCATACCACGGGCTGCGATCTTATCCTTCAGCATCTGATAATCATGGATACGCTGTCCGCCTGTAGTTACCTCAAGTCCCTTGAACAGAAGGTCAAAGCTTAATGTAAATTTCTCATCTGACGGATCATCCATTGCATAGAACGGACGCTTCTTAGACGGATAATGTGTGACAAAAACAAAATCAGCATCATATTCTTCTTTAAAATATCTTCCGATCAGCGCTTCTTCCTCCGGCTCCAGATCATATGGGTTGCGGATCTTACGATTATATTTTTCAGCTACCAGCTCTTTGGCCTTGTCAAAACGTACTGCCGGGATCTTGTCCACCTTCGGAAGCTCCACCTTCAGAATGGAAAGCTCATGAGCGTAGTCTTTCTTAAGAAGTTCTACCGCATACTGGAGAAATCCGGTTTCCATCTCCATGATATCCTCAAATCCGTTGATATAGCCCATCTCAAAATCAAGGCTTGTATATTCATTCAGATGACGTTTTGTGTTATGCTTCTCTGCACGGAATACAGGGCCGGTCTCAAATACACGGTCAAAAACACCTACCATCATCTGTTTATAAAACTGCGGGCTCTGTGCCAGAACTGCCGGTTTATGGAAATAACTCAGCTTAAACAGGTTTGCACCACCCTCTGCACCTCTGGCTCCGATCTTCGGTGTGTGGATCTCGGTGAACCCCTTCTCATAGAGGTAATCACGAAATGCCCGCACCAGAGCCTCCTGGATCTTGAATTTTGCACGCTCCTGCACATTACGCAGGGCGATAGGACGATAATTCAGCTTTGCCTCCAGGGAAGTGTTCAGCTTCCATTTGTCGATGGCCAGCGGAAGAGGCTCTGCAGGTGAGGAAAGGATCTCCACATGGCTGATGCGGAGTTCTCTTCCGTGAGGCGCTCTTTCTTCCTCATGAAGAGTTCCTGTGAGGCGCACACACATTGCCTCCTTCAGATCATGAATGGAAACATTTGTCTTGTCGTTTTCATATACGGTCTGAAAAAGCCCTTCTTTTTTTCGAAGTATCACAAATGCCACGTCACCCATATTACGGATGCTGTGTATTGCACCTTCCACTGTTGCTTCCTGGTCTTTCATGCTCTCAGAAAGAAGCACATCCCAGGCACATTCTCTAGTCTTACAGATTCCATCCATAAATTCCATTCCCTCATCCTCCAATTCAAAGTAGTTTCACCGAATCAGGAAATCCCCTGCGGAATTTTTCCCGATCCGGTGTGATATCAGTCATTCAGAACAGATCATTCCTGTCCGCTCTGCTGTTTTTTGTTGTTTTTTACACAGAATCATATAAAAGCATCAGAACCATCTGGGCCGTCTCCACCATATTGGTCCCGGAATCCATACTGCATTTCTGGATATAGCGGTATGCGTCATCCTCGCTCAGGTGATTTCTTTCCATTAAAAGCATCTTTGCATTTGAAATATAATTCTGTTCTTTCCATGAACGCTGCTTCGGCTTTTTCTTATCTTTTTTCCAGCGCCTTTCGATCTGGGAAAGCATCATGCTTACCGTATTTACCAGATCTCCGACTTTCAGAGGCATTCCCACGCATAAAATGGATGTTGGCGCCTCACTGATCACTCCCCGGGAGGCCATAAGCAGCATTTCAAAATAATCCGGCATATAGTCCAGAAGATCACGGTAGTACATATCCTGAAGATGATAACCGCAAAGCAGAACGCCGCCATCAAGCTCCGAGATACTGGCAAGGGCATTGGCACCTGAATTGCATACTGCCGCCACCGTGAATCCATATCGGTTAAGGACTGTGCGGATCTTTTTGGCATCTTCTATTTTCGGTAATGCAATCACGATACTCGTGTTCATAAGCCGCCACTCTCTTTCGTCCCATTATGCCTCGTTCATCAGATCCGATACAGATACTCCTCGATCTCCCAGTCGGAAATCTCCTGGGAATAACGCAACCACTCTTTTCTCTTTGCCTGCGCATACTGTTTGCAGAAAGCTTCTCCAAGGATTTCCTTCATCCAGCTGCTGTCCTCAAACAGTGTGATCGCTTCCCGCAGGTTCTCCGGTAAATTCTCGATACCCTGTTCCTTCTGATCCGACTCGGAAAGAGAACGGTTAGAAGCTTTTGTAGGATAGATCTTCTTCTGGATTCCATCCAGGCCCGCTGCCAGGCATACCGCAAAAACAAGGTATGGGTTGGATGCAGCATCCGGGCTTCGAAGCTCGATCCTGGTATCAGCACCATTGACTCTCGAAATCCTTACCAGTGAATTCTGGTTATTTCTCGTCCAGGTCAGCTCTGTAGGCGCATCAAATCCAGGTACAAGACGCTTATAAGAATTTACAAGCGGATTGGTGATCAGAGTCATCTCACGGCTGTGAGCCAGAAGACCTCCGATAAAATAGTATGCCTCTTCACTTAATCTGGACGGATCCTCCGGATCCACGAAAATATTTTTTCCATTTTTAAACAGTGAAAAATGGATATGCATGGCTGAACCGTTTACTTCCCGTCTTGGCTTCGGCATAAATGTCGCATGAAGTCCATGACGTTTGGCTACAGTTCTTACTGCCATCTTAAAGGTTATAACTTCGTCTGCCATCTCACGTGCTTCCCCGTAATGAAGGGCGATCTCATGCTGTGCAGG
>OLNU01002557.1_pt1 | contig 10825 bp, 9 predicted proteins | sample 1672241 | NCBI WGS metagenome assembly OLNU01 (sample SAMEA3136663, study PRJEB25190) | human gut metagenome | biome: human gut; feature: human-associated habitat; material: faeces | place: Austria | collected 2013 | reverse complement strand
GATTGATTGCAGGTAATGCATACAGCTTAGATGATACAAATACAGAGCGAATAAATGATTTGCTGACAAATATCATAAACCAATCACACGCAAGAGGTACAAAAGAACAGAAAATAGCTGACTTATACAACAATATAACAGATACGGAATCAAGAAATAAAGCAGGTATTACTCCAATAAAACCGTATCTTGATAAAATTGATGAAGCAAAGACAATTAAGGATTTGAACGAAATAAACAGTGAATTGATTAAGGAGCTTTGTATATCGGCATTGGGTGATTTTTCGGTAACGGCTGATTTTAAGGACAACACAAAAAATATACCGGATTTTTATATGATAGCACCGATATTGCCGAAAGACATATATATGTCGGACAATGCGGAGCAGATAAAAGCATACAAAGATTATTTGACTGAAAATTTAGTATTGAGCGGAGAAGCTAAAGAAAACGCTCAAAAACATTCAGAGGCATATTTTGATTTTGAAAAACAGCTTGCCGAGAGTATGCTTGATACACAGGATAATGCTGATGTTGACAAAATATACAATCTGTATACATTGGAAGAATTGCAGAAAGCAGTACCGAATATGGATATTTCAAAAATATTAAAGGATTCGGAATTGAAGTATAACGGTAAAATCCTTGTTTCGGACGTTGGTCTGTTGGAGAAAAACGGAGAACTTTATAATAAAGACAATATTGATGTTTTAAAGACAAGAGCCAAACTTATAGTATTGTTGGGTTGGGGCGAAACGTTAAATGAAGAATTTACACAAGTGTCAACCGATTTCCAACATGCGTTTTACGGAACAGAGGGAAGTTATACCGCGGAGGAAAAAGCAACTATAACAATAGAAAACGTTATGTATGACTATCTTGGCGAATTATATGCTCAAAATTATTTCAGCAAAGAGGCAAAACAAAATGTTGAGAAAATGATAAGTGACATAATAGATGTATACAGAACAAGGATTGAAAAGCTTACATGGATGAGCGATACCACAAAGGAAAAGGCATTGAAAAAACTTGATACAATGCAAATTAATGTAGGTTATCCGGAAGATGTTCAGTCATATATGGACGATGTTGAAATTAAATCAGCTGCAGACGGCGGAAGTTATTTTGAAAATATGCTTGCAATCTCCAAAGAACAGGTGAAAAATTTGATTGAACATCAAGACGAACCGATAGATAAAAATGATTGGGGCATGGCTGTTTATACGGTTAATGCAATGTATGACTCATTGGCAAACAGTATAACATTCCCGGCTGGAATATTGCAAGCACCAATATATGATGTAAACGCATCATATGAAGAAAATTTAGGTGGTATCGGATATATTATTGCACATGAAATTACACACGCGTTTGACAATAACGGTGCTAAATTTGACGAAAACGGTAATGCGACTGACTGGTGGACAGAAGAAGATTACAGTGCATTTTCAAAACTTTGCAAGGATGTTGAAGCTTTTTATGACGGAGAAGAGGCAGCACCGGGAATTGCTGTAAACGGTGAGCTGACATTGAGCGAAAATATAGCCGATTTGGGTGCGGTATCTTGTATAACGGAAATAGTTTCTCACCTTGATAATCCGAATTACGAGGCATTATATAAATCAATAGCAAGAACATGGGCGTCAAGCTCAAGCCGTGAATATATGCAATATGTTTCTCAAACAAATGTTCATTGCCTTGATAAATTGCGTACAAACCGTACTATTGTAAATGACCAGGAATTTTATGACACATTCGGCATAAAGGAAAATGACGGTATGTATGTTGCCCCTGAGGACAGAGTGCATATTTGGTAAAACAAAATATTAAATTAAAGGCAATTCGGAATTTTCGGATTGCCTTTGTTTAATTGTTGTGATAAACTAAAATAAAGAACAAATATTCGGAGGTTACGATGGAACTTAGAGTATTAAAATATTTTTTGATGATTGCACGAGAGGAAAATATAACAAGAGCGGCACAAAGACTGAATGTAACGCAACCTACTTTATCAAGACAGCTTATGCAGATGGAAGAAGAACTCGGAGTGAAGTTGTTTAAACGCGGAAAACACAGTATATCACTTACGGAGGACGGAATACTGTTAAAACAACGTGCACAGGAAATTATAAATATAGAAGAAAAGATAAGAGAAGATTTGTCACACAGTGATGATATGCTTATGGGAACGATAACCATTGGAAGCGGAGAAACTTGTGTATTGAGTGGAGTTGCAAAGTTGGCGGCATCATTCAGAAAAGAAAATCCGAAAGTAATGTTTGAGGTTTGCAGTGGAATTGCTGACGATATTAAAGATAAAATTGAAAACGGTACTGTTGATATTGGTCTTTTGAAAGAGCCTGTCGATATAAGTAAATATGAATTTGTGCGTTTGGGGCAAAAAGAAAAATGGGGAGTTATAATGCGAAAAGATTGTCCGCTTGCGGAAAAAGAATATATTACTCCCAAAGATTTAGCAGGTCAGCCTTTGATATTCGCAAAACGTGAAAGCGTACGAAATGAAATAGAAAATTGGTTCGGTGATTGCTACGACAATATCAAAATAGTGGCAAGCTGTGACCTTATATATAATACCGAATCGCTTGTAAAAGGCGGAGTAGGTTTGGCACTGTGTATTGACAGTGATATGTATTACGACGATTTATGCTTTAAGCCGCTTTCACCGATGCTTGAAACAGGAACTGTAATAGTCTGGCGAAAAAATCGTACTGTTTCACCGTCTGTCAATTCTTTTATAAAACACATTAAGAAATGCCTTGAATGTATAGTTTGAAATACAATATAAGTATTTTACATATGTACTTGTTAGTGATAGAATATAGATGTCAAATAAAAGACATCTATATTTTTTATGGAGGAAATTATGACAAAAGAAGAGGCAAGCGAAAAATACTGTATTCCCATAAAAATTTTAAAAGAATATGAAAGTATGGAACTTTGCAAAACCGTAAAAAGAGTTATGGGCGAATGGCATTATGATTAAAGATATTGAAGCGCGGAATGTCATCGTGGTAGATTCAGGAGCAAATGATCTTTTTTCAAAAGAAGATATTGATGAATATATGCAGCTGATACTGTCAGGCGAAAATGACGAGGAATGTCTTAAAATCCTAAGTCAAAAACGAAAAAAAGCGCTTGACAAAATTCATATATTAGAAAAACAAATATCTAATTTAGATTATTTAAAGAATGAAATAAAAAATAATAATTAGGAGGAATTTAAAATGGTAAAACAAACAGCAGGTAGGGACAGTTTAGGCGATTTTGCTCCGAAATTCGCAGAACTGAATGATGATGTATTATTCGGAGAAGTATGGTCGCGAGAAGATAAATTGTCTTTAAAAATGAGATCAATACTTACAGTAACAGCATTGGTTAGCAAAGGTCTAATCGACAGTTCTTTTCAGTACCACGCAATGACCGCAAAGAAAAACGGCGTTACAAAAACAGAAATGGCAGAGATTTTAACACATCTTGCTTTTTATGTGGGTTGGCCGAACGCGTGGTCGGCATTTCGTGTTGTAAAAGAAGTGTATGCCGATGATACTACTGTTGAAAATCACGGAGGAATGTTCGGTATTGGTGAGGCAAATACGGCATATGCGAAGTATTTTATCGGAAACAGTTATTTAAAACCGCTTACAAATCCGAATGAAACGGTATTTGTGGCAAATGTAACTTTTGAGCCTGGTTGCCGTAATAATTGGCACGTTCACCACGCAACAAGCGGTGGCGGTCAACTTCTTTTATGTGTAGACGGTGAAGGCTGGTATCAAGAAGAAGGCAAAGAACCGCAAAGCCTGAAAGCGGGCGATATAGTCGCTATTCCTGCAGGTGTCAAGCATTGGCACGGTGCAAAGGCAAACAGTTGGTTCAGCCATTTGGCAGTTGAGTGTCCGGGTGAAAATACATCAAATGAATGGCTTGAACCTGTTGATGATGAACATTATCCAAAAGAAAACTAAAAGGAGAGAAACACAATAAAAAGAATAATATCAATAATAACATGAATTTACAGCTCGCTTGTATTTTGCGGTATAACAGGTTGTGTTGCAGGCGAAACAACACAAGCGACAGACAATACAGAAATGGATTACAAACAGCGGATTCAATAAGTAATTAGGAGGAATTTAAAATGAGTAAAAAATTGGTAGCATATTTTTCCGCAAGCGGTGTTACAAAGAGCGTAGCGGAAAGAATTGCAAAAGTGGCTAATGCGGATTTATTTGAAATTAAACCTACAATGCCTTATACAAATGCAGACCTTGACTGGAGAGATAAAACAAGTCGCAGTTCAGTTGAAATGAGCAATCCCGACTCACGTCCGAAAATAGCAAACAAGCTTGACAATATGGCAGATTACGATACAGTATTAATTGGTTTCCCAATTTGGTGGTACGTTGCACCTACAATTATAGATACATTTGTTGAAAACTATGACTTGTCAGGTAAAACAATCGTTCCGTTTGCAACTTCAGGTGGCAGCGGTATGGGTAAGACAGTTGATGTTTTGAGCAAACTGAGCCCGAATGCAAAATGGCAAACAGGTAAAATGGTAAACGGTATATCGGAAAAAGAAATTAAAAATTGGGTAAGCAATTTATAATACTGAAAAAGGAAAGCATTAAGTTGCTTTCCTTTTTCTATGTACTACATTTTAAAAATTGTTTTAACGATACCTCTAAGACATTTTGGCATTTTAACGACAACGATTTTCATTTTTACCTACTCCTTTCTACCATTTAAACAAACACAAATACCCAAAAAGCAGAAGAAAAATCATTTCGATTACCGCAATAATAGCCATAGGAAGAAATGCTCCCGCTATCACACCTGCACAAAATGACAAAGCCGCCAGCCCAACTGCCTTTGAACAACCTCTCATACAACAATTAAGCATATATCCCACCTCTGTAATCTTTTAATATATAATATGTAAAAGAAAAACATATGTGAAAAATATTTTTGAAAAACTATTGTAAGTTTATAACTTTTAATATATAATGAAATAGAGGGAGGTTATAGTTATGGAACAGGCTGTAATATGGATTTTGGGAATAATAGCGTTTATTATTCTTGAGGCAGTTACTTATCAGCTTGTCAGCATTTGGTTTGCAATCGGTGCATTAGGAGGAATGATTGCGGCATTTTCAGGTGTAAATTTCTATGTTCAAATGGCTGTGTTTATTGCGGTATCATTTATTTGTATACTGTGTTTACGACCGATTTCAATGAAATTTTTCAAACCGAGAAATGTTGAAACAAATGCTCAAAGTTTGGTTGGTAAAGAAGTTTTGATAACGAGCGATGTCGATAATATCAGAGGCTTGGGAGAGGGCAAAGTTGACGGAAAAGTCTGGACTGTAAGAAGTATAGACAACTCTCATGTACTCAAAGGTGAAACGGCTGTTATTGAAAAAATTGAGGGTGTAAAACTTATTGTAAAGAGAAAGGATGATTAAAATGCCATTAGCAATTATACTTTTATTAATCATTATATTGGTGATTATTGTAGCAAATATCAAAATAGTTCCACAGGCACATTCATACATTATTGAACGTCTTGGCGGTTACTATGCAACATGGGGTGTCGGACTTCATTTTAAAGTGCCGTTTATAGACCGAATTGCGAAGAAAGTTAATTTAAAGGAACACGTTGTTGACTTTCCGCCGCAACCTGTTATAACAAAGGATAACGTAACAATGCAGATTGATACGGTTGTTTATTATCAAATAACCGACCCGAAATTGTTTGCATACGGTGTTGAAAGACCTATGATGGCTATTGAAAATCTTACTGCAACAACTCTAAGAAACATTATAGGTGACCTTGAACTTGATGAAACATTGACATCTCGTGATACTGTAAATACAAAAATGCGTGCAATTCTTGACGAGGCAACTGACCCATGGGGTATTAAGATTAACAGAGTTGAACTTAAAAACATTATGCCTCCTGCTGAAATTCAAGACGCAATGGAACGTCAGATGAAAGCCGAAAGAGAAAGACGTGAATCAATACTTCGTGCAGAGGGTGAAAAGAAGTCTGCAATTCTTTTGGCAGAGGGTGAAAAAGAGTCTGCAATACTTCGTGCAGAGGCTAAAAAACAAGCTGCTATTAAAGAGGCAGAAGGTGAGGCTGAAGCAATTATCGCAGTACAGACAGCTGTTGCCGAAGGTATCAGAAGAATTAACGACTCAAAGCCGAGTGAACCGTATATTGCAATAAAGGCACTTGAAAGTTTTGAAAAAGCCGCTGACGGCAAGGCTACAAAGATAATTATACCGTCGGAAATACAAGGACTTGCAGGACTTGTAACATCAATAAAAGAAATAGCAAAAAACGAAGATAAATAATTTAAAAAGCTCCCAAAATTTATTTTTGGGAGCTTTTAACGTTGTCTAAAATTATACACGAATTATCAGCGGACATTTTATGAAGAATCATACCTATTTCGTCATTCTCACTTTTATCGCTTATCAATATATCACTTTCGGGATTTGCCGAAATAATCGAACGTATCTGACCTTCAATATCAATATCGGAATTATGTACTTCAAGAAGAATTTTCGTTTTAATATGGTTTTTCAAAAGTGCCGATGTAATTTCTTTTACAAAGAAGTATATTCCCATAGTACAAAACACAGTAAACAATGCAATAAAACATATATCCGTCATATCTAAAACACCTCCGCTTTATAATATGCGGTTTTAAATAAAAGGTGTGTATGACTTGACAAATACATAGGATTTGTATTAAAATAGTATAGAAAAATGAGTTTACGGAGGAAGTTGTTATGGGACAAACATTAACAGAAAAAATACTGTCTGCACATCTTGTTGAAGGTGAGATGGTAAAAGGCAGTGAAATCGGAATTAGAATTGACCAGACCCTTACACAGGACGCAACAGGTACAATGGCATATCTTGAGTTTGAGGCTATGGGTGTGCCAAGAGTAAAAACAGAGCGTTCTGTTGCATATATTGACCATAATACATTGCAGAATGGTTTTGAAAATGCTGATGACCATAGATTTATCGGCAGTGTCTGTAAAAAACACGGAATTTACTTCTCAAGACCCGGTAACGGTATTTGTCACCAAGTACATCTTGAGCGTTTTGGTATTCCGGGTAAAACACTTATCGGTTCGGACAGCCATACACCGACAGGCGGCGGTATAGGAATGATTGCCATAGGCGCAGGCGGTATGGACGTTGCTGTTGCAATGGGCGGAGGTACATATTACATTACTTGCCCGAAAGTCGTTAAGGTAAATCTTACAGGCAAACTTCAACCGTGGGTTGCCGCAAAAGATGTAATTTTGGAAGTTCTAAAGCGTCTTTCTGTTAAGGGCGGTGTAGGCAAAGTTATCGAATACTGCGGTGAAGGAGTTAAAACTTTGTCAGTTCCCGAAAGAGCAACTATTACAAATATGGGTGCGGAACTTGGTGCAACAACATCAATATTCCCATCAGACGAAATAACACATGAATTCTTGAAAGCACAAGGCAGAGAAGAGGCATACACACCTCTATGTGCAGACGCAGACGCTGTATATGACGAAGAAGTTAATATAGACCTTAGCAAACTTGAACCGCTTGCAGCTTGCCCTCATTCACCTGATAATGTTAAGTCGGTAAGTGAACTTAGCGGTATGAAGATCGACCAAGTTTGTATCGGTTCATGCACAAACTCATCACTTCTTGATATGATGAAAGTTGCACATATTCTAAAAGGTAAGACTGTTAATCCTGATGTTTCTCTTGCAATTGCTCCGGGTTCAAAGCAGGTTTTGAATATGCTTGCAAATAACGGTGCTTTGGCTATTATGATTGACGCAGGTGCAAGAATACTGGAAAGTGCTTGCGGTCCTTGTATCGGTATGGGACAGTCACCTAATTCAAAGGGTATTTCACTAAGAACGTTTAACAGAAACTTTGAAGGCAGAAGTGGTACAAAAGACGGTCAGATTTATCTTGTATCACCTGAAACAGCTGCTATTTCAGCTATTACAGGTGTATTTACAGATCCAAGAACACTTGGTGACGCGGCTGATATAACATTGCCTGAAAAGTTCACTATAAACGATAATATGATAGTTCCTCCGGCAGATGAAAAGGATATGGACAGTATTGAAGTGCTTAGAGGTCCTAATATTAAGCCTTTCCCTGTATCAGAGCCGTTAGCTGAAACAATAGATGCAAAATGCTCGCTAAAGGTCGGCGATAATATCACAACAGACCATATTATGCCTGCCGGTGCAAAGATTTTGCCGTTGCGTTCAAATATTCCTAAGATTTCGGAATTCTGTTTCGCTGTATGTGACGAAAAGTTCCACGACAGAGCACTTGAACTTGGTAAGAGTATAATAGTCGGCGGTTCAAACTACGGACAGGGTTCTTCAAGAGAACACGCTGCACTTGCACCGTTGTATTTGGGTGTTAAGGCAGTTATCGTTAAGTCATTTGCAAGAATTCATATGGCTAATCTTATTAATGCCGGTATCGTGCCGCTAACATTTGCAAATGAATCGGATTACGATAAGATTGACCAAATGGACGAATTGAAGATTGAAAATATCGGTAAGCAAATTGCCAACGGTAAAGTTATTAAGGTGACAAACGTAACAAAAGGCTTTGATTTTGAGGTTAATGCAGATTTGTCAGACCGTCAAAAAGAAATGCTTTACGCAGGCGGACTTCTTAACTATACAAAACAAAATTCATAATGTAATTCAAAATGCGATGCTTTTAGGTGTCGCATTTTTTGTGTTATAAGGTATAAAATATGTGAATGTCAAGTGTAACTTTAGTAATATAGCACATTGACGGTACATATTTTTGATGATATAATACTAAAAAATGAATAATCACACAAAGTGTCGGCTATATTGTATGGGTATAGTCGGTGAAAAGGGAATCGGGTGAGAATTCCGAACGATAACAGTCGCTGTATGTATTGAAGTTTTTATATTTTTTGATGAAAGTCAGTCATTGGGAAACTGAGAAGGCGAATATAAAAATGTTAAGCTTGCTTTATATAATACGAGTCAGAAGACCTGCTTTGATACTGCTCCGTACTTATTGATATTGTCAATATAGGAGCAGTAGTATCGTACGCTTATATAAATGTATTAAGCGTGTTGTTTGCGTGCCGATATGTGATATACACAGGAAAACTCTGCTGTGATAATTTGAAAAAATTATCACAGCTTTTTTTATTTGATTTTACAGAAACGGAGCGTATTAATGAAAAAAATAATATCTTTAATTTTATCGTTTGTTTTGATTTCATCTGCAAATGCTTTTGCGGTAAGTATTGACGATATAAACAGCGTCATAAGTGATACGGAAAAATATTTATATGATAATTCGAAAACTCCTGCCGTATCATCGATAGGCGGTGAGTGGCTGATAATGGGACTGAGCAGAAATGACGGTGATATACCTGTCGGCTATTACGAGAATTATTACAACAATGTTGTCAATTATGTAAAAGAATGTGGCGGTGTATTGCATAACAAAAAATATACCGAATATTCAAGAGTTATAATTGCACTCACATCAATCGGAAAAGACCCTAAAAATGTCGGTGGATATAATTTATTACTTCCTTTAGGAGATTTTGAAAAAACTACTTGGCAAGGTATAAACGGTGCAATATGGGCATTGATTGCACTTGACTGCGGACAGTATGATATGCCGTACAATGCCGATGCACAAATTCATGCAACAAGAGAAATGTATGTTGAAAAGATTATAAACAGTCAGCTTGATGACGGTGGATGGTCACTTTTGGGCAGTGGAGAGAGTGATGTAGATGTTACGGCAATGGCTCTGCAAGCACTTTCAAATTACACGGATAATTCCGAAGTATCAAATTGTGTGGACAAGGCAATTTCATTTTTATCGGTAAGTCAAAATGAAAACGGAGGATATTCAAGTTGGGGTACGGAAAATTCTGAAAGCTGTGCACAAGTAATTGTTGCACTTTGTGAACTCGGAATATCACCTTTTGATGAACGCTTTGAAAAGAACGGCAAGAATTTAGCGGATAATTTAATGTCGTACTATACAGTGGGCAACGGTTTTAAACATACATATGACGGTGGCGGTTCAAATCAAATGGCGACAGAACAATGTTTTTACAGTTTGGTGTCGCTAAAACGATTTATGAACGGCGATAATTCGCTTTATGATATGAGCGATGTCAGTAATATATCACAAAATGAAATTAATGTTATAAAAAACAGTTTACAGTTTGTAATGATAAATTTGATTTTGCTTAGAAAGTAATAATTTTCAGGAGATATTGAATGAAAAAATATAAAAGGCACATAATTGTAGGAAGTATAATTATTGCTGTATTGGTATTTGCGTTTTGGTGGGGCGGAGATGCACCGTCACTGCGCGGTTGGAATATTGAGCCGACGCCGAAAGCAACGGAAAGGGTTGTAATTGATGACATATATGACCATGATGAAAGTCCTACACAGAATGTAGAACCAACAATTTTGCCCACATCATCTCCGACAGCCGAAAACTCAGAAAAAATTCAAAACAAGCCTACAGCCGACAAACCAATGACGGCAGAGGAAAAAATAGAATTAGCCGAAGAGATTGCAGGGGAGCCATACGAAGAAATATATACTCCCGATTTGGAATATTCCGAAAACAACGGAATGAATATTGATGAGTCAACAGGAACAGATGAGTATAAAACTGGAAAAGACAGACGATATCCTGGGATATCTGGGAGAACATCGTCTGCCGGGACAGTTTCTGTGTGGATTTTCCATGGAG
>OLNU01002556.1_pt1 | contig 10833 bp, 9 predicted proteins | sample 1672241 | NCBI WGS metagenome assembly OLNU01 (sample SAMEA3136663, study PRJEB25190) | human gut metagenome | biome: human gut; feature: human-associated habitat; material: faeces | place: Austria | collected 2013 | reverse complement strand
TGTATTCCGAAAATCTGAGCTCTCACCCCGGTTTTGAAATTTTTTCCCTGCTTCTTCTTTCGTCCTCCGCAGAGCCGAGGAAGCCGCCCAAAAGTGGTTTGATACCTCTCTTCTGGGCAGGAATGCTGCCTCACTCCGAAGGAGACCACACAGCGGCTCACAGGGGCGGACATATGGTCTCTGTACTCTGTGCCGACAGCTTTTGCTGCACTCGCTGACGCTCCAGTTCGGTCATTTGCCGCTGGTAACACTGCTCCAAGACCTCGTGCATGGGAACGACGGTGCAGCGCAAGTTTCCGTTTTTCCTAATACCGTTTTTCATCTGTATCTGCGTCCATTCCGTGGTGATGAGCCCGTGTTCCTCCAGCAGGCGCATATGCTTGGCAGCGGTATTGCGGGAGAGATGCAGGACTTTCGCCATGTGGAACACATCATCCGTGCTTCAAAGGCCCCCTTCGGCTGGTCTGCGCTGGTCAGCTGCCGGGATCTGAAATCCCTCACCGTCCCCAAGAGGTGTCGGAGGATGTTTTTGGCAGCGGCGAGGAGGAGCACCAGCTGTTCCGGAAGCTGAATATCCAAATATGTGTAAACGAATATAGCAGTCTCTCCCACAGCAAAAGAGACGGTCCGTAGGGACCGTCCCTTTTCCTGTTATGGTTGCTGATCGGCCTACGCTCCCCTGCCGGGGGCATCGCTGCGATTGACTACAAAAATTCCCACGCACACCAGTACCAGCGCCGCTAAGCTATACGGGGTAAAGGCCTGCTGTCCTTCCCGCAGAAACAGCGCCGACAGAAGCACGCCGAACACAGGATTCAAAAAGCCGTATACCGCCACCCGCCCCACCGGATTGTACCGGGTCAGGGCGCTCCAGACGGTCTGAGCCACGGCGGACAGCAGCACCATGTATCCCAATAGCAGAAGGGACTGCCCGGTGAAATGCGGCAGCGTACCGCCGAAGCACAGCCCCGTCAGCAGCAAAAGCCCCCCGCCCACGATGAACTGATACCCGCACAGGGTCAGGGTATCCTCTCCCTCGGCATACCGCTTGAAAAGCGAGATGGAGAAGCCGTTGGCCAGCGCCGCCAGCAGCACCGCACCGTCCCCCAGCAGGGTGAAGCCGCCGCCCAACCCGCCGCCGGACAGATTGATCAGCAGCACGCCGCCGAAGCCGCACAGGCAGCCCAGCAGCTTGGGGGCATTGAGCCGCTCATAGCGAAACAGCTTGGCGGAGATCAAAATGGCGAAGAACACGTGGACCGCCATCAGGACGGAGCCCTTGACGCCGGAGGTGTGCGCCATGCCGATATAGAACAGGGCATACTGCACGAGGGTCTGGATCAGACCCAGCTTCGTGGACTTCCACAGGGAGGAACGTGCGGGAAGCCGCAGCCGCCGCAGGGAAGCGCTGTGGAAAAGCACCGTCACCACACCGGCAAAGAAAAAACGCAGCCCCGCAAAGATCAGCTGCTCCGCCGAATCGGCGGAGGAAATAGACAACAGGCCGTAGCCGATCTTCACCGCCGGGAAGGCGCTGCCCCACAGCAGGCAGCAAAAGGCCGCCAGCAGGCAGATGACCATGGGGCGCTGCAGGGTGGAGGTCGAGATTTTTTTCATAGGGTAAATACTCCGTTGGATGTCCCTCTCCGACAGGAAAAGGTTCCCTGTGGTATGGCCGCAGGGAACCTTTTCAAATGAGGGGGTAGGGGATGAATAGATTACTTGGCAGCTTCCTCCGTGGCCACTGCCGTCTCGCCGTAGTTGTAGCGAGGCTTGCCACGGTAGACGATGCCGCCGATGACCATGGCGATCACCGTGGGGATCAGCCAGGAGAAGCCCTGCTCCGCCAGGGGGATCATGTACATGGCCTTGCGCAGGCCGTCCAGATAGGGAGCCACCGCCAGAATGGCGTCGCCCACACTGACGATACCGGCCGCAGCCACGCCGAACTTATACACGCCGTCGTTGGGGATCCACTTGTCCACCAGGCCCAGCACGGTCAGTACGATGCAGATGGGATACATGATGAGGAAGATGGGAGTCACGTAGTTGATGATGTTCTGGATGCCGAAGGAGCCGAACACAGCGCCCACCACGCAGGCGATGCCCATCCACAGCTTGTAGGAAATGCGGCCCTTGGAGACCTCGTTGATGACGGAGGCGCCGGTGGAGCCGATGCCGATGGCGGTGGTGAGGCAGGCCAGACTGACCGCCAGACCCATGCAGACCTTACCGAAGTTGCCCAGCACCCGGCCCACCAGACCGCTGAGGAGGGTGGTCTGAGGCACGCTCAGGTCGTAGTAGTCACCGCCGCAGGCGCCGATGTAGGTCAGGATGATGTAGATGATGCCCAGCGCCACGATGGAGGTCAGACCCACGATCAGGCCGCTGCGCTTACGCTCCAGAGGATTGGTATGGCCCTTGTCCAGAATACCGCCGATAAAAATGTTGGCGCACATCAGGCCCACCGTCAGGTCGCCGGTCAGATAACCGGTGAGCATGGCAGAGGGTAGGGGCTTGGAGACACCGGTATCCTGCGGCGTGCCGATGGGGGAGATCACGCCCTTCACCAGCACGATGGCCAGCAGGATCAGCAGGAGCGGTGTCAGATACTTGCCCAGCTTATCCACGACCTTGCCCTTGTCACAGCCGAAGAAGAACACCAGCGCAAAGAAGATGATCATCGTCAACCATGAGGGCGCATTGGGGAAGATGGACAGCACGCCCATCTCGTGAGTGGTGGCGCCGTTGCGGGGCAGGGTGGAGCCCATACCCACCAGAATACAGCCAAAGAGGTAGAAAACGTCGTAGAACTTAGGGTGTACGTGGCCCATGAGGCACTTGACGTCCGTGCCGACGTTGTTCACGCCCCAAAAGGCCAGCACGGGGAGGATCACGCCGGTGAGCACGATGCCCAGAGCGCCCCAGCCCCACTGGGTGCCGTCGGCCAGGCCGATCTGCGGCGGGAAGATCAGGTTTCCTGCACCGAACATGGTGGAAAACAGTGCCAGGCCAACAATGATGCTGTCCCTTGTGATGTGGTTCTTCTTCATTTGATAGAGCCTCCTTTTGTGTTTTCTTGCGTTCCGGCGCATTTACCGCTGGAACACGATCTCTCCTTCTACCATGGTCAGATCCACCTGAGCTTCACACAGCTCCTCCAGCGGTCTGTCATAGATGTTGCGGTCCAGCACCACAAGATCGGCGTATTTGCCGACGGTGATGGTGCCGTACTTGGCCTCGTCGTAGGAGGCGTAGGCGGCTTCCTTGGTGAACATCTCCACCGCCTCCTCCAGCGTGACACCGTTTTCGGGATACCACGCCTCCATGCCGGGCTTTCCCTTGCGGGTCACGGCACAGTAGATGTTGGGCAGGACATCGAAGGGCTCCACCGGGCAGTCGGAGCCGCCGCACATATGAACGCCCATATCCTCATAGCGCCGCCAGTTGTAGCTCTGGCGTCCCAGCTCTGCGCCCACGCAGTCGTCTACCACGGCGGAGTCGGCCTTGATGAAGATAGGCTGAACATAGGCCACCAGATTCAGCTTCCGGAACCGATCCTGCAGTGCCTCGTCCATGATCTGGCAGTGGATGATGCCGTTGCGGCGGTCGGCGTGGGGGAACTCCGCGGAAACCCGCTGGATGGTGTTGATCATCTGCTCCAGCGCAGCGTCACCGATGCAGTGGGCCGTCAGATGGTAGCCGTTGGTATAGGCAAGCTTCGCCAGATCGTACAGTTCCTCGTCGGTGAACAGCAGCAGGCCCTTAGTGTCCGGGTCGTTGTGATACGGCTGACGCATGGCGGCGGAATGGGAACCCAGTGAGCCGTCGCACAGGAACTTCACCGGGCCGAACTTGAAGTGGCCCATGGTGTCGTTGGCCCGATAGCCCAGATCCAGGAACCGCTGCAGCTGGTCCGTGCGGCGGAAGCGGATCTGCTCGTTGACACGGATGGGCAGCCGCCCCTCCTCGTTGAGCTCCCGATACGCCTGCAGAACATCCTCGAAGTCGTCGTCGGCGATGAGGTTGAAGTCGTCCGTGTGAACCTGCACAATACCCTTGGAGGCAGCCTCCAGACAGGTGGATTCCAGAATGTCCTTGATCTCCTCCACCGTATAGCGCTCCCAGCAGCTCTGGACGCACATGGCGGAATTTTCACGGACGTAGCCGTTGGGCAGGCCGTCGGGGCCGAAGTCCATGGTCTCCTTGGTGGTGGCCGCCCGCTCGTCCCACAGACCGGCCAGCTGCAGTGCCATCGTGTTCATGCACACGATATGGCCGCAGGCCCGCTGCAAAAAGATCGGCACATCGGAGGCGATGGCGTCCAGATCGTTGCGGTCGGGGATCTTGTTGGTATCCGTCCAGTTGATCTGGTTGAAATTGCAGCCGATGACCCAGCGGTTGGTACCCCGCACCTTCTCGGCGCCCTCTCTGCACATCCGGACGACCTCTTCATAGGTGGTGGTATTCACCAGATCGATGCGGCGGCGGAACGTTCCGTAGAACAGCAGATGCAGATGGGTATCCGCAAAGCCCGGCAGCATCAGTCTGCCCTGCAGGTCAATGAGGCGGGTCTGGGGTGTCTTCAGCGCCAGGATCTCCTCGTCGCTGCCCAGGCGCAGGATCACACCGTCCTTGATGGCCAGAGCGCTTACCTCGGGATAGGCCTTGTCCAGCGTGTGGATGATGCCGTTGTAAAAGATAGTGTCCATCGCTCATGTTCCTTTCTTCTGTTTATATTTCACGCCTTGGCCGTGTGCGGCATGGCGTTTTTCACGATCCGTCCGTCCTGGATCACCAGCTTGACATGGTCGCTGCGGCGCAGGACCCGGATGTCCTCGTCCGGTTTTCCGTCTACCAGCAGCACATCCGCCAGCTTGCCGGATTCCAGCGTTCCCAGCTGCTCCTCCATCTGCAGCAGCCGTGCGTTGACCTTGGTGGCCATGGTGATGACCTCCATGGGCGTATATCCCGCCACACACAGCCGCTCCAGCTCCAGCGTGGCCTCGCTGTACGGGCATCCGAAGGCTGCGTCTCCCAGGAAGTCACAGCCGACGCCCACGGTGATGCGGGCCTTTCGTGCCATCTCCAGAGAGCGGTAGTGGGCCTCGTAGGATTTCTCCGTCTTTTCCTTCAGGTAGGGCAGCACGCCCTCCTTCCCCTGAAAATACAGCTTCGATGCGTGCATGATGGCCAGCGTCGGGACCAGATAGCAGTCGTTCTTCACCATCAGCTCGATGCACTCCTCATCCAGATAGAAGCCGTGCTCAATGCACTTTACGCCGTTTTTCAGGGCCATCTTGATGCCCCGTGTGGCCTGTGCATGGGTGGAGACATAGCTGCCCATGTTCTCCGCCTCCTCCACAGCCGCCCGAATTTCCTCCTGACTGAAATGGCTGTGGGGGGTGGCCTTGTCTCCCTGAGAAAATACGCCGCCGGTGGTCATGATCTTGATGAGATCCGCTCCGTTGCGGGCGTTGATGCGGCAGGCCCGCCGCACCTCATCCACACCGTTGACGATGAAGGCGGGGCTGTATGCCCGCTGGCTGGCCTCCAACGAGAGTTTCTGATACACGTCGCCGTGGCCGCCGATCTGCGAGATGATGCGCCCGGCGCCGAAAATACGGGGGACATCCAGCAGCCCCTCGGCCACAGCCGGCCGCATCAGGAGCACGTCGCTGCCCAGATCCCGGAACGCCGTGTAGCCCTGCTGGCGCAGCTGCGCCATATCCCGCAGCGCACGGGCCATGCTGAGCTGCGGCGTCATGCTGATCCAGTCCACCGCCGTGGCGCTGCCCCAGCCCATGTGGACGTGAGCATCGATGAGGCCCGGCATGATGGTCCCGTTCTCCAACTCATACACCTCGACTGTCGGATCGTCCGGCAGTTCACTCTGCCGGCAGACCAGCCGGATGCGGTTATCCTCCAGCACCACGGCGCCCTTTTCGATGGGTGCGCCGCCGTTGCCGTCCAGCACTCGTCCCTTCAGAACGATCATGATCTTGCTCCTTTCCTATCCGGCCGCTTAACTGCGGCCGGCCATATGTCGTTGATTCTCCGCAATGATGGCCACAAGCTCCCGGTCCGTGGCCACCATGCCCGGATCGTTGAGCCGTCCCACGTTGGCGAAGGTCTGCTCGATGGTATTTCCGATGATGCCCACGCCTGCGGGAACGAAGCAGCCCTCTCTGGCCAAATACGCCGCCTGCACCGCCAGCGAGGCGGCCGTGCTGAGCTTATAGGCGCAGGAGATCTTCGCTCCGTCACAGAACATTCCGCCGATGGTCCCCAGCACCGTCTGCATGGCGTGGACCGCCGTGTCGTAGCTGCCGCCCAGCAGATAGCTGACGGCGGCGGCCATGCCGGTAGCCGCTGCAACGCCGCAGCCGCAGAAGGCGGTCATCCGCTTGATGTGGGCCTTGATGTAGATGGTGATCATGGAGCTGATGGCCAGCGCCGTGGCGGTCTGCGCCTCAGAGGCTCCCAGCGCCTCCGCTGCGGAGAGGACGCCCACAAAGTTCGTGATGCCGTGGTTGCCGCTTCCGGCAATGGCCATGATGGTCACATTCAGGCCGCTCATCCGAGCCTCCCCGGCGGCGGCGGTGTAGGCCTGCGCCTCGGCAGAAACTGCCAGCGGGCCGGTCATCTGACCGGAAATCCGCTGCTTCAGCAGCCTGCCCAGCGGCAGCTCCGGATCCTCCAGATCTCTTCTGACCGCCTCCTGATTCCGTCGGGCATCCTCCAACAAAAACCGGAAGCTTTCCGGCTCCATGGCGAGGATGGTCTCGTACAGCTCCTGTACGCTGTATTCCACCAACGGATAGACCGCCGCTCCATGGGTCCGCCCCTCCGCCTGCATCACAGGCGCTCCGTTTCGCAGGATCTCCGTCACGCAGGAGTAGTCCCCCCGGATCACCGCCTGCGCCTCCTCTCCGCCGCCGGAGACGATGGCCCGCACATACAGCGGCTCCGGTGTCTGGCCGTAGGCGACGTGTACTCGCCCGTCGGATACGATGGCCGCCGCCTGCTGCACAATATCACCGGTGACATCGGCCAGAATGGCCAGACCCCGTTCCGGTTCATCCAGCAGCGCACCCAGCGCCGCCGCCAGCTCCAGTCCGATGCGGTTCGTGCCGGGAATGCCCACGCTGACACCGTTTTTGTAGATGTTGGGACTCACCAGCACGTCGATCTTCTCCGGCCTGCGCCCCAGGGTATGAGCCGCCACGGCCACCGCCAGACACACGCTGCCCGGATCGGTACAGCCGGTGGAGGACTCTATCTCAGAGGTCAATATATCCAAAAGCTTCTGCTTGTCAATCATCATCGAGGCCTCCTGCCTTGTCGTTTTCTGCCTTCTCTTGGCGTTCCGTGTAATTTTTCTACATCATAACAGATACAGTGTCCAATGAGAATGCCTCTTTGCGCCCCTTTTTTGTAATAATTGCAGCAATCGCACCAACCACCTCCCCGGCCAATCAGGACTTTTTGCACTATCTTACTTTTCTGCATCTACCGTACTGCAAAAAAGCAGGGGCTCCGCATACCGCTGCGGAGTCCCTGCTTCCTTCAATGGGTACGAAGCGGACCGCTTTCACTGGGGGAGTGACCAAAGTACTTTTTATACGCACGGCTGAAGTAGTTGGAGTCGCTGTACCCCACAGCCACCGCCGTGTCCGATACGGAGACCTGCTGGCGCAGAAGGCGCTCGGCCCGCCGCATCCGCTCCTCCGTCAGAGCATCCCGGAAGCTCTGGCCCGTCTGCGCCCGGAAAATACGCCCCAGATACGCCGCATTGACGTACTGCTCCTTTGCCACAGTCTCCAGCTTCAGCGGCTCCCGGAACCGCAGCTGGATGGCCGTCAGTGCCGCCTGCACCAGAGGATGCTCCGAATCCCGCACCAGAACCAGCTGGCAGCGCACATCCTCGCAGACGGTCTGTATCCTCCGGCACAGCTGCTCCACCGTGAAAATCCCCTCCGTGGTCAGCCGCTCCGGCGGTGGGAGGGCCGACTCGGCGCACAGCCTTGCGATTCCGGCCCACAGCAGCGTCAGCTGCTCCCGCAGGGCTCCGGCGTCTCCGTTGCAGGCCGCTGTCATGCAACGCCCCATGTGGCGGCAGGCCTCCTCCAGCCCGCCCTCCTCGCTTCGCAGCGCATGGAGCAGCTGTCCCTCCGCCTTCAGGGGGTAAGGCTCCGGCACATCAGAGGCCGTATCCCGGCACACCAGCGTTCCCTCCGGATGGAAAATGCGGCAGTCCGCTGCCCGGCAGGCCGTGCGGTAACTCTCCGCCAGTCCCTGCTCCGACGGACCGCCGATCCCCACGGCGGCGAGACCCTCCAGTCGCTGCCGCCATGCCGCCACCAGCGGCTCCGCCGCCTCCTCCGGCGACTGCTGCGGCGCCGTGCGGCAATAGCCGATGACCCGCCGGCCATCCTGCTCCGTCCAGCCGGTGCCGTGGAGGGCCAGATTGATCTGCGATATGACCTCCCGGTCGGTCCCGTCCCGCAGGATACCCACCACCGTCATGTTGGGCAGCAGGTTGGGGATCGGCGGCAGCGGCGACGAGATGCCGCAGGCCAGATAGGGCCATACCGCCAGTCCGGTGGCGGCTCTGGCCGGGGATGACAGATGCAGCACATCCCGCACCCGCTGCAGCAGTACCGATGGCCGCACTGGCTTGAGCAGGTAATCCTGCAGATCCATGGACAGCGCCTTGCTGGCAAAGTCAAATTCGTGATAGGCGGTGAGGATGATGATCTTGCAGTCCAGCCGGTTGCTGCGTACAAATTCCGCCACTTCAAAGCCGGAGCTGCCCCGCAGCATGATATCCAGCAGGATCAGATCCGGACACAGCTGGCTGATGGCCGCAATGGCGGCGCTGCACGTGGCGGCGCTGCGAATATGCTCCGGCGGCGTCACCGTCTCCAGCAGCTGCGTCAGCTCCTGCCGCTCGGTATATTCATCCTCTACCACAAGAATGTCGATGGCCATTTATGCTTCCTCCTGTTTTTTCAGGGGACACGTCAGAACGATCCGGGTACCGCTGCCCAATGCGCTCTGTATGTCCACCTCCGCCTCCGGCCCGAAAAACAGCTTCAGCCGTTCCGTCACGTTCTGTACGCCGGAGCCTCCGGCCTGATGATCCCGGAGCTTCTCCAGCACCTCCTCCGGGATACCGGCGCCGTTATCGCTGACGGAGATCACCAGCTTTCCGTCCTCTGCGGTGGCCGACACCTTCACGTGCAGCGGGTGTTCATCCTCCCCGGCCCCGTGCAGGATGGCGTTTTCCACCAGCGGCTGGATGGTCAGCACCGGGATCATCAGCTGCCCACAGGCGGAAACGTCCCCCACCTCGAAGGAAAAGCCGGGCCCCAACCGCTGGCTCTGCAGGGTCAGATACTGCCGGGCGCACTGCATCTCCTCCGCCAGTGTGCAGATGGAGTCCTTGTAGTAGTACGCCCGCCGCAGCAGATCCGCCAGATCGCAGATGAGATCCGCCGTCTGGGGCGCTCCCTCCCGATAGGCCGTCCTCATCAGCAGATTCAGGGTGTTAAACAGAAAGTGCGGACTGATCTGAGACTGCAAAAACTTAAATTCACTGGCGTGCAGCGTCCGCTCCAGCGCCAGCTTCTTCTCCACCTGACGGGCGTATTCCCGCCGGGTCTCCAGCTCCGCCTCGGAGGTAGCCACATACCCGGCAAAGACCTGCAGCATCTGCATCCTGGCATCCAGCTCCTCCGCAGAGAGCACCCGCAGCGTCCCCGCCAGCGCCACCATTTCGTCGTAATCCAGTTCCAGCTCCTGACAGTGCCGGCGCAGTGTGCTGTAAAACGCCTCCTCGGTATCCCGTGTGAGGAACTGCCCGTATGTCAGGCTGAGCCCTCTGGCCTCCGGCAGCGGCACCGGCACGGAGATCACGCTGATGCCCATGTGACACTGGGACACCGTACACCGCTGCTCGGCGTCCAGCCCGAAGCTGTGGTTGCAGGCCAGACAGTGCTGAGCGCCCTTTTCGCTGCTGATGACCCTGCGGCAGAAGCCGGTAAACACGTCCAGCCGCAACGGCCCCTGATAGTGTCCCTCCTGATCGATAAAGGACACGCTTTGCCCCGTCACATTGGAAAATGTGCGGTCCATCTGCTGTAATAATTGATTCAGCGCATGGCCTGTTACCGCCATTTTGCTCCCTCCTCCATCATCGGCTCCCAGACCCTGCCCGGAAGCGCTTTTCAAAAGGGGACTTGCCAAAACAAATGGCCTATGCTATAATCGTCCCCGACATTTGGCAGTCATCACTGCTGTATACCAGAAAGGAGATCCTCCCATGAAAAAAGCTATTTCCACCAACGGCGCTCCTGCCGCCATCGGCCCCTATTCTCAGGCCATCGACTGCGGTGAATTTGTATTCACCAGTGGCCAGCTCGGTCTGGACCCCGCCACCGGTAAATTGGTAGACGGCGGCGTACAGGCTCAGGCCACGCAGGCTATGAAAAATATTCAGGCGGTTCTGACCGCAGCCGGACTGACTCTGGATAACGTGGTCAAAACCACTGTTTTCCTCACGAATATCGCTGATTTCGCCGCCGTTAACGAGGTCTACGCCTCCTTCTTTGAGGGAACTACCTACCCCGCACGCTGCGCCTATCAGGTGAGCGCACTGCCCGCCGGGGGACTGGTGGAAATCGAGACCATCTGCCAGAAGTGATCGCAGTACTTGCCTGCATTATACCCTCATTCCGGCTTTTCTGTCAACGAAAAGCTCCGGCCGGGCCGCTCATCTGACCCGGCTCTCCGCCCCATGTACAGGAACGTTTTCCCCTGTTCACTTTT
>OLNU01002535.1_pt1 | contig 10912 bp, 10 predicted proteins | sample 1672241 | NCBI WGS metagenome assembly OLNU01 (sample SAMEA3136663, study PRJEB25190) | human gut metagenome | biome: human gut; feature: human-associated habitat; material: faeces | place: Austria | collected 2013 | reverse complement strand
GATGTCAGCATAGCGTCTGTCAGAGCTCTGTCGGCGGCACGATCCCAAGGACTCCATGACTGGCGGCTACCCCTTCCTGACGGACCTCTACGCCTTCATTCAGGAGAACGCTGACCTGTGCAAGGTGCTGCTGGGGGGCTACGGTGACCGGGCCTATACAGAGCGCATCTGCCGCATCCTACGGGATGACTTCATCGAGGCGTATCTGTCCCTGCTATGTCCCGGCGACCGGGAGAAGATCCACTACTTCTGCGCCTTCATCGTGCCGGGAAATCTGATGCTGGCCCTGCGCTGGCTTCAGGACGGCACCAGAGAATCCCCGGAGGAAATAGCCCGCTTCGCCGGGCAGTTCATCAGCAGCGGTGTGCAGTCCTTTGCCGGAAGATAATCGAAATGAAACGGGCATCCCGTAATAACAAAAAAATGGCTCCTGACAGCTTGTCAGGAGCCATTTTTATATGTCTCTTCTTTGCCGCTTTACCGCACCAACCGCTGCCCCAGCAGCACCACCGTCACGCCCAACAGCAGGCTCAGCGCCGTATACAGCATCGCAAGGCCGGTCTTTCCGCTTTGCAGCAGACCTGCCGTCTCCACGGAAAAGGTAGAGAAGGTGGTGAAGCCGCCGCACACCCCCACCCGAAGGAACAGAAGCAGCTGCGGGTTCAGCTTGGCATACTTCCCCGCCAGCGCCCCGATCAGGCCCAGCGCAAAGGCACCTGCGATATTGATGCACAGGGTAATAGTCGGAAAGCCGCTGGCCGGTTTCAGGGGCAGCAGCCCCAGCAGATAGCGGCAGATGGAGCCGGCTGCGCCGCCCAAACCAACGAATACGCAGTTCAGCAGCATAGCCTTAGCCCTTCAGGCTCTCCTCCACCGCCACGGCCACAGCCACGGTAGCACCGACCATGGGGTTGTTGCCCATGCCCAAAAAGCCCATCATTTCCACATGAGCGGGGACGGAGCTGGAACCGGCAAACTGGGCGTCGGAGTGCATCCGGCCCATGGTATCGGTCATGCCGTAGCTGGCGGGACCGGCGCCCATGTTGTCCGGGTGCAGGGTACGGCCGGTGCCGCCGCCGGAGGCCACGGAGAAGTACTTCTTCCCCTGCTCGATGCACTCTTTCTTATAGGTACCGGCCACAGGATGCTGGAACCGGGTGGGGTTGGTGGAGTTGCCGGTGATGGACACATCTACACCCTCGTGGTGCATAATGGCCACGCCCTCCCGGACATCATCGGCACCGTAGCAGCGGACGTCAGCCCGCTCACCCTCGGAGTAACGAATCTCCCGGACGATGCTCAGCTTGCCGGTATAGTAGTCAAACTGCGTCTGAACATAGGTAAAGCCGTTGATGCGGCTGATGATCTGGGCAGCGTCCTTACCGAGACCGTTGAGGATCACCCGCAGGGGCTCCTTACGGGCCTTGTTGGCGTTCTTCACGATACCGATAGCGCCCTCGGCAGCAGCGAAGGACTCGTGGCCCGCCAGAAAGGCAAAGCACTTGCTCTCATCGCTGAGGAGCATGGCCCCCAGATTGCCGTGACCCAGACCCACCTTCCGGTCCTTGGCCACGGAGCCGTCGATGCAGAAGGACTGCAGGCCCACACCGATCATCTTGGCGGCCTCGGCAGCGGTCTTGACGCCGGACTTCAGGGCGATAGCTGCGCCCACGGTATACGCCCAGCAGGCGTTTTCAAAGCAGATGGGCTGGATGCCCTTGACGATCTCATAGGGGTCGAAGCCCTTGGCCTTGCAGATCTCCCGGCACTCCTCCACGGAGCCAATGCCATACTGAGCGAGGACGCCATTGATCTTGTCGATTCTTCTTTCGTAGCTTTCAAACAGTGCCATTTTTTGTCCTCCTCTTATTCCTGCCGGGGGTCAATGTACTTGGCGGCGTTCTCGAACTGGCCGTAGTGACCCTTGGCCTTCTCCAGCGCCGCAGCGGCGTCGTCGCCCTTCTTGATGAAGTCCATCATCTTACCCAGACTGATGAACTCATAGCCCGCGATCTCGTCGTCCTTGTTCAGCGCCAGCCGGGTGACATAGCCCTCGGCCATCTCCAGATAGCGGGGTCCCTTGACCTTAGTAGCGAACATGGTACCCACCTGAGAGCGCAGTCCCTTCCCCAGATCCTCCAGAGAAGCGCCCACAGATAGGCCACCCTCAGAGAAGGCAGACTGAGACCGGCCATATACGATCTGCTCGAACAGCTGACGCATGGCGGTGTTGATGGCGTCGCACACCAGATCGGTGTTCAGAGCTTCCAGAATGGTCTTGCCGGGCAGGATCTCGCCTGCCATAGCAGCAGAGTGGGTCATACCGGAGCAGCCGATGGTCTCCACCAGCGCCTCCTCGATGATGCCATTTTTAATGTTCAGGGTCAGCTTGCAGGCACCCTGCTGAGGGGCGCACCAGCCGACACCGTGGGTAAAGCCGGAGATATCGGAGATTTCCTTGGCCTGCACCCACCTCCCCTCCTCAGGGATGGGAGCCGGGCCGTGGTAAGCACCCTTGGCCACCGGACACATATGCTGTACTTCCGCAGTATAGATCATGGTAACGATTCCTTTCTGTGCTGAATTTTTTACCATTGTGGATGGGTTTATCCTTTGGGGCTATTATAGCAAACGCCGGGAGAGATTTCAAGAAGTTCTAAGCAAATATTCCGAACATTCCGTGCATTTTTGCGCCAACGCAGGGAATCTATCCCTCTCACAGCTTGGTCAGATGGGTCCCGGCGGCCTTGAGCATCAGTTTTTTGGTGCCAATCTTATCAAAGGCCACTTCCACCAGCGCATCGCCGCCCATGGGCCGGACGCTGAGTACCATACCGTCTCCGAAGGCATTGTGGCGAACGCTGTCGCCGGCCCGCAGCTGCATCAGGGGCGCAGAGGGTGCTGCGGAGCGAGCCCGCACCGACGGAGCGGACGGAGCCGTTGTAGATCGGACCGGCTCCTCCCGACGGGTACGTACCTGAGACGCAGCGGCAGGACGCTGCCACTCCCCCTCCCAGTGGGACGCCGCCTGCTGGGGTTCGGGCTTTCCCAGCCACTCCATATTCTCCTCCGGGATCTCCTTGAGAAAGCGGGAGGGCATAGCGGGGCTGGTACGGCCGTACAGGGTGCGCTGCCGGGTGTTGGTGAGGGTCAGCTTCTCCTTGGCACGGGTCATGGCCACGTAGCACAGTCGCCGCTCCTCCTCCATCTCCTCCTCATCCCCCATGGCCCGGTTGCCGGGGAACAGGCCGTCCTCCATGCCAACCACGAACACGCATGGAAACTCCAGCCCCTTGGCGCTGTGCATGGTCATGAGGGTGACGCAGTTGTCGGAGTCCGCCTGACTGTCCAGATCCGTATATAGAGCCACCTCGTCCAAAAAGCCCGCCAGAGTGGGGTTCTCCGGCTCGTTCTCCAGAAAGCCCATGATGCTGGAGGCCAACTCCTGTACGTTCTCCAGCCGACCCCGGCTCTCCATATCGTCCTTTTCCTGCAGCATCCGCACATAGCCGGTGCGGTCACACACATATTCGTAGAACTCCACCAGCCCCAGATCGGCCACATGGCGGCGCATTTCCTCCATCATATCTGTAAATGTAAGAAGCTTTACAGCGCTTGCTTTCAGTTCTGGATAGTCGGATGCGTGGCAGAGGATCTCATAGAGGGGCCTCCCCTCCTCCGTAGCGATCACCTGCGCCTTATCCACCGTGGCGGTGCCGATCTTGCGGGAGGGTACGTTGATGATGCGCCGCAGCCGCAGATCATCGGTGGGGTTGTTGATGACGCACAGATAGGCCAGCATATCCTTGACCTCGGCCCGGTCGAAGAACTTCATGCCGCCGATGATCTTATAGGGTACGCCGTTGCGCTTAAAGGCATACTCCATGGCGTTGGACTGGGCGTTGGTTCGGTAGAGCACGGCGTGTTCCTTCCAGTTGACGCCCCGACGGTAGTTCATCATGATCTGCCCCACTACATAGTTGGCCTCGTCGGACTCATTGAAGCAGGTTTTGACGGTGATGATTTCCCCTTTTCCGTTCTCCGTCCACAGAGTCTTGCCCTTGCGGCCGGTGTTGTGGCGGATGACGGCGTTGGCTCCGTCCAGAATGTTCTGTGTAGAGCGGTAATTCTGCTCCAGACGGATGGTACGGGCGCCGGTATACTGCTTTTCAAAATTCAGGATGTTCTCGATGTTGGCCCCCCGGAAGCGGTAGATGCTCTGATCGTCGTCGCCTACCACGCAGATGTTGCGGTGTCCCCCTGCCAGCAGACTGGCCAGCAGATACTGCAAATGGTTCGTGTCCTGATACTCGTCGATGAGGACGTAGCGGAACTTACGCTGGTAGTAGGCCAGCGTCTCCCTGTCCGTCCGCAGCAGATCCACCGTGTGGAGGATGATATCGTCGAAGTCCAGCGCATTGGCGTCCCGTAGTTTCTGATTGTAAAGCGCGTATACTTTACCGATGCGCTTACGCCGCCAATCCTGAGATTTTTCTGCCTGAGCGGCAAACTCCTCCGGCAGGATCATATCATCCTTGGAGCGGGAGATGATGGTCTGGATCTCCCGGACGGGAAAGGTCTTTTCATCCAACTCCAATTCCTTGAGAATGTCCTTCAGGAGCCGTTTGGTGTCATCGGTATCGTAGATGGTAAAACTGCGGTCAAAGCCCAGCTTGTCGATGTCCCTCCGCAGAATCCGCACGCAGGCGGAGTGAAAGGTGGCGGCCCACACATCACGGGACTCCTCCCCCAGCATCCGCTCCAGACGATCCTTCAGCTCATTGGCAGCCTTGTTGGTGAAGGTGATGGCCAGTACCTCCCACGGGCGGGCGGGCTCCACGGCGCACAGATAATCCGCCAAGGGCTTCTGCTCCGGGTCCGGGTGCCGGACATACTGCTCCAGAAACTCCACCTCATCGTCGGAGATGGGCATGGGGATCTCCTCCGTGTCGCTGCCCCGGCCATAGCGCAGAAGGTTGGCCACCCGGTTGATAAGCACCGTGGTCTTGCCGCTGCCGGCTCCGGCCAGCAGAAGAAGCGGCCCCTCCGTGGAGAGCACCGCCTCCCGCTGCTTGTCGTTGAGATGCTGATAGTTCAGGGCGATGGCCTGCCGCCTTGCCCGAATAAAACGCTGCTGCAATTCATTCATGTACTTTTATCCCCTGCTTGTTGTTTTCTCCTATTTTAATACAAAATCCGGGGCCGGTCAACCTCTCTGCAGAAATATAGAAATTTTGTTCTATTTTCTATTGACAGAAACGGATGTTCGACTTATAATGAGGGTCGAACAAAAGTTTCACAGGAGGTATGTACTATGACGACCTTTGGATTTATCATGATGGTGGTGGGCGTGGCTTTCTTCTCCGGCAGCGCCATTCATGTCATCGACCGGCTGGATCGCCCCCAGCAGCGCCGCCGCACAGTGTAACGGCATGGAGTTGCTGGATAAGCTGGCCATCCTGACGGACGCCGCCAAATACGATGCGGCTTGTACGTCCAGCGGTGTCAAACGCAGCGCCCGACCCGGGATGATCGGCAACACCACCTCCTCGATCGCCGGCTGCTGCCACAGCTTCTCCGCCGACGGGCGATGCATCACCCTGCTGAAGGTGTTGATGACCAACCGCTGCGTGTTCGACTGCAAGTACTGCGTCAACCGGCGCAGCAACGATACCCGCCGGGCGGCCTTCACGCCACGGGAGCTGGCGGAGCTGACCATCGGCTTTTACCGCCGCAACTATATCGAGGGGCTGTTCCTCTCCTCTGGCGTGCTGCGAAGCCCGGATTACACCACCGAACGGATGATCGAGTGCCTGCGGATCCTGCGAGAGGAGTATCGCTTCAACGGGTATATCCATGCCAAAGCCATCCCCGGCACATCGCCGGAGCTGGTGCAGCGGCTGGGGCTGCTGGCAGACCGGCTCAGCGTTAACATCGAGCTGCCCTCTCAGAAGGGCTTGCAAACGCTGGCTCCGGATAAAAGCAAACAGGCCATTCTGCGGCCCATGGCACAGATTCGGGACCGGGCCAGAGAGAGCAAGGCAGAGCTGGTGAAGTCCCGCCACGCCCCGGTGTTTGCCCCGGCCGGACAGAGCACCCAACTCATTGTGGGCGCCACGGCGGACAATGATCGCCATATCCTGCACCTGACCCAGTCTTTGTACGAGAAGTACCGTCTCAAACGAGTGTTCTATTCCGCCTATGTGCCGGTAGTCGAGAACAGTCTGCTGCCCTCCAAGGATACGAAGCCCCCTCTGCTGCGGGAGCACCGCCTGTATCAGGCGGACTGGCTGCTGCGGTTTTACGGCTTCCGGGCCGAGGAGCTGTTGGACGAGCAGCACCCGGACTTCAATCCGCTGGTGGACCCCAAGTGCCACTGGGCCATCGGACATCTGGAACAGTTTCCGCTGGAGATCATGAACGCCGAATACGAGACGCTGCTACGGGTGCCGGGCATCGGTCCGATAAGCGCACGGCGTATCGTCTCGGCCCGCCGCCATGGTACGCTGCGGTTCGAGGACCTGAAAAAACTGGGGGTGGTGCTGAAGAGGGCGCAGTTCTTTATCACCTGCGGCGGCCGGATGCGGCAGGGCCTGCAATTTACCGCCCAGACCCTTCAGCGGCAATTAGAGGCGATGGAGCGAGGGCAGCTGCCGCCGGAAGAGTGCCGGCAGCTGTCGCTGTTTGACTCGGCGGGGTGATACGATGGCATGGCAGGATGTGGTCTTTCAATACGACGGCAGCTTCGACGGATTCCTTTGCTGCGTGTTTGAAAGCTATGTACACAAAGAATTCCCCATCGCCTTTTACAGCGATGAGGAGTGTTTTTCCCTGTATTCCGTCCGCAGCATCCTGACGGTGCCGGAGCACGCCCGACGGGTGTACCGGGGCATCTTCAAGCGCTCCAAGCGTGCCGCAGAGCTGCTGCACCGTGCCTTTCTCACCTGTATGGAGGATAAAGAGTTGCACCTTTACACCTTTGTCCGCAAGCTGATGGACGAAGGACCGGATTTCCTGAGAAACCAGTCGGATGCGGCCTACTACCCCGTGGCCAAGGCTCTGCGGCACATGAGCGGCGAGTTAGAGAAGCTGCGTGGCTTCATCCGTTTTTCCGAGTACAGTGGCGTGCTGGGAGCGGAAATCGAGCCAAAAAATCGAGTCCTCCCCCTGCTGCGAAACCACTTCTGCAATCGCTATGCCAACGAATCCTTTTTTATCTACGACAGTACACACAAGGACCTACTGCTATACAGCAGCGGCCGATCCCGAATGATGCGGGTAGACAGCCTGCAGTTGGCCCTGCCCGGTGAGGAGGAGCTTTGCTTCCGATCCCTATGGAAGCGGTTTTATGAGACGGTGGCCATCAGGGAACGGGAGAATCCTCGCTGCCAGAATACCTTCCTGCCCAAGCGATATCGAGGGACGATGACGGAGTTTCTTCCGCTGGACTATGAAAGGCAGCAGCAAAATCTCCCCTCCTCCCATGATGTAGCAAACGGCGCAATCATCAGAATGATCGATTCAATTGAATTGCCGCCTACCACCAGTTTACCGGAACACTCTATATAGTTTCCGAACAGGTCGTGAGGAAGAGAATCTCCTTCAAATGGATAATTTACAGGATACTCGCTCTCTTTTGACGTGGGTACATATTTTGTTGAGATTCGCCCTTACCCTTCGCTGTCAGCAGACATAACAGAATATCTGGCAATTCTTAGCGTGTCAAGGATGGTGCTTATCCCCCGAAAGCAGGTCGCCGAAAACCAGGAATTTCTATTAGTCACTGTAAAGTATTACTATCTTACATCCGTTACAAAAAAAGGAAGAGGGCATATGCCCTCTTCCTTTTTCTCGCATCACTTCATCAGCTTTCCCTGTACCAGCAGCTGGAGAGCCTGCGCCACGTTCTGTACCGGCAGAAGCTCCAGATGCGGCAGTTCTTTCATCTCTTTGACCCGGTGCTCCGGGACGATGCACTGCGTGAAACCCAGTCGCTGCACCTCAGATAGACGCTGCTCCATGTGATTGATAGACCGTATTTCCCCGGACAGTCCCACCTCTCCGATGGCGGCCATATGGCTGGGAACGGGCTTGTCCAGATAGCTGGAGGCGATGGCCACCACAGCGGCTAGATCCGCCGCCGGTTCCTCCAGCGTCAAACCACCGATGATATTCAGGTATGCATCACACTGGGAGACCTTCAGATTCCCCCGCTTCTCCAGCACCGCCAGCAGCATCGCAAAGCGGTTGTAGTCAAAGCCGTTGCTCATGCGTCGGGGATTGGCGGCGCTGGCCGGAGCGATGAGAGCCTGCACCTCCGCCAAAACCGGGCGGGCTCCCTCCATAGCGCAGGTGACGCAGGTCCCCGGTGCATCCTTGGGACGGCCCGACAGCAGCATTTCGGAGGGATTCTCCACCTCCTTCAGGCCCCAGTCCATCATTTCAAAGACGCCGATCTCGTTGGTGGCGCCGAAACGGTTCTTGGCTGCCCGCAGGATGCGGTAGGTCATGTGCTGATCGCCCTCGAAGTACAGCACGCAGTCCACCATGTGCTCCAACACCTTGGGACCTGCGATAGAGCCCTCCTTGTTGACGTGGCCGATGACAAATACCGTAATGCCCTGTCCCTTTGCCAGTTGCATCAGGGCCATGGTACAGTCCTTCACCTGCCCCACGCCGCCGGCGGGAGAATCCAGTTCCTCATTATACAGTGTCTGGATGGAGTCCACGATGAGTACATCCGGTTTTTCCTCCCGGACACATTCCGTGACATTCCCTAAACACGTCTCCGACAAAACATACAGATTTTCGCTCTCCACCCGGAGCCGCTGCGCCCGCAGCTTCAGCTGGTGGGTGGATTCCTCGCCGGAAACGTACAGCACCTTGGAGAACTCTCCCAATTTTTTACAGATCTGGAGCATCAGTGTAGATTTGCCAATACCCGGCGCACCGCCCACCAAGACCAGTGATCCCTTGACGGCGCCGCCCCCCAAAACCCGGTCCAGCTCCCCCATACCCGTCAGGAAGCGGATCTCGTCAGAGGTGCCCAGTTCTGTGATGCGTTCTGCCTTTACAGTTGTGGAAAAAACAGACTTTCTTCCGCTTTTCACCGGCTTATCCGTCTGCTCCACAATGGTATTCCATGCACCACAGGCGGGACAGCGTCCCGACCACTTGGGCGTCTCATTGCCGCACTCCGTGCAGAAAAAAACTGTCTTCGCTTTCATGGATATCCCCTTATTCTTTGTCAATGATTCCCAAAATTCAAGTATCCGGCCACAATGGCCGCCACCAGACGCTTCTGCTGCTCCGGCTGTCGGAGCAGCTGCGCCTCGTCGGAGTTGGACAGGAAGCCGCACTCCACCAGCACCCCCGGACACGTGATGTGCTTCATGAGGTACACCGAGTCCCCTATGGCCTTGGCGGTCTTTTCGTTTCCGGTGTTTACTGTCAGATTCAGCGCCTGCTGGATGGATTGCGCCAGCCCGGCGGCAGGCTCCTGTGGATTGCTGAAGACCTGCGCCCCGTGGACGGCGGGGTGCTGGGGCATACTGTTCTGATGGATGCTGAGCAGCACCGCATGGGGCAGGGCGTTGATAAGCGCCACACGGTTCTTCAGGTCCGACACCTTCTTCTCCCGCAGGGTCTGGGCCTCCGGAGAATAGATGGCCTCCTCCCCTGTTCGGGTCAATCGGACACTGCGGCCCAGAAACACCAACAGCCCCTCCGCCTTTCGGACGATCTGCAGGTTGATGCCGCTCTCCGGCACGCCATCCGGGGACACGGCGCCGCCGTCCTCCCCGCCGTGTCCGGCATCCAGCACGATGACCGTCCCCGGTGAGGATATCTCTCCGCCGACCGCAGTGGGCCGGGTTTGCCGTCCGGTCAGCAGAAGTGTCAGCAGCAGGGTCGCCAGCGCTACCAGAATGCTCCACAGGAGCCGCCTGTGCCGCAGCCACAGTACCATGGCTCTCACCCCCTCCGGCACACTCTATGCGCCGCCGGGGTGCTCTATGCTGGGATTATACCATACCCATGCCGAGGATGCAAACCCCAGCGCCTTGCAAAATCCCCGCAGCATGGTATAATAGCTGCAGAGCGGCGGCGACGCCGTGCCATTTTGCGAGGTGAGACCATGCCCATCGACTACCGGCAGGAGGCCCCCCAACTGCTGCTGGACTTTCTGTCCTACCATGAGACCATTAAAGCCCACTCCCAGCGGACTGTGGACGAGTATTTTCTGGATCTGCGGAATTTTTTCCGCTACCTGAAGCAGACCCGTGACCCGGCTCTGCGGGATGTCCCTATGGATCAGGTCAGCATCCGGGATGTGGATCGGGACCTCATCGCCTCGGTAACGCTGACGGATATCTACGGCTATATGACCTACCTCAGTCGGGATCGGGTGCTGCACCAGAATAGCCAGCGCTCTGAAAAGGGACTCAACGCCGCCTCCCGTGCCAGAAAGCTGGCCACCATTCGCTCCTTTTACGGCTATCTCTGCAACAAGGTCCATGTGCTGGAGGAGAATCCCGTGAAGGATATGGACTCGCCCAAGCTGAAAAAGACCCTGCCCCGCTATCTGACACTGGAGGAGAGCATGGCCCTTTTAGACAGCGTAGACGGCCCTAATCGGGAGCGGGATTACTGTATTTTAACGCTGTTTCTCAACTGCGGTCTGCGGATCTCCGAGCTGATCGGCCTGAACCGCAGTGACATTCAAGGAGAGGCCCTCCACGTGCTGGGCAAGGGCAACAAGGTCCGCATCGTCTACCTCAATGAGGCGTGTCAGGCGGCTCTGGAGCAGTATCTGGCGGTGCGGCGACCCATCACCGGCAGGGACGAGGACGCCCTGTTCCTCTCCCAGCAGAACCGACGCATCAGCCGCTCCATGGTCCATGCGCTGGTGAAG
>OLNU01002530.1_pt1 | contig 10939 bp, 7 predicted proteins | sample 1672241 | NCBI WGS metagenome assembly OLNU01 (sample SAMEA3136663, study PRJEB25190) | human gut metagenome | biome: human gut; feature: human-associated habitat; material: faeces | place: Austria | collected 2013 | reverse complement strand
CCACCTTTTTCAGCCCACGGAGATGGAACCTCTTGAAGTGCTTGTTGTTCTTGAGATTTCCAAATACGGCTTCCACATCCTGCGGCCGCTGGCTCCGGTATTTAAGACCTTCCGTTTGAAGTGGACGAGAGTATCGTTTTATTTGCTCAGAACATTGTTCAGACGATTCAGGAATTCATCGGCTTCAGCCATGCTCAGGCAGAGCGGAGGAAGCAGACGAATGACATTGGTACCACTTACGCCTGTAAATACCTTTTGTTCGAACAGCAAACGTTTACGCAGTTCTTTGATTGGTTCGGCAAATTCCATTCCGATCATCAGTCCCAGTCCGCGTACTTCTTTGATTTGCGGGAATTTTTTCAGTTCTTCTATCAGGTGACTACCTACAAGCGCAGCGTTTTCTACCAGGTTCTCTTCTTTCATTACATCGAGGACGGCAATTGCAGCTGCACAGGCAAGATGGTTACCTCCGAATGTAGTGCCCAGCTGCCCGTATACCGGAGTAAATTTAGGGCTGATCAGCACGCCTGCCATCGGGAAACCGTTGCCGATGCCTTTGGCTACAGTAATGAGATCGGGACGTATGCCGGCATACTGGTGTGCGAAGAACTTTCCGCTTCGTCCGTATCCCGACTGGATTTCATCGAGTACCAGTACGGTATTGTTTTCGTCGCAAGCCTGACGTAATGCCTGCAAGAACTCACTGGTAGGCAACTGGATGCCGCCTACTCCCTGAATACCTTCAATGATGACCGCACATACATCGCCTTTGGCAAGTTCTGCTTTCATGGCTTCTGTATCATTGAGTGGAAGGTAAGTTACGTGTCCGTTGTCGTTGATAGGAGCGATAATTTTCGGGTTGTTTGTTACCTCTACAGCCAGTGATGTACGTCCATGGAAAGCTTTGGCAAAAGAAATGACACGGGTGCGTCCATTATAAAATGAAGCCAGTTTCAGGGCATTCTCATTGGCTTCAGCACCTGAGTTGATGAGGAAGAGCTGGTAATCGTCGTATCCGCACATTGCACCCAGACGGTCGGCAACTTCCTGCTGTAATTTATTGATGACTGAGTTCGAATAGAATCCCAGTTTGGCTACTTGCTTGCTGATTGCGTCTACGTAATGCGGGTGAGCATGTCCGATAGAGATGACGGCATGTCCTCCGTAAAGATCGAGGTATTCCTGACCCTTATCGTCCCATACGTGGCAACCTTTTCCTTGTACGATGTTTACGTCGAACAAGGGATATACGTCGAATAGTTTCATGGTTTGTAAAAAGAGTTTAGATGATTTAGAAGGCACTAGGCTTCAACATCAGCCCTGTGGTTTCTTCCAAATTAAACATCAGGTTCATGTTATGTACTGCCTGTCCGCTTGCACCTTTCAGCAGGTTGTCGATACAGGAAATGATGAGCAGTTTGTCGCCGTGCTTTTCCAGATGGATAAGACACTTGTTGGTATTGACCACTTGCTTCAGGTCGATATTCTTTTCTACAATGTGTGTGAAGGAATCTTCTGCATAATACTCTTTGTATATCTTTACGATTTCCTCCAGTTCCACTTTTGTTTTTACCACAATGGTAGCAAAAATGCCTCGTGCGAAGTCGCCACGGTACGGAATGAAATCAATCTCCGAGTTGAAGCTGTTCTGAAGCTGTTTGAGGGATTGCTTGATTTCCGGAACATGCTGATGCGCAAACGGTTTGTAGACACTCATGTTATTGTTGCGCCAACTGAAATGTGTGGTAGCTCCCGGTTTGACTCCGGCACCCGTACTTCCGGTGATGGCATTTACCATGACATCATCGTTCAGCATCAGATGTTTTGCCAGCGGCAGCAGACCCAGTTGGATGCAGGTGGCGAAACATCCCGGATTGGCAACATGCTTGCTCTGGCAGATAGTCCGGCGGTTCAGCTCAGGAAGTCCGTATACGAAATCGTGGCTTTCGTCCTTGATGCGATAATCCATCGAGAGGTCGATGATTTTCACATTCTCAGGGATGGTATGGCTTTCCATGAATTTCTTGGTGTCACCGTGTGCTGTACAGAAGAATATCACGTCTACCGTATCGAGTGGCAGTTCGTCGGTAAATACCAGATCTGTTTCGCCATACAATCCTTCGTGCACGTCGGTGATCTTATTGCCGGCGTTGCTGGAACTGTTTATGAATTTTATTTCTACATCAGGGTGGTTGATGAGCAGGCGAATCAGTTCGCCTGCCGTATATCCAGCCCCTCCTATAATTCCTGCTTTAATCATGAAAATAATGGTTTGGTTCTTGTGGAATGATAATCCACATTAATAGATAAATAGGTATACCTGCAAATGCGGTAAAAAAAGTCAGTATCACGTATACGATGCGGATAATAGATACGTCAAGACCAAAGAAGTTTGCCAGTCCTGCACATACTCCGCTTATTATTCTTCCGGTACGTGGACGTCTGAGTTTCTGGTTGCCAGACATAATCAGATATTCTCCTCGTCTTTGTGGTTAGCATAATAAGCGCGAAGTGGAGTAGAAAGCACTTTGATGAAGCCTTTGGCATCTTCTGCTGTCCATCCTTTCTGCATTTCACCGTATTCGCCGAACTTGTTCTTTACTAAGTCGTCTTTTGAGTCAACTCCTACAGTAGAGAAGCAGTACGGACGAAGTTCAAGAATTGCGGTTCCGTTTACATTTCGCTGTGATTCCTGAAGCATGGCTTCGATATCACGCATTACCGGTTCCAGATACTGGCTTTCGTGAAGGAACATACCGTACCAGTTGGCTACCTGGTCCTTCCAGTACTGCTGCCATTTGCTCAACGTATATTTTTCGAGGAATCTGTGTGCACCGATAATCAGCATAGGAGCCGCAGCTTCGAAGCCTACACGTCCCTTGATACCGATGATGGTATCACCTACGTGCATATCACGTCCGATACCGTATGCTGCACCAATCTCTTCCACTTTCTGGATGGCCTTAATCTTGTCGTCGAACACTTCGCCGTTTACCGCATACAGTTCTCCCTTCTTGAATTCCAGCTTGAGTTGTTCGCTGCCAGTCTTGGTAACCTGTTTCAGGTAAGCACTTTCCGGCAATCCCTGCGTAGAATCCAGAATTTCACCTCCGCAGATAGATGTTCCCCATATACCTACATTATATGAATATTTCAGTTTGGTAAAGTCTGCTTCAAAGCCATGTTCTTTCAGGTAGTTGATTTCGTAATCACGGCTCAGTGCCATATCGCGGGTAAGTGTGATGATTTCAACTCCCGGAGCCATAACCAGGAAAGTCATATCGAAGCGAACCTGGTCGTTTCCTGCACCTGTTGAACCATGAGCGATGGCATGAGCTCCGATTTCATTGGCGTAACGTGCGATGGCAAGTGCCTGGAAGATACGTTCCGAGCTTACAGAAATAGGATAAGTACCGTTACGCAATACATTTCCGAAAATCATGTATTTCAAACTCTTGGCATAATATTCCTGAGTAACGTCGAGTGTAACATATTTCACGGCTCCCAGCTTGTAGGCGTTTTCTTCGTTCTTTTTCAGTTGTTCAGGGCTGAATCCACCAGTATTGGCGCAAGCCGCATAAACTTCATAACCTTTTTCCTTTGCCAGATACATGACTGTGAATGATGTGTCCAGTCCGCCGCTGAACGCAACGACTACTTTTTTCTTTTCTTCCATAAGGCATTTATTTAGTGAAAAACGATGGCTGAAAATGAGGCATCTTTTTCTGTATTAATATTCTTGTTAATTGAGTGTTGTGTTAAAAGTTTGTTATTTTGTCGTCTGTGTGCAATGCCGGATCGTATAGCATGGCTGTACAGATACAGAACTTACGTTTTTTGGCAACCAGAATTTCGTGGTTGATGCAGCCTTCACATCCTTTCCAGAACGCTTCATCGTCGGTCAGTTCATTGAAAGTGACAGGTACATATCCCAGTTCCGTATTCATTTTCATAACGGCAGCTCCCGAAGTCAGACTGAAAATCTTGGCTTTAGGCCATCGCAGGCGTGCCAGGCGGAAAGATGCCGTCTTAATGCGTTTGGCCAGTCCCAAGCCACGATATTCAGGGTGCACAATGAGTCCTGATGTTGCTACATACTGCTTGTTTCCCCAGCTTTCTATATAGGTGAAGCCGGCAAACTCTTCTCCGCATAAAGCTATAATGGCTTTCCCTTCTTTCATTTTAGTAGCTACATATTCATGGGTACGCTCTGCTATACCGGTTCCACGTACTTTGGCTGCTTCTCGGATGGTATCCAAAATCTTGTCCACATAAACCTCATGTGAGGCATCAGCCACCATCACATCAACTTGTTTAGCATCCATTTCTTATTCTATATTATTTTTATTGTATATTCGGTATAATGAGTGAAAGTGCGTTCTTCACCCCGGTCTCTGTGCAGCCTTCGCGCACCACAAGCATAATGGTATCATCTCCGGCAATAGTTCCCAGAATTTCATCAAATTCTTTACTATCAATATCATAAGCCAAACTGCTGGCATAACCGGGACGAGTTTTTATCACAGCCAGATTTGCCGAGAACTCAATGGAAATAAAGCCATTATGCATTAATAATTCGCCGGCCGAATGCTGTTCGGTCATACGCTTATACATTGTATTATTAGGTAATACGTATACATAGTTCCCATTCATGCTGGCAGCCTTTGCAACTTTCAATTGCTTCAAATCACGTGACAGTGTAGCCTGTGTCAGGCGGAACCCCTCTTTAGCCAATTCCTGTAACAGTTCTTCCTGACTTCCTATTTCCTTGCAGGAAATTATAATTTTGATGGCATCCAGTCTGCTATTCTTGCTCTTCATACTGCATAATTATTCTGATTCGATTGCAAAATTACGCATTGTTTGGGAATATAGATACAAAAAGCAGAATATTTTTGCGCATATATGCAAAAAAGTAGTGTTAAAGTTATATTTTAATCGAAAAAAGCCATACCCAATAAGGAAGTAAGACAGAAAAACAACTGCCTTTGTCTACTCTCGACGTAACTCAATCCTTTCGTGAAACTTTTCAATGAATATGCAGACCGGCAACATCATACGGATATGTAAAAGTCACAGAAGGTCCTTGTTTTGCCTGTTCGTCTACTTTATAATACCCTCCGAAATAATGAATAAAGTGAGCATTTATCTCATTACGAATCATAGCCGTTTTATTTTCAAAACGCTCCTTTGCCAATGGTGTATTAACAACCGTCACCAGTAAAAGCGATTTTTCTTCCACACGTTTTACTGTTATATCCGAATGATAAAATTCCGTGTCCACGGTAGAGACGGCTAAACTTTCAAACAAAGAAAGTAAACGTGCCTGATCTGTTCTGACCATCTGTTTCTCCAAATCGGTATGCAACTCTGCATGCACACAGTTCTGCCCGTTTTTATCAGCCTCCTCTATCACAGCGCGAAACAGACCGATAAAGTCACAACTGCCTTCCACATATTTTATTTTCCCCGATTCAAGGCGAGAAAGCTCAAGGATATTATTCACATAGTCCAATAACTGTGTAGCATTCTCCTGAACAATCTTATTATAAGCAGATTTACTTTCTTCATCCAAATTATCCGCATCAGCCAAAATTTCGGCAAAACCCACCACAGCATTCAAAGGAGTACGTATATCATGACTGATTTCAAGTTTCAACCGTTCTTTAGCCAAATTATCAGCATGCGAAAGCTCGGCAGCCTTTATCGCCTCCTTTTCTGCCAAAGCAATTCTCTTTGATAAGTAACCGGTATAAAGATAAAACAACAGCAGCAAAACCAATAGTACACCCAAAATCATAATAGCCCGAAGATAGTTCAGGTTAGTAATCTTTTGCTTTTCCATCAGCAATTCATTGATTTGATAATTCTCTTTTACTTGTTCCAACTGGCTGGTGGTTGTAGCTGTACTCAAAGAATCCTGTTTATGCAGCAAAAACTTCAATGTATGGATGCCTTCGTTCCAGTCACCCTTATCACGCAATATCAAAGACTTATAAAAAATAAGAGTTTCGAATACATCTATATGTCCCCTTTCGACAAACGGAGCGACCTGGTCTATCAATGCGATTCCTTTATCATATTCCTGTATCCGGGCATAATACTGCAATTCCATCAATTGTATATTCAGCCAATACACCGAATCCACTTCCGGAGTAAGCAAGTTTTTGGCTTTTTCAAGAAATTCAGCCGTTTTAGAATAATCCTTATGATGCATATAATAACGAACATACCTGGTTTGGCAATCCACCATTACATCTCTCCAATTATTCACAGTCTTGGGCTCCTTAGACAACACTTCTTTCAACAAGCCCTCCATTTTCTCTAAATAAAACAAAACAGAATCTCTCTTCACTCTATCGGGGTCCTTAGAAGGCAAACCGGAAACAATATCAGCATATCTACTTGATAAACGAGAAAGAATATCAATGCGCAAACTCAATTTAGTCGTTTTCTTGCAAGCCCGATACCCTTTTAGAAGAGCTGCAAGTGCTTCATCCGAACGATTAAAAGCAGCATACGTACATCCCAAACTATTATAAGCAGCCACTATGCCATTATTACTTTTTCTCTCTTGTGCCTCTTTCAAAACTTCTTTTGCCACAAAAGCCGCCTTTTCATTCATTTTTTTAGAAGCCAGCACGCGACTGATAGCAGCCTTTTGTTCCAGATAATAATCATACTTGCCTATCTTGGAAGCAAGTTCCTGTAACTCATCCACCCAAAGGGTGATACTGTCCAAATCATGTTTTTTATCATAACAGACAGCCAGATAATAGGCACCCAAATTCTCATAATAGATATTCTGCTGCTTACGTGCTTCTTCATAAAGGCACTTGGCAAAAAACACATTATAAGGAGGATTCTGATGCAAATATGCCGCGTCCAGCAACACAGACAAACGAGAAGTATCTGCTGGTAAATGTTCCACCTTCCTCATCAAACTGTCACGAAAAGCAATCGTATCATCCCCTTTCCATCCCCGGGAAAAGAGACATGAAAACGAAATCAGACAAGATACCAGTGTTATAATTTTCTTCATATTATGATACTCTGCTTATAATAGTGTCGATTTATACTTTAACGGATGAGTGAAACAAAAACGTGCCCCTCGGGTATAATCTCCGTCAATCCATATCTTACCACCTACGAACGTCACTATCAGCCGGCAGATAGAAAGTCCCAAACCGGTCCCCTGCACAAACTCATTCAATTTTTCAAAACGTTCGAAAATAAGTTTCTGCTTTTCCTTTGGAATGCCGCAACCTGTATCCGCCACCGAAAAGAGAGCTGTCCCGTCATTTGTCTTTTCGAGTTTAAGCACAACAGAACCTTCTTTAGTAAACTTAACAGCATTCACCAACAAATTTATCAACACCTGCCTCAGTCGCGAATCATCCGTTTCGAGCTTCAACGAAGCAAGAGCTGTCTCAAATTCCAACCTTACATTCAGTTTATAAGAGGCGCGTATGGTTTCTATTACTTCATTGCATATCTTTACCGCATCATGCTCCTTTATATTGAAGTGAATATTGTCTTCTTCAAAATCCGACAAATCAAGTATATCATTTATCAGTTTCAGCAGTTGATGCGAATTGACACGGATAATCTCACAAGCTTGCTTACGGGAGTCGTCATCCATGCCCATATCCTCTTCCGACGCCAACAAAGTGGAGAAACCCACAATAGCATTTAACGGCGTACGCACTTCATGGCTCATATTAGAAAGGAACATATTCTTTTTGCGAATGGCATTCTCTGCCTTCCGCCTCATCTCCTCCTGCTTTCTTTTTGATTCCTTCAATTTGAATATTTTCTTCCAACTCAGAAAAATAAGATAAAACAGCACCAAGACACAAACAGCAATTCCGGTCACATAATAGCGGTTGGACAGAGTACGCCGGTGTTCATTCATAAACTTCAGCCGATCTGCCTGAAAACGAGTGCAAAGCCGGTCAATCTCCTTAGGATAATTCTTATTAAATACAGACTTCACATAAGCATATACGTTAGCAAACTGTTTAAAAGCCTCCTGCTCTTTCCCCATCATAACATACAATTCTGCCTTATTACGCATTGCATCAATATACAATCCGCGATTGCTCTGCGGTGCCTTTCCTTTAAAGAAACGGTCGTAAACATCCAACGCCTTTTCATATTCTTCCTTACTCTCATAATAAGCCGCCTCGGTTATCAACAGATGCCGGATAATCCCCACCGGCAGCATCGGTTCTAACTTCCAAGCCTCCTTTAAGTAGTTGTCGGCTTCATCCGGCATCCCCGCCTGAATACAATAGTAAGCATTATAATTATAAAACAATGCCTGTTCCACCGGAGATAAATCTTCCGACAAATACTCATTTATGCGCTCTATATACAATTTAGCCTTCCCAATATTCTTCAAATGCAGAAGATTATCCACCAATTGCATCAGCAGTATTTTTGTAAGAATCTGATTATCCGAAGGATCTTTTAACTGCTTTAAAGCCTCTTCAAGTGATGTTCCCGCTTCCTCCAACCGGTTCATGTGACTATACACTTCACCAATTGCACTGAGCGACATTGCCATTCCGAATTTGTGGTTCATTGCCTGAGCTTTGGAGTACATCATATCACTTTGAGCAACAGCAATGCGACTCTCCCCCCTAAGAATATGCGAACGGATTACGACCCTCTTCAATTCAAAATATTCATCATATTTGCCTATAGAATCCAATACAGTGGTCAGACTGTCCCCAAAAAGAGCGATACTATCATTCCTCTCTGTATGAATAAAGCCGGCATTTTGCCTGAATGAATGGATATATTTTTGTTGCAATTCATAAGATTGGGGCTGCCGTCGTTCAGCATCCCACGCTCTTGCCGGATTAACATTTATCAAGCATAATAAAGAGAGAACAATAAGATGTCCGACTATTTTTTTCATTCTTAATTAAACCTTCATACATTTTTCATTTAGCGAAGGTATTGATATTCTGTCATTTCACCAAAGAAGTTACCAGAAAAGTAAGAATAATATGTTTTAGGGCATTTACCACGCATTCGAACAGTTATTATATCAAAAAAAGAGGAACAGTTTAAAAGAATGAGTTATTTTTGCAGTATCATTAATTCCTTAAATTATCAATTGCAGAAACATGGAACACACTTATTTCTTTGCAGTAGACCTGGGAGCCACCAGCGGACGAACCATTTTAGGTTGCCTGGGAGACGGCAAATTAGAGTTGAAAGAGGTTACCCGCTTTCCCAATCATATAATAGAGGCCTGCGGTCATTGTTACTGGGACATTTATGCCCTTTACCGCGAAATCATCAACGGGCTCAAAACAATAGCCAAAGACAACATTCCCATCCGTTCCATCGGTATCGACACATGGGGGGTGGATTTCGCACTTATCGGTAAGGATGGCGAACTGCTCCGCAATCCCTATTGCTATCGTGACCCACATACAGTAGGAGCACCCGAAGAATACTTCACGCACATTCCTCGCGAAAGAGTATATGATATTACCGGCATTCAGATAATGAATTTCAATTCATTATTCCAGTTATCGACACTACACCGCAATCATTGCACCGCATTGGAAGCAGCAGACAAAATTCTCTTTATGCCCGATGCATTGGGCTATATGCTCACCGGAAAAATGGTCACCGAATATACAATTGCCTCTACTTCACAAATACTGAACCCGCGCACCAAACGTTTTGAAAAAGAACTGCTGGACGTAGTGGGAGTCAGAGAAGAACAATTCGGTCGGTTTGTCTTCCCCGGAGAGCAAATCGGAGTACTGACAGAAGAGGTACAGAAACTGACCGGTCTGGGAGCTGTTCCCGTCATCTCGGTAGCCGGACACGACACCGCCTCGGCTGTGGCAGCAGTACCGGCTCAGAACGAGAATTTCGCCTATCTAAGCTCAGGCACATGGAGCCTGATGGGTATCGAAGTAAAAGATGCCATTATCAACAAAGAAAGCTACGAACAGAACTTCACCAATGAAGGAGGAGTGGAAGGTACTACCCGGTTCCTGAAAAACATCTGCGGTATGTGGTTACTCGAACGATGCCGCAAGGAATGGGAAACAACCAACAACAGTTATTCTTATACCGAATTGATTGACGCTGCTTTGGCAGCACCCGCTTTCCGCAGTCTTATCAATCCCGATGCCCCATGTTTCCAAAATCCGGCATCCATGATCAAGGCTATCGCCGGATATTGCAAACAGACCGGTCAACCTGTCCCCGAAACATACGGAGAAATAACCCGTTGCATCTTTGATAGTTTATCCATGCGCTACAAACAGATATTCAGTGTGCTGCAAAAGATTGCGCCATTCCCTATCGAAAAATTACACATAATCGGCGGAGGCTCACGCAATAACCTACTCAGCCAATTCACCTGCAATGCAGTGGGTGTTCCTGTCATGGCAGGACCGAGTGAGGGAACAGCAATCGGCAATATCATGCTGCAGGCAAAAGCAAACGGACTGGTAAACGACATTGCCGCCATGCGCCGTCTCATCAGTACCTCTGTAGAGACCGTCTCCTTCGAGCCGCAGAATACAACCCAATGGGAAGAAGCTTATCATAAATATCTTGCCTGTTACAGAGAGGATATTTAATATTTGCTATATTTGTAAATTACAGAACAATCAAATCAAAAAGAAATATGAAATCAATTTTAGACAATCGCCCCGAGCTGGCACATGAAGTAAATAAAGTAGCAGAAGTTGCCGGTTATTTATGGCAAAAAGGATGGGCAGAACGCAACGGAGGAAATATCACCGTTAACATCACAGAATACGCAGACGACGAAATCCGCAATATGCCTGCCATCAGTGAAGTAAAACAAATCGGCGTTACACTGCCTCATCTGAAAGGATGCTATTTCTATTGCAAAGGAACCAACATGCGTATGCGTGATTTAGCTCGCCGCCCCATG
>OLNU01002522.1_pt1 | contig 10961 bp, 10 predicted proteins | sample 1672241 | NCBI WGS metagenome assembly OLNU01 (sample SAMEA3136663, study PRJEB25190) | human gut metagenome | biome: human gut; feature: human-associated habitat; material: faeces | place: Austria | collected 2013 | reverse complement strand
GTGCATCGCAGTGATGCACCCGCCGTTTTCTGTGTAGTTTTTCATTATTGTGCGGTGGGAAGATGACCGTTCTTTTTGGGCGTGAAGACGAGCTTCAGGTCCATTCCCATGCCGTCGGCCAGACGCTTCAGCAGCTTCAGGGAAGGGTTGCGCGTGCCGTTTTCCAGCTTGCTGATGTCGGCCTGATCGATGCCGGTGCGCTCGGCAAGCTCCTTCTGGGTCAGGTTCTGCGCAATGCGTGCGTCGGCCATGGCGCGGATGATATCCATTTCAGGCTGATTTTCTTCCCATTCCTGACGGAAAGCATCGTCCTGCAGCTGTTCGTTCAGGTACATATCCAGTGTTTTCATCTCATTCACCAAACCTTTCCATAAAGTCTTTGCGGCAGAGCTTTGCCTTTTCAAGCTCATTGCGGGGCGTTTTCTGCGTCTTTTTGATAAAGCCGTTGGTCAGGATAATGCGCCCGCCATAGTAAAAGAAATAGAGCACACGGGAAATATCCGAGCCGACCTTGCCGCGCACCTCAAAGATGCCGTCTTCCAGATGCTTGCTGTAGGGCTCCCGCAGACGGTTGCCCTGCTCCTGCAGAACTTTCAAGGTCATGACAAGTTTTCCGCGCATTTTGACGTCCAGTGAATCCAGAAATTCTTCGCAGGCCGCTCACCGGCTGCTGTTTCATAAAATTCAACGGTAAACTGATCTATTTTGATTCCTCAATTTTATTATATGGCATATCTGCCATATTGTCAAGGCTGAGTTGCAAGGAGAAACGATCTGTCGTCCTGCTGTTCCAGCTCCAGCAGATACTCCTTCATCTCCACGCCATAGGCGTAGCCGGTGAGCTTTCCATTGCTGCCCACCACACGGTGGCAGGGCTGGATGATGGCGATGGGGTTGCAGTGGCACGCCCCGCCCACGGCGCGGGCAGCCTTGGGTCGGCCGATGGCGGCGGCCAGCTGGCCGTAGGTGCGGGTCTGCCCGTAGGGGATCTTGTTCATCTCGGCCCAGACGGCCTGCTGGAAAGCCGTGCCCTTCGGGGCAAGGGGCAGGTCGAACTCCTTCCGGGCACCGGCAAAGTATTCGTTCAGCTGCTGCTCGGCCTCCTGCAGCAGGGGCGTCTCACACACCTTGCGGGGCAAGGGCTCCAGCTCCGGCACGCCGTCCGGGCAGAGGGTCAGCCCGCAGATCGCGTCGTCCTCCTCCTCCAGCCGGAAGGTGCCCAGAAGGCTGTTCACATACCAGACGTTCAAAAGTTTCCGCTTCCTTTCCTGTGGGTTTGTGCTATACTGGAATTATCTTAACACAAACACACGCACAGCGAAAGGGGCGGTTTTGTTTATGGTACAGGCATTGGAAGATATCCTTGCAAAAAGCAGCAGCATCGTGTTCTTTGGCGGGGCAGGCGTCTCCACCGAGAGCGGCATCCCGGACTTCCGCAGTGTGGACGGGCTTTACCACCAGAAGTACGCCTACCCCCCGGAAACGATCCTGAGCCACACCTTCTGGGAGGAACACCCGGAGGAGTTCTACCGCTTTTACCGCGATAAGCTCATCGTGAAGGGCGCAAAGCCCAACGCGGCACATTTGCGGCTGGCAAAGCTGGAGCGCGAGGGCAAACTGAAAGCCGTCGTCACCCAGAACATCGACGGGCTGCACCAGGCCGCAGGCAGCAAGACCGTGTACGAGCTGCACGGCAGCACCCTGCGCAACTACTGCACCCGCTGCGGCAAGTTTTATGATGTCGATTTTATCGCGAATTCTACCGGCGTGCCCCGCTGCACCGAGTGCGGCGGCATCGTGAAGCCCGACGTGGTGCTCTATGAGGAAGGGCTGGACGAGGAGGTGCTCTCCGGCGCGGTGAATGCCATCCGTCACGCGGACACCCTCATCATCGGCGGCACCAGCCTGGTGGTGTACCCGGCGGCGGGGCTCATCCGCTACTTCCGGGGCGACCATCTGGTGGTCATCAACATGCAGCCCACCGGTGCCGACGCCGAAGCCGACCTGTGCATCGCAAAGCCCATCGGCCAGGTGCTGAGCGAGGACGTGAAACTGGATCAATAAAACAAAGCGGTCGGCGCTTTTTCGCGCGCATTTTTGGTCCCCCTGCGGTATGCTGAGAGCATTCTGAAACGAATGGGGGAACCGAAATGATCCAGGTTTGTGAGCCGCCGCGCACGCGGCAGGCAAGAAGACTCTCGGCAGAGGAGTTCTGCCAGCTGATCCGCAGCGAGGTGAGCTGCGTGTACCGGCCCCGCAGCGAAGTGCTGCGGATGCTCACGGTGGGCGAAGTGTGGGGCGTGTGCGGGGCGCGCCGTGTGCCGGATGCGGCCTGCATTCTGCTGCCCATGGATGCTGATACCGCTGCCGCTGCAGCCCTGCGCAGTTTTGTAGGGGGGCGCAATGCGGCAGATGGGTATTTTCTGGCCCCGCCGGTGGGCCGCGCCGAAGCGTTCCCGGCCCTGCTGGAGGCTGCCGCCGCCCGACAGAAAGCTCTGGCCCGGCATCGCCCGCGCTGGGCGGTGGCAGAGTGCACGGCCGAGGAGCTGCTGCCGCTTTATTTGCAGCAGGGCTTTGCGCTGCGGGCCATCCGTCCGTTGGACAGCCTTGCGCCCTGCTTCTGGCTGCAGGCGGACTGTCTGGGGCAAAACGTGCCGCCGGTGTGGGTGCCGATGAACGACCGGGTGCATCTGGCCATTCTGCTGGCAAAGGGCTATGCTGCGCTGGAAAGCCGCGAAAGCCCGCAGGGTACCGTGCTGGCGCTGTACCCGGTCTGACAGGAAAGTGAGGAAGTTGAAATGAAAGCAGTCGTTCTGGAAGATTACGCCATTCAGCCCGGTGACCTGGACTGGTCCGGCGTGGAAGCGCTGGTGCCGGAAGTCACCCGCTATGGCCGCACCGCCCCGGAGCAGGTCGTGCCGCGCATCGGGGATGCGGAGATCGTGTTTTTGAACAAGTGCCGCATCGACGAAGCGGTGCTGGCCCGGTGCCCGAACCTGAAGTGGGTGGGCATCATCGCCACCGGTACCGATAACCTGGACCTCGAAGCCTGCCGCCGTCATGGCGTGGCCGTGGCCAACGTGCCGGGCTACTCTACTTATAGTGTGGCGCAGATGACCTTCAGCCTGCTGCTGGCCATCTGCCAGTGTGCCGACCGGTATGACCGCCTTGTGCAGGACGGCCGGTGGCGCACCGAGGACCCTGCCGCCTACGGCCTGCTGCCCCAGGTGGAGCTGCTGGGCAAGACCTTCGGCATCTACGGCTACGGCAGCATTGGCCGCCAGACCGCCCGCATCGCCAAGGCCTTTGGCATGCAGGTGCTGGTGTGCACCCGCACGGTGCGGCCGGAGTACGAAGCCGACGGCGTGGAGTTCGTGGATTTTGACACCCTGCTGGCCCGCAGCGATGTGCTCAGCCTGCACTGCCCGGCTACCCCGGCGACCCGGGGACTCATCAGCGCCGGGACGCTGGCCAAGGCAAAGCCCGGCATGATCTTGCTGAACACCGCCCGCGGCGCACTGGTGGATGAACAGGCTGTGGCCGACGCACTGAAAAGCGGCCGCCTTGGCTTCTACGGTGCCGATGCCTTTGGCACCGAGCCGCTGCCGCAGGAAAGCCCGCTGCGCGGCCTGCCCAACGCCCTGCTGACGCCGCACATTGCATGGGCCACAAACGAAGCCCTGCAGCGGCTGATGGACATTACTACCAACAATCTGCGTACCTGGCTGGATGACAGGGGAGAGAATATCGTGAACGCATAAAAAACAACGGGAACGTCCATGCGGCGTTCCCGTTGTTTTTTAATCTAAGATTCCGCTCACTTTGATAGACTTTACCGCCTCAGCAATGCGCTCCGGCGGCAGGGTGAGGGCAAAGCGTACATAGCCTTCGCCCAGCGGGCCAAAGCTGGAACCCGGGGTGCACAGCACGCCGCTCTTTTCCACGAGGTCCAGGCAGAAGTCCATGCTCTTTGCGTACTTGGCCGGGATGGGTGCCCACACGAACATGCTGCCGTGGCTGTCCGGCACGTTCCAGCCGATGGAACGCAGACCGCCGCACAGGGCGTCGCGGCGCTGCTGGTACAGGCCGCACTGGGTCTTGACCATGTCCAGCGGGCCGGTCAGGGCGGCGATGGCGGCCTTCTGCACGGGCAGGAACATGCCAAAGTCGATCTGGCCGCGCAGCTTCTTGAAGGCGGCCACCACGTCCCGGCGGCCCACCAGGAAGCTGATGCGTGCGCCGGTGACGTTGAAGCTCTTGGACAGACTGAAGAACTCCACGCCCACATCCATGGCACCGGGCGTATTGAAGAAGCTGTTGCCCACGGCACCGTCAAAGATGATGTCGCTGTAGGCGTTGTCGTGGATGATGAGGATGTCGTACTTCTTGGCAAAGGCCACCAGTTCCGCATACAGCTCCGGCGTGCCCACGCTGCCCACCGGGTTTGCGGGCAGCGAGACGATCATATACTTGGCCCTGCGGGCCACATCTTCGGGAATGTCCTTGACGTAAGGCAGGAAGCCGTGCTCCTTCGTCAGCGGGTAATACCAGGGCTTTGCGCCGCCCAGCAGGCTTCCCGCGATGAACACCGGGTAGCAGGGGGTGGGCAGCAGCACCGTGTCGCCCTCGTCGCACAGCACCATGCCGATGTGGCCGCAGCCTTCCTGACTGCCGTTGCAGCTGGCCACCTGGTCGGGCGTGATCTCCACGCCGAAGCGGCGCTTATAGTAGCCGCACACGGCGTCCAGCATTTCGGGCGTATCGCGCAGGCTGTACTTCCAGTTCTGCGGGTCGGCGGCGGCGTCCATCATGGCCTTGCGGATGTGCTCGGCGGGCGCAAAATCTGGCGTGCCGACGCTGAGGTTATAAATGGTGCGGCCCTGGGCTTCCAGCGCCACTTTGCGTTCGTTCAGCGCGGCAAAAATTTCGTCGCCGAACAGGTCCAGTCGTTTGGAAAATTCCATGATACGATACCCCTCTTGAATCCCTCTTGTTTTTGACATGAATCATTTTTACAATAGGGCTATTTTAGCACGTTTTGCCAGCGGGTGCAATGAAAAGGGGAGATGGGGGAGAAAGTTTCAACTTTCTGCCGCTGCCGTTTGAATTTATTCATTGCAGAGGGGAGAGTGCTGCGCTTGCGGCGAAGTGTGCAGGACGCTCCGCTGGGCCAGAGGTAGGGAGGGGTGTTTCGACTCCCCCCTCCCTTCCTCTGGACTCCACCCACCCCACAACGAGAAAGGGGCTGCTCGCCCCTTTCAGACCCCAAAGGAGAAGTCGAAGCGGAAAAATGCTAGCCGCTTCGCTAAAAGCATTTTTCGCGCTCCTCCGATTTGAAAGCCCCTCAGCCGCTGCGGCGGCAGCTCCCCGCAGGGGAGCGGGGGGTGCCCTCTCTATCACCTTTTTGTCGCTGCGCGACATCTTCCCCCGGCCGGGGAAAGTCTTTCAAAGGGAGAGGCAAGAAGCGCTCCCGCTATGCCCTTGGCTCTCCCTTTGGGAGAGCTGCTGAGCGAAGCTGAGAGGGCGAAGCGATTTCTCACGGGCGCGAATGCTCCCGCAGGGAGCCAGCGCCAGCGGATGCCGTTTGCCGTTACGGCCCCTCCCGTGAAAAAGCAAAGAGGAAAATCCCGCAGGATTTTCCTCTTTGCAAATTAAAAATAATTTTTCCGCTGATTATGGCCAGAGTGCAAGCGGAGGCCAGTTTAAATTGTTAATCGATCGTTGTCTTGGTGCGTCCCACGCCCAGCACGGCGGTGCTGATCTTCTTCCAGCTGTTGCAGCCGCACACGCCGTCTACGCTAAGGCTGGTGCGCCGCTGGTAGCCCCGCAGGGCTTCCTCGGTGCGGGCACCGAACACGCCGTCGATGCGGCTGCCGGTCTGGTAGCCTAAGGTGGAGAGAGCGTCCTGCAGGATCATCACATAGCAGCCCCGGCTGCCCCGGCGCAGGGTGGGGTAGCCCGAGGTGGTGCCGCTGCAGGCGGGCGTGCCGTAGCGGCGGTCCATGTGCACCCAGGTGGGGGTCTGGCTCAGCGGCTCCACATAGCCCCAGGCCCCGGTGTTCCGGGCTGCGTTGTAGATGGCCGTGCGCTCGGACTGGGAAAGCGACTGCCCCACGTCAAGCGAAACGCCCGCGTAGTGCTGGCTGCGGGTGCCGTGGCCGCCCTCCCAGATGCGGCGGAAAGCATACCCCACCGGGATGCCGCGGCCATACTTGCGGCGGGTCAGGTTCCACGCTTCCATGGCCGCAATGGTGGTCCACAGGGTGGGGCTGGCAGATTTGCCCCGGAACTCCCGCACCCGCAGGGTGGTGCCGGTGCTGTAGGGCATGGGGTCGTTCTCGTTCAGGTTCGCGTAGGTGTATACCTTGTTCTCGTAGGCGTCGTAGATCAAAAGCCGTGCCATCGCTCATTCCTCCTCGTTGCAGTGTTCGCAGCTCTGGGCCTGCAGGGCGGCCCAGGTCTCGCGGTCCACGGTGCCGGTCACCAGCAGGCCCGCCTGCTGCTGGACAGCCCGCACGGCAGCGGCGTCTGCCGCGCCAAAGCGGTTATTGTCGGCCACATAGTCCTCGTCGCAGGAAAGCTGCGCCCGGCGGTTGAGCCAGCGTTCCACCTGCCCAACCTCCTGCCCGGCGCTGCCCTCGGCGATGGCGCGCCCCGGGTAAGCGGTGCTGGGTGGGGTGTCTCTATCGGGGTTCGGGGCGTGGGCGGCCAGCTGCAGGCTCAGCGCTTCCACCGCCGTCCAGGTCTCGGCGTCCGCAATGCCGGTCTCGTGCAGGTTCAAAAGCTCCTGCGCGCTGCGGGTGGCGGCGGCAGTCTCGTCGGTGTACTGGTCGGAGAGGGGTGGACTCACCACACTGGTAAAGTAGTAGGCGATGCGCTGCAAAAGCAGGCTGTAGTAGAGCACGGCGCTGCCGGAAGACCCTACTGTGAGCGGGGTGCCGGGGTAGGGCAGGCGCTTCAGGGTGACCACCGGCCCGGATGCCCGCAGGGTGGATGCCTTGTCGTACAGGCTGTTCCATGTGGTGCGTCCCACGATGCCGTCCACGGTCAGGCCCGCGAAGCGCTGGTAGGCCCGCACGGCGGCCTCGGTGGAAGCACCAAACTGTCCGTCGATGCCAATGGCCGGGATGCTGCTCTCGTAGGCGCTCATGAGGTAGAGGTAGAACTGCAGCTCCCGCACCGCCGTGCCGGAAGACCCATTGCGCAGCACGCCGGGGTACTCGCCGGGGCGCAGGGAGGACGAAAGCAGCTTGTTGGCAATGTCGTTGTAGACCTCATACATCTTGTTCCAGGTCGTGCGGCCGACAACGCCGTCGCTGGTCAGGCCGAAGTAGGTCTGGAACCGGCGCACCGCTGCCGCCGTGGCACTGCCGAATCTGCCGTCCACGGTCACGTTGGAAAGGCTCGGGTACACCGTGCGGGCGATCTTGAGCCAGAACTGCACCAGCCGCACGTTCTGCCCGCTTGCGCCTTCCCGCAGGGCTGTGCCGGGGTAGGCGTTGGGGGTGCCGTTGTCGGACTGGATGCTGCGGAACTGGTCGTACACCTCCGTCCAGGTGGCACGGCCCACCACGCCGTCCACGGTCAGGCCATATTTGCGCTGGAAGGCCCGCACCGCATTGGCCGTTCCGGTGCCGTAAACGCCGTCCACGGTTAACGATGGGATGGAAGACTCATACTGTGCCAGCGTATTCAGCCAGAACTGCAGCTGTTCCACAGCGCTGCCGGTGGAGCCGGTGCGCAGCACGGTGCCGCCCCATGTGCCGTCCGAGAGAGTGCCGCTGGACACCTCGCCCTCGCTGGTCAGCTCGGCCAGATCCTTGACCGACACATAGATATAGCTGATCTTATACCAGGTCTGGCGGCCCACCATGCCGTCGGCGGTCAGATTGAACTGCTTCTGGAACGCCCGTACCGTGGCGGCCATCCGGCTGCCGAATACCCCGTCCACAGTCAGTTTGCCAAGGAAGGGGTAGTCCTTGGTGATGCGGTTCAGCTGCCGCTGCAGGGTGAACACCGTCGTGCCGCTGTCTCCCTGCCGGAGGGGCGAACCGGGGTAGCTCTGGGGGATGGACTGGATGTTATTGGTGCGCACGATCTCGATGTCGTTGCCGTAGTAGTACTTCAAAATCTGCAGCGCGGTGCGGCCCTGATTGGCCAGCGTGACGGTGCCCCACTGCTTGAGCCCCGGGCAGGTGACCGACTTGCCGTCGCAGTATTCGGAGTAATAGGGGTTCACGGTGCCGCGCTTGCGCAGATAGGTGTTGAAAATGTCATCGGTGATGCGCACCATCACATCGAACACGGTGCGGCCATGGACGTAATACTGGTCGTAGCTGGTGGAGTTGGTGATATTGAAGGTGTAGCCCTTGCTGGGGTACCATTCGGTGTAGATGCGGTTCAGCGCCAGTGAGATCTGGCAGTGGATGTTGGCCCGCAGGGCCTGCTCCGGCCAGGTGGGGTATACCTCGCTGGACGCGACATTGGCGATATAATCCCGGAAGGACACGGTCACGTTGCGGGCAGAAGCGGCCGGTTTGCCCAGATGCACCGTGATGTTTTTGGGGATGATCACCTTGTCCAGCACCCGGGGCACGCAGTTTTCCACCGGCTGTGCACCGCTGCCGCCGCTGCCCGCAAACAAAGGGTGCGGCGGGATGACGATGGGCGCGTCCGGGATGTCTTTGCCTTCCTCCGTGACCGGAATCATCGCAGGCTGTGCCAGCGTTATCTGCCCGGCAAAGATCTGGATGCCCTCAATGCGCACGGTGCGGTAGCCGGATTTTGCGGCGGTCAGGCTGACAACGGCGTAAGGGCGGATGGTGTTGTCCTCGTCCAGCGAGAGGGTGCAGGCGGGGGCTTCAACGGGGATATCGGCGACGCTGCCGGTGGCATCGGTGATGTGGTGCAGGGTAAAGCCGTCCCCCTGCACCGCAACGGTCACCCCCTCCATGGGGGCAGACTGGCGGGCCGCAAAGGTCTGGATGCGGAGAGTTCCGGTGTTTTTCATGGAGATACGCTCCTTTGCTGGTAAAAGTATGCTTCTGCCCCAGCGTATTCCGTCCGGCACCCGGGCGTGCATGGCAATGCACACCGCAAATAAAAAAGCCGCCCGAAGGCGGCAGGGGAGAAAGGGTTATTTTGCGCTGTCCTTTGCAAGGGCGGCGTCAATGTTCTTTTGCAGGGCGGCAAGGTTTTCTTCCTTGTCGATGCCGCCCAGCAGGGGCTGCCCCACAACGTTGCCGTCCCGGTCAAACACATAGGTGGTGGGGAAGGCCATGATGTTCAGCGCAAAGGTGCCGGCCTCGCTGCCGGAGGCAAAGTAGATGTTGCGGTAGCTTGCGCCCGTTGCAGCCAGCAGTTTTTTGGCGGCATCAATGCCCTGCTGGTTGCCGTCTAGCGTCTCGGTGTTGATGCCGACAACCTCGCCGCCCTGTGCCTTGACCTTCTCGTTCAGGGCGTTCAGGTCGTCCAGTTCCTCCACGCAGGGCTTGCAGCCGTTGAACCAAAAGTTCACCACCGTAAAAGCATTGCCCGCAAACAGGCTGTTGTCCACCGGATTGCCCTCCAGATCGCTGCCCTCAAACTGAGGGAAAGCGGTGCCCTGTGCGGCAGCACCGGAAGCGGCTGCGTCCGCGGGGGCAAGGGCAGCGATCTGATTTTCGATATCCCGAATCTTTTCTGCATCGGCGGTCAGGGTCTTGTACTCCTCATCCGAGAACTGGTCTTTTGCCTTTTCCACGGCACTGAGCAGAAAATCGCCGTAGTTGGCGCTGATCGTGGTTTCGGTCACGTTCTTGTCCATAGAGGCGAATACCTTCTCCCACAGGGCATCGTTTGCGGAAAGGATCTCGTTTTCCTCGGCCAGCAGCTGCTCCTCGGTTTTGCTTTCTGCTGCCGCAGAGGAAGCGGCAGAGGATGCAGAAGATGCGCCCTGCCCGCAGGCGGCAAGGCTGAAAGCCAGCACAAGGCTGAGCAAAAGTGCGGTTACACGGTTGAGCTTCATGGTTTTACTCCTTTGTTGTTTCAGTGTTTGATTGGTCCCCCAGCCCGAACTTGTACTGAATGGCGTCCGTGGGGCAGGCTTTCATGCACATCCCGCAGCGGATGCATTCGGCGTGGTTGGGGGTCTTGGTAATGTCTACGTCCATCTTGCAAGCCTTTGCACAGGCTCCGCAAGAGACGCATTTGTGGGTGTCTACGCGCATCTGGAACAGCGAGACCTTGTTCAGCAGCGCATAGAACGCGCCCAGTGGGCACAGCCACTTGCAGAAGGGGCGGTAGAACACCACGCTGCCCACGATGACCGCCAGCAGGATGCAGGCCTTCCATGTGAACAGCTTGCCCAGCGCAGCGCGGATGCCCGCATTGGTCAGGGAGAGGGGAATGGCACCCTCCAGCACGCCCTGCGGGCAGAGATACTTGCAGAAGAAGGGGTCGCCCATGCCCAGCTCATTGACCGCCAGCAATGGCAGCGCCACCACCATGACCAGCAGCACCGCATACTTTAAATAGCGCAGCGGCTTCAGCTTTTTGGTGGAAAGCTTGGGGGATGGAATCTTGTGCAAAAGCTCCTGAAACCACCCGAACGGGCACAGAAAGCCGCAGATGAACCGCCCCAGCAGCACCCCAAAGAGGATGAGGATGCCGGTAATGTAGTAGGAAAAGCGGAATTTGGAGGAGCCCACCACCGCCTGGAATGCTCCCACCGGACAGGCACCGGCCGCGCCCGGGCAGGAATAGCAGTTCAGCCCCGGGACGCAGACGTATTTTCCGCCGCCCTGATACAACGTCCCTTTGGCAAAGTTGGGCAGGTGGAGATTGGTCAGCAGGGTAGCCCCGGCTTGTATAAAGCCCCGGAAGCGGGCAAGGGGAGAAAGCTTTTTCTTTTTCTTATCCAATGCCCACACACTCCATACACAGCCGGATGGCTTTTGAAAATACGGTGTCTGCCTCGCCCC
>OLNU01002516.1_pt1 | contig 10979 bp, 9 predicted proteins | sample 1672241 | NCBI WGS metagenome assembly OLNU01 (sample SAMEA3136663, study PRJEB25190) | human gut metagenome | biome: human gut; feature: human-associated habitat; material: faeces | place: Austria | collected 2013 | reverse complement strand
CATATTTATATTTTATATCTTTATTTAAATACTGTTTATTTACTCCAACATCAAAAATTGTTTGTAAAGTTATATCATACTTATCTCTATCCAAATTATTCACTAAATTAACAAGTACCTTTTCAGCCCCACCATGCATTAAATTAGGAATAAAAAATAATATTTTCTTCATGTTTATACTCCTTTATTAGTGCCATTGATATTGTATATTTAAAATTTCACTTCCATACCCTAAACCTCCCCATGTCACAACCATCTGATAATAAAAAAATGAAAAATAACATACTATCATAATATAGTAAATTAAATTTTTTTCTCTTTCTTTAAAGATATTTTTTAATAGCCATGGCAAAAGTATCAAGTTATACATAGAAAAATATATTGGAAGTCTCCCAAGAAGTATTCCACTACTAGCAATCTTTGATATTACATAAAGTCCACTAGCAATTAGCGACATATTTATACTTAACTTAATAATTGGAGTTAATTTGTCCTTTATATTATTCCTATATATAAAAGCTAGTATTATTGGAACTGATTCTACTAATATTCTAATTGGGCTAGTCCCATCATCACTAGCCTTAAACTCATTTACAGAGCTAGCATAATCTGTTTGTTCAACAACCTCAGTTAGTAAATTAGTAAATTTACTTGTAAATAACATTGCTAAAATAATGCACCCAATAAACAACAATGTTTTTTTATTCCAAGGTTCTCCTTGTGCAATAAAATACATTGGAATCAATATAAATGCTGATTTATGAATTGTAGACAATATACAAACTATAATAATATATAATAAAGTTTTATTTTTTAAAATAAGTCCTGTACATGAAAAAATAATTGCTGCAACAAGGAATTGTCTCATACCATTGAACATCCATGTAAACTGACAAGATGCCATAAATAGAAATGCACTAACTCCAAAATTACATGAATATTTATAAAGAGGGAACATTACACATATTCCACTAATTACTGCAATAATAGAAAGCCAAACTGTATAATTATCCGATATATATGTCTTCACTAATATTGAAAATAATCTAAATCCAGGTTCTCTTGCACTACTATCAAATATAATATCATGAGCATTCTGAAATAATGGATAGTCATTAAACATCCTAATATATGCAGCTGTATCGGCCACATAACTTCTAGCACCTGCAAAAAATATAATAACAGCAAAAGTAACAACCGCCATAAATAAATGTACTCTCAGTTCATAAATATCTTCACCTAAATATTCCCCAACACAAACTCTCCTTGCACTACCTTGAGCCAATATCCCAAAAAATATAACCCAAGCCATCATAAACCAATATACTGTCATACTCTACTTTCCTTCCCTATTGTTATATAAAACCAATAAATAAAGTGCAAATCCAAAAGGCATAGCCAAAACTGTCATTCCTTTTCGTGGACTTTCTTTAACGAATTTTCTATTCTTACTTATAAAACTACTCGAAACATAATGAATACAAGTTTTAAAATTCTTTAAAAATCCCGTATCATATTTCATAGAGACCTTTCTCATAAAAGCAAATCCCCTCGGATTTTTATAATACTGTCTAAGCATATTTTTACTAGAACCATCTTCCATATACTCAACAACACAAACAGGTTTATTCATTATCAATAACTCATAATCCTGATCTGCTAGCAAGTATTTATAGTCCAAAGGAACGAATTTTTCTCCCTCAAACTCTGGATATGGTGGATATTTATTTATAATTTCTGTTCTATAAATAAGTTTCTTATCACCTTGGCCACCGTTTTGGTAATAACCACTAAGCGTTGTACTTTTTTTATTTGGCAATTCTTTACCTATTACTTGTCCATTTTTATATACATCAAGCGCTATTATCCCCGAATAGCTGCTATCTTTGTTTTCTTCCCAAAAATTTACGATTAATTCTACAGCATCATCTGGCATAAAATCGTCTGAATCTATACATACATTTAATTCTGTATCTATTATCTCATATGCTTTATTGTGACCTGTGTGCATTCCTCCATTTTGTTTATATACATAGCGAATTTCAAACCCATTGTCATTTGTCATCCATTCATCTACAATTTCTTTTGTATTATCGCTAGAACCATCGTCAACAATCAGCCACATAAAATCTTTACAAGTCTGTCTGCATAAGCTGTCATAACACTGTTTCAAAACATAGGCTCTATTATATGTTGGAGTAAATACTGTAAGTGTCGCCATCTTCAATCCTCCAATTAACATTTATTTAAGTAAAACTCCTGCAAATATTTTGCATTAGCTTTTATATCGAAATTAGCTTTTACTATTTCTTCTTTTGTATTTTGTCTTTCATACTTTTCGTATTTAAGTACTTCTTCTGCCCATTTTTGTGGACTTTCTTCTAATTTGACTACTACTACATTTTCAGTCATTTTACACTCAAATGGCACTTTGTCTGATATTATACACTTAAGCCCAGATGCTTGTGCCTCTACCATAGTTACTGGTAGTCCTTCATAAAGTGAAGGAAATAAAAACACATCCATACCCTGCATCAAATCATTAACATCAGATCTAACACCAGTAAATATAACTTTGTTCTCTATTCCCAAACCTCGTACTTTCTGCTCAATCTCAAGTCGTAAATCACCATCACCGACAAGCATAAACATGCTATCTTCTTTTATCTTTTGTATTTCATTAAATACATCTATAATAAATTTGTGATTTTTAGGATAATTAAATCGTCCCACATGACCAACCACAAACTTGTTTTCAATATCAAATTCTTTTTTTACCTTATCTGCTTTTTCCTTATTATAAGTATATAAATCAGTATCGATTGCATTATTTAACACTTCAAAATTATCAGTTTCAAACATCCATTTGCCTGCTTCTTCACCACATGCAAACATTTTGTCTGAATACTTTTTAATATTTTTCTTTGCCAATGCCTTTATAATATATTTCAAGTTCTTATCTTGGCTTGCACTATGGGCATGAGCTATAGTAAACCTAACTCCATTCTTCTTAGCCACCTTAAGCACAACCCCACTCAAACAATCCTGATGGCAATGCACAATCTGATACTCTTTATGTTCCTTAAAAAACTTATCCAAAGCATTTAAATAACTCTTACTGAAGGGATTTAATTTTGGAAGATGATAAATCTTGCCGCCAAGTGATTCAATTTCATCATCATAATCCCATCTTTCATCACGATGAGTTAGAAAGTCAAATTGAACCTTGTCTCTATCAATATTTCGATAGTAATTCATAAGCATGGTTTCAAGTCCCCCACGCCCCATATATGTCACTACTTGCAGTACTCTTATCGGCTCACTCATCTCTCAATCTCCTCAACAGTCATCTCAACTACCTTCCTCTTATCAAAAACATCCTCCATATGCCTTCTGCCACACTGTCCCATCTTCTCCTTATCATCATAGCTCATCAGCGCAAACTTCTTAATCTTGTCATAAAGATCACCACTATCCTTAACCTTACAAGTAAATCCGCTGACACCATTTATAATCGACTCTTTGCATCCATGGATGTCTGTAGCAATAAGCGCCCTTCCGATTGATGCTCCTTCCAACAACACGTTTGCCATTCCTTCGTGATATGATGGAAGGACGATGCAGTGTGCTTCTCTCATAAAATTTACGACGTCTTTTTGGTAGCCGTAGTATTTTATATAATCTTCTGCTTCCAAATCTTTTATAATCTGGCTATAATCTTCTTCAAACCATCCTAGAAATCCAAATTCTGCTTTGATTCCTTCTGATTTGATTTTTTTGATTGCATCAAACAGTTCGTTGACGCCTTTTTCTTCCATAACCCTTCCGACAAACAAGAACTTTGTGATATCGTCTTTTGGCATTGGGCTAAAGCTGAATCTTTCAAGATTTACCCCGGCGCCATTCATAACGACTGCTTGTTCTTTTGTGATTGTTTTCTCTTCTATCATAACTTGGGCATTTTGCACATTTTCGAAAAACACAGATTTCGCTTTTTTAAGTCCAACTTTATAAAGTGTGCTGACGATTTTTTTCAACATTCCACCTTTGTAATAAGCACTCCCAAGCCCAGTTACATTGGCGATAAATGGCGTTTTTCTAATTCTCGATGCCATCCCTCCATAAATGTTAGGCTTGATTGTGTAGCCTATTGCTATGTCTGGTTTTTCTTTTTTGATTATTTTTAAATAGTCCAGAAAAAGTTTAATGTCCTTGATTGGGTTTAAACTTTTTCTGTCTACATAAGTTTCTATTATTCTAACTCCTAGTGCTTCTATCTCTTCGTTGTCGCCTTCTGGCAGCGATACTACTACTTCATATCCCTTTTCTACTAATTTCTCCACCAATTCTCGTCTAAATTTATAAATCGTTGCGAAATGGTTTGATAGTATCAACACCTTTTTCATAAATTCCCCACCTATTCATTAGTCTGTTTTGCAACTATTTGCTCTTTTGTCTTTCCTTCAACAACTCCATCTCTTTTTAATACTTTTACAAATGTTAAAAAGAAACATTTCACATCAAAACCAAAACTGCATCTTTTGACATATTCTCCATCTAGTTTTGCTTTAACATCAATCGGCAACTCATCTCTCCCGTTGATTTGTGCCCATCCTGTAAGCCCTGGGACTATGTCGTTTGCTCCATATTTGTCGCGTTCTTCAATCAAATCGTATTGATTCCAAAGTGCGGGACGAGGCCCAACAATACACATATCACCTTTGATGATATTTATAATTTGTGGCAACTCGTCCAAACTTGTCTTTCTAAGGAATTTTCCAACCTTAGTTATGTACATGTCTGGATTTTCTAATAAATGTGTCGGTGTGTCTTTTGGTGTATCTATCTTCATCGTTCTAAATTTTAAAATATTAAACTCTTTTTTATGAAGACCGATTCTTCTTTGTTTGAATAAAATCGGTCCTTTTGAATCCAATTTTATACATACAATCAATATTAAAAATACTGGTATTAGTACAATAAACCCTATTAAGGAAATCACAAATCCAATCACTCTTTTAAAATATCGATATATTCCAACCTTCCCATCATACATTTACACTTAATTCCTCCTATAAAACCTTTTTTATAAGCTGGGATTTATACACCCCAGCCTACACAACAACCTCTTCCCTTCTAACATAAGTCGGCACAATACTCTTCATAATCAAGTCCACCTTCTCATCCTGATCATTATCAGCAACCCTCTTCAAAATATTAAGCTCCTTCTTAAACTCGGCCTCGTCAATTTTGATAGGTCGTCCAATTCTGATTTGGTTGTTGGAAGTCTTTTGTAGCCCTTCTTCATCCATAAGGACCTCTTCATATAATTTTTCGCCCGGTCTAAGTCCAGTAACCTCGATTTTTATATCGACATTTGGTTCAAAACCGCTAAGTTTGATTAAATTTCGTGCCAAGTCGATTATTTTGACAGGCTCGCCCATATCAAGGACGAATATTTCCCCGCCTTTTGCCATTGCGCTGGCTTGCAATACCAAAGAAACTGCTTCTGGTATTGTCATAAAAAATCTAGTAACTTCTTCATGAGTTACAGTGACTGGGCCGCCTTCTTCGATTTGTTTTTTAAATAGCGGAACGACACTTCCATTGCTGCCCAAAACGTTGCCGAATCTCACAGCGACAAATTCTGTCTTGCTTGTTTTGTTCTTTGTCTGAACAATCATCTCGCAACAACGTTTAGTCGCGCCCATTATATTAGTCGGATTGACCGCTTTGTCTGTTGATATCAAGACAAATTTTTTGACATTGTATTTGTCTGATAAATTGACAACATTTTGTGTCCCAAATACGTTGTTTTTTATCGCCTCACAAGGGCTGTCTTCCATAAGCGGAACGTGTTTATGTGCTGCTGCGTGGAATACAATTTCTGGTTTATATTGTTCGAATATCTTCTCCATCTTGTGTTCGTCACGCACAGACGCTATAAGTACTTTTAAGTCTAAGTTTTTGTGGTAATGTCTGATTAATTCTTGTTGTATTTCATAAGCGTTGTTTTCATATATGTCTAGTATGATAAGCTGTCTAGGATTGTACTTGGCGATTTGCCTACATAATTCGGAACCGATAGACCCACCGCCTCCTGTAACCATTACGACCTTGTCGTTGATGATGCTGTCCATATCATTTAAATTCATTTTTACGGTTTCTCTACCCAAAAGATCTTCAATTTGAACATCCCTTATTTTTGTCACATTTACTTTTCCATCTATAATTTCATATATTCCAGGTATAGTTTTTAATTTTGTGTTAGTGTTTTTACAAATATCTATAATTTCTCTTTTTCTCTTTGGTTCAATATTTGCTATACATATTATAATTTCATCAATATTTTCTTCTTTTACTATTTTATCAATATCCTTAGTTGTTCCAAGAACAGGTACTCCAAAAACGTATTTTCCCAATTTTCCCCTGTCATCATCAATAACAGCGACAGGAAGTTTTTTAAGCTCTGGTTTTTCAAATAATTCCCTCATTATCATATTTCCAGCCACACCAGCTCCAACAATAAGAACTCTTGATGAATTTGATGCATTTTGATTGATTTTCATTTGCATAACTACTCTTCTCATAGCCCTATATGTAACTCTAATAGAAGTCATCCCAACTATTACCATAAGAAGATTTACTACAAAAAACACAATTTCCATATCGTAATCTAATCCTGCCATAACTAATAGCGATGTTACTGCTGCACAAAAGCATGCCAAAAAGATGTTTGATACTTCTTTTTCTCCTCCACATTTCCAAAGACTATCATAACATCTAAAATATAATAGAAATCCTATGTTTATCCCTGCATAGATAAACATTGGTAGTAATGAAAATGTAGTAATTTTGAAATCCAATAAATACATCGTTATAGCAAAACTAAGTATACAGACAATACAGTCCATAGCGAGTAATATTACTTGTCTGACTTTACACTTGTCTATCCCCATCAAGGCACAGTCAATCTTTTCTGCCATTTTCAATATCATAAATATCCCCCCTCCATATTTACATCCACATAACTACATTTTTTACTTACTTATAAATTTTACTTAAACCTAAATCTCTATTACTTTAACTCACTTAACAATATACTGTGTTCTTTGCTACATCCACTGGATATAAATATCTCTTTCCATAAGTATATTTTTAATATAAATATAAACGTTGCTAGCTATATAAATATAACTAACAACTTTTATAGATATAGAAATTTTAATATATATATATTTCTACAAAAAATCATAAATTCCTTATTTTTACGATAATTTTTTATGATAATTTTTAACTTGTTTTTCTTCTTCTCTTTTTCTTTCTGCCAAACAGCTTATGCTTATGTTCTCCATAATAATTAGAATATCCATAATAATTGCTGTAATAGCTGTATTTCTCTGCCTTGAATTTATTTAAAACTACTCCGATTATATTAGCACCGACTTTGTTTAACTTGTCTAAAGTTATCTTTGCACCCTTTGAATCGATAGCCTTTGCCGCATTGACTATAATAGTCCCATCGACATATTGTGTAATAATACAAGCATCGTTCAATCTGCATATCGGTGGCGAATCTATAAATACATAATCATATTCTTCTCTAAGTTTTGAAACTAAATCTTTCATCGATTGTGAATTAAGTAGAATTGACGTATTTGAAGGAACTCCTCCAGAAGTTATTATGTCTAAATCTCCGACTCTTTTGATACATTCGCTTTTCTTATTATTCCCAAATACTATATCAGAAACACCAAAGCTGTTTTCAATACCAAAATATCTACTTACTCCTCTTTTTCTAAAATCGCAGTCGATAAGAAGGACTCTCACTCCCTCCAATTCAGAAAAACACTTCGCCAAATTACAAATTATAGTCGTCTTTCCTTCATCCATCTCTGCACTAGTAACTAAAATTGTTTTTATATTTTTATTAATAGTTACATAAGTTCTTATCTCCCTATAAGACTCATTTAACTCAAAATTTCCCTCATCATATGCACCTCTTTTTGCCATAGCTAAATCCCCCTACTTTCTTCCTTTTTGCTGTTTTCCATCATCAAATGGTATAGTCCCAATTAAAGGTAGACCCCAGTATTTTTCAACATCCTCTGGAGTTTTAACTTTAGTATCTAAAACCTCAACTAATAGCACTAAGAATATAGCTATAACTAAACCTGCTGCAATTGATTTCAATAAAGTTAGATCTTTTGTTCTACCTTGTAAAACTCCTGGCCCCGCTGGATAAGGAGATTCCACACAATCTAAATTAATTACTCTCTTAAGCTCTTCATTATATGCCTCTGGTAAAGCAGCCGCAGCATTATGCGCCCCATCAGCAGTTTTCGCAATAACAGTCATATTTATAAACTCTGGAGTTTGCTCATCCTGAATAGCACTAATAGAAAGGATTTGGCTAGATTGAACCTTGCTAAGCGCCGCAACATTCTTTCTAACATTCTCAGAACTAACCAAACTAACATAAGAAGACGCTATATTTTGATTAGTCATACTAGCAGATGCCGAATACGAACTATTAATATTGTTCAAAACCCTCTGCTCCTCAGTCATACCAGTACTGCTATCATCACTATCTTTCTTGCTACTCTTCTTTGACTTGCTCTTTTCCACAGCCTCATTATATTCCTTCATAGAATTAATTTTAATCTTAACAGTAGCCTTATAAGTCGGTAAATAAGAAACATAATTTGTATAAGTCCTATATCCACCAAAACCCAAGCAAACTAGCATCACAAGAATAATAATCCACTTTCTTCTCCTAAACATGTCCAAATATTCTTTAATATTTACACTCTCTCCCATATTTCCCTCCAAATTTCTATTGGCAACATATCACCATTATGTATGAAACTAAACTTTGTCACTATTCCCTAATAGGTTCTACATATCTAGTTTTTCTTAGTAATTATACCATATTTTGGAACATTTGTAACTTTATAAACAGATATATATAAAAAATTAGTTTTATTTTATATTATTTTTCATACTAACTAACTTAATAATTACTACATACTTACTTAATAATTACTACATAATAACTTAATAATTCTTACATAATATCCAATTTTTCTACTATTTATTATCCTATTCATAAAGACTTAACATACCTTTAAGGCGATTTACAACCTCATTTTTAACATTATCCGGCCACACAACCTTAATACCTGCCCCGAACTGCATAATATTCTTTGACAAATATCCACATTCCTTCTCGACAAAAATCCCAATATAAGATTTTTCATTCTCGTCCTTGTTCTCGTTCTTGTTCTTGTCCTTGTCCTTATTCTTGTTCTCGTCCTTGTCAATTTCACTAAACATATCCACTTTTTTGTCATAATCATCACAAATAATCATATTTAAAGCATTACTAAAACCACGTAATTTCTCCCTAATTAGACTATTTTCTATATATTTCCCAGACAAGACATACTTCTCATAATCCAACTTCCCAAAAATCTTCTCCAGAATTTGAGCCTCAAGATGCCCCCTTTTAATTACACACCTCAAACTATTGTAATTATTCATTAAATCTTCCTCAAGATTATTATTTCTATAATTATCCTTTTCCATTATGTATATATAGTCGCCGAATTCATCTAATAAAGATTCCATTAAATTCTTTTTAAACTCTACCATAACAATATTCGCTCTTCTCGGAAATATATTTACATTATTATCGATTGACACACTTCTAGATGTAAACTGACTAAAATCACTTGTATTTTTGCAATCCGCACTCCTACAATCCCCAAGTTCACTCAAATCCATGATCCTCTCATCCTCAATCACAAACACATTTAGCATCATGTCAATCCTAAAATACTGAAAAACCTCCGAATCCTCATCCTCACAAACCAAATAATAATTCTTGTCTCTCAAAACCATATAAACCGGACTCTTAACAAATTCCCTCAGATTACCATTCTCATCAACCTTACATTCAAGCTCCCTAAAATAATTATACTCACAATAATTGAACCTAATCTTCCTAGAAAACTTAATCGCCTCCGAAATCCTCGCCATACTGACAAAAACATCCTCATTAGTCGACTTCGGAATATCCTCAATATAAACATCCTTCAAAAAATCCTTATTTTGATAAATCGAGTTAAACGTCCTCAACTTCTCCAAAATCGCCTCCGTTCTCCTCCTCGTGACAAAATTACTAGTCAAAACAGCATCAGCTAAAAACCTAACCTCACTAGCCTCAAAACAATTCGAATTAATATAATAACCCTCCTTGCTCTTATCATAATCACTAACATCGATTCCCAAAGCCTTCATATCCCTGATATACGCATAAATCGTCCTTCTATCAACATCAACACCCAATTGTTTTCTCATATGATGCTGAATCTCCTTAATCGAAAGCGATACATTCTCATCAGAATAACTCTTCAAAATCTCGATAAAAGTATAAAATTTAATATTATTACTTACCCTCTTCATGATATTTCCCTTACTCCTTGCATATAAAATCCCTCATTTTTTTATATCCAATCTAAAATTTATAATATTTTTAATTCACATTATAGCAATTTCTATTATAAATATTTGCTATAAAATTACAATATATTTAATGTACATTTTTTTGTATATCATTACAGACCCCTTTGAAATCAACGTTTTCCCCTTGTTTTTTTACATAATTTTACATTCGGAAGTGATTTTAAATAGTTTTAAGTCATTTTAAATGATTTGCAATAGTTTCAAATAATATTGGATACTCTTAAATAGCCTTAAATGATATTAAATACTCTCAATTCATTTTAAATAATATTGAATAATTTTTGATAGTCCTAAATAATTTTTAATAGTATTGAATAATTTTGGATAGTATTAAATACTCTTGAATAGCCTTAAATGATTTTGAATAATCTCGAACATAAGTTTATTTTTTATAAATAAAAAAAGATTACGTGGCTACGTCTTACTCTCCCAGGCGGTTGCCCACCAAGTAC
>OLNU01002513.1_pt1 | contig 10989 bp, 10 predicted proteins | sample 1672241 | NCBI WGS metagenome assembly OLNU01 (sample SAMEA3136663, study PRJEB25190) | human gut metagenome | biome: human gut; feature: human-associated habitat; material: faeces | place: Austria | collected 2013 | reverse complement strand
GGGCCCTTTCTTTTTAGTAGAACGATATCCCACAAGCCAATAAGGCATATGGAAGTTGTCCTACATATCTCTAATTTGACCCCGCGTACAACTTAGCCTCTCTTACATAGCGAGGCGTGTAATAGTCAATACGGTTCTTCACTTCTTCAGCACTAAGGGCTTTCTTCACCTTCGCAGGGACACCGGCAACCAGCGAATAAGGCGGCACTACAGCCCCTTCAAGCACCAAAGCTCCCGCAGCAACTACCGAACCCTCGCCAATTACGGCACCATTGAGAATGGTAGACCCCATGCCTATCAGCACGCCATCTTCCACGGTGCAGCCATGCACTATCGCGCCGTGTCCCACTGTAACGTCACTGCCGATAGTTACGGGAAAACCGCTATCGATGTGCACGACAACGTTATCCTGCACGTTAGTCCGATCGCCGATGCGCAGCGGCTCGCACTCAGCACGCAACACCGCACCGAACCAGATAGAGGAATCCTCCCCTACCTTCACATCACCGCAAACCGTGGCGTTATCAGCCACAAACGCAGCACTGGAAACATCTGGCGTATGACCTTCAATGGAAACTATCATGCTTATCCCCTTTCAAAGCCAGCATACTGTGCATACCGAAACTACGCGCTAATACCGCGCACTAAACAAAAGAGCCCCTGCAGAAAGAAGCAAGGGCTCTGTAATACTTAATCGGCTGTGCCTTCCTGGAAACGCGCGAGGAATGCCTTGGTGCGGTTATGCTGCGGGTTGCTGATAACCTGCTGAGCTGGGCCTTCCTCGACGATAACGCCGCCATCCATAAACGCGACGCGATCGGCAACGTCACGAGCAAACGCCATTTCATGTGTCACGATAACCATGGTCATGTGCTCGTCGGCAAGCTCACGAATAACGCGCAGGACCTCTTGCGTAAGTTCTGGATCGAGCGCAGACGTGGGTTCATCGAAGAACAGCACATCGGGGTCAAGCGCCAAAGCACGGGCAATGGCAACACGCTGCTGCTGACCACCGGAAAGCTCGCAAGGAACCATATCCTCTTTATCGGCCAACCCCATCTTGGCAAGCAGCTCGCGTCCACGTGCAAGCGCTTCTTCCTTTGGGCGCTTCTGCACGCTAATCAGGGCATCGGTCACGTTCTGCAGCACCGTGAAATGCGGGAACAGATTGAAATTCTGGAAAACCAGGCCGTAGCGTTTCTTAGCCTGGGCAAGCACATCTTTGCCGCCATACACCGCTTTGCCCGTGGAGTCAGCTTCAGCAACTTTCACATCACCATACGCAAGCGAACCAGCGTCCAGCGTTTCAAGCAGCGTCATGCAACGCAAAAGCGTGGACTTGCCGCCGCCCGAAGGACCAATAATAGACAGCACATCGCCCTGGTTTACCGTAAGCGAAATATCTTTTAGAACCTCATTGCTGCCAAACGCCTTGCGCGCATGGCCTAGGTTCACAACCGGCATATTTTCCATAGAGGAAACCCCTTTTCCCATATTCTTCAAGCCAACACGCTAGTCGTGGTAGTAGGCAAGCTTCTTTTCCACGCGCCCCAAAATGAATTCGATGAAGAGGCAGAACACCCAGTAGATAAGCGCCGCAATGGCATAGGGGATCATAGAGACGTTGCTTGCGGCAAGGGCCTTGGCAACCGAGAACATTTCCGCCATACCCAAAACAAACGCCAAAGAAGTATCTTTTACCAGGGTGATGATCTCATTGCCCATTGCAGGCAAAATGCGCTTGATCACCTGGGGCAGCACGATCTTGAAGAAAGTTTGCGAACGGGAGTAGCCCAAAACCAAAGCAGCCTCGTACTGGCCCTTCGGAATAGACTGAATGCCCGAACGGTATATTTCGGCAAAATAAGCCGAATAGTTCAAGATGAAGCCCACGGCGCAAGCACCGAATTTCCAGTCGGTGCCCATATTCATTCCCAGCAGATAATAAGGACCAAACATAAAGGCCATCAGCTGCAGCATCAGCGGAGTGCCACGCAGAATGGAAATGTAGAACTGGGCAAGCAGCGATAGCGGCTTGAATGAGCTCATTCGACACAAGGCAACCACGATGCCCAGCGGCAAAGAGCCAACCAGCGTAACCACGAAAATCCAGGCGGAAAGCCCCAAGCCATCCACCAAGGCGCCAACCATAACGCCAAGTTCCATAATCTTCCTCCTTTATGCGCCATGCGATTCAACCGCCGAACGCAACAAAGGGCGGAAGGGGTAGCCTTCCGCCCAGCAGTGTCGAGATCACCGCTCTTGCATCAGCTTCCGGGGAAGCCGAAAAAGAGCGCAGACTCGCTTTGTTTTCCTTACTTAAGCACCCAGTTCTCAGCACTCATGCCGTAATCGGCGTACTTCTCGATGAGCTTTTCAACCGTGCCATCGTTGTACATATCCTTAAGCGTGCTGGTAACCTTAGCCGCCAGAGCGTCATCGCCCTTCTTGAAGCCAACGGCATAGTGCTCGCTGCTCAGGGGGTCAAGCTGCTGATAGGCATCGGGCTTAGCAGCGATCTGGTACTGGGCGATGGAAAGGTCACAAGCAACGGCATCTACCATCCCAGACTCAAGCTGCATGAATGCGTTGTTGTAATCGGGAAGCGTCTGCAGGCTCTTGAAGGTATCAGCAACGTCCTTCTTGTCGCCCTCGAGTACATCGAGCGCAGCAGAGTCAGCCTGGGTTACCACCGTCTTGCTAGCAAGGTCGGAAAGGGACGTGATGCCGGAATCCTTCTTAACAACGATTACCTGCTCGTTGAGCATGTAGGGCTCGGAGAAGGTGTAGTCATCTTCGCGGCCTTCCATGGTGAAGCCGTTCCAAATGCAGTTGATGGTACCCTGGTTCAGCTGAGCATCCTTGGTATCCCAATCGATGGCAGAAAGCTCGATGTCCCAACCGTTACGGTTGGCAACTTCCTGAGCAAGATCAAGGTCAAAACCAGTAGGGTTGTTGTTCTCGTCCATAAAACCATACGGCGGATAGCTGTTATCGAAGCCCACGATGAGCTTGTTGTCGGCAGGGTTACCGTCATTGGAGCTGGACTGCTGCTGCGAGCAACCCGCAAGCAGGGCGGCAGAAAGGCAGGCAACGCAAGCCACGGCCAACACCGAAAGGAACTTCTTCTTCATTACTACCTCATTTCAGCGGTAAGACTTTACTTAACTAAAGCAGACCGCAGTATAGCACACTAAAGTGCCAAAGCGAATGAGGCAGAAGAAAGCTCCCCCTGTTTTACCGCGCAGACGGACACCTTTCACCCGCAAGCGGATATTGAGCTTCGTATCGAATACACCGACACCCCGCACATGCGTGGCACCTTACCATGGACGGCGGCGCGACTGCGCCCATCGTTCCCCGCGGCACCTCGGACGCGCGTGGCACCTTACGCTGCCACGCGAAAGAGAGCCGCCTTGTTTTTGACGCAAAAAAGGCCGCACAAGGCAGCCTTCGTAATCAGTGAAATGGGAAAGGTGGTTAAGCCCTGCTCAAAATTGAGTCGATATAGGGCTGATCGATATCGGGCAAGGGACGGAAAGGGCTGGTTTCCTGCGCCGCAGGCTTCGCCAAAATACGCTCCATCCAGATCATGTCGTACCAACGCCCAAACTTCAGCGCGCATTTGTTGAAACGACCTGCATGCTCGAAGCCCAAGCGGGTGTGGAAAAGGCGGCTTGTTGCGGGCACATATTCATCAGCGGGATCACAATGAGCGATGCACGCTTCCATATTGAATACGTTTTGCAGCAAAAGCAGCTTAGCCAGCGCTTCATACATACGACGACCCAAGCCGCGACTTCGCAGGTCTTTGCGAACATAAATTGAGGTTTCGGCGGAATGGGCATATGCCGCACGCGGGCGGAATGCCTGAGCGTAGGCATAGCCAAGAATAAGGCCGTCTTTTTCAGCCACGATGTAGGGGTAACGCTCAAGAACGCGCTCGACACGCGCGGAGAACTCCTCCAACGAGGGCGGTTCTATTTCGAACGTTACCGCCGTTTCGAGAACGTAAGGAGTGTAGATTTCCAGCAACGCGGGAGCGTCTTCCTTCGTTGCCATGCGTATTTTAATTTCAGTATCCATGGGACGTATTCTACCCACGCAAACAGCGCACGAAAAGAGAGCTACCGAAGAATTTTTGCGCTTCCCCGCAATTCGGCACGGACCGTTCAAATTTTCGCTTTAGCAACGCACACATCTAACGAACACGAGCAACGGCAAGACCGAACACTATTACCGCAAAAGCGCCAGAAACGGCAAATGCCGCATGAAAACCCATCAAGGACATTCCCGCCGATGCGCCTGCAGCAATGGCAAACACCATAAGCGCCGTGCCAACAGAAGCACATGCCTGACGGACCGCGGTGCCAAACGAAGAACCATCGGTCATGATCTCGTGCGGCAAATCGGCCATACCCCACGAAGTCAACGGCCCAATCAAACCCGAAACGCCGGTGGCACGAACTCCTTGCAGCGCAACAATGGCCCAAAATGGAGTGGCTTCGTCAATGAAGGCCATGGAAACCGCGCCAACCGCCAGAAACATCGAAGCAACCACAACTACAGGACGGGCCCCAATGCGATCCACCAGCCAACCAGCCAGGGGATTCACGATAAAAGCCGCCACCGTACCTGGCAGCAAGGCCAAGCCCGCCTGAAGCGCTGTACCTCCCCACTGGTTCTCAATAAACAGCGGAATTATCAGCGTAATGCCCATAAAACTGGCGAACAATGCGTTTGCCGCCCAGAAGCTCACGCGGTAACGCCACGAATCGAAGATGCGCAAATTGGTAAGAGGATGCTCGACGTGCTTTTGCCTACGCAGGTACAACGCCAAGAACAACGCACCAAGAATTGCGGGAACCCAAATATATGGGCTTGCCAACCCAAAGCTTGAAGCATTGGAGAACCCCAGCAACAAACCGCCGAAGCCCAAAGCGGAAAGCAATAATGACAAAACGTCGAGCCTTGCAGACGAATTTGCCTGGGGACGGCGCGCAATCAATACCGCAGCTAGCAGCAGAAGAACTAACGCACAGACAAACAGCGCCACGAAAAAGCTGCGCCACCCAGCAAACCCGATCATCCATCCGCCAATGGTAGGCCCAATGTTGGGAGCAAAGCCCATAGCGATGCCTGCAATGCCCATAACAGTTGCCTGTTTATCGCGAGGGAAGGAAGTCATAACGATGCTGATCATCATGGGCATGGTAATGCCCGCCGATACCGCCTGAAGGGCACGACCAGCAACCAGCACCTCAAAACTGGGGGCTGCCACATCGATAGCGGCGCCTATCACCAACAGCAGCAATGCCGCCAGCACCACGTTTTTCAGCGGGAAACGGCGCATAAGATAGGTAACCACAGGCACGGTGATCCCCAGCACCAACATATACAACGTAGTAACCCACTGACCAAGCTCCATCTGAACACCGAAGTCGGCAGCCATACCGGAGAACATGGCGTTCAGAGCGGTTTGCGAGAGATTCCCCAAGCACGAACCAAGGATAACGATGGAAATAAGCACAATTACCTGCGTTTGAGCCCGCTTGCCCTCTTCCAACAAAATCCCTCCTTGGTGACAAAATGCTGTGATTTATCTTACCGCAGCGTTGCACTGCGCCCTCCCAACAACATGATGACGTACCCTACTAGTGCTTTTGAACAACGCAAAAGGCTGTCGCCTACTACCCGGAAGGCATCCATGAACACCTGTTTACCCCATCATCTTTCCCGCTCTGCAAAAATCGCCCTCAGCTGGTTAGCGGTTGCCGTTATGGCAGCAGCAATTTTCTGGATGTCTGCCAATAGCGGCGAATCAATAAACAGCGGACTCGGCATCGTCTCCGCAATCAAAGGCATGCTTTCAGCAGGCGCTCAGTGGGTATTCGGCCATGAAGTTGACGTTTCACCTGTTGGCCACTTCACCGAGTATCTTGTTTTCGGCGCACTGTTATTCAACGCACTGCGCTTTCACTTAAACCCTCGCATCGCGCTTCTTGCGGCGCTGGCTATTGGAAGCCTCTACGGTATCACCGACGAGTGGCATCAGCTGTTCGTCCCCAGCCGAAGCTGCGACCCTGCCGATTGGGCGGTAGATACCGTTGCAACTCTTGTTGGTTCTGCGCTAACCCGCTTCGGGTTCAGGAAAACGAAAACGCCGAACGGTAAATGATTCGAAAGCACAGAAGAACTCCGCCGCGTCTTTTGCCCCCGATTACCCAAGCCCCACAAGCCTGCACAAGTAGCCCAAACAGAAAGAACCCGCCATAGGGCGGGTTCTTTCTCGTTCACACTCCTGTCCAAAAGCAAGAGATTTCGAGTCGGCGCAACTTCCGGCGAATAAAAGGACAAAGCAGTGGCAACATCCCAATATGAGCCCGAAGAGAACATTGCCGATGAAGAGGTGTAGAAGTTCTTCACCGGAAGTTTTGCTTCCTCTAAGTTAACCGTGATTAACTTAACAAGAATAAAGTTAGCCGTCAATAACATTTTTATAGAAAAACGTTCACCGTCGAAAAATAACCGCCCGCCCGCGCAGCAAGCATGCCCTCGGAGGGCGACGGATCGCCCGACGTTCCCGTAGGTTGCGCATGCGGCGCCCCTGAAGAGCTAACCAATCGCAAGACACAAAAACACGATCGCCGAACAAACTGACTGGCAATAAAAACGAGACTGGCGGCAATTGGGGCAATGGCTCAAAAAGTATGTCCGCTTTAGCCCGTATCGCCTGATAGACAGTCGGAAGCCAAGCTATGTGCAAGGAGTCGCTAAACTCAAGGGAAGGACCACAACAGAACCTTGCTAAACACAGCGCAGAAGTAAGCAAAACATGCGCACGCATGGCTGAATAAGAACAAAAGCAAGAAGAGGAATTCCCCTCGCACAAAAGCGCCCGCGCGCGAGAGGGGTATCGCGTGGGGCGCATGCGACAAAGCTGCTAGCTTCGGTATCGCTAACAGTTTTATTGTCGCACCAAGGCCTCAGAAATGAAACCTATAAATAAAGATTTATCTATAGGTGAATCCTATATATAGAGGTGAGAGGCTACTTATTAATGTCGTTAATCCATCCACGCAGAGCAACAACCCAGCAAGCTCTAGTCCCTTCGCGCGTGCTTTCCGCGAACGGGAATGTCGTCAAACATAGCATCGAGAGCCGCATCCGAAGAACGCTCGGCTTGCTCAAGATACGACGCACGCGCAGTACCGCCTTCAACCGGAAGGGGCAGCTTCCCTGGGTTTGCCACAAGGTTTTCGGGTACAGTTCTTCTGCTTCCGGAAGAGCGGACCACACTAGGCGCAATGGCGCCCCGGGACCCAACGCCCTCCGCATTTCCACCGATACCCTCTATAGCCGCCATGGCGCTACGATATGTCTCTGCCTCAGGATCAAGGGAGCGTTTACCGCCTGCAACAGCCTGACGAGCAAAGCCATCCACCCTGGAGGACGCCTTCCCCCTATCAAAGCCGGATCCATGCCATTTTCTCTTTTGGTCAGCACGAGCTTCCGCCTCGGCGCACTCGCGCTCAACCTCTTCTATGCTCTTGTTTTCCATAGCCCCAGAATCGGCAAAGCGTCTGAAATAATCCATCGCTTCGGTAAACAACTCGTAGTCGGAAGGGTGGCGAGCATCACTGGCCAAATGGCGAACCAAGCCGGCCTGCACCAGCTTCTTCGCCGCACGGCGCGAAGGATCCAGAAAGCCCCCGTATATACAGTCCGCAGATATTTGCAATTCACAGCCAGCCGAAACGAAACGGCGCGCAACATCGATATCTTTCTGGACTTCACGGCATCGCTCCGGGTTGGCGATTATGACCTTGAAACCCTTACGTTGCAGATTGTGAACCATGAATTCCCAATCGAGCGGCAAGGTGCCCTGGGGAAGTTCCAGTAGAAATTCCCCCTGATCGTTGCCAAGCTGAACAGCTGCGTCCATCCCAAGCTTCTTCAGTTTGTGATAGTCGACTTCAAAGCCCATAGAAAGCTCAGGTGCGCCAGGGATAGCAGACGCATGGCGCTTTAGCTGAAGATACGCCTGCCACATACGGGAAAAGTCGAACCAGGGGTCGCAGCACCGTGGCGTGCATACGATGGAAGTGATGCCCGCTCTCATGGCCTCGGAAAGCATTAGCAGCGATTCCTGCATGGTGCGAGCACCATCATCTACTCCAGGAAGAATATGGCAGTGTACGTCACGCATGGCGAAAGGGACCCTCTAGCTTAATGGATTGTGATAGGCGGGCATTTACGTGAACATGTCTACTCACGCAGAACCAAACCACCTGCCATTATATACGTAAGCCATAAAAAACCGCCCCCGAACAAGTCGGGGGCGGCGTACACGGGAGCAAACGCTTATACAGAAGAACTCTCACTTCGTGGCATCTGCACCGATGCATCGACTACGCAAACGAAAGAGCCTGGTCAATATCAGCAATGAGATCGGCGGTGTCTTCGATACCGCACGAAAGACGCACAAGATCGGGGCTGATGCCAGCTGCAGCAAGCTCTTCGTCATTCATTTGGCGATGAGTTGCATTTGCAGGATGAAGAACACAGGTACGAGCATCGGCGACATGGGTAGCGATCTGCGCCAACTTCAAGTTAGCCATGAAGCGCTCTGCCGCTTCGCGCCCACCTTTTACGCCAAAGCTCACAACACCGCATGAGCCATTGGGCAGGTACTTCTGCGCCAAATCATAATTCGGGTCATCGGGCAAGCCACAGTAACGAACCCATGCCACTTTCGGGTGGTCGGAAAGGAACTCGGCAACCGACTGGCCGTTCTTGCAATGCTGCGCCATGCGAACGTGAAGGCTCTCCAGCCCCATGTTCAGCAGAAACGCATTCTGCGGCGACTGAATAGAGCCAAAATCACGCATAAGCTGCGAGGTAGCCTTGGTGATAAATGCGCCTTCCAGCCCAAAGCGCTCGGTATACACCACGCCATGGTAGCTTTCGTCGGGCGTAGTAAGACCAGGGAACTTATCGGCATGAGCGTTCCAGTCGAACTTACCGGAATCAACAATGCAGCCGCCAACACCAGCGCCGTGGCCGTCCATGTATTTCGTGGTGGAATGGGTGACGATATCGGCGCCCCATTCGAAGGGACGGCAATTTACCGGCGTGGGGAACGTATTGTCCACGATCAGCGGCACACCATGCGCATGGGCCGCATTGGCAAAACGCTCGATATCCAAGACATTAAGCGCTGGGTTTGCAATGGTTTCGCCGAAAACCGCTTTGGTGTTCGGGCGAAATGCCGCTTCAAGCTCATCATCAGAGCAGTCAGGAGAAACAAAGGTGCACTCCAGACCCATGCGTGCCATGGTGTGGCACAGCAAATTGTACGTACCGCCGTAGATAGCCGAAGAAGCCACTACATGGTCGCCCTGCCCGGCGATATTGAACACAGCAAAGAAATTTGCCGCCTGCCCCGATGAAGTGAGCATTGCAGCGCTGCCACCCTCCAGCTCGCAGATTTTTGCAGCAACAAAGTCATTTGTAGGATTCTGCAGGCGGGTATAGAAGTATCCAGATTCTTCCAGATCGAACAAACGGCCCATATGCTCGCTTGTATCGTATTTCCAAGTAGTTGATTGGTAAATTGGCACCTGACGAGGCTCGGCATCGCCAGGACGATAGCCGCCCTGCACGCAGGTTGTGGCCAATGATTCGCTCATTGCGTATTCCTTTCTTCCCAAAGCCCGCCCACGCAACAGAGGTGCGTGAAGCGATAGTGTCTATTGTAAAAGTACGTCGCCAAAAGATGGTGCAATAGATCAACAAGTAAAAAGCCTGGTCAATGCAATTACCTATAACTGGCTATAGATTGGCTGACGGACGTAGAAGGCTCGGGCACTCGCGCGTACAATCGTGGTTGCTGTTACATCAACACACGAATGTATCGTTATTAATAAAGGAGCACTTATGCCAATTCGCATCCCCGATGCCTTGCCGGCAACAGAGGTCTTGGAAAGCGAGAACATCTTTGTTATGACCGAGCACCGCGCCATCCATCAGGACATTCGTCCACTGCGTGTGCTCATCTTGAATTTGATGCCCCTGAAAATCGAAACAGAAACCCAAATTCTGCGCAAGCTCTCGAATACGCCCTTGCAGGTTGAGGTCGACCTTCTGCAAACCGTCACGCATAAAGCAACGCACGTACCCCCCAAGCACATGGAATCGTTCTACGTGGATCTGGATGACATTCGCAACAAGCGCTATGACGGCATGATCGTCACCGGAGCACCAGTCGAAAAGCTCCCCTTTGAAGATGTGGACTACTGGCCTGAATTGTGCGACATCTTCGAATGGGCAAAAACCAATGTATTCTCAACTTTGTACCTCTGCTGGGGCGCGCAGGCGGGTGCCTACTATCATTTCGGGATTCCAAAGTATCTAAGGCAGCACAAGATGACGGGGGTTTTCGAGCACAAGATCTTGAAACCCACTTCTCCTCTGGTCCGTGGCTTCGATACCGTCATTCATGCGCCCCATTCTCGCTGGACCGAGGTTCATGCGGAAGACATCGAGAAGGTTCCCGAACTAGAGCTGATCTCCGTATCGGATGAAGCCGGCGTATTCATCGCTAAAAGCACCGATAGCCGTCACTTTTTCGTATTCGGCCATCCCGAATACGACACCGACACCCTGGCAGGCGAATTCCATCGCGACACGGAAAAGGGTTTGAACCCCGACATGCCGAAGCACTACTTCCCCAACGACGACCCAAAGCAGAAGCCTGTTTCCAACTGGCGAGCCACGGCTCAGCTGTTATACACCAACTGGCTTAACTATTATGTTTACCAGGCAACGCCCTACGACTTGGAAAACATGCCCGAATAAAGCAACCCACGCCGAAACAAACCAACGAATCCAATCGGAATTCGCAGCATCGCAAAAAGAAGGGCACGCGCCAATGAACTGCCTCCCATTTCTTGGACATCGAGAAATGGGAGGCTTTTCTTATGCGCA
>OLNU01002507.1_pt1 | contig 11017 bp, 8 predicted proteins | sample 1672241 | NCBI WGS metagenome assembly OLNU01 (sample SAMEA3136663, study PRJEB25190) | human gut metagenome | biome: human gut; feature: human-associated habitat; material: faeces | place: Austria | collected 2013 | reverse complement strand
GGAGATGTCCTCCCATTCGTCATGGATCAGCTTTCCTGCGTCCTCCTCCATGTGAATTTCATGAATTCCGATGCTTTTCCTGCCTGCTGCCGTCTCAATCTCCACTTTTCCGTTTCGGCAGATGGGAAGATAAAGCTGGGAAATCTGATAGTTCTGCGGGTTATCCGGGTAAAAATAGTTCTTTCTGTCAAATTTGCACAGCCGTGTGATCTCGCAGCCGGTGGCCAGGCCCACAGCCGCGGCATATTCCACCACCTGCCTGTTCAGGACGGGAAGGGAACCGGGCATCCCCGTACATACGGGGCAGGTATGGGTGTTCGGCGCTCCTCCGAAGGCGGTGGAACAGCCGCAGAAAATTTTCGTCCGGGTGGCCAGTTCCACATGAACTTCCAGGCCGATGACGGTTTCATATTGTTTTACCATAGCGTCTCCTTTCCTCACAGGCAGGGGCAGGAAAGCAGGCTTCCCCGCGCCCGTTCATAGGCTGCCGCCGCCCGGAGCAGCTTTTTTTCCTGATAGCAGTCCCCCAGCAGCTGAAGGCCGATGGGAAGGCCGGAAGCGCTGACTGCACAGGGCAGGCTGATTCCGGGAAGGCCCGCCAGGTTGGCGGAAATCGTATAGATATCGCCCAGATACATCTGAATCGGGTCGTCCGCGTGCGCGCCCAGCGGGTACGCCGTCGTCGGCGCTGCCGGGGTCAGCAGAATATCCGCCTTTTCAAAGCAGGCGTCAAACCCGCGCTTGATGAGCGCCTTGACGCGCAGGGCCTTATTATAGTACGCATCGTAATAGCCCGAGGAGAGCGCGAACGCGCCCAGCATGATGCGCCGCTTGACCTCCGCGCCGAAGCCCTCGCTCCGCGCCGTCAGATACAGGTCGTGCAGATCCTCGAAATGCGCCGGGCGGAAGCCGTATTTCACGCCGTCGTAGCGGGAGAGGTTGCTGCTCGCCTCCGCGCAGGCCAGAATGTAATACGCCGGAATCGCGTAGCGGAGAATCGGCATATCGACCGCCACCAGCGCCGCGCCGAGCGCCTCCAGCTCGTGCGCCGCGTCCATCACGCGCGCGCGCACCTGCGCGTCAAGCCCGTCGCCAAAATACGCCTGCGGAATCCCGACGCGCAGGCCGTCGAGCCGCGTTTTCTCCGTCAGGGACGGCGCGGGCGCGTCCACGCTCGTCGCGTCCATCTCGTCCCTGCCCATCAGCGCGGCGGTGACGGCGGCCGCGTCCCGCGCGTCAATCGTCAGCGGGCCGATCTGATCCAGCGACGACGCATAGGCCAGCAAACCGTAGCGGGAAACCGCGCCATACGTCGGCTTGATGCCCGTCACGCCGCAGAAGGACGCGGGCTGGCGGATGGAGCCGCCCGTGTCGCTGCCCAGCGCGTAAAACACCTCGCGCGCCGCGACCGCCGCCGCCGAGCCGCCGGAGGAACCGCCCGGCACGCGGGACGCATCCCACGGGTTGCGGGTCACGCCGAAATAGGAGGATTCGGTCGAAGAGCCCATCGCGAACTCGTCCATGTTGGTCTTGCCGAGGCAGACCGCGCCGATGGCGTCGAGCTTCTGCACAACGGTCGCGTCGAATACCGGCACATAGTTTTCCAGCATCTTGGATGCGCAGGTCGTGCGCACGCCCTTGGTGGAGATCAAATCCTTGACGGCCATCGGCACGCCCGCCAGCGGATGCGTCAGCTCGCCGGAATCAATGCGCTTCTGCACGGCCTCCGCGCGCGCCAGCGCCGCCTCCGGCGTGACGGTCACGAACGCATGCACCGTCGGTTCCTTTTCCTCGATGCGCGCAAGGCAGGCGCGCGCCGCATCGACCGCGCTGACCTCGCCCGCCTGTATCTTCGCGCCCAGCTCAAGGGCGGTCAAATCAAACCAATCCATCGTGCGTCCTCCTTATTCAACCGTCTTGGGAACGAGGAAACAGCCGTCCTTCTGCTTCGGCGCGTTTTGGAGGATCAGCTCGCACGCCATGCTGGGCTTCACCTCGTCCTCGCGGAAGACGTTGACCAGCGGGAACACGTGGCTCATCGGCTCCACGCCGTCGGTATCCAATTCCGCGAGCTGATCCACATACCCGATCATTCGGGAAAGATCCGCCGCGGCCTGCGCGCGCTGGTCGTCGTCCAGCTTCAGGTGCGCCAGCTCGGCGACATACGAAACGAGTTTATCGTTGATTTCCATCGTTTAATCCCCCTTACGGCTCGATTCTCTGCTGATCGCGCGGGAACAGGCAGGTCTCGCGGACGTTGTTTTCACCCAGCAGACGCGCCGTCAGCCGCTCCAAGCCGAGGCCGAGGCCGCCGTGCGGGCATGTGCCGTATTTGTGAATCATCAGGTAGCCCGCGAAATCCTCCGGATTCATGCCCTTTTTCAGCATCTTCGCCACCTGCGTGTCGTAATCGTGGATGCGCTGGCCGCCGGTCGTCACCTCCAGCCCGCGGAAGAGCAGATCAAAGGAGAGCGTGTAGCGCGGGTCTTCGGGGTCGTCCGCCGCGTAGAACGGGCGCTTCTTGCTCGGGTAATGCGTGACGAACACGAATTCGCTGCCGTATTCCTCCGCGAACAGGCGGCTGATGAGCTGCTCCTCCTCCGGCTCGAGGTCGAACGGATCGCGGATCGCGCGGCCGTATTTTTCGCTGACCATGCGCTTCGCCTCGTCAAACCGAACCGCCGGGATGCGCGTCACATCCGGCAGGGCGACGTGCAGCGCGGCCAGCTGCGGCGCGTAATCCGCCTTCAGCACCGCCATGATGTTTTGCAGCACCTTGGTTTCCATCTGCATGACGTCCTCGAACCCGTCGATAAAGCCCATCTCAAAATCCATCGACGTGTATTCGTTCAGGTGGCGCTGCGTGTTGTGCTTCTCCGCGCGGAACACCGGGCCGATTTCAAACACGCGCTCGTAAACCGGCACCATCGCTTGCTTGTAAAACTGCGGGCTCTGCGCCAGATACGCGCGGCGGCCGAAGTATTCCATGCGGAACAGGTTCGCGCCGCCCTCCGCGTTCTGAGCGACGATCTTCGGGGAATGGATTTCCGTGAAGCCCTCTTTTTGCAGCGCCTCGCGGAAACCGCGGACAATGCCCTCCTGAATCTTGAACACCGCGCGCTTGCGGAGGTTGCGCAGCGTCACAAAGCGCAGCGACAAGTCCGTGTCGAGAGACAGGTTCATCCTGTTTTTGCCAATCGGCACGGGCATGGCCTCCGCCGCGCGGGAGAGCACCTTGACGCGCTGCACGTGCAGCTCCACGCCGCCCGGCGCGCGCTCGTCGCGCACCGCCTCGCCGCTGACCGTCACCGCGTCGCCGTCGCGAACGTCTTCCCCCGCGCCCAGCACGCACTGCAAAATGCCCTGCGGCATTCTCAGCAGCGCGAAGCGCACGTCTCCCAAGTCGCGCAGGGTGTGCACCAGCCCGTGCACCGTCGCCTGCGCGCCCGTTTCCATCGCCAGCACCTCGCCCAGCGTGCTGTGTCTTCCTTCGGTTTTGCCTGTCATTGCCTGCATCGTCATCAGCCTTCCTTTCGCCCGCATGGGCAACCCTTTGGCTGTTCGGTTCGCTTTTTTCCAAAAGAAAAACCGCCCCGAACAGATTCGTTCTGCTCGGGACGGGATCGTGTATACGCATACCCCGCGGTACCACCCAAGTTGCTGCCTGCGGCCATCACCCGGCAGCCCCTCTCATCCTTAACGCGGATCAATCGGATGCGCCTGGGCGACTGCGTTGGCGCACCGGCTCGGGAGTGTTCTTTCCGCCCGCGGGGTTTCTGCGCATGGCTCTCAGCCGGCGGCCATGCCTCTCTGGTTGAAAACGCGGGGTACTCGTCTCTTTCATTGCCGTTTTGCTTTGGATGGATGGGATTATAGCGCATCCGAATGAAGCTGTCAAGCGTTTTCTTTCGATTTCTTTTCAAAACAAACTCAATTCCATCGATTTATGAAGGTTTATATTGTTTTCCGTCATTTTTTGCATGGGTTTGACATCGCTCTCCGCTTCGGGGTATACTGTTCACAGCATGATTGATCGTTACGCGAATGGAGGCATCACCATGGCGTATTCTCAGCCCATTGCAGACGTGCTGCGCGAGTTTTTCGTGCTTTCCAATATCGACGCAGGCTTCGAGGAACAGGCGGGCTGCGGCGTTTTCACCTTCCGCACAAGGCTGCATTGCCGCATGCAGACGGCGCAGATGACCGTGCTCGTGCGCGAGGATAATTTTTCCACGCTGACCGCCATCCCCCTCGCCGCCGACAAAAACAGCCGTCTGGCCGTCGCGGAATACCTGACGCGCGTGAATTTCAACATGCGAAACGGCAATTTTGAATTGGATATGGAGACCGGGGAAATCCGCTTCAAGACCTACGTTCACGTCGGCGGCGGACGGCCGGATCGCGGCGCGACGCGGCTCGCCGTCATGCTCCCGTTTTTGATGCTGGATCGTTTCGGCGACGGTCTGCTCGAAGTGCTCTTCGGGTTCAAATCGCCGAGGGAAGCGTTCGAATCCGTCCAACGGGCGAGATGAACCCAACATAACAAAGAGCTGTGCGCTTCGCCCTAAACGGGTGGAGCGCACAGCTCTTGTTTTATAGGGCGCGCCCTTACGCCTTACCGCCTGCCCGGAGCGCGCTGGCCGCCTGCTTGCGGCGGCTATTCTCGCTCCACGCATGCATGACCAGCGCCAGCGCAATCACGCCGTAGCAGATGAACACGCGGAAATACTCGCCGATGGCCGCGTCGCCGAAGAGGTTCTTGCCGGCCGCCGGGGCGAGGATGAACATCAGGTGGAACAGCACACAGCCGACGAGCGCCTGCGTGTTGGTCGCGCGGATCACGGAAGCGCCGCCGACCAGAATCGCCGCGCCCGCGTACAGGCCGACCTGCTCGTGCGCGCCGTAGGTCTGGAAGGAGCCCATGTTCTGCACGAAGATGAGCTGACCCCAGCCCGCGAGGATCGTGGAGAACACGATGGCGATGATGCGCACGCGATCCACGTCAATGCCCGCCGCGTTGGCGACCACGCCGCTCTGGCCGACCGCGCGGAGCTGCTGGCCGAGCCTCGTGCGCATGATGACGACGTTGAACAGGCAGAGCAGCGCCACCACGCCGAACGTCGCCATCGGCACGCTGACCATGGAGAACAGCGCCTTCATCGCAGGGAGCTGCATCACGGCGGCCGCCGCGGCAATCACGCCGAGCTGAACGGCCAGCTTCTTGGCGTTTCTGCGATGGCTGACCAGATAGCCGGTCACCAGCAGCACCGCCGCGACGGCGGCGAACACCAGCGCCGCCTGAGACGCGGGAAGCTGCCAGAGCTTCTCCAGCGAATAGGCGAAGCCGCCCTCGCGGGAGAGATCCATCGTGTTGGCAATGCCCGTCGAGCCCTTGATCGTCAGGTTCGGGTTGCGGATCGGGATGATGTTGTCAAAGATAAACAGGAACAGAAGCTGATACAGGCCGTTGGCAAAGTAGCCCAGAATCATCGAGCCGATCATTTCCTGCCCCTTCATCCGGTTGAGCAGCTTGCCGATCAGGAAGCCGAAAATGCCGCCCAGCGGCACGGTCAGCAGCGCCGCCAGCGCCAGACCGCCGATGCCCGGAACGCCCCATTCCAGCACGAGCAGGCAGGCAATCTGCGCCGCCATCGCGCCGATGGTGATCGCGAAGTTGATGCCCATGCCCGCGACAATCGGGATGATGAGCGAGAGCACGATGAACATGTTGCGCGACAGGCGGCCGAACAGCTCATAGAGCACGTAGTTGGGCGCGTAGCCGGAGAAAGCCATGCACACCGCGCAGAGCACGATGAACATGATGGTCACGATGTTGTTGCGCGCAGCGTCGCGCAGTCGATTCTTATCCACGGTTCGCACCTCCCGACTTGGTGAGCGCATAGAGAATAATGCCGTTGGAAATCAGGATGCGCAGCGTTTCAGAGATGGTGCTCTGCGGAACGAGCGCGTTGGCCACCGGCATGCCCAGCGTCAGCACGCCCTGAAACAGGAACGTGCCGATGACCACGTTGCTGATCTTCGCGCGGGACGTCGTCGCGCCGCCGATGAGGATGGCGGAAGCGGCGAGGAAGCCCATCTGGCGCGGCGCCTGATAGAGCTGCATGAAGCCGTAGCTCTGGCCGTAGACGATGATGCCCACAGCCGCCAGCATCGTGGAGAGCATCGTGCCGATGATGCGCATGCGATCCACGTTGATGCCGGTCGCGGCGGCGAAGCGCGGGTTCGCGCCCGCGGCGCTCATCGCGATGCCCGTCTTGGAGCGCATGAACAGCCACACCACCAGACAGCAGGCCGCAAAGAACAGCAGCAGCCCCGTCGGGATCGTCACGCCGAAAATCTCAAAGGAGAGGAAATCGTTGAGCACGTGGCGGTAGGAGGTCTGCAAACCGATGGTGGTGCGCAGGCCGTTGCCCAGCGGCCACTTCATAATCGGGCTCTTGAACGGAAGCACCAGCCACGCGATGCACATCAGCGAAACGACGGAGAAGCCGACGTAGGTGGTGACGCTCATCTCGCTGCCCTTGAGGCGGTTGAGCAGCAGGCCGTAGAGCCAGCCCGTCGCCGCCGCGATCACAAGGCCGACCGCAATCGCGAAGAACAGCCCCGTGAAGCCGGACATGCCAAACTCGATGCACAGCAGGCCGCCGATCAGACCGCCGATGATGCCGATCGGCAGGCCGAGGTTCAGGCTGATGCCGCACTGGATACCCGGCAGCATCGCCAGCACCAGCACGCCGTTCATGCCCAGACGCACCAGCGTGTTGCTCAGCTGGCTCGGCAGGGACAGCCCCAGAATCATGGCCAGCAGGCACAGCAGAATGAAGAACAGGCCGATAATCAGCCTCGGCACGCCCATCTTCGCGACCAGCGGGATATAACAAAGCACCGCCGCCGCCAGAATCAGCAGGCCAAACGCGCTGACGGCCATGGTATACGCCTCGCGCAGGATCACGCCGTTCAGCCCCGGGTTCATGCCGCTCGCCGCCAGCGCGCGGTCGTATTGCAGCTCAAAGCGATCGTTCTGCACGGCGACGATGCCGGTGATCGTCGGTTTGAGCGTGGCCAGCACATCGTCCGTCAGCGCCGGGAAGACCGCCTTGATCTGTTCGCACAGGGCGCCGTATGCGTCGTCCGCCTCGGCGGACAGGCGGTTCATCGCCTCCGTCGCGACAAAGCCGGACAGGTCGACCGTCTCTTCTTCCATCGTCAGGTCGTCCTCGGCCGTGTCGTCCGCCGCAGCCGCCGCGTCGTCCGCCGGGACGCTCTGCGCGGCCTGCGCCGCATACGCCGCCTGCGCGCTCGCCTCCTCGGCGAAATACGCCCGCTGCGCCGCGAGCAGCACGTCGAGCGCCGCGCTCATCGGCTCGGTGTCGATTTCGGTCAGATCCACCGCGCCGATGCCGAGCTCCTCGGCCTTCGCGCGGGCTTCCTCCTCCGCCTTGGCCGCCGCCTCGCGCACGGCGGACATGCCGCCGCCGCTCTCGCGCGCCTTGGTCGAGGCTTCCGACTTGGCGGCCGCGACATACGCATCCACCGCGCCGCTGCCCGCCGTGTTGAGAATGGCCTGCAGGCGCATATTCTCCAGCACCTGCGCGCCGCTTTCGGAGCCGCGCGCGTTCAGGCCGTACAGGCCGACGACGCCCACCACAATCGCCAGCGCGGCGATCACCGCCGCCGCAATCACCTGCGCGCGGGTTGCCCTCAGCTTAGTCATGCGCCTCGCCTCCCTTCTTCTTGACATGCTCGGGCTTGATGCCGGACATCGCCAGACCGAAATCCGCATCGGATGCGTCCGTCTCCAGCACGTCCACCACCTTGCCCTCCGCGACGATGGCGATGCGGTCGCAGATCGACCGCAGTTCCATCAGCTCAGAGGAGACCATCACGACGGTCATGCCCTTTTCGCGGTTGAGCCGCACGAGCGTTTCCAGCACCAGCTTCTTCGCGCCGATGTCAATGCCGCGCGTCGGTTCCGAGACAAAGAGCAGCCTCGGGTTCATGGCCAGCGCGCGGGCGATGCAGACCTTCTGCTGGTTGCCGCCGGAGAGCGTGCCCGTGTGCTGCTGCGCGGAGAAGCAGCGGATATCCAGCTCCTTGATGACCGCGTCGGCATAGGCGCGGATGGCCTTTCCATCCCGAAGGTGCATGCCGAGGAATTTCTTGGTAAAATCGCCGTTGATCTGCATGGCGTTGAAGACCACGTTGTTTTCGATGGATTCATCCAGCAGCAGACCCACGCCGCGCCGATCCTCCGACACGATGGCCATGCCGTTTTGGAGCGCCTGCCGCGCGTTGTTCAGCGGGGAGGGTTTGCCAAAAAGCTCAACCTCGCCCGTGCCGGGATAAATGCCCATCACGCCGTTGGGAATACCGACCTTGCCCTGACCGGCCAGACCGCCGATGCCGAAGATTTCGCCTTCGCGCACTTCGAGGGAGACGTCGTTCACCGTCTCGCCCGGCATATCCACCGCCAGATGGCTGAGCTTCAGCGCGACCGGCGCATCCGGGCGCACCTTGCGCGGCTCGGCGGTGACGAAGGCGGATTCGCCTTTTCGGCCGATCATCATTTCGGCCAGCCGGGTCACGTCGGTGTCCTTCGTGCGGCACTCGGCGACGAGCTTTCCGTCCCGCAGGATGGTGATGCCGTCCGCGGCGTTGATGACCTCGTCCAGCCTGTGCGTGATAAAGATGATGGCGATGCCGCGCGCGGCGATATCCTTCATCACCTTGAGGAGCTGCGCCGCCTCGCTCTCGGTCAGCACGGCGGTCGGCTCGTCAAACACGAGCAGCTTCACGCCCCGCTTGTCAATCTCGCGGGCGATTTCCACAAACTGCATATAGCCGACCGGCAGACCGGCCACGAGGGTATATTCGTCAATCGACATGCCCACGTTATCCAGCGCCCTGCGCGCGTCGGCGGACATCGCCTTCATATCCAGCGTTTCAAGGTTTTTGCCGAACACGCGGGAAATCACGCTCGGCCGGCTGATTTCGCGGTTGAGCTTGATGTTTTCGGTGATGGTGAAGCCCGGCAGCAGCATGAACTCCTGATGCACCATGCCGATGCCCTTGGTCATCGCGTCATGCGGAGAGGCGATGGTCGTCTTCTCGCCGTCGAGATAGATTTCGCCGCCGAAGCCGCCTGTTTCGTGGATGACGGGCATGCCGAAGAGCACATTCATCAGCGTGCTCTTTCCCGCGCCGTTTTCGCCCAGCAGCGCGTGAATCTCGCCCGGCTTGACCTTGAGCGATACGCCGGCGAGCACGGCGTTTTCGCCGTACTTTTTGGAGATATCCCTCATTTCAAGGATGTATTCCGAGGCCAATTTTGTTTCTCCTCCTGTCTTTTGAAACGGCAAAAGCGACCCGCCTCAACGCATGTGAAGCGGGTCGGCTTTACCTTTGTTTCACCGTGTATTACTCAGCGTAGTCGTTGAAATCGACAGCGCCAAGCAGAACGGTGTAGTAGTTGTCGAAGGTCTGGCCGTCGGCATTGGTGTAATTGCTGACGATCGCGCCCGGCGCCTTCTCCTCGAACATGGCGGCAATCGCAGCGCCGTCGTTCTTGGAGGTGATTTCACCGGCGATCCACTTCTTGGCGTATTCCACGCTCACGTCAATGATGGACATGTTGACCGGGGACGGCCAGGTGGAGTAGCGGCCCAGCGCGTTGTGCTCCTTGAGCACGGCGGCAATCGCCTTCAGCGCCTCGGTGTCGTCGCCGCCAGCCTGAATCTCAAGGCCGAGGGAAGCCGGGAACGCATGATACGGGCTCGGGCAGCACGGCTGCGGATAGTAGGCGTTCGGCTGATCGAGGATCGCGGCCTGAAGCGGCTCCTGCATTCCGCAGTTGGTGGTGAAGAAAGCAACCTTCTTGCCCTCGAACTCCTTCAGCTTGAGCGGCACGTCTTCAAGGATGAACTGCTGCGCGCCCGCAACGCCGGCGTCGCCGGTCGGGTCAGGCGCGGTCGCCTCGACGTACTGGATGCCCAGCGCCGCGGCGTTCTCCTCCAGCAGCGCCTTACGAGCGGCGATGGTCTCCATCGCGAGGTGGCGCGGGAAGGAGTAATGCACGAACACATCAATGCCCCACTTGGCGCAGGTCTCCATGATGGTGTCGCCCTGCTTCGGTTCGTCGGTGTAGAGCACGAAGTCGGCAGCCGCGGTGATAACGGCCGGGTCTTCCTGCGGCACGCCCGCGATCAGCAGCATGTCGTCGCGGCCCATGGCGCGGATCTTGTCAAACGCGGCCTTCGCGCCCGGAACAGCCTGACACATCACGATGGCCTTGACGTCCGGATCGGACGCAAACGCGATGAGCTTGGAGATGGTCGTTTCGGTTTCGGCCATGAAGTTATCCGGGTAAGTATCGGTGACGATGTGCTCCGGGTCGGCCTTCTGGGCGCGCTCGGCGGCGCGGAATTCTTCCTCGCCCTGAGAGGTCGTGCCGGTCAGGATCGCGATCTTCCAATTTCCCTCGGCCACCGCGCAGGCAGCCAGCGCCAGACACAGCATCGCGGCCAACGCCAGACAAAGCAGTTTCTTCATAGTGTATGCCCTCCATCAATTTTTTCTATTCCCGGCGCTTTGTCAATGCAAAGCGTGAAACAGCGAAACGGTTCAGCCTTCTCAAAAACGATTGTTTTTGTAAAACTGAGCTCATTATAGCAGGGTTTGTCAGTTTATGCAAGACCTTTTTTAATTTTTATTCGCATTGTTTTGCAGTTTTGATGCATATTCAGGCGTTTTCACGCCGTTTTTTGCATTTTTAACGACTTATTATTCATTTTATGGGTTTCATCTGCTCCTTTTTCATCCGAAGGGTTGACTTTTTGCATGATTATGCAGGATTTCGCTTTCGATTCATTTTTGCGCGCTTGTGAAAACGCTTTGTCAACTCGCAGCGTAAAAAACAGGGCTGTCAAGCTAACTAAACATTTCAAGAAACAAATATCTAAGCATTTTTGGATATGGGGCTTTGCCCCATCGCCCCACC
>OLNU01002500.1_pt1 | contig 11038 bp, 6 predicted proteins | sample 1672241 | NCBI WGS metagenome assembly OLNU01 (sample SAMEA3136663, study PRJEB25190) | human gut metagenome | biome: human gut; feature: human-associated habitat; material: faeces | place: Austria | collected 2013 | reverse complement strand
AGGGCATCACCTCCAAGCGGGCCATGGAGATCTCCGCCGCCTTCCGGGAGCTGACGGGGCTGCGTCGGGTCATGGAGTTTCTGGCCCGGTACGAGCTGCCGGTGGAACTGGCCATGCGGCTGTACCGCACCTACGGAGCCGATGCGCTGCCCCGTCTCCGGGCGGACCCCTATCTGCTGGCGGGGGAGCGCTACGGCGTGGCCTTTGCCGATGTGGACGAGATCGCTCTGAGTATGGGCTTCGGCGGCGACAGCCCCTGCCGCACGGAGGCGGCGGTGCTGTACGAGCTGGAGCACAATCTGGGAAACGGCCATGTGTTCCTGCCCCGGCCCAAGCTGCTGGCGGCCACGGAGCAGCTCATCGGCGCCCCGCCGGAGCTGGTGGAGCAGGCGCTGGATACGCTGGAGAGCCGTGGCGCCGTGGTGGAGGAGCAGATCGCACGGGTGGATGCCTGCTACCTGCGCCGGATGTATCTGGCGGAAAGCGAGACAGCCCGGCGGCTGCTGGCCCTGCGGGACGCCCCCCGGTCACAGGGCCGGGGCGTAGAGAAGCTGATCCGGGAGATGGAGGAGCAGCAGGGCATTGCTTATGCCCCCCAGCAGCGCCAGGCGGTGGAGCTGGCGGCCTGCACCGGCGTGCTGCTGCTGACCGGCGGCCCCGGCACCGGCAAGACCACCTCCACACGGGGCATCGTGGCCCTCTTCGAGGGCATGGGCCTTCAGGTGCTGCTGCTGGCTCCCACAGGCCGTGCCGCCAAGCGCATGAGCGAGCTGTGCCGCCGGGAGGCCCAGACCATCCACCGGGCGCTGGGTATGACCTATAACGAGCTTACCGGCGAGACGGTGTTTAAGAAAAACGGCAAAGAGCCGCTGGAGGCCGATGCCGTCATTGTAGACGAGATGAGCATGGTGGACCTGCCGCTGATGCAGGCATTGCTGGAGGCTGTGAAGCCCGGCTGCCGTCTGGTGATGGTGGGGGACCCCGATCAGCTGCCCTCCGTTGGCCCCGGCAACGTGCTGGGAGATCTGCTGAGGTCCCATGCAGTGGCCGCCGTGTCCCTGACGGAGGTGTTCCGCCAAGCGGAGCAGTCCGCCATCATCCGCAATGCCCACGCCGTCAACAGCGGCCGCCCCCCGGAGCTTGGCAGCGGCCAAAACGACTTCTTTTTCCTGTGCCGCCGGGCCCCGGATCGTCTGGTGCAGACGGTGGTGGACCTGTGCCGCACCCGCCTGCCGGACAACATGGGCATCCCCGCCGATCAGATCCAGGTGCTGTCCCCCACCCGCCGGGGTCTTACCGGCACCGTGAGCCTGAACCGGGCGCTGCAGGCGGCTTTGAACCCGCCTGCCCCGGACAAGCACCAGAAGACGTGGGGGGAACTGATCTTCCGGGAGGGGGACCGGGTCATGCAGACCCGCAACAACTACGACGTCCTCTGGCAGAAGGACGACGGCGAGATGGGTACCGGCATCTTCAACGGCGACGTGGGGGTCATTCAGGAAATTGACCCCGGCGGCGAGCTGGTGACCATCCGCTTCGATGACCGCACCAGCGTCTATACCCCGGATCTGCTGAGCCAGCTGGACATGGCCTACGCCATGACGGTACATAAGGCGCAGGGCAGCGAGTATCGTGCCGTGGTGCTGGTCAGCGCCCCTGCCGCCGCATCTCTCATGGTGCGGGGGGTGCTGTATACTGCCATCACACGGGCCAGAGAGCTGCTGGTAATGGTGGGGGACGATGTGATTCCCGGAAAAATGGCAGAAAACGACCAGCAGACCCGGCGATACAGCGGCCTGCGCCGCAGACTCATGCAGGGAGGTGGCAGCGATGGCGCTTCAGGATGATCTAAACCGTCTGCAAAAGCAGCTGGGGAATTTTCTCTTTCCCCGGAAATGTCCCTTCTGCGGGGCCGTCACCGGCGGCCGCCTGCTGTGCGGCAGCTGCGAAAGGACTCTGCCCTATACCGGGGAGAACGCCCTGCGTCAGGGGACCTTCGGGCGGTGTGCCTCGCCGCTGTACTATACCGCCCCCGTCCGGGAGGCTATCCTCCGCTTCAAGTTTCAGGGCCACACCGGCGGGCTGGACTGCTTCGGCCGTCTGCTGGCCGACTGCGCCGCCCGGTGGTATTCCGGCGAGTTTGACACCGTGACGTGGGTGCCGGTGAGCCGCAAGCGCCTGCGGCAGCGGGGCTTTGACCAGTCCCGTCTGCTGGCGGCCAGCCTGTGCGTGGATTGGCACGTGGCCCCGGTGGAGACCCTCCGTAAGGCGGTGGACAACCCCGCCCAGTCGGGGCTTACCGACGCTGAGCATCGCCGGGCCAACGTGCTGGGAGTCTACGAGGCCCTGCCGGAGAACGTCCGGGACAAGCGTCTCCTGCTCATCGACGATATCGTCACCACCGGCTCCACCCTCACCGAGTGCGTCCGGGTGCTGCGGGAGGCCGGGGCCGCCGACGTGGTGTGCCTGACGCTGGCCCGCACCGAGGAGGAACACTGATTAAGGGGAGTGCGGCCTGCGGCGAGACACCGCCGGTATGGAAATGCCGCAAACGGCGCACAATAGCACCGGGACTTGTCTGCGGCGGGATGTGATTTCCTAAAAAACTGTGAACATTTGTTTACGAAGCCATAAAACCGGGAAAACACTCTTGCAAAATGCGGAAAGCGCCTTTATAATTGTAGCTTAGAGAAGAATCGGCTGCCTGCAGCCGTGTCCCATAACAGAAGAAAACGAGGTGCAGCGTATGTGTTCATTGGCAAAGGATATCGGGATCGATCTGGGTACCGCATCGGTACTGGTCTATATTAAGGGTAAGGGCGTCGTGCTTAACGAGCCGTCTGTGGTGGCCATCGACAAGAATACCGGCCGCCTGCTGAAGGTGGGTGCCGAGGCTCAGGCCATGCTGGGCCGTACTCCCGGCAACATCGTGGCCATCCGCCCCCTGCGGGACGGCGTCATTTCCGACTACGACATGACGGAGCGGATGCTCAAGGAGTTCATCCGCAAGGTCACCGGCGGCTTCCACCTGTTCCCGCCCCGGATCATGGTGTGCGTCCCCTCCGGCATCACGGAGGTGGAAGAGCGTGCCGTCATCGACGCCGGCCGTCAGGCAGGCGCCCGCCGTGTCTACCTCATCGAGGAGCCCGTGGCGGCGGCCATCGGCGCCGGCATCGACATCACCAAGCCCGACGGCCATATGGTGGTGGATATCGGCGGCGGCACCAGCGACATCGCCGTCATCAGCCTCTCCGGCGTGGTGGAGTCCGCCTCCATCAAGGTGGCCGGCGACCAGTTCAACGAGTCCATCGTCAAATATATGCGCCGCAAGCATAACATTCTCATCGGTGAGCGCACAGCGGAGCAGATGAAGATGGAGATCGGCTGCGTCTATCCCAAGGAGGAGGAGGCCACCATCGAGATCAAGGGCCGCTGCCTGATGACGGGCCTGCCCAAGACCATCACCGTCAACTCCACCGAGATGATGGAGGCCTTCGAGGAGCCGGTGGAGCGTATCCTGGAGGCGGTCCACAACGTGTTGGAGCGCACGCCCCCGGAGCTGGTGGCGGATATCTCCAATAACGGCATCGTCATGACCGGCGGCGGCAGTCTGGTGGACGGCTTCGACAAGCTGATCACCGCCCGCACCGGCATCCATACGGTGGTGGCGGAGGACGCCATCTCCTGCGTGGCGGAGGGTACCGGCAAGAGTCTGGACTCTCTGGGCGATATGCAGGACGGAACGGTGAATCTGTCCCGCAGAAGACAGATGAACTGAGAAGCATTGACTTTGCACCGAAAAGCAGAGCTTCGGCTCTGCTTTTCCTGTAACCGGGCCGGGAGCGGAACCCCTGTCCCGCAGCATCAGAAAAGGAGGAGTCCCCATGAAGTTTTCCAGCAAAGTGCAGAAATGCGGCCTGTCGCCTATGCGTAAATTCCACCCCTATGCGGTGGCCGCCGAGGCCAAGGGCCGGAACATCTATCACCTGAACATCGGTCAGCCGGATATCGAGACCCCCAAGGCGTTCTTTGATGCCGTCCGCAGCTTTGACCAGCCGGTGCTGGAGTACGCACCCTCTCCCGGCGTCCCCGCCCTCATCGAGGCCATCCGGGACTACTATGCTGCGCTGGATATGCACTTCGCCGCCGAGGACATCCTCATCACCAACGGCGGCTCCGAGGCGCTCCAGATCGCCATGAACTGTATTCTCGACGACGGCGACGAGATCCTCATCCCGGAGCCCTTCTACCCCAACTACAACACCATGGCCCGCACCTGCGGCGCCGTGATCCACCCGGTGTCCACCTCCCCGGAGGAGGGATACTTCTACGCCGACCGCCGCCGCATCGAAGCAGAGATCACCCCCCGCACCCGTGCCATTCTGGTGACCAACCCCGGCAACCCCACCGGCACCGTCCTGACCCATGAGGAGATGGAGATGCTGGTGGACGTGGCCCGGCAGCACGACCTGTTCCTCATCGGTGATGAGGCCTACCGGGAGTTTGTCTACGCCGGGGAGCCTCTCCAGTCCTTCGGTGAGTTCACCCACGCAGCGGAGAACGTCATCCTCATCGACACGGTGTCCAAGCGCTTCTCCGCCTGCGGCGCCCGCATCGGCTGCCTCATCTCCCGCAACCGGGAGCTCATGGCCCACGCTATGAAGTATGCTCAGTGCCGTCTGGCGGTGCCGACGCTGGATCAGTTGGCCTCCGCCGCATTGTATCAGGTGGGGCCGGAGTATTTCGCCGCCGCCCGTGAGGAGTATAAGCGCCGCCGTGACACGGTGGTCCGCAAGCTCCAGCAGATTCCCGGCGTGGTCTGTAAATGTCCCAAGGGCGCCTTCTATCTGATGGCCGCTCTGCCGGTGGACGATGCCGACACCTTCCAGCAGTGGCTGCTGGAGGAGTTCGAGGATCACGGCGATACCGTCATGTTCGCCCCCGGCGAGCCCTTCTACGGCACTCCCGGCAAGGGCAAAAACGAGATCCGCATTGCCTACGTCCTGAAGCAGCAGGATCTGGAGCGTGCCATGGATCTGCTGGCGCTGGGTATCCGTGCCTATCAGCAGCGATAAAGAACCACAGCCGGAGCGTTTCGCTCCGGATGCCCTTCCGTCAGGAAAGCGAGGATATGATGATGTTTCAAGGCTATGACCAGCAGACGGTGGATTTTCTCTGGGGCATCCGCTTCAATAACGACCGCAGCTGGTTTCAGGAGCATAAAGAGCAGTACCAGACCCACCTGCTGGCCCCCACCCGTGCGCTGGGAGAGCAGCTCTACGACGGCCTTCATGCCATGCTGCCCCACGAACCGCTGATACTGAAGGTCAGCCGCATCTACCGGGATGCCCGCCGCCTCCATGGGCAGGGACCCTATAAGGATCACCTGTGGCTCTGTGTCCGCACCGGCGATCAGGACTGGACCGGCCGCCCCACCTTCTACTTTGAAATTGCCCCGGACTATTACAGCTACGGCATGGGCTTCTGGTGTGCCGCCCCGGCCCTCATGGCCCTGTACCGCCAGCGCATCGACGCCGACCCCAAGCCGCTGGAGAAGCTGGTGCACCGCTTTGACCGCCAGCAGACCTTCCGGCTCACCGGCCCGGAGTATGCCCGCAGCAAGGGACAGGTGTCCGACCTCCTGCGCCCGTGGTATCAGAAAAAATCCCTGTCCCTGCAATGCGAGGCCCCGCTGGACGAGCGTATTTTCAGCCCCCAGCTGCCGCAGGAGATTCTGGAGAGTTTCCGGGAGCTGCTGCCCTTCTACCGCTACTTTACAGATCTCTGCGCCGCTCTGTCCCGTCAGGAGGGGAAGGACGAATGAATAAAAGCCCGGCAGACCTTCGGTCTGCCGGGCTTTTTGCGGAGCGGTAAAATGCGGTAAAAACCCCCGGAATTTGCAGAAAGTACTTGAATTCTGTCAAGCACGGTGCTATGATACAACTATCAAGCGTGCGGCCAAAAGCCCGTGGGCTTTTTATCGTTTCAATGAAACGATAAAGGGTGTTCAAAGGGAGTGTCATCTTGAGGAGAGGCGCAGCCCCGACAGGAGGATCCGTATCCCTTTTGCGGCGTCCCGCTACAAAAGCCTGCCAGCCAAGAGCCCCACACGCAAAAAATAGGAGGAGATACTATGACAAACCGCAAGAGTACCAAACGGGCCTTGCTGGGCAGCGTCGTGGCCATGGTCCTGTGTCTGGCTATGCTAGTAGGCGCTACCTTTGCATGGTTCACCGACACCGCATCCACCGGCGTCAACAAGATTCAGGCCGGTAATCTGGATGTTCAACTGGTTGATGAAAACGGCAATAGCTTGGAGGGCAAGACGCTGGAGTTCAAGAAGGCTGCCAACGCTGCCGAGGGCGAGGCTGTCCTGTGGGAGCCGGGCTGCACCTATGAGCTGCCTGCCGTGTACGTGAAGAACAACGGCAATCTGGCCCTGAAGTACAAGGTGACCATCACCGGCATCAACGGCAGCGCCAAGCTGAACGATGTCATCGACTGGACCATCAATGACGCCGATCTGTCCGCTGACCACAGTCTAGCCGCTGGTGCTACGTCTGAGGCGCTGACCATCAAGGGCCACATGAAGGAGTCCGCCGGCAACGAGTACATGAACGAGTCCATCGACGGCATCGCCATCACCGTTGCGGCTACGCAGGACACCGTGGAGAACGACAGCTTCGGCAACACCTACGATAAGGATGCGGAGTATCCGATTGTTGCCATGGATACTCTCCAGGAGCTGATTAATAACGCCACTGAACCTGTGTCTGCGAAGCTGGAAGGCAATATTGCCGGAAGTCTTACGGTTCCCCAGGGTAAAGATGTCACGCTGGATCTTAATGGTTTTACGCTGACCGGCGGCGACTCCCATGCGATTTTGAACCATGGTACGCTGTGCATAAAGGACAGCAGTGGCAATGGAAAGATCGTTGCGTCAAAAGCCAATACATCTGCGCTTCGTAACGCTGCTGTTTGCGTGATAGACGGCGGTACCTTCACCCGCGCGGCTGGGGTGGACAACAAGTGGCACACTGTGGAAAACTTTGGTACCATGACCTTCAACGGCGGTAAAGTGATTGCTGAAGACGGTCAATCATTTGCCATTGTCAACGGTTGGAATTATATAGATCCCGGCGAACAAAAAGCTACCATGACGATCAACAATATCGAAATGAAGGCCGGTCCAAACGGTTTAAAAAACTGCGCTGGTGGCACTCTGACAATGAACGGTGGCATATTACATTGTACCGGTTACTGGGGATTGTCCAATGACTCAACCGGTGTTGCAACGATTAACGGCGGCGAAATCATTTCTGACAAATACGTTGCCATTTCCAACGGCGGTGCAAAGATGGAGATCAACGGTGGTACATTTACCGGCCCTCAGGGAAGCCTTTATGTGCAGCATTATGCACATGATACAGTCGTAAAGGGCGGTAGCTATCAGAATGAGACAGTGGAGTTTATGCAGAATTATTGTCCTGAAGGCTATACAGCTACGCTTAAAGACGGCATGGTTGTCGTAAGCGAGAATTGATTATTGTATAAGTCCAAACCCCTTTCCAAGTCCTCTCACTCCTCGGAGTGAGAGGCAATCAAAGGGCATATCGTCGACACAAGCTTTGTATCTTTCCGCCCGCCGTAAGCGGCAGGCGTCAATCACGGTGCTGTGTCTCCTCTCCCCAACAAAACCGCTTTGCTTGTTTTGTCGGGGACCCCGGATGAATATGCCTTTTGATTGCCTATACAAATTCCATCGAAAACTGAGCGCAATGTAATGAAGGTGTACCCCGTCTTCCTCCACCGGGCGAAGCACGCAGCAAAGGAGGTGCAGAAACCATGGGTTTCTGCCGGCGTTCTTTGGAAACCACCTCGCTGTATCCGCCTGTGGCGGATACAGCGAGGTGGTTTCGAGAAAGTGTCCCGGTTTCCATGCCGCAACGTGGCTGGAGATCGGCTGACACGACGGGGTAGACTTTCTGCCGCTATTGGCAGAAAGCTGCCCTCCGGAGGCAAAATACAAAAACACCCCAACAAAATAGCAGCCCCTCCGCCTTGCGGTGGAGGGGCTGTAATTTCATAAGCTGCTTTCCAAGAAAAGCTTACTTCTGATCGCAGTTGGGGCAGTGGCCATTCTCATCCAGATGAGCGCCGCAGCGGGTGCAGAAGCTGGGCGCCACGGGAGCCGCCTGCTCAGCGGGCTGGAAGGGAGTCTCCGTCTGGGCAGGAGCCGCAGGAGCCACGGGCGTTACCGGAGCAACGGGCTTAGCGGGCTGGGTACGGTGCAGCTCCGGCACGGCGAACAGGTCGGCGTCGGCGCTGCGCTCGTTCTGGTTTTTCAGCTTGCGGTTGATGGAGATGACGTTCTTCAGCAGCAGGACCGCCATCATCAGCAGCTCATAGCACAGACGTACCGCAATGGGGCCCAGCACCATCAGCAGGATGCCGTAGCCGCCCAGCCAGTGACGGCCGGTCCAAGTCTCCGGAGCCATGAACAGCATGAAGAAGCCGCACAGAATGACGTAGGCCGTCACGAAGATGTACAGAGCCTGCAGGATCTTCTCCACGATCAGGAACTTAAAGTTCACAGCGTCGTGGAGGAACTTGCCGAAGCGGCCCAGCTTCTCCCGCTTTCTCTCCGGTACGATCATCACAAAAGCTACCACCGTAGCGGCGATAGCGAGGATCGTGGCGATGATGCCGAAAGCACCCAGGTTGATGTTCAGATAGTTCATAGCTACCATCCTTTCGTTTCATATGATTTTCTCTGTTGCCCTTCGTCGAAAGCTGTCGAAGTGCGGGAGTATCGTATCACGAAAGGGGAAGCTTGTCAACATTCGACCAAAGCGGACAGAAGCAGGACGGATATCCACTTGACAAATGGTCCCAAAATGGGTATATTATGTACCAGTCAAGTGAACATCTTCCACCTTGGGGGAGTAATTCCACTTCGCAGCCTGCGGAGTGAGGCAGTTTCGTCAAACCGGCGTTCAGGCGCCCGGACTGCTTTGAAAGAATGAGACTCATGCGTGGGCTTCGGCCTGCGCATGAGTTTTTTTGTTACGCCGGGTGGGTAAAATGGAGATGGGGGGAGGCCCCCCGAAGAAGGAGTGGTTGGATGCAAAAGGAATACACCCAAACAAAGGAACAGGTGCTGGAGGGCCTGCGGACAGACCGGCAGGGCCTTTCGGCGCAGGAGGCGGAGAAGCGCCTTCGGGAGCACGGAGAGAATCGCCTGAAGGAGGCGGAGAAGCTGACCTTGTTTCAGCGGTTCGTGCAGCAGCTGAAGGACCCCATGCTGCTGATCCTGCTGGCGGCGGCAGCGGTGTCCGCCGTGACCAATATCCTGTCCCACGAGAGCTTTACGGAGGTCATCATCATCCTGCTGGTGGTGCTGCTGAACGCCATTCTGGGTGTGGTGCAGGAGAGCAAGGCGGAGGCCGCCATTGAAGCCCTCCAGACCATGACCGCCGCCACCTGCAAGGTGCTGCGGGACGGGCAGCAGGTGACCATGGAGAGCCGCCTGCTGGTACCCGGCGACGTGGTGCTGCTGGAGGCGGGCGACGCCGTCCCGGCGGACGGGCGCATTTTGGAGAGCGCCTCCATGAAGATCGAGGAGGCAGCCCTCACCGGCGAGAGTGTCCCCGTCAGCAAGTTTACGGAGCCCCTCGCCGGGGAACAAGTGTCGCTGGGCGACCGGAAGAACATGGCCTACATGGGCTCGGCGGTGGTATACGGCCGGGGCCGCATGGTGGTCACCGCCACGGGCATGGACACGGAGATGGGCAAGATCGCCGGTGTGCTGGCCCAGACGGAGCAGGAGGAGACGCCCCTGCAGCGTAAGCTGACCCAGCTGGGCAGCACCCTGTCCAAGATGGTGCTGGCCATTTGCGTGTTCATCTTTGTATTTGACCTGCTGGTGGCGGGTTCCCTGACGCTGGAGAGCGTGCTGGAGACCTTCATGGTGGCAGTGTCGCTGGCGGTGGCCGCCATTCCGGAGGGCCTTGCCACGGTGGTGACGGTGGTGCTCTCCATCGGTGTCACCAAGATGAGCCAGCACAACGCTGTGATCCGCCGTCTGACGGCGGTGGAGACGCTGGGCTGCACGCAGGTCATCTGTTCCGATAAGACCGGCACCCTCACACAGAATAAAATGACGGTGGTGGAGCACACCGGCCCGGAGGGACTGCTGGGTACCGCTATGACCCTCTGCAACGACGCCGTGGAGAATCCCGACGGCACGGTGCAGGGCGAGCCCACGGAGGCGGCGCTGGTGCGCTTCGGCGTGGACAGCGGGCTGGATAAGAACCGGCTGGAGCAGGAGCAGCCCCGTGCGGCGGAGGCTCCCTTCGACTCCTCCCGGAAGATGATGTCCACCATCCACCGCATGGATAACGGCTTCATTCAGTACACCAAGGGCGCACCGGATGAGGTGCTGCGCCGCTGCTCCCGGTATGAGGAGAACGGCCAGATGCTGCCCATGACCGAGGAGAAGCGTCAGGAAATTCTGGCTCAGAACAAGGCCATGGCGGATAAGGCTCTGCGTGTGCTGGCGGCGGCCATCCGCCTGTGGGAGGGTGGCCTGCCCAAGGACGACAGCCCGGAGTATCTGGAGCAAGATTTGTGCTTCGTGGGTCTGGCGGGCATGATCGACCCGGTGCGTCCGGAGGTGAAGGCCGCCATCCAGCAGTGCCGCACGGCAGGCATCCGGCCGGTGATGATCACCGGCGACCACAAGGATACCGCCGTGGCCATCGCCAAGGAGTTGGGGATATTGGACGATCCCTCGCAGGCCGTTACCGGCAGCGCTCTGGACAGCCTCAGCGACGAGGAGCTGGCCAAAGAGGTGGAGAAGTACAGCGTGTACGCCCGTGTACAGCCGGAGCATAAGGTCCGCATCGTTAACGCATGGCGCAAGCGGGGGGCCGTGACGGCTATGACCGGCGACGGCGTCAACGACGCCCCGTCTATCAAGTCCGCCGACATCGGCGTGGGCATGGGCATCACCGGTACCGATGTCACCAAGAACGTC
>OLNU01002499.1_pt1 | contig 11041 bp, 9 predicted proteins | sample 1672241 | NCBI WGS metagenome assembly OLNU01 (sample SAMEA3136663, study PRJEB25190) | human gut metagenome | biome: human gut; feature: human-associated habitat; material: faeces | place: Austria | collected 2013 | reverse complement strand
GTCCAAAACCATTAATTGCAACTTTTACTGCCATGATAAATTCCTCCTATGAATTAAATGGTAAAAATTATGTGAGTGCTTCAATCTTTGTGAAAGAAACATCAACCTATAGCGTATTGTACCTAATTCCGAACAAAAATTCAAGCCTATTTTCAAAAAAATAACAGGCAAATTGCCACAAATATTCTCTGATATGATATACTGCTCTCAAATGAGACAATTAAGTCCCTTTTATGACACATTGGCAGCATTTATGCACGTTTTTTCCTTTCTTTTTCGTGTAGGAAGAATTTTTTTCACATGTTCCTTCGCTGTACACTTATCCATAAAATATATCTTTATATTTACAGAAAATATATTTTTAAAATACTTTGCTTGTTTTATAATTTATAAGGAGGTTATTATGAAAATACTTTCCAACTCTCCCGGAGTTTTGTGGGACTGCCACATGCATTCTGAATTTTCCGCAGATTCCGGCACTCCCACTGCGGATATGATCCGCCAGGCCATTGCACTGAGGTTTAAGGGAATCTGCTTTACAGAGCATCTGGATCCAGACTATCCACCAACTCCGGATGACCTGGAATTTGCCCTGGATATTCCCGCCTATTACACTAAACTCAACGAACTGAAAGAGACTTACAAGAATCAGATTCACATCCATTTCGGTATTGAGATCGGTTTGCAGCTTCATCTTAAACAATATTTTCACAATCTTTTAAAGGAATATCCTTTCGATTTCGTGATTGGTTCTTCTCACGTAGTCCACGGTGCCGACCCCTACTACCCGGAATTTTTCCAGGGCAGGAACGAGGAACAGGCCTACCTTGAATATTTCGAATCCATTCTGGAGAATCTGGATGCATTTCATGAAATGGACACTTATGGACATCTGGATTATATTGTCCGCTACGGTCCAAACAAAAACCAGTTTTATTCTTATAAAAAATATCGGAACATTCTGGATGCAATTCTGAAAAAACTGGCAGACACAAATGTAGGACTGGAAGTCAACACCGGCGGTTATCACTACGGTCTTGGAGAGCCAAACCCATGTACGGATATCATCCGGCGTTATAAAGAACTAGGGGGCGAAATCATCACCATTGGTGCTGACGCGCATACACCGGATAAAATAGGATACGCTTTTGATAGGGCTGCGCAGGTGCTGAAAGAATGTGGATTTGAATATTATACAGTATTTAAAGATCGGAAACCAAACTTTGTAAAGTTATAACGAAGCCCTGTTTTTCCATACCCGGCAGAAGAAATCAGCCCGGCTTTTAGAGCATGTTAAAAAAATGCCTCATCGTCATAACAAGCGATGAAGCATTTTTTGCGTTTCTTTTCAAATTCAGCTTGAGGTATTATTTTTGATTGCCACTCAAGACCAGGTCAGTCATTATTTCTGCACTTTCTCCAAAAACAGAGAAATAATTCCTTTCTTTTCCTTCTCATGTGCCTTGTTATACAAAGATCTGCACCATTCTGTGATAACTTCGATTACAACCGGAGAGAAGGTCATCAGGATAAATACCAGGATGATCATTCCGAACTCCAGTGAGCCAAGTGCAAGCAGGTTCTGCACACATACGGCTGCAAAGAAGAAAATAAACTGCATACCGTAAATAATGATTTTCCTGTACCTGCTTAGAGGCGCGTATACCGTCTTCAAAGCTGCCATGTAGTTCCATCCGGTTACCAGGAAACAGGCTGTACTCAGCATTACATTGCTATGGTAAACGTTCTGGCAGACCAGCATAATGGTAAATACACATCCCGTAATGGTGACTGCTGCTGGGAATGCATTCATAAATACATAACGCAGAAAACCACTCTCAATCTTGTTGAAGTTGTTTTCCTGGGCGAGCAGGAAGGTTGGGATACCCACTGCGCAGGCACTGATCAGGGACATCTGAATTGGCTCAAACGGATAGCTATCGCCCCAGAAAATAGTGATCAGACACAGCAGCACAGAGAAAATAGTTTTGATCAGGAACATGGAGGCTGCGGTACGGATGTTGTTCACCACACGGCGTCCCTGGTTCACAATTTCCGGCATAGCGGCAAAATTGGAATCCATGAGCACTACATTTGCAATGTTCTTGGCAGCATCACTTCCCTCTGCCATAACCACGCTGCAGTCTGCCTCTTTCAGTGCCAAAACATCGTTCACACCGTCACCGGTCATGGCAACTGTATGCTTCTGTTTCTGAAGGGCAAGCACCATCTCTTTCTTCTGCTGCGGAGTTACACGGCCGAATACGGAACACTCTGCAACGGCACGCTCCATATCCTCCGGTGTGGTGATAGTGGTGGCATCAATATATTTATCTGCATTCTCCAGGCCTGCTTTTTTTGCAATGGCAGAAACAGTCACAGGATCATCACCGGAGATCACTTTCAGATCTACGCCCTGGTCTTTGAAAAATGCCAGAGTTTCAGGTGCATTGTCTCGGATAATGTCGGTAAGCATAAATAAGGCAACTGGTTTCAGGCCTTCTGGAAGTTCATTTTCCTGGTTCAGATTAGGGCTGTGCGCCAGTACCAGGACACGAAGACCTTCTTTTCCATAAGCAGAACACTGCTTCATCAAATCTTCATTTCCATCCGGGAAAAGAAACTGGGCAGCGCCCATCAGATAGGTTCCCTCTTCTTTAAACGCCACACCACTGTATTTACGATCTGAAGAGAACGGAATGCAATGATCTACCGGCATGTCCGTTCTTCTGGAGAAGCGTTTGTGGAGGGCATCTGCAGTGGCATTCTTGTCCTTTAAAACAGACATCATGTTCGCCATAACACGCTCGATCTCGCCCATAGTCAGTTCTAGCTGGGCACCACTGACGGTCAAGCCTGTATTCTCCGCACCCTGAATCTCCGAAGCCGCCAATTCCGTCAGTTCCTTAGTCTCCCCTTCTGCCCCATTTATGGTACTTTCGCTTTCACTCACATTCGCCCCATCCGGAGCCTTGATCTCCATCCCTTCCACATAGGGCTGTACCTGTTCCACGCACATAGTACCGGCTGTGATGGTTCCGGTTTTATCCAGACAGAGGGTATCCACTCTCGCCAGAGTCTCAATACAATACAATTCCTGCACCAGGGTATTCTTACGGGTTAACGTCAGCGCACCAAGCGTCAGCGCCACGCTGGTAAGGAGCACCAGTCCCTCCGGGATCATTCCGAGGACAGCTGCTACCATATTAACTACTGCATCTCTGATTCCGTTTCCAGCAATATAATACTGCTTATAAAACAGCAGCATTCCCATAGGAACTATGATCACACTGATGGTCTTCAAAATCGCATTCAGAGAGTTGCGCAACTCGGAATTATGACGTTTAAATTCCTTTGCCTCGCTGGTGATCTGGGAAGCATAATTGTCCTTACCTACATGGATAACCTGACAGCAGGCCTCTCCGGATGTAACAAAACTTCCAGAAAAAAGCTCGTCCCCTTCATTTTTCTGAAGATTGTCAGATTCTCCTGTCAGCAGGGATTCATTGACCTCAATACTGCCCTCAAGCACCTTGGCATCTGCAGGCACCTGATCTCCTGTTTTCAGAAAAAGGATATCATCCAGAACCAGCTTCTCCGTGGAAATGGACCATTTTTTCCCTTCACGCAAGACCACTGCCTTGCTCTCTGTAAGGATAGCCAGCTTATCCAGCGTCTTTTTCGCACGCACTTCCTGGATGATTCCGATCACCGTATTGATCACAATAATTCCCATGAACATGGAGTTCTTATAGGAGCCAACCAGCAATACCATAATCATCAGAGCCAGGTTCAAAAAGTTGAAAAATGTAAGCACATTCTCCCTTACGATCTGCTTATAGCTCCTTGTGTTGGGATTCTCATTGACATTGATTTTCCCCTCTTCAATTCTTTGTTGTACCTGTTCGTTTGTCAGTCCTGTCATCGTTACTTCCTTCATTCTTATGTTTTATTTAAGGATGTTTCCGTTTTACTCTTTTTCCCATTGTATGATACCAGTGTCAAAAGGTCAAAAAACCGTTCGTGCCATTGTATTAAAATAGGGCAGATGATAACATCCGCCCTGATGAATTCTCTTTACGGTCTGCCTCATCTTTACCACCTATTTATCTGTAACGAAATAAATCTGCTTAAGGATTCGGTTTCCTGTAAAAAATATTATTCTTTTGTATCGATGACGACACTTTATAATTACTGCAGTTCGCAGTAACTATTAATACTCTTCTTCCTCTGCCTCTTCACCCTCGTGAATGTCAGACTTCGGTTTCTTCAGACCTTCGATCTCAATGTGATGCTTCTGTGCGTAATCCCACAGTGCAGCATGTACAGCCTCCTCTGCAAGAAGAGAACAGTGTACTTTCACTGGCGGAAGTCCGTCAAGAGCCTCCATAACAGCCTTGTTGGTAAGCTTCATGGCTTCCTCAATAGTTTTACCTTTTACCATCTCAGTAGCCATACTGCTGGTTGCTACTGCGGCACCGCAGCCGAAGGTTTTGAATTTGCAGTCTCTGATAATATGTGTCTCGTCATCGATATCCAGGAAAATTCTCATAATATCGCCGCATTTGGCATTTCCTACTGTACCGACACCGCTTGCATTCTCTATTTCTCCAACATTACGTGGATGCTGGAAATGATCCATTACTTTCTCACTATACATCTTTTTTTCCTCCTGGCAAGTGTTTTAATCAAATTTTTTATTTTTTTTAACTATTCAGCAGGCACTATTCCGCGAGGTGTTTTTTGTGAACGTAGTTCACAGAAAACCCGAGAATGTCGGCGCGAAATCATGCAAAGCATGATTTCTGTGCATCGCGAAGCGTGTAACTGTGAAGGTACTGAACAGTTACTGTTTTTTTATAAAATCTTCATATAATGGAGACATTGATCGCAGGTAAGCTACGATTTCTTTCAGCTTATCTACTACAAAATCAGCATCTTCCATGGTAGTCTCCTCGCTTAAGGTCATACGCAGGGAACCATGCGCAATCTCATGTGGGAGTCCGATAGCCAGAAGTACATGGGACGGATCCAGGGAGCCTGATGTGCAGGCGGAACCGCTGGATGCACAGATGCCATAATTGTCAAGCATAAGCAACATGGACTCTCCTTCGATGAACTGGAAGCTTACATTTACATTATTCGGAAGACGTTTGGTGCGGTCACCATTTAATTTCACATACGGAATCTCTTTCAGGATTCTTTCAATGAAATGATCTCTTACCTGAATCTCTTTGTCTGTACGTTCTTTCATAGTGCGGACTGCACGATCTGCAGCAACGCCGTAACCTACGATTCCAGGAACATTCTCTGTACCTGCGCGGCGCTTTCTCTCCTGCGCTCCACCATGTACAAAGGAACGTATCTTAACACCCTTGCGGATGTAAAGGAAACCGATTCCCTTCGGTCCATTCAGCTTATGTCCACTGGAGCTGAGCATATCAATTCCTAACTCATCTACATTGATCGGCACCTGTCCAAAAGCCTGTACTGCATCTGTGTGGAAAAGGATGCCATGCTCTTTGGCAATTGCACCGATTTCCCTGATCGGCTGGATAGATCCGATCTCATTGTTCGCAAACATAACAGAAATCAGAATCGTCTCTGGTGTAATAGCTTTCTCAAGCTCGTCAAGCTTCACAATACCATTCTCATCTACATCAAGATATGTGATCTTCGCTCCGCGCTCTTTCTCAAGATATTCGCAGGTGTGAAGGATTGCATGATGCTCGATTTTGGTTGTGATGATGTGGTTTCCTTTGGATTTATATGCTTCAAAGGTGGCTTTCAGTGCCCAGTTATCAGACTCTGAACCGCCAGCTGTGAAATAGATTTCTTCTTTCTTGGCACCAAGTGCATCTGCGATCTGGCCTCTTGCCTTGCTGACGCCTTCTTTGCTCTTGGATGCGAAGTCGTAAATGCTGGATGGATTTCCATACATTTCGGTAAAATAAGGAAGCATTGCTTCTACTACTTCCGGAGCGGTCTTGGTAGTAGCCGCATTATCCAGATATATCATTTTTCCCATTTTTCTTCCTCCTGGTTTATTGGTATCAATTCGATATGAAAGACTCCCGGGAAAGGGTTATTTCATCTATCTCCTTAGGTACTTTTCTATTTCCTAGTATTTCGCTTGGATTTCTATCCCACTTTACCAGATAATAACAGTTCTGTCAAGGCACATTTACAGCATAAACTAATTAAAAGGATGAAGAGGATAGGCGGATTCTTATGTCTGACAAACTTTTTATCAAAGGAACCCTGATTCTTACTCTTACCGGCCTTGTCAGCCGCCTGATGGGTTTCTTCTATAGAATATTCTTATCTCATACTATTGGTGCACAGGGAGTTGGAATTTACCAGCTTACGCTTCCGGTTCACGCAATCGTACTGGCAGCCTGCTGTATGGGCATTCAGGCTGCTATTTCCAGGCTGTGTGCCTCTTTCACTGCCCTTGGAAAAGAAAAAGAGTCCAGAGATGCGTTGCTTCTTGGAACATTTCTTTCGATGGCACTTTGCGGACTTTTATCTTTTCTGGTCTATTGGAATGCAGATTTTGTGGCTTCTGCCTTGTTAAAAGAGCCGCGTACTGCGGTTCTGCTTCGTATTCTTGCCTTTAGTTTTCCTTTTTCAGCCTTGCATTCATGCGTAAACAGCTTTTATTATGCCAGAAAAACGACTGGAATTCCAGCTTTTATCCTGCTTCTTGAGCAGACTTCCCGGATCGGCAGCACTTACGTGATCTACCTGATTCTGATTTCCCAGAAAAAAGAGATTACCCCTGTAATAGCGGCCGGAGGTGCACTTTTCAGTGAGCTTACAGCCACTGCAGCATGTATGCTGGCGCTTGGACTGGATTTTTCCAGGGAAAATTACAAACCAGTCACCGGACTGCTTCGACGTATTTTACGAGTATTTTTCTGTATGAGCAAAGGTGCTCACAGAAATTCATCTTCTGCTGTAAAATATATTTCACATATACAACCAGCTTCTGTCAAAAACAATACTGCCACTTCCATAAATGCTCTTATAAAAGAAATCGCCCAGATTGCAGTTCCCCACTCTGTCAACCGGCTGCTGCTTACCTTACTCTCTGGCATCGAAATGGTTCTTATTCCCCAAAGACTGCTTCTGGCTGGAATAAATCGGACTGATTCCCTGTCTGTGTACGGAATTTTTACCGGAATGGCGCTGCCGCTGATTCTTTTCCCGGCGACACTGACAAATTCTGCCTCTGTTATGCTGATGCCTTCTGTGGCTGGTTTACAGGCCCTCGGTCATGAAAAAAAAATCCGTCATGTGATCCGCCGCACCTGCGAAAACTGCTTTTTCTTCGGAGGCTTCTGTACATTCTTTTTCTTTATTTTCGGAAAATCACTGGGAAATTTTCTTTTTCACAGTGAAACTGCGGGGATTTACATAAGGACGCTGGCTTTTATCTGCCCTTTTCTTTATACAAATACTGCACTGGAAAGTATTCTGAACGGTCTCGGGCGCCCGGATGCCTGCCTTTTTCACAATATTGCAGGAGTGTGTATCCGAATTGGATTTGTTTTCTTTTCCATTCCTGTGCTTGGAATCCGTGGATTTTTTTACGGAATGCTCCTTTCCCAACTGATTCTCACCTTGCTTCATTTCATTTATCTAAACAGACTGGAGCGTGTTTGAAAAATCATTCCCGCAATTTGCCTATCGACATTTTTTCCATCATAGTCTATAATATTGAATCGAAAATAAATTTTGCCGATAAAAGGAGAAAATACCATGGGATTTGAATTCATCAAAAAGCTTCCAACCCCCGACGAGATCCGCAACCAATATCCCATTGATGCAAAGATCAAGGCACTGAAAGAGAAACGTGATCAGGAAATCCGTGACGTATTCACTGGAAAATCCGATAAATTTCTTGCAATCATTGGTCCCTGTTCTGCAGATAATGAAGATGCTGTATGCGACTATCTGCTGAGACTTCGCAAAGTTCAGGACAAGATTGCGGATAAAGTTTTAATCATTCCTCGTGTTTATACAAATAAACCCCGTACTACCGGAGAGGGTTATAAAGGAATGGTTCATCAGCCAGATCCGGAGAAAAAACCTAATATGCTTGCCGGTCTTGTTGCCATCCGAAAAATGCACATCCGTGCTATTGAAGAGAGCGGATTTACCTGTGCGGACGAGATGCTTTACCCTGAGAACTGGCGTTACCTTTCCGATCTTCTTTCCTATGTTGCTGTAGGAGCACGTTCTGTTGAGGATCAGCAGCACCGTCTCACTGTCAGCGGTATGGATGTTCCGGCGGGAATGAAGAATCCTACAAGTGGTGACTTCAGTGTTATGCTGAACTCTGTTGTTGCAGCTCAGGGCAGCCATACATTTATCTACAGGGGATGGGAAGTTGAAACTACAGGAAATGAGTTGACACATACCATTCTTCGTGGTGCTGTAAACAAACACGGAGAGGCTATTCCTAATTACCATTACGAAGATCTTCGTCTTCTTTTCGAGAAATATTCCGCTAAGAACCTGAAGAACATGGCTACCATCGTGGATACCAACCATTCCAACTCCAACAAGCAGTATGAGCAGCAGATCCGTATTGCCAAAGAAGTTCTTCACAGCCGTCAGGTTGATTCTGATGTCCGTGGGCTGGTAAAGGGTCTTATGATCGAGAGCTACATTGAGCCAGGCAATCAGAAGATCGGACCAAACCATGTATATGGTAAATCCATTACAGATGCTTGTCTTGGATGGGAAGAATCTGAGAAGCTGCTTTATACAATCGCTGAGATGTGCTAGCGCCTGTTTGAAAAATCATTCCCGCAATCTGCACGCCCCACTTTGCGGGAGATTTTTCAGACACGCTCTAATATTTTCCGATAAAATTTTCAGTCAAACATTTTTATAATACAAGAAAGAATCTTACTTTGCAGAATTTTCATTACCAAAAAAACTGCCCACAGGTCTCTCCCATGGACAGTTATCATCTTATTCGCTCTTCTCAATGTCTTGGATGTGCTTTCATATACACATCTCGCATCCGGTTAATATTCATGCTTAAATATACCTGAGTCGTAGAAATATCGGAATGTCCCAGCATTTCCTGGACGCTTCGGATGTCTGCTCCATTCTGCAGCATATGTACTGCAAAAGAATGTCTCAATGTATGTGGCGTAATATCTCTGTGAATTCCAGCCTCCTGGGCATAGCCTTTCAGCATTTTCCAGAATCCCTGACGGCTCATGGCCTTACCGGAGCAATTTGTGAACAGCGCATGCTCTGAATCATCTTTCACAAATACCTTACGTCCCTCTTCAAGATAAAGATTCAACGCTTCCTTGCTTACATTTCCAATCGGGATGATACGCTCTTTATTCTCCTGGCAAACCACATAGCCAAGCTGAAGGTTTACATCTGTGGTCTCCAGATGGATCAGTTCGCTGACACGCATACCAGTGGCATATAAAAGCTCTAACATAGCCTTATCCCGAATTCCCTTAGGCGTAGTCAGATCTGGCTGCTTCAAAAGATCGTCAACTTCCTGAATACTGAGAATCTCCGGAAGCTTCTTCTCTACCTTTGGAGATTTCAGATTATCTGTGGGGTTCTCTTCCATCTTCCTAAGTGCAAACATGTGTTGAAAAAAAGCACGCATGGAAGCAACACTTCTTGAAATAGTGGATGACGCGAAGTTCTCTTTCTCCATATAATCCATGTATCCCATAAGATCAAATTCACGGACATCTTCCGCTTTCATAATTCCCTTCATTTCCAGGTATGCAGCCATCTTGTTCAGATCACGCTGATAGGAAACCTCTGTATTCTGGGATGTTTTTTTCGTATTATGTAAGTATTCAATAAACTCGCGTATTTCCTGTTCCATATTGTTTACTTCCTGTCTCTTTTGTTATAAATTCATTTCATATAGCCCATGATCATACTGCTTTAGACCATGTTTGAAAAAGATTCTGGAGCGTGTTTGAAAAAGGCTTTCTGTAAGATGTGCGTCACAATTTGTGGGAGATTTCGCCCGGAATTCCTATTGTCCATTGCATTTGCTCTTTCACGCTTTATTGCAGGAACGGGCTACCTCCCCACAATAACTGATCTTAAAATGTATTTGTATTATACTTTGTAATTGACATAAAATCAAACCTTTTTTTCGGCCAAAAATCGTATAAAAACAAGCTTTTTTTGCCCATTTTACAAAATAGCGTCGCTTTTATGGTAACCAATACTATATCTTGTATTTTTCATATTATTCTCATTCAAAAAATTTCGAAAAATCCAGAATTTTGTTTAAAATCCATGGATTTACACGCCATTCCAAAAGAATTCCCACACCGTATAAAGCTGTATATAAGAGCACTTTCAGGAGATAAGCGCTTACTTTCTGTGGAAAAATTCCATGATTGCGCCAGATTCCCATAGATTCCCTGTAGACCATCTGATACACCGAATCCCATAATGGCAGATAGATCAGATAATGCGGAAAAAGAAGTGCTACGGCAACTGCGCCTCCGGTAAGTCCGAACTGCAAAATAGACATGGAAAATACGATTCCCAGCCCAATCCCGGTAAAAAGCATCGCCATAATTGCCATAGGGACTCCAAATACAGTAAAACCACAGATTAGAGAAAGGAAAAAAATCCCACCGCGCATCCAGAGAATCTGCAAAAGATAATCGATTCCTCCTGCTTCTGTTTTCCCATAGGTTTCCAAAAGGTACACTGCGGAAAATGCCTGCTGCTTCCAGGAAAAACGGTATATAAAGTTCGGGATCAGCATTCCTGCAAGAAATCCTGCAAGCAGCAAAGTCAGTCCTGGAAAAAAACTTTTCTTTTTGATAAAACGGTAAGGAAAAACAATTTCCTTCACCTTTCGAGAATAAAAGTAGTTGATAATCACAAAGGAAACACAGAAAAAGGGAAATGACTGGACACAAATAACAATAGCCGGTATAATGTAGGAAGATAGCTGTATCAAAATAAAACCTTAAAAATAGGGACCTTTTTAGGAGGAAAAAAGAATGTTAAAAAAATT
>OLNU01002489.1_pt1 | contig 11115 bp, 8 predicted proteins | sample 1672241 | NCBI WGS metagenome assembly OLNU01 (sample SAMEA3136663, study PRJEB25190) | human gut metagenome | biome: human gut; feature: human-associated habitat; material: faeces | place: Austria | collected 2013 | reverse complement strand
CCACCATCTTATCACCGTTGTCATACCGCTGAAAGGCTTCCAGCACCAGCGGAGCGGTCAACGGGTCAAGATGATAGAACTTGTCACCGTCGATTTTATAGCCGATGGTTCCCGTACCGCCAGTGCACTTTCCCTTCAAAGCATTCTCCGTCTGGCCACGAATCACCTTTTCGGACAGCTCTGCCGAATAGTATTCTGCCATACCTTCAAGCAGCGTTTCCACCAGAATGCCCTGTGAACCCTCGGCAATGGGTTCCATAACGGAAATCAGGTGGACACCGTTCTTTTTCAGGATCATCTTATAGTTTGCGCTATCAAAACGATTCCGGGCAAAGCGGTCAAATTTCCAGACGAGAACAACATCAAACAGCTTCTTGCCGCTGTCTTTGATCATCTGCTGGAACTCCGGGCGATTGTCCGTTTTGGCAGAGAATGCACGGTCAATGTAGTGCTTGATGACCGTGATGCCGTTCTTTTCCGCATAAGCCGTGCATTCCCGAATCTGCCCCTCGATAGATTCTTCACGCTGGTTGTCGGAGGAGTAACGAGCATAGATAACAGCAGTCATAGATTCACTTCCTTTTTAACGGGTAAACTTAATATTTCATTGCACGTCCATAATTATTGAGTTTCATAATCTTTTAGACGTTCAAGATCCTGATAATATTGTTTGATTGATAAATTCATACATTGCCTTCTGTTCATTTCCGTTCTCTGTAAAAAGTGTTGACTTCCATAAAAAAGCGAAAAATCGTGTATGCCGGATATAATATTTGAACAGAGTTGGCTCCACTCTCGGAGCTCTTCCGGGGGAAAGTCCAAATCGCCTTCTTTACAATACAGTTCATTAATTCTAGATAGGGCATCTGCTACAAGATTCACAAACTCCTCTTCGGTTCGCTCGTTATTGAGAACTTCATTGTATTGTGCGATAACATATTCGGCCAATGTAATCATTTCTGACAGAATTGATTTTGTTTCTTGTATGATTTCTTCTGCATTCGCAGTATGTTCAGCAGTGTATTCTTTTAATGATTGATAATAAGAATGAATATTGAAATAAATTCCATTTATTACAGCCTCTGATTCTTTTCTTATACGATACCACCATTTTTTATCTTGCGTATCATCCGCCCAAGTAGTGTCACAAATATAGTTTCCCGATACTATGTCTGAATAGTCAAGTCCAAAATAAGCAAAAATCAAGTTGGCTGGCTTATTTTTCCACTTCGATTCTTGTGCTTTGCTATTGAAAATGTTTAATAACTTTATCCTTTCAACAATTTGAAGGTTTATCAAGGACACTTGCTCGAATGATACTGGCTTTTTAAGAATCACTTTAACTGCATAACGTTTTGCAATCCCATTATGAAGCGGCTCGACTGAGCAAATACAATAATCCTCATCATCATAAAAGAACTTTTTCGGAAGATACGGCTTGTAATCCTTAACATCAAAAAAAACAGTGCCGCCTATATTAGCTCTATAAATCGGGAATTGCACGCAATTTGGATTGTTTTTGTTCCATGTTTCTAAAAGTAAGAACAACAATTTGTGTATATCATTCAAATTTTTCTTTCCGTTTCGGATTGTGCACTTACTTGTTATTGCATCGTATAAAAAATCAGTAAACAAGCTGATCGATTTATTTGGGTAAAGTCGAGAAACCTGGCTTGCATTACTAGAAGCAAAAACTGCATACCCTTTTCCTGCAAAATCGCGTACTGTCGATTCCATATCAAAAACAGCAGACCCATCAACTTGAAAGTTCCCCGCAAAACAGCAATCGAGAAAGATCACTTTATTTCGTGCAGAAATTGCATCTAAAAAAGAAATTATATCTTGTGTACATATTAATCTATCACTTAATACCAAGTAATGTTTTTCACTCAATGTTGTCCCATGTCCTGAAAAATAGAATAGTAAAGTATCGTCATCTTGTACAATCCTTTCAATCCCTTTTAATGCTGTGATTAAGTCGTTTGCTGTAACTGTGTTTGTTAATCCGCAAACTATCATATCTTTTTCCGCAACTTCTAGGCCGTAAATAAAGGCATCTTGCATTGCAATAATATCGTTTTTACAAAAGAAGAGGTTATCCGCTCCATCAATAAAGTATTCGCTTACGCCAACGATTAGAGCTTTTGTAGTTCCCATGAGTGCACTTCCTTTTTAACGGACAGCCGAATAACTCTTTGCGTACTTGTAAATTTGCCGGGCGCAGTCAAGGCTCATTTTGCTGGAATCGTTGTGCTTGAGCCACGCATTCACGTTGCCGGGATTCAGTTTCAGGTCTGCATAAATACGATAATTCGTCAGATGTTTCTTTTGCTGAATCTCTACCACTCTGCGGTGAATCAGTTCTTTTGTATCATTGTCGGCAAGAGCAGCATCCCGGACGGAGCAATAACTGCGCCAGACTTTCAGATAGCCCTCCGACAGCTCTGCCGACTGGTTCTGCAAAAGCGCAAGTACCTGCTCCCTCGAATAGCGATTTGAAAGTCGTTCATACTCTGCAAGACACACAGGGTCTTTTGCATAGCGGAGCAGCAGATTTACTTTATCAAACACCAGTGCATAGAGGTACAGCGGCTCTTTCAGCCGTGGATTTTCATGTAAGCAGTTCGCCAGCTTGTGAATGCTGGCAGTCTGAACACCGGAAAGTTCCGTCACATACTGCTTCAAAAATCCCTCAAATGTCAGCTTCCTCACGGTCTCCACCTCTCCACATACTCCTGATACCGGATGTAGAAGTCCCGATACCGCCACTCATTCAGGATGCTGGCTTTCAGTTCGTCCTCATCTGTTGCAAGATGCTCCAGCAAATCCCAGTCTAGCGAGTTCCTCACAGCTTCGCTCTCCACGTCCGCCTTGTCGGTATCACGGAAAGAGCAAAGCTTTGCAATCACCAGATCTTCCAGACTGGGTGTGTAGAACTGAACCTTTGTGCCACCGAAGGGCAGCGGTTTCAAACGGTCGGGATAGTTATAGGGAAAATTGTCGATGTAGGCTTCCACATCCGTGTTGATATCGTACTTACCGAGCAAGCCGTACAGTTCTTTCGGAACGCTCAAGGCATCAATGTCATGGGTGGCACGGGTCAGTTTGCCCAGCAGAATGAACGCACTCCCGCCTACGATCACCATCTGATAGCGGTCGTCGTTGTCGATCAGCAGGTCAGCATCTTCGTCCAAGCGTTCCAGACGCTTGCGGAGATCGTCTAAAATCATCTTTCCCATAAAGCAGCCTTTCACATTTTCAATAATAGTATTTGTCTAAGATCATTTTAAGGGATAGACTGTGTGTTGTCAAGAGGAAATCAACGATATTTCTCGAATTTTACGCCGTCATATTATCTGTCCACATCTCACACTGGCTGATAACCGTGCTGATTGCCGTATCATAATCTTCCGGTGGATACTTATACTTTTTCAAGAGGTGCTTCACCATCTTCCGCATACTGGCACGAGCGGTTTCTTTTTTCTGCCAATCTATCGTTCGATTTTTACGCAGCATCTCGGTTAGTTCTCTGGTAAGGTCGATCAGTTCGTTGTTCTGGTAAAAATCTTTGATGTTCTCCGGCTTGGTCAGAGCATCGTAAAATGCCAGCTCCTCTTGCGTCAAACCCAGCTTTTTACCGTTGTTATACAGTTCCGTAATCTCCTGTGCCGTTTTCAGAAGTTCCTTGATAACCTCCTCGTTTGTAATCAGACCATTATAATAGGAGTTCATTAACTGTGTGATCTTCTCTGAAAATTTCTGAGACTGCACAACATTTGTCCGTTTATACAGTGAAACCTGCTCTGCCATAAGTTTTTTCAAAATTTCTACGGCAATGTTCTTTTCTTTCATTTTTGAAATTTCATCCAACACCGCCGGGGCAAACAGGCTGATATTTTCATCTGCATTCTTACTGTCAAACAAACTGATAACACCTTGGCTCTGGATACTCGCCTTCAGCAGTTCATTGACTTGAGCATTGATTTCTTTCAAAGAAAGTGTCTTGCCGCCACTCCCACCATAGGTGATCTTCACCACCGTAGAACGGACTGCTTCCATATAGGCCGCTTCATGTCGCTCCTGCTCCGTGGTCATGCTGGAACACAGCGAATGTGACTGTTTCAGCAACAGAGCTTCTCGCAGGAACAGATCTTTGCGCTTGGGTGCTTTTGCGTCCAGAACAAAGTTTACGCCGCCAGTGACCAGCTTTGCCATCATCAACGGAGAACCGCCAATAAATCCGCTGAAATCAAAGCCGTGCAACAAATCTTTGCACACCTGAAGCTTTTCCTGAAACTTTGGATAAGCAACTTTGGCAATGTCCATATCGCCATATCGGGACTGGTCACGCTTGGTATACTCCTTCATAGCGGCTTTGAGGGCAGATGCAATGCCAACGTAATCTACAATCAAGCCGCCCTCTTTGTCCTTAAACACGCGGTTGACACGCGCGATGGCCTGCATCAGATTGTATCCGTGCATTGGCTTGTAAACATACATCGTAGCCAGTGAAGGCACATCAAAACCTGTCAGCCACATATCCACAACAATGGCAATCTTCATCGGGTCATCGTTGTCTTTGAATTTCCGGGCAAGTTCTTCTTTGTGAAATTTTGTACCGATGATTTCTTTCCAATCCTCCGGGTCATTGTTGCCACCCGTCATAACTACGCCGATTTTTTCGTTCCATGTCGGGCGCAGCTCCAGAAGTTTTCGATAAATCTTCATCGCAATCGGGCGCGAATACGCCACGATCATCGCCTTGCCCGTCAAAAGATTAGCGCGGTACTTTTCGTAATGGTTGACAATATCTTCGCACAGGGATTGAATGGTAGACTCTGCTCCCAACACACTCTCCATCTGCCCCAACATCTTTTTGCTTTTTTCAATCGTTGCAGCGTCCGATTGCTGTTCCAGCGCATCGTAGGTTGCATCAATCAAGGCCAGCGTATTTTGGTCAAGGTGGAGTTTGATAACGCGGCTCTCATAGTAAACCGGACGCGTTGCACCATCTTCCACCGCCTGTGTCATATCATAAATATCGATATAATCACCAAAAACTTCACGCGTATTTCTATCTTTTGCCGAAATAGGTGTTCCTGTAAAGCCTATGTAAGTTGCATTCGGCAGGGCATCATGAATGATACGGGCATTGCCAATGACCGTATGTGCTTCTTTTTCACCCTGTTCATTTTCTTTGATGACAATTTTTTCATCAAAACCATACTGTCCACGGTGGGCTTCATCGGCCATCACCACAATATTCCGCCGTTCGGAAAGCGGCTTCTCGCCACGCTCGAACTTGAACATCGTGGTGAAGATGATGCCGTTTGCTTCTCGGCCATCCAGCAGCTTGCTTAGATTTTCCTTGCTGGTTGCCTGTACAGGTGTCTGGCGCAAAAACGGCGCGCACCTGGCGAACTGCGTGTAAAGCTGATCGTCAAGGTCAATGCGGTCCGTCATCACAACGATAGTGGGGCTATCCAAAGCTTCTTGCAGCAAATGGGCATAGAATACCATCGACAGTGATTTTCCGCTGCCCTGCGTATGCCAGAACACACCACCCTTGCCATCCGTTTTAGTGGCAATTTTGGCTTTTTCAATTGCTTTCCGCACCGCGAAATACTGATGATACCCCGCCAGAATCTTGAACTGCTTCTGTCCATCGCCAGAGAACAGAATAAAGTTTTTCAGGATGTCCAGCAGCCGCTCTTTCTGGAACATTCCCTCATAGAAGGTATCAAACTGCGCATACGCAGTGTTTTCATAATCACCGTCTTTTGTTTTCCATTCCATAAAACGGTCAAGCCCGGAAGTAATCGTACCTGCTTTGTTGGTGGACAGGTCGCTGATCACGCAGATGGCATTATAATAGAACATGGAGGGAATGTCCTGCATATAGTTCCGAATCTGATTGTAGGCGTTTTCTGCGCCCACTTCATCCTTGGAAGGACTTTTCAGTTCCATCAAGACCAGTGGCATTCCGTTGATAAACAGAGTGATATCCGGGCGGCGGTTGTTTCCATTTTCCACGACAGAGTGATATCCGGGCGGCGGTTGTTTCCATTTTCCACGAAGGTATACTGGTTTACCACATAGAAATCATTTTTGTCTGCATCTGCATAATCAATCAGCTTTACTACCGAAGACCGTTCTTCACCCTTGACTGCGTATTTGACCGTGATACCGTTTTGCAGATAGTCCATAAAAATAATATTCTTCTGCAATAGGCTTCCTGCATCAAAATCATTCAGTTTCAGGATGGCTTCATCAATTGCCACAGCCGGAAGGCTGCGATTCAGCCGCACCAGACAATCCCGCAAAACATCGTCCAGCAACGGGCGGCTGTAATCCGTCCGGTTCATATCGGGAGCATAAATATGGGTGTAGCCCATATTCTCGAACAATTCTACGACGGCTTGTTCAAAGGTATCTTCGGTAAATGAAAACATGACTTTTCTCCTCAACTATTATCTGAAGTTGCTGTATTCGATTCTTGAGCAATGGCATTCACAATCTTTGTAACGATAGAATGCGCCGCTCTTTTTGCCACCGCACGTCCCATCGGCGTACCATTATCCAATGTATCCGTTAGTGCCAATCGAACTTTACTGAGTCCAATTTCCTTACGATACCAATCCGGCATCAGATTCTTTTGAATTGCAACGTAACAATCATCAAAAATTTCTGGATGCACAGCATTATGCAATGCTTCTCGAATAATCTCGTCCACTTTATCGTCTGAAACATCTGAATCACGCACTTCTCTAGTACTTGTTATCGGAACTTCTGTTTTCACAAACCGATCAACCATAGGCTTTTGTGTGTTCGCATAATTGCTTTTAATATATGCCATCTGGTGCTCAAGTTCCGGGAACAGCGTCCCTTCGTTAATGTTGTAAAAACTCAGTTCCTCTAAAATTGCATCTTTTCTTCCCGCTGGTATTCTAAAACTTTGAAGTTCAAATTCATCTTGGACATCACTATATGCCCGTTTAACAATGCTCTGTCCGAGTTTTTCTTTCAGCTGAACATTATATTTTCCGCAGATCAAAAAAGAGCCACTTTGCCGTACCAATCTTTCATTATTCAAGTTGGAAATCACAAAATAATTTCCTTGAATAGTCGAAAGCAAGCTTTTGTACTCGCTTGCCTCGCACTCTTTTACCTCTTTATCTGTATAAATTCCATACTTGTTCAAATCCGAGAGCAGCTTTTCTAATGTATAATCGCCCGAAATTTCATGACTCGCTAAATATGCCAGCACTTTGATCTCTATGTCGCTATAGCTTTTTCCGTAATCGCGCTTATAATAGATTTTCCCATCGGTCGGCGGCAATAACGTAGTCTTCCCGTCAGTTATCTTTTTCTCTTGATTGTTTTGGCAAGCAAAATACAGTGCCACTAGCGGATTTTCCGTCACGTCCAACAGTCTTGTTGGCAACCCGTAGTGCTGCAATTTTGCGAGTTTTTCAAAATCTGTTGTCAATTTTCGAAAGTCATCAGGATTCCGTGTGTAAGCTGCGTTTATCAATTCTGCTTCATGTGGCAGCATCCCACCACGGAACACTCCCGGCATGACATTCCATTCGTTGCTGGCCTGTCCACGGAAGAAATAGTGCTTTGTGCTTATCTCCGCGCCTTCTTCTTTCTTTATTGTTTCCTTTATATCAGAAATGTAGGTCAGGTAGCTATTAAGGTTTGTAACAACGCATTCCTTCGGATTTCTTGTCTTAGCATTATCAAAATCTTCCATATTATCCCTTCATTTCTTTTATAAACGATAATTTAGTGGCTTAAAGGTCGATGTCGGATACATCCAGTTCGCCGGACATCAGCTTTGGTAAAAGAGTATCTCGAAGTACAGCAAGATGTTCGTTTTGCTTGCCATTGGCAAAAATCTGATTGAAAATTGATTTGCAATAATCATCAAATGCTATAACTTTATCTACTGGCGGAATTAAAATAGTTTCCGTTTCAATAAAGCCCGAGAAATCGAGGTTCTTAATGCCTGTTGTACCGTTTTCATAAGAGAAAAAGATCCCTTTACCATACAGGTATTGCCAATAATAGTAGATAAACAAACTGTATCCTTCTTTAGGTTTTATTGCTTTACAGAAATTTGTGCAAACCATACCGCTATCATAGCGGTCGAGTAATGATTGAGTTATAGCTGTACATCTTCCGGTTGATTGAGTAGGACTACCACCTGAAATCTCAACGACAATGTCACCGGCTGTAAGTTGTTTTTTGACGAAGTTTTTAGGAAGAATATACCTTGTGGGCATTTTCCCTTTATTGCCTGCTTTGACTTCAGGAATATCTGCGCCTCTAATGCAGTAAACCTTTTCGGTGTTATTGCCTGTTGGTGCTTCTTTTCCCCAATCACCATTCAAGGTTGTTTTAATAAGTTCAGAGAATGTTCCTGTTGACCATTCATTGTTTTCGGGATTTTCTATAAACCATTCTTTGAATATTGCCTGAGCTTGCTGCTCTAAGTTATCGTTTATCTTTATACTACATTGTATTTTATCGTCTAGTGTCCTTAGAATTGCAACAATTTTGTTCATTTCTTCTTCGTCAGGTACCGGCACCGGCATTTCTCGTAGTGTGGCCAGCGGCACATAAAGCTGTGTTGTTCCTCTCAAATGCGCCTTTATAAACTCCATCGCCTGCGGTGATTTCAAATAATAGTACATCCAATATGCCTTGTTGCAATTCCCTCCAAACTTAAAAATTCCAACATTTTTACACGCATAATCAACAACCGGATTTTTTTCCAAATAAACATTTCCTATTGTTCCTATCATGCTGTACAAAATATCCCACTGTTCGACTGAACTTCTAGCTATTACCTTTTCGTAGTCCTCGCTACTAATCCAATTTGCCGATTCGAAATCAAGATAGTACCCCTTTAAATGCTTCGATGTTATCAGTTTTCTCCCCGCAGCTTGTGGCTTTGGAGAATCATGCGTTCCGTCCGTTACAAGAGAGCAAAACTCATCTGCACGGATAGTTTTCCATTCAGATTTCATATCCAATCGCCCCCAGCTTCTCCTTGATTTCTGCTTCCAGCTTGTGCGACTGCTTGAACAAATCTGAAAGTTCTGAGGTCAGCCGAACCATTTTTTCTTCAAAAGGTTCACCATTATCTTCCTGTTCCTCAACGCCAACATAACGACCCGGTGTTAAAATATAATCTTGCTCCGCAATTTTCTCTGTGTCAACAACTGCGCAGAAACCTTTTACATCTTCCAGTGTGCCATTAACATAGACATTATAGGTATCGGCAATTTTTTTAATATCCTCATCGGTCAGTTCACGCAGCTTGCGGCTCACCATATCGCCCATCTTCCGGGCATCAATAAACAGCGTTTTACCGGCTTGTTTTTTGCGTTTAGAGATAAACCAGAGCGAAACCGGAATCTGCGTCGTATAAAACAACTGTGTCGGCATGGCAATGATGCAGTCCACAAGGTCAGCATTCACAATATTCTTGCGAATGTCACCTTCACCGCCAGACTGAGAGGAAAGAGAACCATTTGCAAGCACCATACCCATGCGGCCGCCCGGTGCAAGATGATAAATCATGTGCTGAAGCCATGCAAAGTTCGCGTTGCTTGCAGGCGGCATACCATACTGCCAGCGAACATCATCTTTGAGCTGCTCTGCACCCCAGTTCGACAGGTTGAAAGGGGGATTCGCCATAATATAGTCTGCCCGCATGGTCGGGTGCTGGTCATCAAGGAATGTGTCTGCTGCATACTTGCCAAGGTCGGGTTCAATGCCACGGATGGCAAGGTTCATCTGTGCCAGCTTCCATGTGGTCGGGTTGGAATCCTGTCCATAAATCGAGATATCGTTGATATTTCCGCTATGGTTCTCTACAAATTTTGCAGACTGAACAAACATACCACCACTGCCGCAGCAAGGGTCGTACACTCGTCCCTTAAACGGTTGCAGCACTTCCACCAGCGTCCGCACAACACAGGACGGCGTAAAGAACTCGCCGCCACGCTTGCCTTCCTGCTCTGCAAACATGGACAGACAGTATTCATAAGTGCGCCCCAGAATGTCCTTTTCGCTGCCGTGTTCAATCATTTTGATGTTCGTAAACAGGTCAACGACTTCACCCAACCGCCGTTTATCCAGTTCCGGGCGCGCGAAATTTTTCGGCAGGATATCCTTCAGGCGCACGTTTTCTTTTTCGATAGCGCGCATTGCATCATCGATTACCTGACCGATTTCCGGGTCATGTGCCTTTGCAGAAACATCGCTCCAACGCGCACCAGCAGGCACAAAGAAGATTCCTTCCGATGTGTACTCGTCACGATCTTCCTCAAAGCCATCACCGTCTGCAACCAGCTGATTGTACTTATCTTCAAAACGATCCGAAATATATTTCAAGAAAATAAGACCAAGGACAACGCCCTTATACTCCGAAGCATCCATATTGCCCCGAAGCACGCAGGCAGCGTTCCAAATCTGTTTTTCAAATCCAATGTCGGCGGTGTTTTTCTCTGCCATGGTTCAATACCTCCGTTTTAGCTCAGCAAATTCTGCTCTGAGTATAGCACAGATGTGCTGATTTTCCAATTTGTGCGCATAAATTCTTTGCTAGATGCTTCAATTTCCAGTAGATAAGTCCTACTATCACTGCTTTAGCACAATAAATTTTACAAAACCATCTTGACGTATCCTACATACCGTGGTATTTTTCTTGTAAATCCCACTGCTCTTGTGGATTGGTTACAAGCCATCCACAAGATGTGGTCGTGTTCATTTTGAACACTGCCTCACCGTGGATTATCCCTGAAAGATTTACCGCCCCGCAACACACCCGATTCATTTTGCCGCCGATTCACCCCGACAAAATCCATCGCTGCGCTGCTTGGGCGGTATTTTTCTTTATGGGAAACGTACCTTGAAAATTTCATAAGCCGACCGGACGTGATACCGACTTTTCGTCAACGCCGCTGCAAAACAGGGGCAGGAACTTCGTTCGGAGCAAACGGTGACCCACATACATGAGCAGCACAACCTCTACTTATTTTTTGCGCCTTAACAATTCGGAAACAATTACCCAGAAACGGTTTTGAGCGCAGCGGTAGAGGG
>OLNU01002485.1_pt1 | contig 11145 bp, 9 predicted proteins | sample 1672241 | NCBI WGS metagenome assembly OLNU01 (sample SAMEA3136663, study PRJEB25190) | human gut metagenome | biome: human gut; feature: human-associated habitat; material: faeces | place: Austria | collected 2013 | reverse complement strand
TAGGGAACAAAAAAGAATTTGACTTTTTTGCCAAATTCTTTTTCTATATTTAGAATTCTATATGAATGAATAATACATAAAATATGCAAAGCCTACTTTATTGCATTTTTTTAGCAAGCTCTCTAATTTCATCACAAAATTCCTTACAATTTATTCTACCATATAATCCACCCCTACCAGCTGTCATATTTCTCTTCAAGCATTCTGGAACACCATCTTCATTTCTGAAATGTATTCTTTCTTCAGAACCCCATGCACCTTGAAGTTGATTATCTTCATGAACATTAAAATTTACATTTTCTGAATTTAATATATAATCAATCGCTTCTCTTTTTTCATCTTCGTTATAAAACTTTAATTGTTCGTTTTTACCATAAACTAGCTTGCTCATAGCGCTTACCTCCTGTTATTATTTTTATTAATAAAACTTATCTAATAACATTATTATAGCATCAAAATCATTCTTTTCAATCTTATTAAATTCATCTGTTTCCAATCCTGTGTTTAGTACTCTTATTAGTTCATCAAAGGAATAAATAGATGGTAAATTTGAATCAAAACTTTCTTTTATACGTTCAATTTTTTCGATTAAACAAACATGTTGATATTTTTTATCCACAATCTGTGTATTATTATTAGGATGCGCTTGTAAATTATGCTGATTAGGAGTTAAAGCAATAAGATTTTCAACAACATCCGCAATATCAGGATAATGTGCTACTGGAAATATATGATGCATCTGTGTTGCTTTAACTTTTAAATGAAATTCCACATCCAAGACCTCTGGCAAAGAATCTCTTATTTTATTAAAATCTCTAAGGACTTTTTTTGCACGTTGAATTTTATATGCCATTAATCCTGTCGGTTCTAAAACAACATTAAGTTGAGCCAAATATTCCATACGAGTAATATTTTTTGGTTTATTTGACAACAAGTCCCTCCAGTTAGGCTGATTATATTGAAGAACATCAAGTGTAATAATATTTTTTGAAACATGTCCTTTATATGTTCCATATTTTTTATATTTAAATGCGAGAGGATTTATTACTTTCGCAAAAATCCTGCCGCATTCTACCTCTTTATTAATATTGGTATATTGCATAGTAAATTCTGTAAATTTTCTTTTGCAATTCTCATAACTGTCCTTATCCTGCAAATTAAAAAAATCAGCAAATGGTTCAAAAAGTTGAGAATCTTTTAATACTTTTTCTATATACATTTGTAAAAATTCCAAAGCATTTATATCTCTTTTAGCAATATAATCTAATATTTCAACATTTTTAACTGTGTAATAGTTTTTATTATTCTTCTTTTCTTCTTTCAAAATTCCAGAATAACCTAATAATTTCAATGGTTGTCCAAAATATTTATCATATTCTCTAGATGATTTCTTATTAGTTGGATCAGGTTTAACAAAAATTTTTTGTACATTAGTTATAGCATATTCACTAAACCATATATCCTTTGTAGTAAAAATCTTATTAATATCATCTGATACATAATTTAAAACACAATCACTTACAAGAGAAAGCACATCCATCGTACATTTTTGATCTATCCATCTCCCGTTTCCTGTAACTCGAACATCGTAATTGTTACTATCAAAAAACTTTTTTATCTTACTTTCCATTTTTTAGCCTCCCGAAAAAATAAACCGAACTTTTATCAATATTTAATGATCTAGTTTGATAATTTCTTGCAATTTCATAAAAATTTCTATATTTTTCAGAACTTAAAAATTTCATATCTTCTTCTGACATACTAAAATCATATTTTGGTATCAAAATAGCAACCGAACCATTTACTAAAACATTTTTTGGCATTTTTATCATTCTAGGTTTGTATGTCATATTTGGAACTAAATAAGCATTATCCCTATTATAAAATTTTTTTACTGATAATTTATCAATATCTTTTTTTTCTAAATAGCAATCATAATTATCAATATTAATTAGTCCAGATCCATCTTCCTTAATATTTCTAGATCTTAACACTCTTATTTTATCATTGCCATTTTCTTTTACAAGTATTGAATTAGTAATTTGCCTATCTCTAAACACATCAAATATACCTAATTCCATATTTTTAAAAACTTTATCAAATTCTTTATTTCTATAAATAATCCAATAAGGTAAACTATTTGAAATAAAATAACTTTGTTTTTGATATAATTCCTTATTTTTAGAAATAGATTTAATAAATGTTTTTTCAATCTTATTGACAGTATCAATTGCAATATTAATAGTTTCAACTTTTACACCCTTAAATCCTAATTCTCCAAAATCAATTATGGAATCAATTTTGTATGTAGAAATATAATCCCTTACTTCTCTAAAATCTAAAGTATTAAGTAAAAATTTTGGCATTACCATTGAAACGTAATTTGATGTTCTTATACTTTTAACAATAAATCTACCAGCAAGATTATTACAGTTAACATCTAAAATTGATTTATCAGTATTGATCTTTGTAAATGGTGGATTCCCAATAACCAAATCATATTTTTCTTTAAATTCGTATTTCAAAAAATCCGCACAAATAAAATTTATTTTAATATTTTCAGGTATGTGAAGATGCTTTAATAAACATTTTAATATCTCTATAGATTTTAAATCAATATCAATTAAGTCTAAAATCACATTTTTACACTTACTATATTTTATTAATATAAAAGGTAAAAAATTACCTGCTCCTACAGACGGTTCTAAAATCCTAACAACATCTTTATTTATTTCAGGTAACTGATCATATATATGCGTTAATATTATTTTATCAGTATAATAGGCTGAATTTTTTTGCCTATTCGAGTTACATAGTTCTGCTATTTTAGATAAAGAAAAGTAATCATAATTACTTGGATTTTTATCAATATAGCTTATTAGATTATCATAATCCAATAAGCTATTATCCACAATAATTTTATTTACATCTTTATGCTTTAAGAATTTTTTTTTTAAAAAATAATTTATATTTGATGCTATTTTACTCATAATGATTGTTGGTACAGCCTCTCCAATACATTGTCGTATATTAATTTCATTTTTCTTCAAATATTTTTGTTTTTCATGAAGAGACATTTTATTTAATGTTTCTATTTGATCATCCGTCCATTTAAAATCATTGGGAATGGTCATCATCATCATTAATTCACGTATGCTAAACACCCTATCATCCGATGGATGAATTGTGTTTTGACTTGCCAATTGATCATTTCTTGTATGTATACATGGACCAACTTTATTCCAATACTGTCTTGTATATTTATCTGCATTTTTTCTTTTATTTAAAACATATTCTCCATTTATAATTCTATGCGGTTTTTCTAAAGGATTTTCATTATCAAAAGCCGATTTTCCTTCATCTAATCCAGATATCCAACTTCTCATATGTTCAGGATATTTTCTAAAATTATGATATATATCTTTATCATCAATTTCTCCAATATTCTTTAAACTTTTTAAATTTCCAATTACTTCTTTTAATGTCTTTTCCTTTTCATATGACGGATATAATTCAATTGGAGATATATATTGACTCAAATCATTTCTAACACCTATTACTAAACATCTAGTTCGACTTGAGCATGCCCCATAATCTTTAAAGTTTAGCACTTGGCTACTGATTGCATAGTTGTTTCCTAAATTCACAGATATTGCTTCACCTATACTCTTGTCATTTCCATCATTATCTGTACATATTGTTTTCATAAATGCTGGAACATTTTCAAAAATGAATATTTTAGGTTTTATTTTAATTACCATATTTATTGATTCGACAACTAAAGAATTTCTCTCTTTATCACCATCATTTTTTTTATGGTTAGCAACAGACATTCCTTGGCAAGGAGGCGTTGCAATTAAAACATCTAAATCTTCAATTTTTTCTTTTTTCAACTCTTCATAAATTCTTTGTTTTACGCTAGATTCTTTTAAACTACCACAAATATATCCAGAAGAACTATCGCATTTATTATTTGCTATTTGAACTGCAATTCTTCGTTCCACAAGTTCATTTGTCGCAATACACTTGAATCCTTGTTTTTTAAACCCAAAACAACCAACTCCAGCAGAGCTAAATAAACTTATATATGTTAGCCTTTCTTTTGTTCCCAAATCAATCACCTTCTGCACCATTATAAATGATTTTCAAGTCTATGAGAAGGATTTTTTTGTAATTTTTTATATTAATTTAATGTACTAATAAATCCAAATTTCATTTCTTTATTTGCTACTAAAAAATTAGATATATCTATAAAATCTCTATTTTCATCATAAGGCATAATGTAAATATTTGTTTCAACAAAATGAAAATCATCCTTCAACTTATAACATTGCCCATACGCATGAATCGAAAAAATATTATTATCTTCTATCACTAAATCAATACCATTTTTTATATCAATATATTCTAACATATCTAAATAATCGTGCATATTACAAGATAGTATCTCCTCTTTTCTTTTTTCATTTGCTTTATCTACATACTTTATTATAATTGCACAATCATAATTTGGTAATGAATATATCATTTTTGATATTTCTTCTATTTCATTGTTATGTTCTTTTTCTTCTTCCTCATTACAATTTAAAATACTTTTACTGTTCAATAACAACTTTACCACCTCTTTCTATAAAATAAAAACTGTCTATATTATAGCATTCTTCCTGTAATATATTCATTAAAAAACTAGTTACAAGGATGTCTCAATTGCACCGTCCCTATGCACTTATATAATTACAGTTATCCCAAGATAAAGATCAATTAAAAAAATACATATTAGATGTATTTCCATTGTTTTCTCTTTTTCTTGGAATTTTTATTATGAGTTCTTCTTCTACAAGTATCTTTATTTGCTTTCTTACTGTTCTTTCTGATAGTCCTGTATCATAAACAATTGTTTTAACTGATGGAAAACAAGACCATGTTTTCCTGTTTGCGTATCGTAGTAATGCTCTATAGACCATTCTTCCTGCTGGAGTTACATTTGCACTTGATACTTTTGTATAAAAATACATATAATCCTTATTCAACTTTGACACCCGCCTCATTTATTATTTTTTTAAGATCAAATTTTATATTGTCATCTTTTTCAAACCTATATTTTAAAATTGATGTGATTTTATTTATATCTGCATATTTAACTTCTCTTTGTACTCCTTGATTGACTTGATATTCCTTGTCCAACTTTATCTTCCACTTAATGAATAATCTTAAAACTGTTTTCATTGGATGCATTCCTGTCTTCATCAAAATAAAATGACCCTTTGGCATACTCTTTAATTCATCTGTTGTCATAAGAGGTCTTTCTATCATTTGTAAAGACTGTGATGGATCATTTCTTCCTTTACTGACCGATCCACTCATAACAGTCTTTGACCCAAGATTTTCACTCATTACTTTTGCTGTTTCTGAATTAGGTGCAAAACCGCCAAATAGTGTATCCTGACAGTTATCCACGATAATACTCGCTCCTTCTTTTCCATAATTCTTCTCTAACTGTGCCAATGATTGAATAATTGCTACTATGGAAATATTTCTTGATCTAGATGCCGAAAACATCATTTCTGCTGATTCGATTTTAGGGATAGTTCCAATTTCATCTAGATACATAATGACCTTTCTTTTTAATCTTCCACCCTGACTATCAGCAAAAGCCAACATTTCACGATAATACTGTTGAATAAAAAGAGAAATCAAAAAGTGTTTTGTATTATCTTCTTCAGGCATTACTAAAAAGATTGCAGATTTTTCACTGCAGAATTTCTCTATGTCAACTGTAGTTTCGAAACACAATATCTGTTCAATTTCAGAATCAATAAATGCATTTAAACGAGATAAAACAGTAGAAAGAACAGACATCATTGCCTGTTCTCCTGTATTCAAAGCAGCTCCAGCAAACCACTTTGCTTTATGGTTATCAGGCAAATAATCAAGCAGGATCTGAAACTGTGTTTTTCCTTTTATTCCAGAAGGTTTCAACAGATCCTGAACAAGCTTAAATACACTGACGATATGTCTCTCTCCATCATCACAAAATTCAGAAATAATTAAAATGATACTTGTAAGAAGTCCCTCTGCTGAATCATAAAAGAATGAGTTTTGACCATAACTCGATGCACTTTCTCCATCAGAAAAGATAATTGTTTTTGCAATTATTTTGGCGTACTTTTCTGTCTTGGCTTTTAAAGACAAATCATTTCTGTTTTGTTTGTACTGATCCATATATTTATTGACCATATGAAGCATATTGTTCCCATCTGAAAAAAGGGGGTTTCTTAAGTCAATAACTGAAATATTGTACCCATAATAATCATGAGCAATTCCACCATAATTACGATACAGATCACCTTTTGTATCTGTTGTTATAAAAGAGACACCACTGGCACAGGCATATTCTAAATTTGGATATAAAAAATGGGCTGTTTTTCCAACGCCAGCAGCACCAATCATCAATAAATGAATATCATCACAATCAACATATCCAAATGTTTTTCCAAAGTTTATTTTACTTCCTACAACCAATCCCTGTGATTTCGGAAGATCAATGCCTTTTCTCCACTTCACACTGTCAAATTCAATATATTTCAAGCTTTGATGAACCTCTTTATCTGTCGCAAATCGAGCTGTTCCATATTGTCCATCGCCGACTGTTTTCGATTTGATCTTATTCAGATTATAGTTTCCATTAAAATACACAGCACATCCTATAAAAAGAAAAAATAAAATACCAAACGCTATAAATATTCCTTGTGATTTTGTCATCGTTTTTTCTCACCTTCTTCACCTATTCATTCAAATCCTTTCATTTGAAAAGACTCCTCATAATTTTCAACTGGTTCAACATATTCACTGATAATATTCAAAGCCTCATCATAGCTTTTCGCATTGAAAGTTATTCTTTCAAACATCTCGTTGGCTTTTTCTTCATACCCTGCACTTTTTAATGTTCTTGAAGCAATCCCCATAAGATTAAAAATATTTCCATCTTCACCTATCATCTTTGCCTTTGGTCGTTCTTCTTCAAGAAGACCATATGCCTGTTTATTTTCCATAGCTTTATAAATCTCCCTTCTATAATGAACATCCATATAAAAAAGACCTGCAGATAAATTTCTACAAGCCTTTACTAGATTATTTCTGTTATTTTCTTTAACACAGTTTTTATAGTCAGCTACTGACTGACAAACATTTTCAAACATCTTTTTTGTATTGCCATTGTCCCTATAACTTCTATAATCCTGTTTTAAATATGACCAGACTGGTGAATTATCTGATAATGGATGAGAGAATCCTAAAAGAGAATGCTCATGGATCATTGTCATTTTTAAAAGTCTATCCAACTGTGCCTGAAACTTAAAATCATCTCGTGGTTCTTTTCCATTAAAAGAATAATAAAACTTGGCAAAAAGCGAATCAAATTCATCTTCTTGAAATTTGTCTTTTACAATTGTTTTAAAATCACTTTTGATATTTGAAACATATTTCATTGCTTCCTGATATTTGGGACTGTCCGTTGATTTAATAAATTCAACATTATTTTGTTCTTTCAGATCTTCATTAAAATCTTTATTTCTTGCTCGAATACATGAAATAGTGTAACTGCCTTTTTCATTTAGAAAATCACTTATTCTCTCTGCTCCTTCGATACCTGCAATATCATGATCCAGACACAAATAAATTTTATTAATATTTGGGTGAACATCTAAAAAATGATCTAGTCCTATTTTAGAAAGTCCATTCAAAGCAATATAACTGTTTTCCATCCAATTCGCTTTGTTTAAAGAAATATAGGAAAGCATATCAATAGGTGCTTCAAAAACATAAACCTTGTTGGATGATCCTTTATAATGAAACGGATATAATGGATCAGAGCCTTCTATATTTCCTCTAAATGACTGATTTTTACCATAAGTTGCAGTACCTCTTTTATGCCCATGACGAGCCACACCATTTTCATCCAAACCAACAAATACAGCATTGTGATATTCCTTATCTTCGTAGATCAAACCTTTTCTTACAAATTCATCAATGACTTCCTTATCAAGAAATCTTGTTTTCAAAAGATATCCATAGACCCTGTTTAAAGTTTCATTTTTTTCAGGAAGTTTAAATTCTGCCTTCTCAGTTTTTTCATAAGGAACTGACATTTGAAGATCACCCACATTAGATAGAAGAAATTCCACAGCCTGCTTAAAATTATAGTTAAAATATCTTTGAACAAACGCTATTGGATAACCACCTGCTTCTGCCTTCCAATCATAAAAGCGATTACCTCTTACGGTAATACTTGTATGTCTTGCCCATCTCATATCCTTTCCTGATTTTATGAGTGCTTCACCTTGCATTTGAAGAAAAGATGCAATATCAACTGAATTAGCCATTGCAATCTGTTCTTCACTGAACATTCTTGCCATTACTGATGCCTCCTTGCTTTTTTCTTTTTGTTTTGCTTTTTGCCTTTGATTGACTTTACTTTCATAGACTCATCTTTTTGTATATGCGTAATACTTTTAATTTTATCCTTCATATCTTTCACCTTTTTCTTCAAATTAAAAACGAAGTGAATGATCATCTTCCCTATGACCCGTTGCACTTCGTTTTCTTATTAATTTCTGTTTGAGTTTATGTTCGACTCCTGTAAGAATCGTATTTCTTATTGGCAACTCATTTTCAATGATTCTTCCAATATGACGAAACATTCTTGTTGTCATCATGCTTAATGGAACTTCTTTTATATCATCTATATGATCTAAAAAATATTGAGCGTATTCATTTCCATTTTCAGCGGCCAATGTTAATAGTTCTATGGCTCTCTCTTTATCCTTTTCAACATCTTTTCCTAAAAGGTACATTTTACCTAAATAATACTGTGCATATTCATTTCTATATTCACAGGCTTTATTCAGATAATAAATTCCCTGCTCCACATTCTTTTCAGTAACTTCACCTTCAACAAGAATTTTACCAATTTTAAATTGTGCTACTGAAAAATTTTCATCTGCCGACTGATAAAGATAATGAACATACAAATCATTATCTCCTAATTCCCTATAGATATTTGCTAGTCGGTTATAAGCAAATTTGTTATCACCACTTTGTTTATAACACTCTATTGCCTTATCCAAATCACGATCTACATAGAATCCATCATGATAGATTTTACCAAGTATATATTTAGCTAATGGAAGTTCACATTTTTCAAGCCATTCTATACTTTCTGGAATCATTTCAAATTTATTGTTTTTAATTGCTAAATTGATATCACCTATTTTTCTATAGTCACGTCTTATTTTATATTCTTCTAACAAACTATTTTCTTCATTAAATTCCATACCTGTTTCATTAGTCACATCATCCAATTCACTATTGCCGAAATTATGAATATCTTCAAAATCCTGCATGACCATATTTAAAATCATATTCTTGATGCTTTTAAATTCTTTTTGTTCAAGTAGTGGTAAACGTTCAAGGACAGTATCATTATATGTTTCATTGACTTGTTGTTTATACAGGTACCATTGTTCATATAGCTGTGCAATATTTTCATCCTTTTCAAGTTCTCTTAAAATATCGTTGATAATCTGCTTTGATTCCTTTGGAATATACGCATACATCATTCTTCCATGATAATCTTTCAAGCTCATTTTGAGTTTTAAAAGGTCATTAAAAATCTGTGAACTGTCAAAATGTTCATGATCCATTCCATTTAAAATTTCAACGACTTTTTCTTTACTGTATTTTTTTATTTCATCTCGATTGGCAGTCTGATTTTCATAAATATGTAAAAGATCATTTTTAAAAATACTTCCAGCATACTGTTTTCTGATTGACTCTATTCCTTTTTTAGTTAAATAACCCTCTTTAGGATTCTTTGAATAGGCAACCATATGAATATGAGGATGATGACCTTCATTATGAAAAGCAGCAAACCATTTGAGATTGTTCGGATCTATCTTCATTGCCTTTGCCAGATCGTTTCTTTTTTCCTGACAAAGTGACATCCAGCTTTGAACTGAATCAAAGCCTAAACGGGTAGCATCCTCTCTTTTTATAGAAATGATATGTGTCCAGACGTTGCCTTCATGTTCTCCTATTTCTTTGACAACATCATTCAGTTCAAATTGAAGACCTGCATCTGAAAACAAACCATGCTCACCAAGCTTTTCTACTCTAGGACGATGTGAAATATAATCAATATAGTTTTCCTTTGTTGCAATATCATCAAGATTAGCATCAATCACACTCGATATAAATTCACTGGCATTTTCTCTTGTTGGATTTTCTTTGAAATCATTATATTCAAACATTCCTGTTGCAGTTGGATAATCCTTTATAAGCTGTTGAATAAGTTTCTGCTGTTTCTTTGTTGCCTTCATATTTCCATAATCACTTTTAAACTTTTCTACACCTTCTCTGGTAGCGATATAATTCACATAATATTCTTTATGACTTTTACCTTTCATATACCCTGACTTAACAATAATTCTTACCATAATCTTTACCAAATAAAAAAGGAAACCTTTTTAAAGTTTCCTAACATATAATTCCTATCTTCTATTAAAAAATACGTCTGCAAGATCATATCCTAAATACAATGCCTCTTTAAAAACTACTATCTCATTTTCAAGTTCTATTTCTGATGAACATCCTATCCATTCCTCATTTATTTTGTTTGCTTCTTCCTCACCATATACCTGTATCAATGCCTTCATAATTTTTTCATGAATTTCATCCATCCGTCCGCCCACATCCGAACAGGCGACTTCTACAACATATCCGTTTTCAAACAAGTTCCTAATGTGGGGCAGTAAAAACTGAACCATCATTAGATCTGTCGATGTAACAAGAATTTTTTTACTCATTCACAGTTTCCTCTATTTTTCTTGCTATAGCTTTGCTATCCATACCATATTGTTCTCTTAAATATTCTTGATTTCCTACTTTAACAGAATATTCATCATTTAATCCTATTCTTAACAAATACGCTTTTTTAGCCTGCATCTCTGCCATTACTTCTGCAACAGCGCTTCCAAATCCACCTACGATATTATGCTCTTCACAAGTCACTATAACTTCAAATTCTTTGGCGCAATCTTCAATCACTTCTTTATCTATCGGTTTTACTGTCGGAAATGTATAAACTGC
>OLNU01002483.1_pt1 | contig 11151 bp, 7 predicted proteins | sample 1672241 | NCBI WGS metagenome assembly OLNU01 (sample SAMEA3136663, study PRJEB25190) | human gut metagenome | biome: human gut; feature: human-associated habitat; material: faeces | place: Austria | collected 2013 | reverse complement strand
TGAAGTTGGGATGCTTTGCAATGGCACCCAGCGTGTTGGTGCCCTCGTCGCCAAAGGCGGCAGCGTCCGGCTCTGCGCCGATGCCGAAGCTGTCCAGGACGATCAGAAACACACGTTTTTCCATATCGTTTTTCTCCGTTTCCTCCGGGGCAGTGCCCCGGATCAAAGTGGTGCTCAAAGTGTTACTTCTTACCTATCATTATAAGCAAATCCCGCAGCGGATGCAAGCTTTTTCGCCCCGCCGCCGATCTCCGTCATTTTCGCCAAAATGTTCGTCTCTTTTTTCACAATTTGACGAAGCAAACCGCGCTTTTTTCACGTTTTATCGTCACCTGGCGGCAAAGGTGTCTTTACCGGTGAAAAAATTGCATCTTTGGGTGAAGTTTTTCTTGCCCTATTGCATCCCAGCGATTATAATAGTAGCCGGAAAAGTTTTGCGCAAGGCTTCTTTTCCCATTTTTTCACCACTGCACGGGAGTTTTCCCGTTGGTCGTGCGCAGCTGTCTGCATGGCAGCGGACGGCTTGCCGCAAAATAAAAGAGAGACTGCGAAGTAAGTTGGAGGTAAGTATGAGAAAAACCAAGATCATCTGCACCCTGGGCCCGTCTACCGATCAGGAGGGCGTCCTGCGCGAGCTGGTCGCCAACGGCATGAACGTTGCCCGTTTCAATTTTTCCCACGGCTCCCACGAGGAGCATCTGGGCCGCTTTGAAAAGCTGAAGGCCATCCGCGAGGAACTGGGCCTTCCGGTGGCTGCCCTGCTGGACACCAAGGGCCCCGAGATCCGCCTGCGCGACTTCAAGAACGGCACCGAAATGCTGGAAGCCGGCCAGACCTTCACCCTGACCACCCGCGAGGTGGAGGGCACCAAGGAGATCTGCTCCATCACCTATAAGGACCTGCCGCAGGATGTGCAGCCCGGCGGCACCATCATGCTGGACGACGGCCTGATCAAGCTGCAGATCCAGACCGTGAACGACACCGACATCGTCTGCAAGGTGCTGAACAACGGCAAGATCAAGAACAAGAAGGGCGTCAACGTGCCCGGCGTCCATCTGTCCATGCCGTATATGAGCCAGCGCGACCGCGACGACATCATCTTCGGCGCACAGCAGGGCTTTGACTTCATCGCCGCTTCCTTCGTGCGCACCGCACAGGACGTGTACGACATCCGCAACCTGCTGAACGAGTACGACTCCAACATCCGCATCATCGCCAAGATCGAGAACCGCGAGGGCGTGAACAACATCGACAGCATCCTGGCTGCCGCCGACGCCGTCATGGTCGCCCGCGGCGATCTGGGCGTGGAGATCGACTTCACCGAGCTGCCCGGCATCCAGAAGACCATCATCGACCGCTCCTTCTCCTTCGGCAAGCCCATCGTCACCGCTACCCAGATGCTGGACAGCATGATCGTGAACCCCCGCCCCACCCGCGCCGAGATCTCCGACGTGGCAAACGCCATCTACGACGGCACCTCTGCCATCATGCTGTCCGGTGAGACCGCTGCAGGCGCTTACCCCGTGGAGGCCCTCAAGACCATGTCTGCCATTGCTGAGCGCACCGAGCAGGAGAGCCACGCCCGCTTCACCGCTCTGGCCGAGAACACCGGCAAGATCAGCGTCAGCGATGCCACCGCTCACGCCGCCTGCCTGACCGCCAAGGACGTGAATGCCGCCGCCATCGTCACCGTGACCGAGTCCGGCACCACCGCCCGCCTGCTGAGCAAGTACCGCCCCGCACAGCCCATCATCGCCTGCGTCATGAAGGAGCAGGTACAGCGTCAGCTGGCCCTGAGCTGGGGCATCACTCCTCTGATGATGCCTCTGGCACACAGCACCGATGAGCTGATCGAAATGTCCACCTCTCTGGCCAAGGAGAACGGCTACCTGCACAACGGTGAGCTGGCCGTTGTGACCGCAGGCGTGCCTGTGGGCGTGTCCGGCACCACCAACATGATCAAGATCCACATGGTGGGCAACTGCCTGGCCACCGGTGTGGGCGTCGGCCCGGAGAACGCCGAAGTGTCCAACGCCACCGGCAAGGCCTGCGTGTGCCGCACCCTGGACGAGGTGCGTGCCAAGTTCAAGCCCGGCATGGTGCTGGTGGTGCCTTCCACCAGCAACGAGATGCTGAACTATGTGCGCGACGCCGCCGCTCTGGTGGTGGAGGAGCCCGGCCTGAACAGCCATGCCGCCATTGTCGGCAAGGCTCTGCTCAAGCCCACCGTCGTGGGTGCCGTGGGTGCTACCTCTCACATCCGTGACGGCCTGATGATCGCCGTAGACTGCGCACACGGCAGCGTGCAGCGCCTGCAGGCCTGAGAAAGAGGGCGACACAATGGAACGCATTGCGAGCTTCTGTGTTGACCATACCAAGCTGGACCGGGGCATGTACCTGAGCCGTCAGGACGGCGATGTGCTCACTTGGGACATCCGCATGAAGAAGCCCAACCAGGGCGATTACTTGTCCACGGCCGCTGCCCACACGCTGGAGCACCTGTTTGCCACCTACGCACGCAATAGTGCCTTCCAGGATGGTGTGATCTATGTGGGCCCCATGGGCTGCCGCACCGGCTTTTACCTGCTGACCCGCGGCCTGACCCCTGCGCAGGCTTTGGAGCTGACCGTGGAGTCCTTCCGCTTTATGGCCGCCTTTGAGGGTGCCGTGCCCGGTGCCAGCGAAGTGGAGTGCGGCAACTACCGCGACATGGATCTGCCTGCCGCCAAGGCCGAGGCTGCTGCCATGCTGCCGGTTCTGGAAGCCCTGACCGCCGACCGTCTGCACTACTGAGCCTCTGTGCCGGAACTCTAGACAAACAACAAAACCCGGAACTTCCTGTCGAACAGGAAGTTCCGGGTTTTTGGTTTTGTTCGGTTTATTCGTCCGGGTCGCCGCGCTCGGGCATGGTGCGCAGCTCCCGCACCAGCATGGCGCGCAGCTGGTACTGATGCTGCTCGGACGCAAGGTCGGCTCCGGCATGCAGCTCCACCTCCGGTGCCCGCCCATCGTCCGTGTACAGCGGCACCGTGACCACGGCCTGGGTGCCCTTTTCCGGGGCACACTCCACGCTCAGCCCCCAGCCCATACGGCGGCAGCACTCGCGGCAAAGCAGCAGTCCCAGCTGAGCCCCGCCCAGAAAGCTGCGCCGGTTTTCCAGCCAGGCTTCCTGGCTGCCCTCCGGCAGACCGCAGCCATTGTCCCGCACAGTCAGCTGCCACATGGTCTCGCTGCGGCGCAGCAGGATCCTCACCGTGCCGCCCTCGCGGCAGGCACGCAGCGCGTTGGACAGCAGATGCAGACACAGCAGCTCCACATCATCCCGGTCAGCCAGCACACGGCAGGTCGTCCAGCCGCCGTAGTCCAGCTCCAGGGTGACTCCCAGCTGCGCACGCACCATGTCGGCCTGGGCCGCCACCTGCTGCAGCAGCTCGCACAGATCCAGCGGGTAAAGCTTAGGCGGCTGCCCGGCACGCAGAAATTCCAGCGCAGACAGCAGTTCGTTGATGGTCCGTTCCAGCTTGGCCGTGGCCGCGCTGATGTCGCTGACTGCCTGCAGGGACTGGGCGTCTGCCCCCACGCGGGCCAGATGCTGCTCCAGATACTCGCAGTTGCGCCCGATCAGCCCCAGCGAATGGAAGCAGGCATCCTCCACCGCCTGCTGCGGGATGGCCTGCGCCGTCAGCTCCTGCGCTGTATTCTGCTGTGCCTGCTCCATTGCTACCGCCTCCAAGACTGTGTGCGTTATTCCCTGCTCTTCTGCTGGATGAGATACCGTTTGATTGCATAGATCAGCTTGCCCGTAGTGGGCTTTTCCGCTTCAAAGCCGCTTTCAGCCTTGAACTGCGTCCAACCCTCGGCCGGTTTTGCTTCCAGCTGGTCGATCATGCGCCGGATGCCGCTGTCCACGGCCGAGACCGAAACACCGTACTGCTCACTGACCGCCTGCAGGATCTCCTTGCGGATGGCCAGCTTCTGCGAGGTGCCGTAGACCACGCCCACCGCACTGGTCAGATAGCTGCAATTGATGTCCGGGATGCGGATGCCCCAGCTGTGGTACAGCTGCTGGCACTGCTGCTCGGTGCGCTGCCACTGCTGGCCCGGCATCCGGTACAGCTCCCGCAGCAGGTTCTTGAGCTCCATGCGCTCCACGCAGCAACAGCTGCCGGAGTCCTCCATGCGCAGTGCCGAGCTGTTCTTGCGCCGGCCCTCGTCGAACAGCATCAGCAGCGGCTTGTGCTCCAGCTTGCGCAGTTCCATCATGAACTCGATGCTGCTCATATCCTCCATCTGGCTGCACAGCACCACGATGTCAAAATTGTGGCCCTGCTGCAGCTCCTGCAGCAGTTTGTGTCCGTTCAGAAAGCAGGTACAGGCCAGCACTGGGTTCTGTTCTTCCAGATAGTTTTTCTGTACCCGAAGCTCCTTGCGGTCATAGCTTGCAAGGGCGACCTGCAGCACATCTGCCGTCCGCTCATTGTCCACGCCACGCGCCGCCTTCCTGTTCGGTCTGCTGTGCCGCATCCAGCTCCGCCACCACGTCCTGCCAGATCTCCGGCTGAACGCCATTCTCACACAGATATTGCAAAACACGGTAGCCAAACTCCGGTGCAACGGCCATATACTTGCTGTCCATGCGCTGGCTGCTGCCGGTACGGCAAAGCGTCAGGCGACAGCCGGTTTCGCCGTCCGGGTCAAGGGAGTAAACCAGCGTATATGCCTGCTGCAACCCGGCGATGGCAGAAAACTGCCGGACCATGGGTGAAAACGTACGTTCCATAGAAATTCCTCCTTGCTACAAGGCATTGCGACGTTTTTAGTGCATTTCCTTGTTTTTCCTTTTTTATTGTATGGAGCAGGAAGGAACCATTCAACCCTGAAAAAGTGTCTAAAAGTGTCAGGCTGTTTTTCTGTTCGATTTTGCGTCGTGTTGTTTTGCTTTCCGACGTTTTTACAAATCATGCTGCCTGTGCCGCACCGCATTTTCATCGTTCCGGATGGTTTGCACGGCTTTTTTAGTACCCTTACAATAACACGAACGCCGCAGGATTGCAACCCCTGCCGCCGGGTTGGGAAAATTTTCCTCTCTGACCCGGCCAGAACAGAGAATTTCTGCTTCTGCTTCCGGAAACACTTTCTTTTCCATACACAGTTTTTTCATATAGATTTGCTAAAATCATCTCGATTCTTCTGTGTAGTCTGCGCGCCTTTTGGCCCGCAGCGGCACAGCTGTCCGTTCCTCACCTCTCCGGCCCCGGCCGGAACCTTTTCCCCAGAAAGGCACACACATGCTACAAATCAAACAGATCTGCAAACAGTACAAGACCGGCGATCTCGTGCAAAATGCGCTGAACAATGTCAACCTGAACCTGCGTGATAACGAATTCGTCGCCATCCTCGGCCCCAGCGGCTCCGGCAAAACTACCCTGCTGAACATTATCGGCGGTCTGGACCGGTATGACAGCGGCGATTTGATCATCAACGGCATTTCCACCAAAAAGTACACCGACCGCGACTGGGACTCCTACCGCAACCACACCATCGGCTTTGTGTTCCAGAGCTACAACCTCATCCCCCACCAGACCGTGCTGGCCAACGTGGAGCTGGCCCTTACCATCTCCGGCATTTCCGGGGCCGAGCGCCGCCGCCGCGCCACCGAGGCACTGGAGAAAGTGGGTCTGGGCAACCAGCTGCACAAGCACCCCAGCGAGATGTCCGGCGGCCAGATGCAGCGTGTGGCCATTGCCCGTGCACTGGTGAATAACCCCGACATCCTGCTGGCCGACGAGCCCACCGGTGCTCTGGACAGTGAAACCAGCATCCAGGTCATGGAGCTGCTCAAGGAGGTGGCCCGGGACCGTCTGGTGGTCATGGTCACCCATAACCCGGAGCTGGCCGAGCGCTACGCCACCCGCATCGTGACCCTGAAGGACGGCGTCATCCGCTCCGACACCATGCCCTACGAGCCGGACACCCAGACCCTTGCGGCCCCCGTGCACAAGAACATGGGCCGCTCGTCCATGTCGGTGCTCACCTCGCTGACCCTCAGCTTCAACAACCTGCGCACCAAAAAAGCACGCACCCTGCTCACTGCCTTTGCCGGTTCCATCGGCATCATCGGCATTGCGCTGATCATCTCCCTGTCCACCGGTGTCAACAACTACATTGACGACATGGAGCGCTCCACCCTGTCGGAGTACCCGCTGCAGATCATGAGCAGCGGCATGGACTTTACTTCCATGCTCTCTTCCCGCGTTCCGTCGGACAGCTCCCAGAGCACCACTCAGGAAGAAGACATGGTGCCGGTGCGCCAGCTGCTCTCGCAGATGGTGTCGGGCATCACCACCAACGACCTCAAGTCCCTCAAGCAGTATCTGGAGACCACCGACACCACCGTTGCCGACAATGCCACCGCCGTGGAGTATGCCTATAATGTGTCGCCCCAGATCTACCGGCAGGACCCCGACGGCAGCATCCGGCAGGTGAACCCGGATTCCTCCCTGTCCTCGCTGGGCATCAGCTCCGAGACCTCTTCCAACAACATCATGTCTTCCATGATGAACACCAGTGTGTTCTCGGAACTGCCCCAGACCCCGGAGCTGTATGCATCCCAGTACGACGTCAAGGCCGGCCGCTGGCCGGAAGCCTACAACGAATGCGTGCTGGTGCTGGACGCCACCGGCAGCGTGACCGACTACGCCCTGTACGCGCTGGGCATGCGGGACAACGCCGAGCTGGACAAGATGATCCAGCAGTTTGCCCAGAACCAGAACGTAGACGTGCCGGATGACTTCAAGACCTATTCCTATTCCGATTTTCTAGGCAAGCAGTTCAAGCTCATCAACAGCTCCGACCGCTATGTCTACGACGAGACCTACAGCTTGTGGCGCGATAAATCGGATGACACCGACTATATGAAGCAGGTGGTGGCCAACGGCACCGACCTGACCATCGTGGGCGTGGTGCAGCCCGCCGAGGATTCTTCTGCTGCCATGCTGTCCTCCGGCATCGGCTACACCCACGACCTCACCCTGCACGTCATCGAGCAGGCCAAATCCAGCGCCATCGTGCAGCAGCAGATGGCCGACCCCCAGATCAATGTGTTCACCGGCGAGGAGTTCGGTACCGGCAACGGCACTTCCTTCGATATGTCCTCCATGTTCTCGGTGGACACCGATACGCTGAAGAACGCTTTCCAGTTTGACACCCGCGCCCTGAAGTTTGACCTGAGCGGTGCCTTTGACCTGAGCGCCGGTTCCTTCGACCTCTCTTCCCTGCTGGACCCGGACAGCTTCTCACTGGACCTGGGCGACCTGCCGCAGCTGGACATGGACATGAGCAGCGTGTTTGAGAACATGGATCTGTCCATCTCCCCGGAGGCCCTGCAGAATATGATGCAGAAGATCCTGAACGGCTACAAGGACTATGTGGTGGGCAACGGCATCCTGAATCTGGACAAGATCAGCTTCTCCGCCTATATGCAGACCGAGCAGTTCCAGCAGCTGCTGGCCAGCTCCATGAGTGAACTGCTGGCCGACGCCAACCTGCAGGAGCAGTTCTCCGCCGCCATGCAGCAGGCCATGCAGACCGTGATGGAGAGCTACTCTGCCCAGATCAGCCAGGCCCTGCAGAGCCAGCTGAGCACCGCCATGAATACGGCCATGCAGCAGATGGGCACCCAGATCAGCCAGCAGATGGAAAGCGCCATCCAGAAGAACATTGCCCAGCTGGGCAGCCAGATGGAAAATGCCCTGAAGATCGACGCCAGCGCCTTCCAGAATGCCATCCACATGAACATGACGCAGGAAGAGCTGGCTGAACTGATGAAGTCCTCCATGCTGTCCTCCACCTCCACCTACGACGGCAATCTGCAGAGCCTGGGCTACGCCGACCTCGATGATCCCAGCACCATTTCCATCTACCCGAAGGACTTTGACTGCAAGGCCCTGATCGTGGATGCACTGGACGCCTACAATGCCTCCGCCGAGGCAAATGGCGAGGATGACAAGGTGGTGCGCTACACCGATGTGGTGGGCACCCTGATGACCTCGGTGACCAAGATCATCAACATGATCAGCAACATGCTGGTGGCCTTTGTGTCCATCTCGCTGGTGGTGTCCTCCATCATGATCGGCGTCATCACCTATATCAGCGTGCTGGAGCGCCGCAAAGAGATCGGCATCCTGCGTGCCATCGGCGCGTCTAAGCGCAACATCTCGGAGGTATTCAACGCCGAGACCTTCATCATCGGTCTGTGCTCCGGCTGTATGGGCGTGGGCCTGAGCCTGATTCTGCTGATCCCCGGCAACATGCTCATCCACTCCATTGCCGACAGTGCCTCGGTCACGGCAGCCCTGCCGCTGCAGGCTGCACTGGTGCTGATTGCACTGGCCACACTGCTCACCATTCTGGGCGGCCTGATCCCCGCCAAGAGCGCCTCCAAGTGCGACCCCGTCAAGGCCCTGCGCTCGGAGTGATTCCCGGCAGACAAAACACAAGCGGACGGTTCCCCGGTCGGGCAGCCGCCCGCTTTTTGCATTGCGGCGCATCTTGTGCTAAAATAAGAAAAAAACACAAAGGAGCCTTTTTCCATGCCCAACATCATTGAGATCACTGATTTTTCCGCGCCAGAGCTGGACGTCTACGCCCGCTTGACCCAGGCCCAGCTGCGCAATCGACTGGAGCCGGAAAAGGGCGTTTTTATTGCCGAGAGCCCCAAGGTGATCGCGCGGGCGCTGGATGCCGGCTACCAGCCGCTGTCCCTGCTCATGGAACGCAAACAGATCACCGGCCCGGCCCAGGACATCCTGACCCGCTGCGGGGACGCCCCGGTATACACGGCCGACCGCGAGATGCTGGCCCGCCTGACCGGCTACGAACTGACCCGCGGCGTGCTGTGCGCCTTCCGCCGCCCCGCGCCCCGCACAGTAGAGCAGGTATGCCGGGATGCCCGCCGGGTGGCTGTGCTGGAGGGCATCGTGGATTCCACCAATGTGGGTGCCATCTTCCGCAGTGCTGCCGCATTGAACATGGATGCGGTGCTCATCACGCCCTCCTGCTGCGACCCGCTGTGCCGCCGGGCGGTGCGCGTGAGCATGGGTACGGTGTTCCAGGTGCCCTGGGCGCAGATCGGCACCACCCCCGCCGACTGGCCGGAACACGGCATGGCACAGCTGCACGCTCTGGGCTTCAAGACCGCTGCCATGGCCCTGAGCGACCGTTCGGTGAGCATCGACGACAACGCCCTTGTCGCTGAGCCCAAACTGGCCATTGTGCTGGGCACCGAGGGCGACGGCCTGGCCCACAGCACCATCGCCGCCTGCGACTATACCGTGAAGATCCCCATGTCCCATGGGGTAGACTCGCTGAACGTAGCCGCTGCCAGTGCCGTCGCCTTCTGGCAGCTGGGCCGTACCTGACACAATCCGCTTGACAAATCTCCCGATTCGAGTTACACTTACAGGGTCATCTGGTATGGGCCTGTAGCTCAGTTGGGAGCCCATGCGGTCCTTAAACAATCTGGAGTTATATACCACGCGCCCCCAAGCGGTTTTTGGGGGCTTAAATATGGGCTCGTAGCTCAGTTGGGAGAGCGTTCGGTTCGCATCCGAAAGGTCGAGGGTTCGACTCCCTTCGAGTCCATAAAACGCCGTATCGTGTTAAACGATACGGCGTTTCTTTTTGCCGTTCTTTGCAAAATCGTGCATCATTCGTCTTGACAGCGCAAAGTGACGTGTGCCGAACTTTTCGGCATAATGTTCATAGCTTCACCAGAAGTTTTGTCAAAAACGACGATTCCCCCATTCGGAGTACCCAGCCCCCTAACGGGTGCTTGTTTAAGGTCCGTTTTCCGCCCACTCGGAGTACGCACCGAGAGCGAATGACTCTTAAATTCTTCAAACTCCTCCAGCGGAACATTGAGGATGATCTCAATATCATAATCCCGTCCAACACGGACTTCCTTGATGAACTGGTTGAGGATTGTCTGCCGCTGCTGAAAGGATGCGTTCTGATAGGTACTTGCCCAAGTGAACAGATTGCTGCAATCATTTTCAGCTTTCTTGTTTTCCTGCTCAATCTCCTCCAACTTGTTCTGTGCAGCGGTCAGGGCGTCCTGTGCTGCTTGGATCGCAGCTTGATTTTCATCCAGAAGCTGCTGGATCATATCACGGTCAATGCTGCTCTTTCCCCGGATGACGCGAATCATTTCATCCTTCAATGCATTCCGTTCGTCATCCTTGAGGTCGAGTTCACTCTTTGCACGTGATACTTCTTTCTGCGCTACTTCCATGTCCTTGCGAAGCATATCCTGAAGCAGCTTGCTTTTGGAACACTCTAAAATCTCCGAAAACTTGGTGCATACGATACTCTCTACGATTGCGTCCAGTTTTGTTACACCGTAGCCGGACTGTCCATCGCATTGACCCTGATGCCGTACATTATAATGGCAGCTATAACGGAACCGCTTTTCCTTCACCGTGGAGCCATCCGCACGCAGTCTGGTGCGTCCGCTGCTCGTGATGTTCAGGCGATTTCCGCAGTGTGCACAGAACACCTTCCCACAAAGCAGAGCATGGGGACTGTAACTATCAGAGTCTTCGCCCTTCTCTCTGCGGCGGGTATCACGCAATTCCTGTGCACGGTCGAACACTTCCTGTTCAATAATCCTCAGTTCCGGGCATTCCTTCTCAACGTTTCCGTTGATAAGATAACCGGTATAGCACTTATTCCGAACCATCCGAACAAGAGTTGTAGTGGGGATGTTTTTCCCATTTCTCCCCATTATATGATTTTCCACAAGGTAGTTGCAGATTCGTTTCACGCCGTATCCTTCATAAACATACTTCTGAAAGATCAGGCGCACGATTGCCGCTTCTTCCTCGTCAATCTCCAAATCACAGACAGCTTGATTCTTTTTGTTCAAGCGACCTTTCTGGACACGCTTGTAACCAAATGCCACCGTGCCGCCAGTGTAGTGACCTTCCTCCGTAAGCTGTTCTATACGGGTACGAGTACGGATAGAAGTTTTGATACTTTCGCCGGATGCCTGCCAGTAGCGGATGTAGTTCATCAGCTTATCAACATGAGAATCAAAGCGCTGCTGACCTTCGTTTACGCTCCAGACCTCGACCCCTTGCTTCGTGAACCATT
>OLNU01002476.1_pt1 | contig 11191 bp, 9 predicted proteins | sample 1672241 | NCBI WGS metagenome assembly OLNU01 (sample SAMEA3136663, study PRJEB25190) | human gut metagenome | biome: human gut; feature: human-associated habitat; material: faeces | place: Austria | collected 2013 | reverse complement strand
CCACGCCCTTGCGGTGGTGGTCGATGACGGCCACCTTGCCGCATTTTTCCAGAATGTCCTTGCTTTCCACAAGACCCGCTTGATATGTATCCACCACGATACACAGGGTGCGCTTAGAAATGATGGGCAGGGCGTCCTTGGGGTCGATGAAGTCATCCTTCTGCCCCGCCTTGCACAGCGCATCGATCAGGCTGGCCGCCAGCGTAGCGTCTCGCCGGACGGCGATGACCGCCGGCACATCGCAGATCTTACAAATGCGCAGCACACCCTCTGCTGCGCCGATGGCATCCAGATCGCTCATGCGGTGACCCATGATGACCACATGGTCGGCCTCCTTGATCAGCTTGACCAGCTGGTCGGCCACAAGGCGGCTGCGCACCTTACTGCGCTTTTCCACGCCGTGGCTCACGCCGCCATAGAAGGTAAAGCCGTCCAGCGTCATCTCAGCGGCCTGATCGCCGCCGCGTCCCTGCGCCATATCCAGTGCGTGCTCGGCCATATCCTGCGCCTCCCGCAGGGTGCGCGCGCCGCGTCCGATACCAATGGACATTGAAAGGCTCACACTGGGGTCCAGTGCGCGGATCTTATCCAGCACGTCGTAGCCGCGGTTGGCGAACTGCTCCAGCTGGCGCTCCTCCACCACTGCGATGTAGCGGCCGCCGCTGCCTACCCGGCGCAGAAAGCCGCTGCCGCGCCCAATCATATCCTCCAGAATGCGGTTGACGCCCTCCAGCAGGCGGGCGCGCTCGCTGTCCATCAGATCCCCGAACACATCATCGTAGCCGTCCAGCTGGAAGGCAAGATACCCCGGACGGCTGGCCTTGTACTCTGCCTCAATGCGGCGCAACTCGGTCTCCTCGTTCAGCACCAGCAGGGTCACGCTTTCGGCTTCGCCGGGCACGGTGGAGCTGTGCACGCTCCAGTAGCCGTCGGCAAGGGTCAGCAGCTGTCCCTCGCGCTTGCGGCACAGCTGCAGATCCAGCCCGGGCAGCAGCTTCTGCACCCGGCTGGCCAGCACATCCTGCCCGCCCAGCAGGCGGGTGCGGAACTGGCTGTTGTACCACAGCACCGTCTCGCCGGAGAGCAGCGCCGCAGGCTGGGAAAGGGGCTCCAGACTGAACTGCACCTTGGATTTTTCAAACGTGGTGCCGCTTGTCCAGCGCACCACCCAGCGGCGCAGCTTGCAGCGGAACAAGGTTGCCCCTATGCCCCACAGCACCACCAGCACGGCCAGCAGCAGCCATGCCGTGGGGCGCTGCACCAGCAGTACCAGCAGCAAAAGGCCGCACAGCACCGCCAGACTGGCCGTGAGCATTTCCAGTGTCCATCTTGGTTTACGTTTCATTGGTTTTTTGCCTCCTCAGACGCTGCACCGCTTTGCGGTGCGCCCGGATCAGACCTCCATCAGGATGGGCAGGATCATCGGGCTGCGTTTGGTGCGCCGGTAGATATAGCTGCTCAGTGCCTCACGCACACGGGTCTTTACGCTGTTCCAGTCCCGGACGTGCTCGTCCACACAGCGCTCCAGTGCATTTTCCACAATGCTCTGGGCACCGTCCATCAGGCTCTCGTTCTCGCGCACATACACGAAGCCCCGGCTTACCAGATCCGGCCCGGCCAGCACCTTGCCGGTCTTGCTGTCCACGGTAGCCACGATGATGACAAGACCGTCCTCGGAGAGGTGCTTGCGGTCCCGCAGCACCACGTTGCCCACATCGCCCACGCCAAGGCCGTCCACCATGACGGCACCGGCGGTCACCGGCTCGCCCAGCTTCATCTCGTCCTGCGAGAGGATAACGTTGGAGCCGTTTTCCGCAATGAGGATGTTGCTGGTGGGAATGCCCAGACTTGCAGCGGTAAGGGCGTGCTTTTTCAGCTGCTTATACTCGCCGTGCACGGGCAGGAAGTACTTGGGCTTGGTCAGGGTGAGCATCAGCTTCTGCTCCTCCTGACAGGCGTGGCCGGAAACGTGCACATCGTACATGCTCTCGTAGATGACCTCTGCGCCCAGCAGCAGCAGACCGTTGACGATCTTGGTCACGCTCTTTTCGTTGCCGGGGATGGGGTTTGCGGAGATGATGATGAAGTCGCCGGGGCCTACCCGCACCTGACGGTGGCTGCAGGAGGCCATACGGCTCAGCGCGCTCAGGGGCTCGCCCTGACTGCCGGTAGTCACCAGCACCACCTGCTCCGGCGGGTACTGGTTCAGCTCGTCTACGCTGATCAGGGTGCCCTCCGGGATGTGCATATAGCCCAGCTCCTGCGCCATGGCGGTGTTGTTGACCATGCTGCGGCCGCTGAAGGCCACCTTGCGGCCATCCTCCACAGCCAGATCAATGATCTGCTGCACGCGGTAGATGTTGGACGCAAAGGTCGCAATGATGATGCGCTTATTGCGGGCGCGGGCAAACAGGCTGCGCACACCGGCGGCCACCTTCTGCTCGGTAGCAGTAAAGCCCGGGCGCTCCGCATTGGTGGAGTCGCTCAGCAGGGCCAGCACACCGCGCTGTCCGTACTCGGACAGGGTGGACAGGTCGGTCACGCCGCAAGCCAGCGGGGTGTAGTCGATTTTAAAGTCACCGGTCTGGATGATGGTACCGGCGGGGCTGTCGATGGCAAAGGCCACGGCATCCGGGATGGAGTGGTTGACATGGATGGGCTCCACGGTAAAGCAGCCCAGTTTGATCTTTTGCCGGGGCACGATCTCCACAAACTTGGTCTTACCGGCAAGGCCGAACTCCTCCAGCTTGTTTTTGATCAGGCCGCAGGTCAGGCGGGTGCCGTACACCGGCAGGCTGATCTTTTGCAGCAGATAGGGAATGCTGCCAATGTGATCCTCGTGGCCGTGGGTGATGAGCAGGCCCTTGATCTTATCCTTGTTCTGCACCACAAAGGTGAAGTCCGGAATGACCATGTCCACGCCGAACATCTCGCTGTCCGGGAACACCAGGCCGCAGTCCACGATGATCATATCGCCGTTGCACTCGTAGACGGTCATGTTCTTGCCGACCTCGCCCAGACCGCCCAGCGGGTAGATATGGATGGGGGTCGCTGCCTCCTTGGGCTGCTGCGCACGGCGCGGGCGGCGGTTATAGTAGGGGCGGCGGGTGGTGGGACGGGTGCGCTTTTCCCCTGCGGGAGCAGTGCCGTTTGCGGCGGCTGCCTTGGGCGCTGCCGGGGCTTTTGCGCGGGGAGCGGGGTTATTTTCTTTTGCTTGAGCCATTCTTTACCTCCAGATTCAATTGCAGGCCAGGCCGCGCCCCCACCGGGGAGAGCAGCCGTACCTTGCACAGGGGAAGCACCTGAAACTGCATCGGCTTCCGGTTGATGCATCGTATAGAATTTATCGTTCAGCGTGCTTTTTGCAGCAGCGCTGTTGGTTCCGCAAGAGGTTCTTGGCCAGGTAAGTCCATCTGTTCGATGCGACCGTGGCGTTTCTGCCGGAACAGCCGGGCGCACACCTTTGGTGCACCCCTATACGCATTTTGTTACGCTAAGTATAGTATCTCGCACCGGTTTTGTCAATTCCAAGGTTTGGCAAAACTGGGCCGGCGTATACATTGGCTCTTGACATCCCGGGCAAAATAGCGCTAAATAAAGGTATTCTATTCTATAAGGAGAACCCCATGAAACAGGTAGAGGTGTACACAGACGGCGCTTGCAGCGGCAACCCCGGCCCGGGCGGCTGGGGTGCGGTGCTGCGCTACCGCTTTGACGGCAAGGTGTACGAAAAGGAACTGAGCGGCGGCGACGCCAGCACCACCAACAACCGCATGGAGCTGACGGCCTTTATCGAGGCGCTGCGCCAGCTCAAGGAGCCCTGCGAGGTGCGGCTGTGCTCCGACAGCCAGTACGTCATCAACGGGCTGGAAAAGGGCTGGGCCAAGGGCTGGAAGCGCCGGGGCTGGAAAAAAGCCGACGGCTCCCCTGCCCTGAACCCGGACTTATGGGCACAGGCACTGGAGCAGGAGGCACGGCACAAGATCACCTATGTCTGGGTAAAGGGCCATGCAGGCCACCCGGAAAACGAACGCTGCGACCAGCTGGCCGTAGCACAAAGCAAAGCACATGGCGGGAGGCAAGGAACATGAGCGACGCATTTTTACCCGGCAACGGGTTCGACACCTACGAAACACAGGACAAGGTGCTTGTCAGCATGGACGGCTCCGTAGATTGCGGCGTTGCGGTGCGCATTTTGCAGCAGCAGGGCTTCGGCGTGGCCGGGGCTGTGGTGCAGCTGGCCGCTGACCAAAGCGCTTGGGCCGCAGCCGCACGGCAGGCTGCCGAGGCTCTTGGCATTGAGTGCATCGTGCTGAAGGCGGAGGCACTGGCAGACCAGCCCGCCGAGGTGCTGGGCAGCGGCAACGACGCCCGGTTTGCCGCCCTGCTGACCGCTGCCGACAAGCTGGGCATCCAGTACATTGCCACCGGGCACCACGCCCGGGTGGAGCTGGGCAGCGATGGTGTGCACACCGTCTGCCCCGCTGTGGACGCTGCGCTGGACGAAAGCGCCGCACTGGCAGCGCTGCCGCAGGACACCCTTGCCCGGCTACTGCTGCCCTTGGGCGAGTTTACCGCCACTGATGTGCAGGAGATGGCACAGGATTTTAAAGTGAACGGAACGGTCTGAGCCAACCGCTTTCTACGCAAAAAGAAGCGCCGCATCTGTACGATGCAGCGCTTCTTTTTTACATATTTTAGTTCTGGGGGTGCACGATATCGCGCCAGTCCAGATCTCCGCGCTCGAGGCCGTGGATCAGCACCTCGGCGGTGGCGATGTTGGTGGCCATGGGGATGTTGTGCACATCGCACAGGCGCAGCAGAGTCATCTCATTCGGCTCGCTGGGCTTTGCATTGATGGGGTCGCGGAAGAACAGCAGCAGGTCGATCTCGTTGCAGGCAATGCGGGACGCGATCTGCTGGTCACCGCCCTGCACACCGGCCAGAAAACGCTGTACCTGCAGGCCGGTGGCCTCGGAAATCAGTTTACCGGTAGTGCCGGTCGCCACCAATTTATGCTGGCTCAGAATGCGGCAGTACGCCGTGCAGAACTGAACCATCAGCTCCTTTTTGGAGTCATGCGCGATCAGGGCAATCGTCATCTGTAGATCTCTCCTCTATTGAAACATTTGTATATAAAACGCTTGCTAAATTTCCTTTGCTATACATGATATCACAAACGCAACTCATTTACAACAGGTTTTTGGACACAATATTCAAATTTTCGTTCAAATTCACTGCTTTTCACGCAGCTGCGCCTTACTGCGCAAGCATTGCATCGTTATTTTCTTCCTCTATCACCCCTGTGGGAGCAGTTGCCTGCTGCGGCTCCGCGGCTGTGGTATCGGTCTGTGCATCATTTGCAGCATCCGGGGCGGTCTGGGCAGCGGTATCCGATGCTGCGGCATCCTCCTGCACCACGGTGCGCGGATCCACATAGGGGTCAACCTCCAGCGTGCCGTCCTTCATGGCAAAGTAGGCGTTGGCGATATCCACCACAAGATCGCCGGTGCGGGCACCGTAGCCGCCGTACTCCACCGTGATGCCGATGGCGATCTCCGGATTATCTGCCGGGAGATAGGCGATCATCATGGCGTTCAGGTAGTGCTTGCCCGACGCGTAGGTCTCGCTGCGCTGGGGGGTGCCGGTCTTGCAGGCGATGGCAATGGGGTAGCTGGAGATCTTGCCGCTGATGGTGCTGGGCACCAGTGTCATGCCCTGCCGCACCAGATCAAAGGTGTTGCCGTTGCCCTCAATGATATCCATCACCTCCGGCTGGGTCTCACTGAGCACCTCGCCGGTGTTGGTATCCAGAATGGCCTTGACAAAGTGGGTGCGGTAGCGCACGCCGTTGTTGGCCAGCGTGGCGGCGTAGGTAGCCAACTGGATGGGGCTTACCACCGTGTTGCCCTGCCCGATAGCGGCCTGAACATCCAGCGAGGAGGTGTAGTTTTTATCCGTCTTTTTGGTCAGGCGTCCCACAGCCTCGTTGACTTCCACGCCGGTGCGCTGCCCAAGACCCAGCTTGTAGGCGTAGGCATCGTAGACGTCACTGGTCAGGCGGCGGCCCACGTCGTAGAAGAAGATGTTGCAGCTCCACTTGATGGCAGTGACTACATCAATGTTGCCGCTGTGGCCGTGGCGGGTGCAGCGGGGGTGGTAATCCTTATAATAGGTGTACACGCCGGTGCAGTTGACGGTGGAGTACTGGTTGATCAGGCCACTGTCCAGCGCCGCCACTGCCACAGCAGGTTTAAAGGTGGAGCCGGGAGTGTACAGGCCTTGCAGCGCCCGGTTGAACAGGGGCAGACTGGGGTCGGCGCTGTACTCGGAATAGTTGGTGGCGTACAGGTTCTGGTCAAAGCTGGGGTAGTTCGCAGCCGCCAGCACGCTGCCGTCCTTCACATTCAGCACCACCGCAGCACAGGCGGCGGCTTTCATATCGCCGGTGTTGTACACCCGGTTGATCATATCGATGTTATTGGCAAGGGCCTTGTCCACCGCACGCTGAAAGTCGCTGTTGATGGTCAACTGCACAGTATGCCCCGGCTCCGGCACAGTGGTGATCTTGGTGTCCACGATCACGCCGTCCGAATTGCGGGTGATGGTCTCCACGCCGTCCTTGCCGCGCAGCTCGTCCTCGTACACGGACTCAAGGCCGGAGATGCCGATCACATCGTTCATGTTATAGCCTTTTTCCTTGAGCGGATAGGTCACCTGACCGTTTTCATCGGTCACCTTCCACTTTTCGGCGGTGATCTTGCCCACACGCCCCAGCACGGCGGGGAGGATATCTCCCTGCTCATAGCTGCGGGTGCTGGTCTCCACGATCTCCACGCCCGGCAGCGTGAGAGAGTGCTCCTTGATGGTAGCCACCGTCACCTGACTGACGTTTTCCGCCATGACAAAGTTGTTCACGTTGGAAAAGGCCTGCCGGTCCATCTCGTAATGGATGCCCGCCAGCACCCGCTGCCACGGCAGGGAGAAGCTTTCCAGATGGTTTTTCTCCACCAGCATCTCCATCACATCGTTGGCGGTGGCGTACTGCTGCAAGCCCAGCGTCTCCTTCATGTCAGCCAGCGTTTTCTGGTCGCTGGTGCTGTCGGCGCTGTCCGTAAAGGTATAGTTCCCGGCGGCATCCGGCTCGCTGATGAGCAGGGTGTCCAGCCATTTTTCATCGTTCTTGCGCAAAAGTTCCACGATCTGCTGCAGCATGGTGTCCAGATCCTGATCTCCCATCTGCAGCTTGTTCAGCACCACATTATAGCCGGTGCTGGTGGTGGCGATGCGCTTGCCGGTGCTGTCCACGATATTGCCGCGCGCGGCGGTGACCGTAAACTTATAATCCGTGGTGTTGGTGGCTTTTGCCTTGAAACTGTCCCCGTTGACCAGCTGCAGAAAGATCAGCCGGAAGGTGTACAGCCCCATGATGATGCAGGCCACTGCGATGAGCAGCAGCATCCGCCGCACCACGACCTTGCGTTCATTTTCGTTCATCTGGTTCTCCTTTTACGGGTTAGACCACACCGTTGTCGATCCTGAACCCGTCATGGATACGCTGCACCAGCCAGAAGGCCAGCAGCGCCGCCGGGAGGGTCAGCACTGCACTGGGCAGTACAAAGGCAATGTACCGCAGCGCAGCGCCGGCATAGCCCGGCATATAATAGAAAAACAGCCAGTCCAGCGAGAGCACCAGCAACGCCGTCATAGTATTTACGGCGGCAAAGTTGCCGGGGTTCACCTGCAGATACAGCTGCACCAGCACCGATACCGCAAAGCAGAGCAGCAGCAGCTCCAGCGCCAGCATACCTACCGTGCGTCCGGCCGTGCAATCCCACAAAAGGCCGCCCACCGTGCCCAGCAGTGCTCCGGCAAATTCTCCTTCAAATACCGCCACCGCCAGACACAGCGGCAGCACCAGCAGCGGCTTTGCCTCCCCCAGCTGAAACAGCCCGGGCGTGGTCTGCAAAGCGGCGCACACAAACAGCGCCAGCACATAACAGCCCCACTTCAGCAGCTGGCTGCGGCTGCGCCTGCGGCGAGATTCCATAGCAGTGTATCCTCCTTAGTACGCGGTAATGATAAAAACGTGCTTGGCGGTGCGGGGGTCGGCACCGGGGCGCACCACCGCAATGGAGGATTTGCCGCTGGTCTCCGGCACCACGTCCTGCACCGTACCCACCAGAAGATCCGGCGGGAACACCCCGCCCAGACCGGTTGTGATGACCTGATCCCCCGCATGGGTCTCGGTGCTGCGCTCCAGATTGGTCAGGGTGCACAGGCCGTCCGCTGCATAGGTGGTATTGCCGTTCAGAATGCCGTTTTCCCGGGTGCGGGATACCACGCCCGCCGCGTTGAAGCTGGGGTGCAGAATGGTCATCACCTTGCAGCTGGTCGGATCAGCCTCTACCACCATGCCCAGCAGATAGCCCCGGTCACTGATGACCGCATCGTTCACCGCTACGCCGTCTGCGGTGCCCTTGTCCAGCGTGAAGCCGCCGAACTCGTCCAGCGGGTCGCGGCCAATGACAAAGCCGGACACATAGGTGGCATTGCTGTTCTTTTCCTGAATGTTGGCCAGTGCCTTGTAGGCCTCGTTTTCAGCCTTGATGCGGTCATAATCCACCATCTGCTGACGCAGCTCGGCGTTTTCCGCCGTCAGCTGCTCGTTCTGTTCCATGACCTTGTCGATGCTGGCATATTTTTCCCACATCGCGCCCACACCGCCGCTGACCACAGCCCCCGCCTTCTGGAAGGGGGTCAGGATCACGCCCAGCAGTTCCTGCGGGGCAGCGGTCAGGCGTCCGTTGGCACCGGCATAGGCCATGATGCCCACCAGAAACACCGCCACGGCCACGAGAATCTTGAATTTCCAAGTATCAAAAAAATCTTTCAAAGGGTGCTTCCCTCCTGTCGGGATGCCCGCGCCCTACCGCAGGCCTTTGCATGAAAAAAGCGCGGACAGCCGTGCCATCCGCGCAAGATGCAGTGTTTGCAGCGGAAAAACGCACAGCTGCTGTGTCTGAAACTTTTCCGCATTCTGAGCAGCACTCTCCGCAGAGAGCCGCTCTTACATATGTCCTCCATCGGTGTCCAGCACGTCATGCAGCACATCCACATGATCCAGCACTGCACCGGCACCCTTGGCCACGCAGTCCAGCGGGTCCTCCGCAATATGCACATCAATGCCGGTCTCGCTCTGGATCAGCTGATCCAAGCCGCGCAGCAAAGCGCCGCCGCCGGTCAGGGTGATGCCGCGGTCGATGATATCTGCGCTCAGTTCCGGCGGGGTGCGCTCCAGCGTCTCCTTGATGGCGGTGGTGATCTTGACCAGACACTCCAGCAGCGCGCCGCGCACATCCTCAGAGTGCACCACGATGTTCTTGGGCAGACCGTCTACAAGGTTGCGGCCCTTGATCTCCATGGTCAGCTCCGGGTCCAGTGCATAGGCAGAGCCGATCTCGATCTTGATCTGCTCGGCAGTCCGCTCACCGATGAGCAGGTTGTACTTGCGCTTGATGAAGGCAATGATGGCCTGATCGAACATATCGCCGGCCATGCGCACGCTGCGGGAAGCCACGATGCCGCCCAGAGAGATGACGGCGATCTCCGCCGTGCCGCCGCCGATATCCACGATCATGCTGCCGGTGGGCTCGCTGATGGGCAGGCCTGCACCGATGGCAGCTGCCATGGGCTCCTCAATGACAGACACCTGACGGGCGCCGGCCTTCAGGGTAGCCTCGCGCACAGCGCGGCGCTCCACCTCGGTAACGCCGGAGGGAATGCAGATGACCACCCGGGGACGGGAGAACATGCTGTTGCCGCAGGCCTTTTTGAGGAAGTTCTCCAGCATATTGGCCGTGATGTCGAAATCGGCGATAACGCCGTCCTTCAGGGGACGCACCGCCACGATGCTGCCGGGGGTACGGCCGATGACAGCCTTTGCCTCGCCGCCCACGCAGCGCACCTCGTCGGTCTTGGTGTCCACCGCCACGACCGAGGGCTCGCGCATGATGATGCCCTTGCCCTTCATGTAGACCAGAGTATTGGCAGTACCCAAATCAATGCCAACGTCCTTTGACAGAAAACTCATTGTTCCAAATCTCCTTACGATCGTTCCTTAAATCTATCCCAGAATGCCGGACGGCCTGCTGCAAACAGTCCCTCCTGCGCAGAATAACACGGTTCTATTATAGCCGCAAGTGCTCCATTTCTCAAGCGTTTCGGCAAGTTTTCTATCATTTTTCCATTTTTCTCACAAAAAATGCGCCAGCGTCTGTACGGTGCGGCTGACCGGCAGCCCCATAATGGTGTAATAGTCGCCCTCGATGCGGTCCAGCCACAGGGCCGCGCGCCCTTGAATGGCATAGGCACCGGCCTTATCGTAGGGCTCCGGGGTAGCAGCGTAGAACGCGATTTCTTCCTCCCCCAGCGGGAAAAAGGTCACCTTGCAGCTGTCCACAAAATGCTCTGCCCTGTCCCCTTTTGCAATGCACACGCCGGTGTGCACCTGATGGGTCTTGCCGGAGAGCGCGCGCAGCATCCGCTTGGCATCCTCTGCGTCATGGGGCTTGCCGAACACAGCGCCGTCCACGTCCACCACGGTGTCGCAGCCGATGACCACGGCATCCGGGTGCTGTTTTGCCACTGCAAGGCACTTGCCGATGGCCAGTTGCTCCACCAGCTGCGCCGGAGTGGGGGCAGTGACGGCGCTCTCATCAAAATCGCTGACACAGACCGTGAAATCGGTGGTGTACAGGGAAAGCAGCTCCCGTCTGCGGGGGCTGCCAGAGGCTAAGATCAAATGATTCATAAAACCCTCTCAGTCACCTGCGGTGACCGCTCTCCCGAAGGGGAGAGCTTTTTTCATCAATCGGTTTACTCTTTTAAATTCTCCCCTCTCGGGTGTCAATGCGAAGCATTGACGAAGAGGGTTATTTTCCGGTAGAGCCAAAGCCGCCCACACCGCGCTGGGTGTCGCCCAGCTCCTCGGCGGGCACAAAGGCGGCGGTGTACACCGGGGCGATGCACAGCTGCGCTACCCGCTCGCCGGGCTGAATGGTATAAGCCTCGGCACCCAGATTGACCATGGGCACCTTCAGCTCGCCGCGGTAGTCGCTGTCCACCACACCCACGCCGTTGGCCATGCACAGGCCGTGCTTGATGGACAAGCCGCTGCGGGCATACACCA
>OLNU01002469.1_pt1 | contig 11228 bp, 7 predicted proteins | sample 1672241 | NCBI WGS metagenome assembly OLNU01 (sample SAMEA3136663, study PRJEB25190) | human gut metagenome | biome: human gut; feature: human-associated habitat; material: faeces | place: Austria | collected 2013 | reverse complement strand
GTCTCTGGGCCTGCCCAGCCTGATGGGCCTGATTTAAATATTGGCTGATTAAAATAGTACAGCCCCCGCCAAGCTCTATGCGTTTCCGGCGGGGGCTGTGCTGTTATTTTGCCGATGTATCTGCTGCTTTTTTATTCCTTTGCCACCGTAGTGGTTAAGAATCTTCCATGCGCAGCACGCAGCATTCCGAAAATATCTTGGAAAAATTGGACGATTCGCTCGTAAAAGGTTGACGCGGCTGCGTTCGGGGGTATATCATATTTGTATAGATCCTTGCGCGGAGGGAGGAACGCACGATGATCCGAATCGGCATTGTGGACGATGAAAAACAAGAAAGAGACCAACTGAAACAGGCACTGGCGCGGTTTGGCGCGGAGAACGGCACAGAACTGAACGTACAGGAGTTCGACTGTGCGGCAGTCTATCTGGCGGCGCAAGACCGTGATTTTGACATTTTATATCTGGACATTGATATGCCGCAGATGTCCGGCATGGAACTGGCCGAAAAAATCCGGGAGACAGATCAAGACGTCATCCTCATTTTTTGCACGAATTTGCAGCAATTCGCGCTGAACGGGTACAGTGTCGGCGCGCTGGGCTTTATTGTAAAGCCGATACAGTGGTACTCCTTCCATATGTATCTGACGCGGGCGCTGAAGGTGCTGCAAAAGCGTGCCGGTCAAAAGACTGCGCCGCCGCACATTGTCGTCAAGGACGGCACCGTGACACGGCTCCTGGATGCAGCGGAAATCGCCTATGTGGAGGTGCGCCAGCACGACCTGCTGTACAACCTGTGCGGCGGGGACGGTAAGACCGAGATCATCAAAAACCGCGGTTCGATGCAGGAAATCGCGGCGCAGCTGACGCCCTACGGCTTTGTACGATGCAGCGCCAGTTATCTTGTGAACCTGCGCTGTATCACGGCGGTAAGCCGTATGAATGTCTATATCGGCGGGGCAGCACTGCCCATCGGGCGCACCTACAAGGACGCCTTCACCGAGGCATTCTCCCGATATATGGCAAAAAAGGAGTGGGAAGACCCGTGCCGGTCATAAATTGGATGCTGAACCAGCAAGTCCAGCTGGGTATGATTCTATGCGCTGGCCTGTTTGTCCCGTGGGGGCAGCGCCGCAGCTGCTTCGTTCCGCGGTTGGCGGCGGGTGTATGGGCCTTTCTTGCGCTGACGGACACCCTGACATTTCTGCCGCAGTGGGCAGAACTGCTGCTATATACGACGCTGTTGTTTGGTCTGATATGGTTCAGCTTTGACTGCAGCCCGCTGCATGCCCTGTTTTATACAACCTGTGCCTACGCGGTGCAGCACATTGCCAGTAAGCTGGCCTATATGCCTATTATTTGGCTGGTTCAGCATGGCCGCACAGACAGGCTTGTTACCTTTGTCATTCTGCTTTTCAGCAACCTTGTGGTCTGCCTGGTCATCTACCTGCTGTTCACCCTGCGCATCCGGCGCGGGTGCCTGCTGTTTGACAATGTCAAGACCGTGCTTTACTCCGGCTTTTTCCTGATTGCTGCGGTCTACCTGAGTGTTGTGCTGGAGGATGTCCTGGACAGCAGCGCAGAGTCCTACCTGACCGCCTATCTGGCGCTGAATGCGTTCTGCATCCTGTTTGCCATCACGATTCTGGCGCTGGAATTTTCAAATTGCAGCATCAAGAGTCTGGAACACGAGAATGAAACGCTGGCGCAGCTGCTGGAATGTGACAAGCAGCAGTATGAGCAGGCAAAAAAAGACATGGAAAAAATCAACATCCGCTACCATGACCTGAAACAGCAGTATTCCCGCGCCACAGATGAGGAACGCGCCCGTCTGGAAGAAGAGATGAACAACCTGAACCTGCGCTATCTCACCGGGAATAAGGCGCTGGACATCACACTGACCCAAAAGTCGGCACTCTGCGGGCAGGCAGGTATTCAGCTGGTCTGCTCGGCAGACGGCAGCTGTCTGGAGAATATGAAGCACTACCACATTTACTCCCTGCTGGGCAATGCGCTGGACAATGCCATTGAGTGTCTGACGCAGGTAAGCGATGCGTCTAAGCGGGTCATCACACTGGACATCAGCCGCTGCCGTGACATGGCGGTCATCCGTGTGCAGAACTACACCCCCGCACCGCCGATGCTGCGGGACGGCGCTATCGTCACAACCAAGCAGGATACCGAGGAGCATGGCTACGGCATAAAAAGCATCAAAAGCATTGCCGAGCTGTACGGCGGCACGGCAGACTGCTTTGTGGAGGACTCGATTTTTTACCTGGTGGTCACCTTCCCCTGCGGGAAAAGCCAAAAAGAAACTGCATAACCCAAAAGCGACTGCCGAAAGGCGGTCGCTTTGCTTTTGTGTCATTTGTGCCGTGCTTTTTGACGTTTACGCCAACTGCATTGACCCGGTCAACGCTTCCCTTTATGATAGCTTTGTGAAAAAGATATGAACGGTTTCTGCAAAAGGGGAAGTGCACAGCCCTTGGCAGCAAGCGCATCGTATCATTCATCTGTGACAGTTTAGGAAGGAGAAAAACCTATGGCACAAAAGGAAACCTCAAGCAAGTCCCGCCGTTGGCTGGGCTTGTCCGGCGCGGCTGTGCTGGTGGCTAACCTTGTCCTGACCGGAACGACTATTGCGTTCCAGCAGGAAGGCGAAGTCAACCACGCACTCGGCATCGAAGGCTCTGACGCCTCTTACGGCGGCACGGAGTTCTCCGCTGACGGCACCCTGTCTGACGCAAGCTACGCAAAGTACATCGAAGCCGCTTATCAGTTCTGTGAGCAGGAAGAGGAAGAGGGCAGCGTGCTGCTTTACAACCGCAACAACGCCCTGCCGCTTTCCGAGTCTGAGCGCAACGTCACGGTCTTTGGCCGCGGCAGCATCGACCCGGTGTTCCGCAGCACCGCAGGCGGTTCCTCCACAAACCCGGATTACCAGAAAACCCCCGTTGACGCCCTGCAGGATGCCGGCTTCAACGTGAACCAAACCGTGCTGGACGCCTACGCTTCCGCCGCCGCGCCGAAAGAAAGAAGCGTTTCCAGCGTGGGAGAATATGACCCGGCGCTGTTCACCGGCAGCGTCACCGACTCGTTTGCGTCCTACGGCGATGTCGCGTTTGTTACGCTGTCCCGCTTTGCCACCGAGGGCAACGACCTTGCGATGGTCAACGACGAGGGCAAGCGTATGCTGGAGCTGGACGACAACGAGAAGGCAATCTTCCAGAAAATCAAGGACTCCGGCAAATTCAAGAAAACCGTCGTCCTGCTGAACTCCGTCTTTGCAATGGAGATGGACTGGCTGGACGAGTACAATGTTGACGCTGTGCTGTGGGTCGGCAACCCCGGCTTCTACGGTATGCCCGGCGCCATCCGCGTTGTGACCGGTGAGGTCAACCCCTCCGGTCACACCACCGCCACCTTTGCCGCCAACTCCCTGTCCGCGCCCAGTGCCGAAAACTTCGGTCTGCACGCCTACAACTACGGCAGCAAAACGCCCCGCGCGGCAGGCGACAGCTTTGTCAGCTATAATGAGGGCATCTACGTCGGCTACCGCTACTACGAGACCCGCTACGAGGACACCATCCTCGGTCAGGGCAACGCCGATTCCGCGGTTGGCACCAAAGCCTCGACCAACGGCTGGAACTACGCCGAGGAGGTCTGCTTCCCCTTCGGCTACGGTCTGTCCTACACGAACTATGAGTACAACCTTGACAAGCTGGACTACAACAGCGACACCGACACCTTTACGGCGACCGTCACGGTGAGCAACACCGGCGACAGGGACGGCAAGGCTACTGTGGAGCTGTACGCACAGACCCCCTACACCGACTACGACAAGCAGAACAACGTCGAAAAGTCCTCGATCCAGCTGCTGGGCTATGACAAGATCGACGTGGCCGCAGGTGCATCCGAGACTGTCACGGTCGATGTGCCCGGCTACTTCCTCGCGTCCTATGACGCCAACGGCGCGAAGGGCTACATCCTCGATGCGGGCGATTACTACTTCGCCGTCGGCAACGGCGCACACGAGGCACTGAACAATGTGCTGGCCGCCAAGTGCGGTGACGCCGTTGCGGGCAAGCTGATCGATCAGGACGGCAATGTCGTCACCGGCAACACCGCCGCCGTGGCCACCTGGACCGCCCCCAACACCGAGGTCGATACCCAAAAGTACCGCAACTCCCGTTACAACAGCGATGTGGAAGTCACGAACACCTTCGACGACGCTGATGTGAATTACTGGGCGAACGACGACGAAAAAATCACCTACCTGTCCCGCAGCGCGTGGGATACGACTTATCCCACCACGCTGGAGACCCTGACGGTCAACGATAAGCTGTACAACGGTCTGAATATGCAGACCTACGTCAAGGCAGCCAACGCCAAGAGCGTTTCCGACTTCAACCTCGGCGTGGAGCTGGATGAGAAGATCAACTTCAGCGATATGATCGGTGTCGCCTTCGACGACCCGAAGTGGAACGACTTCCTTTCTCAGCTGACGCTGAGCGATCTGCTCATCAACATGGGCGACTCCAAGGGCATCAAGGCTGTCAAGGCTGTCAACAAGCCCGGCTGCACCATCGTCGATGGTCCCGAGGGCATGAACGGTCAGTTTAAGTACGGCGACCGCCGCAACTGCACCGGCTGGGCTACGCTGCCCATCGTCGGCGCAACCTGGAACCACGATGTGCAGACCCGCTTTGGCGAGATGTACGGCGAGGATGCGCTGTATGCGTCCATTCCCATCGCCTACGCGCCCGGCGCGGACACCCTGCGTTCTCCCTACTCCGGTCGTACCTCAGAGTATTTCTCCGAGGACGGCGTTCTCAGCTACTATGCTGCCAAGGCCGTTTCCCACGGTATGCGCAACAAGGGTCTGATCGGTACGGTCAAGCACTTCTTCCTGAACGAGCAGGAAGCCGGTCGTCAGGGCATCTCCACCTTTGCGAACGAGCAGTCCATCCGCGAGATCTATATGCGCGCCTTTGAGGGTTCTCTGGCTGAGGGCGATTCTCTCGGTGTTATGACCGCTTACAACCGTATCGGCGTTATGTACGCTGCCGCCAACCAGGGCATCCAGCACATTCTGCGCGACGAGTGGAACTACGGCGGCTACATCATCGACGATGCGCTGACTGCGTCCGAGTATTCCTCCGCCCCCGAAATGCTGATGGCGGGCAACAACATCTTCTGCCTGGATACCGCCCGCCCGACCGAAATCGAGAAGCTGATCACCAGCACCGATGACGGCGACCTGCTGCAGAAGGTCATCGACTCCAACCATTATCTGTACTACATCATGCTGCAGTCCTCTATGGGCGGCTCCGGCGCGGAGGACGTTGTCGTTTCCGACGCAGCCCCGTGGTGGCAGACGACCCTGCGCGCCCTCGATGTTGTGTTCTGCGCGCTGGCTGTTGCCGCTGTCGTGATGTATGTGCTGCATACCTACACGGACGTTTTCTCCGAGGAAAAGCGGAAGAATCGTGCCGCCAAAAAGAATTGATGGAGGTGGAACCTGATGAATAAAGGCTTGAAAAATAAAGGGCTGGGCAGCTGGTTCTGCCTTGCCGCAGCGCTGGTCGCGCTGATCACCGGCATTGTATTCCTGCTCACACAGGCCACGGCCGCCCCTCTGGGTCACTCCGGCACGATGGCCGGCGTGGTGCTGCTGGTCGGTGCTGCCGCTTCGCTCGTTTTCTTCTTTGTTTCCGTTCCGTTCAGCGCACTGATTCAGGCGGTCATTTATAACATTGCCCTGTATCTTGTCGTTGTGCAGTTGTATTTCGTCTTTGCCGACGTCATCAACCATGTCACCTTTGCGGGCGGCAACGCCGGTCTGTGCGTGTTTTATATGGTCGGCACGTTCATTGCCTGCCTGCTCAGCGTGATCGCCTGCTTCTGCAAGCAGACGAAAACCGGCGAGGCAAAAGCCACCGGAAAACAGTTTGCTGCCGCCGGTGCGGTGGTCGCGGTCGCTGCGGTCTGCGTGGGCGGTTTCTCCCTGCAGAGCAGCAGCCTGCCCTCGGCCGACAATGCGGAGGTTGCCCCCGATGCGGCGCAGACTTCTGCCGATGGTCCCGTTATGAACTACAACGACAACGAGTACGTATCCAAGACGCTGGATGACCTTATTGCCATCCCGCAGGAAACCTGGGAAGCCAAGGAGCCGAACGGGGAGGTCGCCTACTTCTTCGAAGGTCAGTACACCGAGGGCTTCAGCACCATCGTGGATCCTGCCTGTCTGGATATGTACTGCTACACCGACGGTTCGATGTGGGGTTCCTTCAGCGGTCCCAGCACCTCCGTGGGCGGCGACTCTATCTCCCATGTTTACGGCTACTGGTACAACTGCGATGAAAACGGCGAGAAGAACTTCGTCATTCATCTGCTGGGCAATCAGGACGCCGACGGCACCGTGCGCCCCACCGATGTGGATGGCGGCGCAGATGCGGATATCTTCGTCTTTGACACCGACCACGGCGCATACAGCATGGAAGCCAGCCTGAGCTATGGCGTTATGGGCGGTATGTTCACCCGCAACATCAACATCTACGGTCAGCCCTATGCCCCTGCCAAGAGCCTGACGATCGATGCCTCCAACCTGCGCACCTTCTACACGGGCGACACCTTCAACCCGGGCGAGCTGGTTGTGACGGCTACCCGCGCCAACGGTGCGGAGGAGTCCATCTGGGGCGGTCGCTTGACCTTCACCGGTTACGACAGCGACACCGTAGGCACCAAGACCGTGACGGCCTCCTTCCTGGGTGCAACCGCTACGTTTGAAGTGCAGGTCGAGGATCTGGTCACCGAGCAGTACACGGGCAGCTATGAGCTGGTGCAGGGCGAAACGCCCACCGCAACGGATGCCGTGCTGCTGGTGGATTACTCCCACAAGGTCTGCACGCTGTCTGCCGCCGACGGCTCTGCATCCATCACCGGCACGCTGGTGGATGCGCAGGACGATGCCCTTACCATGACCCTGAACGGCAGCGATGCCCTGACGGTGCCCATCACCAAGGGTGAGGACGGCAGCAAGCAGCTGACCATCCCCGCCCACGACGAAATCGTCTCCGGCTGGGGCTCCAGCACCACCTACTCCATCAACGAGGCTGTGGTCACGCTGGCGGCAGAGTAAGCATTCTTTGCTCTAACAACTGCTGAATAAAAGCCGCGTCTGATGTCTGCTTGCAGGCGTTGGATGCGGCTTTTCTTATGAGAAGGGAAAATATATGCAAAATACAGAACTTTTGCTGAAAGAATTGACCTTGGAAGAAAAATGCGCGCTGCTTTCCGGCGCGGAGACCTTCAAAACGCGGGGTATGCCCAAACACGGCATCCCGCAGATCTGGCTGTCGGACGGTCCCCACGGCTTGCGCAAGCAGGCGGGGGAGAGCGACCACTTGGGGCTGAATCCCAGCGTGCCCGCCACCTGCTTCCCCACAGCGTCGGCTGTTGCGAACAGCTGGGATGCCGCGCTGGGCGAGGAAATCGGCGCCGCCTTGGGCGAGGAAGCCGCTGCGCAGGAAGTGTCGGTCGTGTTGGGACCGGGGCTTAATATGAAGCGCAACCCGCTGTGCGGGCGCAGCTTTGAGTATTTCTCCGAGGACCCGTATCTCGCGGGCAAGCTGGCGGCGGGATATATTCGCGGCATCCAGTCCAAGGGCGTAGCCGCCTGCCCGAAGCATTTTGCTGTCAACAGTCAGGAAACGCGGCGTATGGCTTCGGATTCCATCGTGGACGAGCGCACCCTGCGGGAAATTTACCTGACCGGGTTTGAAATTGCCGTCAAAGAGGGGCATCCCCGCAGCATTATGTCGTCCTACAATCTTGTGAACGGTACCTATACCAACGAGAATAAGCACCTGCTCATGGAGATTTTGCGCGGTGAGTGGGGCTTTGATGGCGCGGTCATCACCGACTGGGGCGGAAGCAACGACCACGCGCTGGGTGTGAAAAACGGCTCCACGCTGGAAATGCCCGCGCCCGGCGGGGACAGCGTGCGCGAACTGCTGGCGGCGGTGGAAAGCGGGAAAATCTCTGAATCCGACATCGACGCCCGCTTGTCAGAGTTGCTGCCGCTGGTGTTTGATACCAAGGCTGCGCTGGACGCTGCCCCGCGTGAGTTTGATGCGGCAGCTCATCATGCGCTTGCCCGCCGCGCCGCCGAGGAAAGCCTTGTGCTGCTGAAAAACGAGGGCTCTTTGCTGCCGTTGGCGGCGGGTAGCAAGGTGGCTGTCATCGGCGACTTTGCCAAAAATCCGCGCTATCAGGGAGCAGGCTCCAGCATGGTGAACTCGACACAGGTGGATGTGCTGCTGGATAAGCTGCTTGACTCCGAGTTGAACGTCATCGGGTATCAGCAGGGCTTTGACCGCCACGGTAAGCCGGATGCTGCTTTGCAGAAATCCGCCTGCGAACTGGCGACACAGGCGGATACAGTTATTTTGTGCATGGGTCTGGATGAAATCGCCGAGAGTGAGGGCCTTGACCGCAGCAATCTGCGCCTTGCGCAAAATCAGGTGGATCTGCTGCAGGCTGTAGCGGCCGTCAACCCGAAAATTGTCGTGGTATTGTACAGCGGCAGCGTAGTCGAAACGCCGTGGCTGGACAACTGCCAAGCCCTGTTGTATGCCGCCTTAGGCGGTCAGGCGGGGGCGGGCGCCGTTGCGGATGCGCTGACCGGCAAGGTCAATCCCTGCGGCAAGCTGGCAGAAACATGGCCGTTGGCCTACGCCGACGTACCCAGCGCCGCCGACTTTGCCACCCGCCGCAAGACTGTGGAGTACCGCGAGGGGCTGTACATCGGCTACCGCTACTTTACCACGGCGGAAAAAGCTGTGCGCTTCCCGTTTGGCTATGGTATGAGCTACACGACGTTTGCGTACAGCGACATGGCTGCCGATGAACAGGGGGTCAGCCTTACCGTAACGAACACCGGCAGTGTGGCAGGAACGGAAATCGTGCAGCTGTATGTTGCTAAAAAGAACAGTGAGCTTTTCCGCCCTGCAAAGGAACTGAAAGGCTTTGCCCGCGTAACGCTTGCCCCCGGTGAGAAACAGCGCATCACCATCATGCTGGACGATAAGGCGTTCCGTTTCTGGAATGTCAAGGCTAACCGCTGGGAAATCGAGGGCGGCGAGTACGAGCTGCTTGTCGGCGCAAGCGTGGAGGACATCCGGCTGTGCGAGAAAATCTCCGTGCATGGAACGGCTACCGTGCATCCGTATGAGGATAGGGATCTGGATTGCTATTATAAGGGCGATGTGCTGAGCGTTTCCGATGCGGACTTTGAAAAGCTGTTGGGGCATCCCATCCCGAATGGCAAAACCAAAATTGACCGCAATCTGACCTTGGGCGAACTGAACCACGCACGCAGCCCGCTGGGCTGGCTTGTCTGGCTTGTGCTGACGATCCTGTTGGATGTCAGCTATAAACGCGGCAAGCCGGACCTGAACATTTTGTTCCAGTACAATATGCCCCTTCGCGCCTTGGCAAAGATGACGAACGGTGCCATCAGCATGGGCATGGTGGACGGCATTGTCATGGAATTGCAGGGCTTCTGGATCCTGGGTCTTGTGCGGGTGATTTGTGAAGCGATTAAGAATGTGGTGCTGAATGCGCAGATGGAAAAGCGTCTGCGCGGCGCTTGATGGAGGTTGCATTATGCAGTTTTGGAATAATTTTGCGGCAAAACACCCTGCCGCAGCCAAGTGGGTGCGCGAGGGCGGTCTGTTCGTCATCGTGTCGAACCTGATTACCGTGTTCAAGTATCTGCTGCTGCAATTTTTGCCCGCTGCGTTCAGCAGTCTGCCGGTGGTGGATTTCGGCTGGCCCGGCGTGGATGTGACCCTGTTTGGGGAAACCTTCAAGTGGAACATCCTCGGCTACGATGCCGCCCACGGCGGTCTGCCGTACTTTTGCGCTTACATGATTGCTATGGTGATTGGTGAATGCATCAACTTCCCGATCCAGCGCAATTTCGTGTTCCGCAGTAAGGGCAATTTAGGCAAGCAGATTGCGTGGTATGTGGTGGCTTTCTGCGTCATCACCTGCATCGTCAACTCCATCAACTGCGTATGGGTTGCCGTAGCCGGGCTGCTGGTGCCGGACTTTATTTATAACATCGGCACGACGGTCTTGAACGGCGGCGTGTCTATGGTAATTTTCTTCTTTGTCAACAAAATCATCTTCCCTGAAAGCGAGAAGTGATGGAGAGAATATCACTTTACGAGCGCTGCAGGGAACTGATTGCAGTTTTGGATGATGAGCAAGCCCTGCTGATGAAATCCGTCATAGGTGGATTGTCGCCGTGAATTATGCACGTCTCATAAGCAATTTGCGCTTACTATTGACTGACTGATAATGACTGGAGTAAAAAGAGCCCGGAGGGCCTTACCAAATCGGTAAGGTTCTCCAGGCTCTTTTTTCTCGCCGGAAAGTGCATGCAAATGGGTTACACAGAATAACGATACAACACGGAAGGGAAGAGAACTTATGATTAGACCAATTCTGAAGGCATAAACGTAAACCTGCCTGACAATCATTTCATAACCACCTGCATGGATGGTGCAGCCGAACGGGGATATATGTCTGCCTCAAGGCTTATACATTCTTCACGAGCAGTGCCTGATACGGTTCCAGTTCTACATCCGCCAGCCAGACGGGCTGACCGTCTGCGGAACGGTAGCTGCCGCCCAAAGCGTCAAGACCGGCCCCTGCCGGGTACTCGGTAAAGTTGAACAGCCCCACCAGTGTTTCTTCTCCTCGTTTGCGTACCAGTGCCAGGACGCCGGGGTTGTGGGTGTCCCATGTGGTTACCCACGCATCCGGGGCAAAGCACTCGTCTGCTCGCATTTTGCGCAGTTCTTCCATGCCCTGCCACAGTTTGTTCGGCAGCGTACCCTTTTGGGTGCGCTGTTTTGCGTTTTCCCAGTTAAACGCACTGCGGTGCAGGTTGCGGCTGTCGTCTGCCCGATTGGGGTCAGACTTGTAATCCCAGCCGTTGAGCTGGGCAATCTCGTCACCAGAGTTCAGCATCGGAAATCCCTGCAAAAACGCCATGACGGTATGCAGCAGCAGGTCACGGCGGACCGCGTAGTCCAGCGCGATCGCATCGCCCGATTCCAGCGCCTGCTCCACTCCGCACAGGCTGGCGGTGGTGCCGCAGCTGCGGGCATCGCCGGTGGCGGGGTCGTAGTTGTACAGCTCGCCCTTTGCCCAGCTGC
>OLNU01002463.1_pt1 | contig 11253 bp, 11 predicted proteins | sample 1672241 | NCBI WGS metagenome assembly OLNU01 (sample SAMEA3136663, study PRJEB25190) | human gut metagenome | biome: human gut; feature: human-associated habitat; material: faeces | place: Austria | collected 2013 | reverse complement strand
GTTTTGTCTCACCTACAGAATAGGACGGGAAATTGTAGTGATGCATATATCTCTTGCTTGTCTCAAACTCGTCAAGTCCGTCAATTCTCTGTGCCTCTGCAAGAGGTGCCAGAGTAGTGATCGTACAAATCTGAGTCTGTCCACGGGTGAACATAGCGGAGCCATGTACTCTCGGGATGATGTCAACCTCTGCTGCCAGAGGACGGATCTGTGTGATTGCACGGCCGTCCGGACGTTTGTGATCTTTCAGGATCATCTTACGAACGGTCTTCTTCTGATACTGGTAAACAGCCTCACCAAGAACAGCAAGCCACTCCTCTTTCTCTGCGAAAGCTTCTTTCAGCTTGTCTGTGATCTCTGCAATATTGTTCTCTCTTGTCTGCTTGTCATCAGAGAATACGGCAACTTCCATTTCTTCCGGAGGAACGATCTCCTTGATGGCGTCAAACAGCTCCTGCGGAACTGCACAGGACTCATAGCTGTGTTTCTCTTTACCGCACTCAGCGATGATCTGATCGAAGAATCTGATGATCTCCTGGTTTACCTCATGTGCTTTATAAATAGCCTCGATCATCTGATCCTCCGGAACCTCGTTGGCACCGGCCTCGATCATGATAACTTTGTCTCTTGTGGAAGCTACTGTCAGCTGAAGATCAGAAATATCCTTCTGAGCCAGTGTAGGGTTCACAACATACTCTCCATTGATCAGGCCGATCTGTGTCGTTGCACATGGGCCATCAAATGGAATATCAGAAATACAGGTAGCAAGGGAAGAACCAAGCATAGCCGGGATCTCCGGGTTGCACTCCGGATCTACAGACATAACCATGTCTACCAGTGTTACGTCGTTTCTGTAATCCTTCGGGAACAAAGGACGCATAGGTCTGTCGATAACACGGGAGGTAAGGATTGCGTGCTCGCTTGCCTTTCCTTCTCTCTTATTGAAACCGCCCGGAATCTTTCCTACGGCGTACATTTTCTCTTCATATTCAACGCTTAATGGGAAAAAGTCGATTCCCTCTCTTGGCTCCTTGGATGCAGTTGCTGTAGCAAGTACAGTGGTATCACCATAATGCATAAGTGCTGCGCCATTGGCCTGTTTCGCAACACGTCCGATATCTACGGTAAGTGTTCTTCCAGCTAATTCCATGGAATAACTTTTGTACATGTCTTCTCTCCTTTTTCATATAAAATATTGATCTGAAGCCACCTTACACTTCTGCAGAAGCTGTAAAAACCAGTTCTGACCGACGTATATTGCAGCTCTCTTTGCCTCTGTCACAACAGAAGTCCGAAACGACTGAAAAATACATTTGATATTGCTGGGAACAGTTCTCTTCAAATGTTCTCTTCAAATGTCCTTTTCAGAAGTCTCGGAAATCTTTATCTGTCAGGTTGCCCTTACAGACAATAGTGCCTCTATTGTGACACTTATCACTATCCACAAAAGCTCCGGTAGAAAGCTTGTCAGTGAACAATCATAACTTTCCTCACATCTTAAAATAGGGCGGATGGATATCCGCCCCTTCCGCATACTAATTATTTTCTTAAACCTAATTTCTCAATCAGTGCACGGTATCTTTCGATGTCTGTTTTCTTTAAGTAAGCTAACAGTCCACGTCTCTGACCTACCATTTTCAGCAGACCACGTCTGGAATGATGATCCTTGTGGTTGTTCTGTAAATGCTCAGTAAGCTCCTGGATTCTTGCAGTAAGAACAGCTACCTGTACCTCTGGTGAACCAGTATCTCCCTCACATCTTGCATACTCTTTCATAATTGCTGTTTTCTTTTCTTTTGAAATCATCTTGATTTCCTCCTTATTATTCTTAATGGTCTCCCATGCAGGTATTCCTGTGGGGACGTAATCGCCGCATATTAAGAGACGGTCGGAGTGTCCAACCCCTGAATATGGGCTGTCTGATATGTGAACGCAGGAAGTAAACCTACTCACACCTTGCCTAGTATAGCATACCCGCCAGATTCTGTAAACTGTTTTTTTCGTTTTTCTTCCCGATATTATTTCTCAGTTTTTTCAAAAAATCTCCGGCCATCCTCTGCATCCGCCAGAAGTCTGCTCTTCAGCGCCTCAAGAGAGGGAAATTTCCGTTCCGGCCTCAAAAACTTTTTGAAATCCACCCGGCATTCCTCTCCGTAGAGATCTTCCTTACAGTCAAAAAGATAGGTTTCCACCCCTATAAAGCTCTCACCAACCGTAGGCTTACAGCCAATGTTGGTAATTCCGTGGTATATCTTATCCCCGAAATAAGAGCTTGTCACATACACACCGTTTGGCGGCAGGATCTTGGTCCTGGGAGGCACGAGATTGGTAGTGGGAAGCAGGACCTTATGTCCCATTCCCCTGCCATGCACCACCTGGCCTTCCACAAAGTAATCCCTTCCCATAAGGGAAGTAACTTTCTCCATATTTCCTTTTTTCAGTTCTTCTCTGATATAGGTACTGCTGATCTTCCTGTGTCCATCCATTTCTTTGGAAAGGATTTCCACATCAAAGCCATACTTTTCTCCAAATTCCATAAGAAGCCGGGGCGTACCTTTCCGCTCGAAGCCAAACCGGTTGTCCTCTCCCACTACTACGTAGGATGCCCCAAGATCTCCCATAAGAATCTCTTTTATAAAATTCTCAGCCTTCATATGCCGGATTCTGTCACTTAACTGGCATTCTACCAGCACATCCACGCCAAGCTTTTCAAGAAGGGAAGCGCGCTCCTGGCTGGTAAGGATCATGTTGCTGGAAGCATCAATGGCAAAAAGGACAGCCTGTTCTCCAAGTGTCTTCCGCTCCCTGATCTTCTCAACCAGCTTCCTGTGGCCACGGTGAATCCCGTCAAATTTTCCCATTGTTACTGCACAGTTGGCAAGTTTTGGAAACTCACCCTCTATCTTCAGGTATTCCATAATCTCTCCTGTCAAACCAGTTTATGTCTGATTGGTAACTGTTCAGCACCTGCCAAATCGTCACTTTATTATTCAGAACATTTTCACCGGATAATATTTCTTCTTCCCCGCATCCCACTGAAAAATACCTGTAAAAGTTCCGTCACTGGCGTACATGCGCACCCAGCCCTCTTTGTGCTGGGGACTCACCAGATTGTCGGACAGCGGATTTCCATTTGCCAGAAGCCTGTCCCCGTAAGAATCCGCATAAAGAGCGGGGTACTCAGCCAGAACTGCCTCTACCGGATCGATCAGATCCTGGACGGTTCCATCTGCCACGGCAGCTTCCACCTGGGCAAGCGTATGGCTCTCAGAGAGAGAATACCGGCCTACCCTTGATCGGAGCAGTTCTTCCATACAGCCGCCACAGCCAAGCTTCTCGCCAATATCATGGCACAAGGTACGGATATAGGTTCCCTTACTGCAGGTCACTCTTATTTTCACCAGCGGAAGATGAAATTCCAGAGGCTCAATCTCGTAGAAACACACTGGCCTGGCTTTTCGCTCAACCGTTTTGCCCTCTCTTGCCAGCTCATAAAGTTTCTTTCCATTTACCTTCAGAGCAGAATACATAGGCGGAACCTGAAGCTGCTCCCCTACAAAGCTTTTCAGTACCTTTCGCACCTCATCCTCAGTCACATTCACCGGCTTCTCTTCCAGAACTGTTCCAGACATATCCTGGGTATCCGTGTCGATTCCCAGATGTAACACTGCCTCATACGTTTTTTCCTTATCTGTAAGAAGATCCACCAGCTTGGTGCCTTTTCCAAGGGCTACCGGCAAAACACCGGTAGCATCCGGGTCAAGAGTACCTGTGTGTCCTATTTTTTTCATATGGAGAATTCCCCGAAGCTTGGCTACCACATCATGGGAGGTAAAGCCTTTTTCCTTGTGAATTACAATGATTCCCTGAAAATCTGCCATTACTTATCCTGTCCTAAAAGCTGTTTTTCGATCTGCTCTGAAATATTGTTAATAACATCGTACATGGAACCGGCCAGATCGCAGCCTGCTGCTTTCACATGTCCGCCTCCTCCGAAATAGGAAGCGATCTTGCTTACATCTACAACACCGTTGGAACGGAGTGATACCTTAAACACCTGGCTTTCATGCTCGTAAATAAACATTGCCACTTCCACACCTTTCGTAAGACGGAGCTGGCTTACGATTCCATCCAGGTCAGACGGCTTTACACCATAGAAATCCATGTCTCTCAGCTTCATGTAGCCAACGATACATTTGCCATCCAGAAGCATAATGCTCTCTGCCAGAACACGTCCCATGACCTGATTCTGAATGTAGCTCTTCTGATAGAAGGATTCGTCAATAATATTAGAAAAATCAACACCCTTTTCCATCAGGTCACCGGCAATACGCATGGTGTCCGGAGATGTGGAGGAATACTGGAATACACCTGTATCGTGGATCATTCCGGTATAAATAGCAGTTGCAATATCCAGATCGATTTTTTCTTTGTTAAGAAGCTTATACAGAACCTCGCTGGCAGAGCTGATCTCACCATGTACGTGGTTCACATCTGCAAAGCCTGGATTGCTCACATGATGGTCAATGCAGACGGTCTTTTTCGCAGAAGCGAAATAATCAGACGCTACTGCCAGACGGTCAGGGGCGCTTACATCACAGGTCACAAAAAGATCGTATTCCATAGGATCACCTGCTTCATAATGTACCTCGTCCATGCATGCAATATGTCCGAATACCGGTTTCGGCTTCTCCAGATAGATATCTGCCTTGATTTCAGGATACCATTTCTTTATATACAGATAAAGTGCCATGCAGGAACCTACACAGTCACCATCCGGGCGAACATGTCCCCCAATTCCCATGGTCTTTACGCCATCCAGAATTTCTTCGATTCTCTCCATTCCCTTCACCTCGATTTTTACTCTTCGTCTTCAGTTTCTGCTGTATCCTGTTTTTCCCCGTCCTCACTCTCAGTACCCTTCGAATGGTCGTGTTCGATCACGTCATCAATGAGTCTGGACATATTTACGCCATATTCAATGGACTCATCCAGAATGAAGCGGATTTCCGGCGTATTGCGAAGATTCAGGTTCTTCGCAAGCTGACGGCGGATATAGCCTTCTGCACTTTTCAGCCCTTTAATTGTGGACTGCTTGGATTCCTCGCTGCCAAGGACACTGATAAATGCCTTGCAGGTCTTAAGATCCGGTGCAACCTCCACAGCCATGACAGATGTCATGGGATGGATACGGGGATCCTTGATCTCACCGCGGATAATGTTGCTCAGTTCTTTCTGAACTTCTGCATTGATCCTTGTATTTTTAATGCTGTTTTTTCTCATTTTTTGGTCTCCTATATGAGTGCAGGCTCTGGACAACAGAAAATTGGGGGCAATGAGCTTGCCCCCAACTGACACCTGCGATTACTACGCTCTAGCGCGGCACCTCAACCATAATATATGCTTCAACTTTATCTTCTTCTTTAACGTCATTGAAATCCTGGAATACAAGACCACACTCATAGCCCGCACGGACTTCTTTGACATCATCTTTAAATCTCTTAAGGGAAGCCAGCTCACCTTCATAGATCTGCTCCTCGTCTCTGGTGATGCGTACCTTGCATCCTCTCTGGAAGGTACCGTCAAGCACATAGCTTCCTGCGATAGTACCGATACCGGAAGCCTTGAACAGCTGACGAACCTCTGCATGACCGATTACCTTCTCCTCAAATACCGGATCCAGCATACCCTTCATGGCAGCTTCCACGTCCTCAATTGCCTGGTAGATAACACGGTACAGACGAAGGTCAACGCCTTCCTGCTCTGCCAGCTGTTTCGCTGTGGTATCAGGACGAACGTTAAATCCGATGATGATCGCATTTGATGTAGCAGCAAGGCTGACATCAGACTCATTGACAGCACCAACGCCGCCATGGATCACTCTTACAACAACCTCATCATTGGAAAGTTTTACAAGACTCTGTTTTACAGCCTCTACAGAACCCTGCACATCGGCTTTGACAATAATCGGGAGCTCCTTAAGGTCGCTTGCCTGAATCTGGTCAAACAGATTATCCAGGGAAAGTTTACCCTTCGTTTCCTCAAGAAGACGGTTCTTATTCTCGGAAACAAATGCTGCTGCAAAATTCTTAGCCTCTTTATCATTCTCAAAGGACATAAGAACCTCTCCGGCATTCGGAACATCGCCAAGACCAAGGATCTCTACAGGAGTAGACGGACCAGCCTGTTTTACACGGCGTCCCTTATCATCCATCATAGCACGTACTTTACCATTGCATGCTCCGGCTGCGATAAAATCTCCTACATGAAGAGTACCCTTCTGTACAAGGATCGTAGCAACCGGTCCTTTGCCTTTATCCAGCTGAGCCTCGATCACAAGACCTCTTGCTGCACGGTTCGGGTTTGCCTTCAGCTCAGAAACCTCTGCGGTTAAAAGGATCATTTCAAGAAGATCATCAATGCCCTCTCCTGTCTTGGCAGATACCGGAACGAACGGAGTTGTACCGCCCCAGTCCTCAGGAATCAGCTCATACTCGGAAAGCTCCTGTTTTACCCGCTCCACATTGGCGCTGGGCTTATCAATCTTATTGACCGCCACGATGATTTCCACACCTGCCGCCTTGGCATGGTTGATGGCTTCCACCGTCTGGGGCATCACGCCGTCGTCCGCTGCCACCACCAGAATGGCGATATCCGTAGCCTGGGCGCCCCGCATACGCATGGCCGTAAATGCCTCATGGCCGGGCGTATCCAAAAATGTAATCTTCTGTCCGTTGTAATCAACCACATAAGCACCGATGTGCTGGGTAATTCCACCGGCTTCCTTGGCCGTCACATTGGTCTGACGGATGGCATCCAGAAGGGAGGTCTTACCATGGTCAACATGGCCCATAACACAGATGACCGGAGGTCTGGGAACCATATCCTTCTCGTCCTCCTCATCCTCCTTTAAGAGCTCTTCAATGACATTGACCTTCTTCTCCTTCTCGCAGAGCACATCATATTCCATGGCGATTTCTTCTGCCTTGTCGAAATCGACTTCCTGGTTGATGGTCACCACCGTTCCCTGAAGGAACAGCTTCTTTACAATGGCCGACGGCTGAAGCTTCATCTTCTCCGCCAGCTCTTTAATGGTAATTCTCTCAGGAATCACGATGGTCTTGATCTCCTCGACCTTCGCCTCTTCCTTCTTGGGAGCCTGCATAACGGGGGCCTTCATGCCCTTTCCGCCGCGGCCGTTCTTTCCCTTTAACTCCTCGTCACGATCTCTCTTGGCATCGTGTTCTTTCTTATAAGCGTTCTTGCTTGCTTTGGTATTCTGCTGCTTCTGAGCCATGGGCGTATCAAAGGACGGCTTCGGAATGCTCATGCCGCGTCCTCCGCCCTGACGGTTGTCGCGGCTGCCCTGGTAGCCTCCCTGACGGTTATCACGGCTGCCCTGGTTCTCCTGTCCGGACGTTCTCGCCGTCTGGGATGCAGGCGCACTGCTCTGAGGCTTTGCTGTCTGCGGTGCTGCCGCTGCCCCTGTTTTCGGCACAGAAGCTGCTGCTGTCTTTTCTGCTGCAGGAGCAGACGTCCTGGGCTCAGGTGCCGCTGCACTCTGCACCGTCTGGCCTGCTGCCGGCTGAGTCTGAACCTGCTGTGCCTGTACCTGCTGGTTTTCCATCTCCTGAGGCTTGGATACGGGCGCTGCCGTTGCCTGCGGCTTTGCCTGAGCCGGAGCCTGCTGCTTCTTCTCCGCTGCTCCCGCTGCCGGCTGGCTCTTTCCTCCCTGAGGTCTCGTTCCTGTTCCCGTTGTCGGGCGCACCTGCATGCCTGCTCCCGCCGGTCTTGCCGGTCTCTGTCCCTGAGGTCTTCCCTGGCCGGCAGAACGTCCCTTCTGACTGCTGTTCTGCGGACGGTATACCGCTGCGATTCTCTTTTTTGCAGGCTGGGCCGCCGTTCCCTCTTTATTTTCTGCTGCCTTGTTCTCAGCCGCCGGCTTTGCTGCCTGCTCCTTCTTTTCTGCCTGTTCTCCGGCTGCTCCGGAGGCAGGATTCTTTCCTTCTACCTGTTTCTGCAATGTATTATTAACCTCGTTATTCGTTTTTTCTATCTCTTTTGCCAACTCGTTCACCCTCACACTCACTACCTCCGTTTCAACACATCTGTTTCCTCAAAGCATTGGAAAAGCCTTCATCCAGAACAGCCAGAGATACTCTCATCTGCTTTCCCATGGCCGCTCCCAGCTCCTCCCTGCCTCCGAATTCAAAATAAGGAACCTTATAGTAAGTACACATGTTCCGGAACATCTTCTTCGTGTTGTCCGAAGCATCCTCAGAAACAATCACCAGAAAAGCGCGCCCGGATTTCACCGCCTTTTCCGTGGAAAACTCTCCGCTCTGCACCTTGCCTGCTTTGGTTGCCAGGCCCAGCAGGCCGAAAAACTTATTCCTTCCTGTCAAGCTGCTCCATCTCCTTTTCCAGACTGTCGTAAATCTCACCGGGAATGGCCATCTTGAAGGAACGCTCAAGGCCTTTGTTCTTCCTGGCCTTCTTCAGACATTCCATAGACGGGCACAGATAAGCGCCCCGGCCGTTTTTTCTTCCTGTGGCATCAATGGAAATCTCCTGGTCCGTTCCCTTCAGGATCCGAATCAGGTCTTTTTTATTTTTCATCTCGCCGCAGCCGATGCACTGTCTCTGCGGAACTTTCTTTCCTGTACTCACTATCGTTGTTCACTTCCTTCTATTCTTCGGTTGTTTCCTGTGTTTCGGAGCTGTCATCCTCAGAGGTCTGCTCCTCTGCATCATCGGTTTCCGTTCCCATATCTTCATCCGCCGGCTCGTAATCCTCTTCGCTGTAACCGGCTTCCACCTCGTACTCGCCCTCGAAACCGTCCTCATAGTCTCCATATTCCAGGGCATCGAACAGTCCCAGTTCTCTTGCCTGAGTCTCGCTCTTAATATCAATCTTATAGGTTGTCAGTCTGGCCGCCAGTCTGGCATTCTGACCTTCTTTTCCGATGGCAAGGGAGAGCTGGTAATCCGGAACAATTACCTGGGCCTCCTTGGCATCCTCGTCTGCCACGACAGAAATAACCTTGGCCGGGCTTAAGGCATTTTCAATCAGGAAGGCAGGATTGTCGTCCCAGTTGATAATATCGATCTTCTCGCCCCTCAGCTCATTGACAATGGCATTGACTCTGGCTCCGTTTAAGCCCACGCAGGCGCCTACCGGATCCACATTGGGATCGGTGGAGCTGACTGCAATTTTGGTTCTGGAACCGGCCTCACGCGCAATGGCTTTGATTTCTACGGTGCCGTCCCGCACCTCTGCAATCTCCTCCTCGAACAGCCGTCTTACCAGGTCAGGATGGGTACGGGATACGGAAATCCTCGGTCCCTTGGGGTTATCCTTTACTTCCAGGATATAAACCTTAATCCGTTCCGTTCTCTGGAATACCTCGCCCTTTACCTGCTCCGACTCAGGAAGAATTGCGTCCACTTTTCCCAAATCAATGCTTACGTTCCGTCCAATGTAACGCTGAACGATTCCGGTCACTACCTCTTTTTCCTTGCACTGCCACTCATTTAACTGCGCCTTCCGGCTTTCCTCACGAATCTTCTGGAGGATGACGTTCTTGGCGTTTTGGGTCGCAATCCGGCCAAAATCATGGGAGTCGATGGGAATCTGGACGATGTCCCCGATTTCATATTTGGGCGCCTTCATTCTTGCGTCCGCAAGGCTGATCTGGGTCACCGGATCCTCCACGGTTTCCACGACCTCCTTCTCCGCATAAACAGAGAAATCGCATCCCTCTCTGTCAATAATGACCCTCACATTGTCCGCCTTTCCGAAATGATTCTTACAGGCCGTGAGAAGGGAATTCTCGATCGCCTCAAGCAATGTATCCTTGCTGATATTATACTCCTTTTCCAGCACGTTCATTGCTTCCATCAGTTCCTTATTCATGATTTATCCTCCTTTAAAAATCGAATGCCAGACGAATCAGGGCAATGTCTTTCCTTTCAAAGCTGGTTTCGGTTCCATCCTCATAGCGGATCGTCACCGTATTCTCATCATAGGCCGTAAGCGTACCGGTAAAATCCTTCTGCCGGTCCACCGCCCGGTAAAGCTTGATTTCCACCTGCTCTCCCAGGCTGCGCTTGAAATCCTTTTCCTTTTTTAACGGCCTTCCAAGGCCAGGGGAACTGACTTCCAGGATATAGCTGTCATCAATAAAATCCTCTTTGTCCAGCCAGTCACCAAGCCTTCTGGAAACAAATTCACAGTCATCCACCGTGAATCCGCCTTCCTTATCGATATAGGCGCGCAGATACCATTCTCCGCCTTCCTTCACATATTCCACGTCGTAGATCTCCACTCCGTGCCGCTTTGCGATGGGGATGAGCAATTCTTCTGCACGGTTCTCCACCGTCTTGCCCTTTGACATGCGTTCACCCATTCCTTTCTTATGTTAAAAAGTGCGCGCTTTGCGCATCCACGTCTTTTTATTCGACAGAAAACGAATTTTTCCATCGAATAAATAAGAGTGGACCGAAAGCCCACTCTAGTCTAATCATCTTATTAACCATAGGACAGTATATCACCTTTATATACAGAACGCAAGGGGATTTTTCTCAAGATTCCAAATTTCTGATGATTTTTTCCGCACAGGCCAGAAAATCCATCATCTCTTTCTCATCAATGTCCTTCCATATCTGTTCGTCGATCCGCCTGAAATTCTCATGCACCTCTCCCGCCTTCTGCCTGCCGGTCTCCGTCAGCACGATGAGAAAGGATCTCCTGCAGTCCGGATCCTTCTGCCGGACGAGCCACCCAGCCTCTTCCAGCTTATCCAGGCTTCTTGACACCGTTGCCACATCCATGCCGCATCGATCCGCCAGCTTCTTCTGCGTGATTCCATCCTGTTCATAAAGCTTATTCAATATGCGAGGCTGACCGGGAGTCAGGCCCAATTTCTGGAAATACGGATGCAAAAGCCGCTTCCTGGCACCTTCCATTGCGAGCATCGCTTCCCGAATCTCTTTTTTCTCCATTCTCTCGCCTCCAATCTTACCCGTTCTTTTTTATTCTATCACGGTTTTTTTCATTATTCCAGTTCAAACTGGCCTGTATAAAGCTGATAATAGCGTCCCTTCTGCCCAATCAGATCTTCGTGGTCTCCCCGCTCGATCACTTCTCCCTTTTCCAGCACCATGATCGCTTTCGCATTGCGCACCGTAGAAAGCCTGTGCGCGATCACGAACACGGTGCGGCCCTTCATGAGGTTGTCCATGCCGGCCTGC
>OLNU01002455.1_pt1 | contig 11284 bp, 10 predicted proteins | sample 1672241 | NCBI WGS metagenome assembly OLNU01 (sample SAMEA3136663, study PRJEB25190) | human gut metagenome | biome: human gut; feature: human-associated habitat; material: faeces | place: Austria | collected 2013 | reverse complement strand
CATGGGAGTGCGCTGCGAAGGGGTCAAGGGGGCGACCGCAAAGCCCCCTTGTCGCTCCCGCAGGAGCGAAATCCCTGCGCAAGGCGAAAGCACATTCAGAAAGGTAAAAACAGCATGAATGCACCCATCAGCGCGATAACCGATGGAATATCACGCCAGATGCTCCATCACCCGCAGGCACATGCGGCTGTTGTGGTACGGACACTTCCACTCTTCCACAATCGGCTTGTCCGTCGGGACGCCTGATTCGGTCAGCGACCAGAACCACTCGCTGTTCGGACGCGGGTCAACGAAGGCGCGGCGGATGTAGGCAAACTGCGCTTCCGACTGCCTCAGCCAAGTGGATGCGCCCGTCAGCTCATAGGCATTCAGGAAACCCAGGACCGTTTCCGCCTGTACCCACCAGACACGCGTGTGGTCAACTTTGCCCTCGACAACTTCGTTCTCCAAGCCGTGGTCGGTGAATGCGCGTTCGCGGACAGCTTCCGCCAGCGTCAGGCACATGTGCAGATACGGCGCGCGGTTTGATTCGGGCAGCAGCGTCTCTGCCGCGTCCCAAATCAGCCACGAGGCCTCAATGTCGTGCCCGAAGGACTGCATGTCCAGCAAAGAGCGGTAGTCGCGGTCGTAGAAGACCTCCAAGCGGCGCTTGCTCGGATTGTACATCACGTTCAGGAAACGCTCTAAGCAGACTTCTCCGGCGCGGCGCACAGCTTCGTCCGGCATGGCGCGGTATAATTCCGCATAGCCCTCCAAAACGTGCAGCAGCGTGTTCATCGTGCGGGACGCCGTCTCGTGGCGCTCCATCAGCTTCGGGTTGTCGGACAGCTTCTCGTTGCCGACGGGGGTGAAATCCGGCTCATAGGCCTCGCCGTAGCCGCCCGCGTCGCTGCACTTCGTCTCAATCAGGCGGAAAAGCGCCATCGCCTTGTCGCGCGCAGGGGCGTAATCCGGGTCACTTTCGCCGATGGCGCGCATGTACGCCGCCAAGCCGTAAATCGCGAACGCCTGACAGTAGGTGTGCTTCGTCTTGTCCAGCGGCTCGCCGTCCGCCGTCACCGACCAGTACACGCCGCCGCGCTCGGTATCCTCAAAATGCGGCAGGAATGCGAACGCATGGCGCGCATAGCGCAGCAGGGATTTATTGCCCGTTACGCGCGCCGCCGTCGAGAACGTCCACAAAATGCGGCTGTTGAGGATGCAGCCCTTGTGCGCCCCGCGCTCCACGGACAGGTCATGATTCACATAGCCGAACCAGCCGCCGCACTCCCAGTCGGTCAGGTTCTCCCAGAAAGGCAGAATGGTCGTAAGCAGATGGTGCGAACAATCCTGACGAAACATGAAGCAGTCCTCTCTTCCTGTTAGCTTAACAGTTAGGTATATGGGTATTATAACCCGGAAAAATGCCCTTGTCAAGCGGCAAAAGAAGAAAAAAGCTGATAAATATGGCGAGATTTTCACCGAAAGGAACAATGAAAGGAAACGACGTAAGGCTAACGTGTAAACTAATCAGCCGCCAGGAAAAAAAGCCGTGCAGGGGCTTGCTTTCACGGCGGAAATGTGGCACAATATAAGGTAGCATCGTATCAAAATTCGGTGCTGCTTTTCAGTTTGAAACAGGGAAAGAAATAGTGGAGGAAATCAATCAATGGCGGAAACACAGAAAATCGTCATTCTGAATTTCGGCGGACAGTACACGCAGCTGATTGCGCGGCGCGTGCGCGAATGCCATGTGTATTCCTGCGTCCTGCCCTATGACGCGAGCCTGGAGACGATTCGCGCGCAGAACCCCGTGGGCGTGATTCTCTCCGGCGGCCCGGCGAGCGTGCTGGAACAGGATGCCCCCCGCTGCGACGAGGGCGTGTATCAGCTGGGCGTGCCGGTGCTGGGCATCTGTTACGGAATGCAGCTGACGGCGTATTTGCTGGGCGGCACGGTGGAAAAGGCGGCACAGCGCGAATATGGCCGAATCACTGTGACGATGGATGATAAGACGAGCCTGCTCTCCGGCATGTCGGATGCTTCCTCCTGCTGGCTGAGCCATACCTATCAGGTGAAGAAGTGCCCGGCTGGTTTCCACCCGATTGCGCACAGCACGAACTGCCCCGTTGCGGCGATGGCGAACGACGACAAGCGCATCTACGGCGTGCAGTTCCATCCGGAAGTGACCCACTCCGACGAGGGACGCACGGTCATCGAAAACTTCCTGAATATCTGCGGCTGCGTGGGCGACTGGTCGATGGAAACCTACGCGCAGACGGCGATTGCCAACATCCGCGAAATCGTGGGCGACAAGGGCACGGTGCTGCTGGGACTTTCCGGCGGCGTGGACTCCTCCGTCGCGGCGGCGCTGATTTATAAGGCCATCGGCGACCGCCTGACCTGCGTCTACGTTGACCACGGCTTCATGCGCAAGGGCGAAACCGAGCAGGTGGTGAATGTGTTCACGCACACTTTCCCCGTGCGTCTGGTTGCGTCCGACGCCAGCAAAATCTTCTATGAGGACTTGAAGGGCGTTTCCGACCCCGAAACGAAGCGCAAGATTATCGGTCGTGACTTCCTGAAAGTATTCAAGGCGGAATCCGAAAAGCTCGGCAAGCTGGACTACTTCGCGCAGGGCACGATTTACCCGGATGTTATCGAGAGCGGTCAGGCGACGGGCGCGGCGGTCATCAAGAGCCACCACAACGTCGGCGGCCTGCCCAAGGAACTCGGCTTCACACAGCTGATTGAGCCGCTGCGGATGCTGTTCAAGGACGAAGTGCGCGCGCTGGGCGAAACGCTTGGTCTCCCGCACGATCTTGTCTGGCGTCAGCCGTTCCCCGGCCCCGGTCTGGCGATTCGCGTCATCGGCGACCTGACCCCGGAAAAGGTGGAGATTGTCCGCGAGAGCGACGCGGTGCTGCGCGAGGAAATCGCCAAGGCCGGTCTGGACGCCGACATCCACCAGTATTTCACCGTCCTGACGGGCATCCGCTCCGTGGGCGTCATGGGCGACGAGCGGACGTACGACTACACCGTCGCCATCCGCGCGGTCACGACGGACGACTTCATGACCGCCGACTGGGCGCGCATCCCGTACGACGTCGTGCGCACGATTTCTGCAAGGATTGTCAATGAGGTGCCACATGTGAACCGCGTCGTGCTGGACGTGACGACCAAACCGCCGGCGAGTATTGAGTGGGAATAAATATTTAGTGTTTTCTGAATCCTGAAAAACGTTGGTAATACAGCGTTTTTCAGGATTTTTCTTTTTTAGCGGCTACAAATTGGCTACATTTGCAGCGATTTTTGTAGCCAGAGGCTCACGGCATAATGCCGTCAAGCTGTCTGGCTACCTCCACCTGCTTGTTGGGGTACAGGTGACTGTACGTGTCCATCGTTGTCTGTACCTTTTCATGTCCGAGCCGCTCCGCGATTAGCAGCGGAGAGAAGCCCATCTCCACCAGCAGGCTGGCGTGGCTGTGTCGAATGTCATGCACCCGGATGCGCTTTACCCCCGATGCCTTGCAGCCATACTCCATTTCGTGATACAGAAAGCTCTTGGTGTAGGGAAACAGCCGATCATCCTTTTGCAGCCCGTAGCAATGGGACATATACTCCTGTAAACAGGTGCAAAGACCGTCGGGAATGGGGATGGTGCGGTTGCTCTTGGGCGTTTTCGGAGTGGTGATAATATCCTCTTTGCCGAGGCGCTGATAGCTCTTGTTCACCGTCAGGGTCTTCTTCTCGAAGTCGATGTCCGACGGTGTGAGTGCCAGCAGCTCTCCCTCCCGAATCCCCGTGTAGTACATGGTCATGAATACCGTGTAGCTGGCGGGACGGTCTTTCATGCTCTCGATAAATGTCTGGAACTCGTCCTTTGTCCAGAACAGCATTTCATCGGCTTTCTTCTTGCCCATGCTCCCCGCCTTGTGGCAGGGATTTTCTTTCAGCCCATAGTATTTGACTGCGTAGTTGAAAATCGCCGTGAGCTGGTTGTTGATGCACTTGAGATAGGTCTGGGCGTAAGGCTTGCCGTTTTCATCCCGGTAGCTGGTCAGGGAGTTCTGCCATTGGCGCACGTGAGTGGGCTTGATCTCGTTCAGCGGAATTTTCTTGAAGAAAGGCGTTACCTTCAGGTCGATCAGCCATTTCTTGCTGGCAACGGTGGATGGCTTGAGGCGGTGCTCCATATCCTTGACATACAGAGAGATGAAGTCACCGAAGGTCATGCCGAGGCTGCCCGTGGATTGGCTGATAAAGTCACGTTCCCATTGCAGGGCTTCCTTCTTGGTGGCAAAGCCACGCTTCTTCTTGTGGATGGTCTTGCCTGTCCAGTCCGTCACGCGGATCTGGGACATCCAGCGACCGGTGTCGCCGTCTTTTGTTACTGACATTTTTACCTCCTTCCCTCAAGAATCAGGCTTTGATCAGGTTATTCACTCGTTACTCTCGCTTTTACCGTATTCCTTTTCCAGAAACTCCGTCCGCTTTGCGATTCGCTCATCGCGGTCAAGCTCCTCCGGCTCTGTGCATTTGACTGCGTTCGCGGCGTAATATGCCAAAGTCTGCTCCTTCCACCGCTTGTATGCCGCTTGCGTGGAGTTATAGGCGCGAAGCTCGCTGCGCTCGTCCTCCCACTGTTCAAGAAAGAGGCACATATCCGCATTGAACTCCGCCGTGCTCTTTCCATCAAAGGAAACCGAGCACTCCCATTGCTTGCTGCGGGGCGGCTTCTGCACATTGATCTTGAAGTCGATGCCCTCTACCGTTTCCAGCTTAAAGAGGAAGTCCATTACGTCGGCAAGCGTCCTGATCTGCGTCGTGCTGGATTCATACCCAAGAATATAGGTTGAGGTCGTGTCCAGCAGATCTGCGATCTGATTGACAACGGCAATTGACACTTCAATCTCTCCGGTTTCGTACTTCTGTACGGTGCGGAGAGATTTTTTCAGCATTTGTGCCAGCTCGGTCTGGTTCAGCCCTTTGCGTTTTCGGAGCTGCTTGATTCTCTGCCCAATGGCGGGATAATCGAAATTGTCCATGTCTGATTCACCTCGTCCATATCATACCACAGAATAAAGCGAATTGCAAGTACATATTTTTATTTTCTAAAGGCTTGACAGATGCATCTTGTGTGCGTATAATAAAATATGTACTCAGGGTGCGTATTTCGGAGAGACTGGGAAAAGGAGCGTGAACAAAAGATACGCAGACTGAGAAAAATCACATTGAAACAGGAGGTACTATGAGAGCACAGTTTATCACAGCGTCAGAGATGGCGGAGATCATGGGCATCAGCCGTAGCAAGGCATATCAGATTGTCCGGGAAATGAACAGAAAGCTGAAATCCCAGGGCTATCTGACCGTAGCCGGAAAATGCCCCGCCCAGTATTTCAAGCAGAAGTTCTACGGCTTCCAGATTCCCGGAGGTGAGCGCAATGACGGAAAATGAGAAAACGACCGCCCTCATTCCATCTGTTGGCGCAGATGGAGGGCAGCCGCCTCACAATTCAACTAAACAGAGGATACCACATGAAACCTGCGAAAGCAATCCTTCGGAGGAAAATATTGAGGAAATGCGTGAGAGAATCCGGCGCATGAACGACCCGCATTATCTTCATACCGTTTTCATGGCAGAGCTGTATCAGACCGCATACAAGAGCAGGCCGCCCGTCATAGACGGTCTGCTCTACTCCGGGGCATATATCCTCGCAGGAGCGCCCAAAATCGGAAAATCGTTTCTGGTAGCGCAGCTTGCCTACCATGTCAGCACAGGGCAAAGGCTGTGGGGCTATGAAGTCCATCAGGGTACGGTTCTGTACCTTGCACTGGAGGATGATTTCCAGAGAATCCAGAGCCGGATGTTTATGATGTACGGCGTGGCGGATACCGCCAGCCTGCATTTTGCAACGGCAGCAAGCAAAATCGGAAACGGTCTTGACGAGCAGCTTGAGAATTTCATAAAGGAACACCCCGACACGAAGCTGGTTATCATTGACACCATGCAGAAGATTCGGGAAACCGGAGGTGAGGCTTACAGCTACGCCAGCGACTATGAGATCATCGGCAAACTCAAGCGTTTTGCAGACAGGCACAGCATTTGCATCGTTACCGTCCATCACACAAGAAAACAGCCAGCCGGGGACAGCTTTGAAACGATCTCCGGCACAACAGGACTTCTCGGTTGTGCAGACGGAGCACTCCTGATGCAGAAGAAGAAACGGACAGCATTGGAGGCCACGGTCGATGCCGTGGGGCGAGATCAACAGGATCAGATTCTATATCTGAAAAAAGATGCCGACACGCAGATATGGAGCCTTGAACGGACAGAGAACGAGCCGTATCAGGAGCCGCCCGACCCGGTATTGGATACGGTTTCCCAGCTTGTTTCCTCCGAAAGCAGAGAATGGACAGGCAGTCCGACCGAGCTTGCGGAAGCGGTGAATACAGGCATGGCGGCAAATGCCCTCACCAAATACCTGAACGTTAAATCTGGCAGGCTGCTGGACGAGTACCATGTGAGGTATGAGAACAGAGCAAAACACTCCGGACGGCAGGTGAAGCTCACCTATATGGTAATCGGCAATGTTGAGTACGAAGTAATCGACTGAGGACAGCGCGACGGCTGCGACGGTCGCGACGGTGGAAATGATGCCATCAAAGCAACCGTCGCAATCGTTGCGACCGTCGCGGATAGGAAAGGATAGGAAAATGAAAAGCGTACAAATCCCCTATGATCTGTTCATCGACCTCGCCATGTACCATCTGCGGGGCGAGGATGATTTTGAAGAAGAAATCCGGCAGGGCTTGGAGCAAAAGCTCGACGCCATGCTGAACCGGCAGCTCTATTCCCGGTACAAAACCGCTCCCAACGAAGAAGAACGGGAGCAGGCGCGGCAGGAGTATCTTGACCGGCGTGGAGTGCCGCAGAGCTACCGATGGACTACTCCTCCTTGGGAACTGTGACAGGAGCGTGCCACGCTCCTGTTGCTGGCAGACAAGGTAAAGCATTGGCTGACACAGCCCCTCGCATCCCCGTCTCCATCGAAAAAACCGCAGATTTTGAGATGGATGGCGGAGAGGATTTTCAAAATTCTCTCTGCCTGTGGGCGGCAGCGTTGAAGCAAATTCGATTGCTGAAAGGCTGGCGGTCACGCCGTGGATTTTGCAAAGTGGGTACTACTTGCATGCAAGCCACGGCAGAGGCTTCCGCAGAAGCCGCATTCCCCGTTCCCACTCGGAGAGCCCACGATACTTTGCAGCCGCAGGATGAAAGTATCATAATGGGTTATTACACTTCCGCAGAAGTGCTCCCCCGAAAGCCACCTTGTCCTGCGAAATCTGAAATCAGGAGGTAAATGCCCATGGCAAGAGGCGACGGTATCCATCGTACCAACGCAAGAAATATGAGGCTGACCGCTGCCAGAATCGGCAACGCGCAGCAACACAACGAACGGGAAAAGGGATCCTATGTCAATCAGGATATTGTCCCGGAAAGAACGCGGCTCAACGTCCATTTCAAGGAACCGACGGGAAGTTATGCCGAGATGTTCCAAAAGCTGAAAGAGGACGGCGTGATCTCCACCCGTGGACTGAAAGAGGACGCTTTTCTATACGGCGAGCTGGTCTTTGACGTAAACACCGCCTATTTTCACAATCATGGCGGCTATGACTTCGCAAAACAATTTTACACCGATGCTTACAAATCCGCAATAGAAATCGTCGGCGGCGAGCAGTATATCCTTTCGGCGGTTATGCACGCCGACGAGCGCAACCGCGCCATGTCCGACGCGCTGGGGCAGGACGTGTACCACTATCACCTTCATGTGGTCTATATCCCCGTCGTGGAAAAACAGATTCTATGGACGAAACGCTGCAAGGATAAATCTCTGGTAGGGACAGTTAAGGAGACGATTCAGCAGGTCAGTATGAGCAAAAAGTGGGATTCCAAGCCCGCACTGGACGAGCATGGGAAGCCGCTGCTGAACGCAAACGGGAAAACTGTGCTCCGAAAATCCTATTCCGTTCTGCAAGATGATTTCTTCGCCGCCATGCGAAAGGCAGGGTATGACGATGTGGAGCGCGGCGAACGCGGCAGCTCGGAGGAACACCTGACCGTGACGCAGTTCAAGGTGCAGCAGGAGCAGGCGCGGTTGGAATCGATTGAGGATACGATTGACAGGAGGAAGCAGACGCTGGAAAAGTACAACGAGAAGATTAGGGAGCAAAAGGGCGCGGCAGCTTCCTTCCACGAAATCGACAGCATTGGGAAAAAGACCATCTCCGGCAATATCTCCATGACGCCGCAGGACGCGCAGTTTCTCAAGGAGCTTGCCAAGGAGGGAGTCGCTTCTCGCGGGCTGATCGGAGATTTGAAGAATAAAGTGGAAACGCTCAAGCGCGATGTCAGCGTATGGAAACGCAAATATGAAAAGCTGCAAGAGCAGACAAAGGACTTCATGGCGGCACTCAAACGAGCGCCCCGCAAGGTCAAGAAGTTCGAATCCGCTATGCTCCACGAGCCGAAATTCTTGGAGATGCAAGGGTTTCGGCTTTTTTTGTGCTGCTGTATACCCACACCGTACCCACAAACGACTTCTTTTCTGTACCCACGAAAAACCGCTATGCGCGTGAGTCTGCGCTTTTTACAGCGAGCAAATGAATTTTTCCATCTTGGCTGCTGCGTTTTGCGACATACGGTGGCTGACGTGTCCGTAGGTGTCGAGCGTGAAGGCGACGGTCGCGTGCCCAAGGGATAGGGAAAGCGTTTTGAAATCAATCTCACTTTGAATGGCAAGCGTGGCGTAGGTGTGGCGAATGTCGTGGAAGCGAACCTCCGGACGGTTGAGCCTGCTGACCAGTGCCTTGAAGTGGACATACAGTGTCTTGAAACGGATGAACATGCCGTTGTCACGAGTGAAAACCATGTCGTACACATTGTCCCATGATGAACCTGCGAGCAGACGCTGCCGGTTCTGCTTCTCTTTGGCTTGCCTCAATGCGTCCATCACAGATGGCGCGGGATGAATCGTGCGCTCTTTGTGGTTTTTCAGCGAAGTGAACATCATTTTGCCCTTGTCAGGCCCGGACGCAATGCGCACAAACTGACGGTACACACGAATAGTCCCCTTCGCGAAATCAATGCAATCCCACGTCAGACCAATCAGTTCGCTCTCCCGCAGACCTGTGAAGAAATCCACATAGTACATCAGATAGAACGGATCATCCTTGGCGATGTCCAGAAAGCGCCGCAGTTCCACATCAGAGAGCGTGTGCATCTCAGTCTTTTCCACCACGGGGAGTTCGCAATCCTCGGACACGTTCTTGCGAACCATGTCCAAACTTTGCGCCTTGGCAAGCATCCCATGCACCAGTCCGTGGATGTTGCGGATGCTCTTGGGCGACAAGCCGTTCTGCTGCGCTTTTGTATAGGTGCGCTGAATGTGCAGTGTCGTGAGGTCTTTCAGCTTGATGTGACCGATGTAGGGTACAACGTGCATACGGAAATCACTTTCGTAGTTGTCCATTGTCGAATGACGAATTTTCCCTTCCTTGAAAGTTTTGAGCCATTCCCAGCCCCATTCCTCCAAGGTCAGGTCGGTTCGCTCAATGCAAATGCCCTGCTCAATTTCTGTCATGCGGGCGGCTAACTTCGCTTTTGCCTCGGCTTTTGTCTGCCCATACACGGCGCACTGCTTGCCGTTCAGACGATAACGACCTTCCCATAGACCATTCTTGCGCTGGCGAATGTTTGTTGTTTTTGCCATATTTCCTCCTGCCTCAATCCGACTCAGAAGGAGTACAGGAGTACGCATCGTGTTGCAGTTGTCAAGGTACACACTGCTATTTTACGCCTCCTGCGCGGGAAATGCAAGATGAATTGGATGCTGTATTGATGTTTTTCGTGCTTCATGTATTGATTAGGTGGGGCATAGCTGCGACGAAGCGTTCTGATTCAGCCATTCTTGAAGCATGGTGCGGTTGATGAGCAGCCGCCGACCAATCCGGAAAGACGGGAAATCCTTCTGGTCTGCCAATTGGTAGGCGGTGTTGCGACTGATGTTGAGTTCTTCCGCAAGCTCCTTGACCGTCAAGGTCATCTTGCGATTGCTTTGATTGGGTTCGAGGGCGTGCTGACAGGTTTCGCCGAACAGCGTGAGGTTCATTTTCATCATATATAATAGCTCCTTGGTGCATGTATGTGAAAATAATTCGGACTTTGGAAGAGTGGAACATGAAACTGGAACAGGGGGCGACAAATGCTGAATAGGCGATATGCCTCTCCTTTCCAATGCACTTCTTTTTATGATGATATTTGTTCCATTGTTCCATGTGACTGGAATGCGGGATGGGACGAGAGTTTGCCGACGCTATACTTGGAACAAGACAGCGGAACCAAGATGCGTTAGAGTGGGAAATTGTCTGCTGGCTTCACAGCGGGAAAGTGATTTGCGCCTGTTTCGACACTGTTCCGGTTGATTTGTTCCGGGTCGCAGTCGCGCTCCCAGCCGCGCTGCTTGCCGTAAAGTGCGTATCGTCTGCTTCCTTGATAGGAATGCCATCCTTTGAGTTCACCGCTGGCAATGGCGTTGTTCACAACGTCGCAGATGTTTCGTGTTTCCCATGCTTGCGGTCTTGTCAGAGTGCCGCTGTGAAGCGCTTCTGCAAAAATCAGGGTGGAGCATACTTGCTTATATGCCGTTTGCTCCATGAAGCCAAGCACTTGACCATCAAGTGTGTTCTCCGGCATAAAGGTGGTTTGTTCCTGCTTCAACTGCTTGGAGGCTTCCTTAGAGAGCTGAAGCGAGTATTCGCCGGAACGATAGATGACCATGATTTCCGCCCACAGTTGATTGAAATAGGCGCGTGATGTCTGTTGGTTAGCAAGGATGTGTACCTCTGCCTTGTCCAGGTCGATGCGGATTGGCAGGAAACGACGATTTCCGCTGCGGTCGTGGGGCAGGAAATCCAGCTTGTTGGAGGTGCCGGCAAAGACACACTGCCGCGGTCTATCCGCCGGGAACTTGTCATAAGGCACTTTGTAAGTATCCTTCTGGCGGCTGAGAAAAGATTTGATTTCTTCCACATTCTTGGCATTGACCGTGGCAATCATCTCGCTCATCTCGATAATCCAATGCCCCATCATGCGGCGATAGATGTTTTCATCGTCGAGCCTCCGCAAATCATCCGAAAACCACTCGTCATTCCCTGCAAGAAAACGGAAGAAGCTGGACTTGCCAGCGACTTGTCCACCGGTAAGACAAAGCATCATGTCGAATTTATGCCCCGGCTGAAAGAT
>OLNU01002445.1_pt1 | contig 11346 bp, 10 predicted proteins | sample 1672241 | NCBI WGS metagenome assembly OLNU01 (sample SAMEA3136663, study PRJEB25190) | human gut metagenome | biome: human gut; feature: human-associated habitat; material: faeces | place: Austria | collected 2013 | reverse complement strand
AATGTTCGGTTTAAGCGTAGCAGCCTCGTCTTTTTATTGTGCAAAAACGCCCGCGCAAGCGGGACTTGGACGCTTTGCAGACTTCGGCGGAGGCAAGGTCAACCCGCCTGATTGTGACAAAATTGTGAATCGCCCATGAAGCCGAAAAGACAATTTGACGAAATGATTGCCTTTTGGCCGCGCGTCGCGTATAATGAAGGACATGGTTTTGATGCCGTAACAAACCGGCGTAACGCCGGATGCATCGCCGAGAAAAAATGTAAATCCCGCGGTTTTGCGCCCGCCGCGAAACGGATGCGGAAGAATTTGCATGACAAAATGGAGGGAAAACCTGATGAAGAAGAGTTTGCTGGCTCTGATGCTGGCCATTGCGCTGGTTTCTCTGACTGCGTGCGGCTCGAAGGTGAAAGAGCCGGAAGCGACGGCGACGCCGGTTGTGACCGAAGCGCCGACCGCCGAACCGACGGAAGAACCGACGGCCGAGCCGACCGAAGCGCCGACGGCTGTGCCGACCGAAGCGCCGACCGCTGAGCCGACGGAAGCGCCGACGGCTGTGCCGACCGAAGCGCCGACGGCTGAGCCGACGGCTGAACCGGTCGTGGAAGCGACCGCAATGCCGACCGCGGAGGCTGAGGCCGACGCGCAGAGCGACGAGGCCGCCGCGGCGGTCGTGATCAGCGAGACGACTGAAGCGCCCGCGGACGAAGAGGCGGCGCTGACGCTTTCGGACGACGTGTTGGCCTCCGCCTACAACGGCGCGGTGACGGTGCTGAAATCCGAAATTCAGGATGAATACGACCAGATGCTCAGCCAGTATGTCGCTTACTACGCGCAGTACGGCTACAGCGTGGACGAGTATGACACGGAATTGCAGGCTTCTGTCGCGCAGGAGACGGTGCAGACCAAGCTGAGCACCTCTATCGTCCGCCACTACGCCGCGCAGAACGGCTATGAGCTGACCGAGGAAAAGAAGACCGAGCTGGCCGCGCAGGTGAAGACCGCGCTGGACAACACGCGTGAATATCTGGAAAGCTACCTCTCCGCTTCCGGCTTTACCGGCGACGAGCTGAATGCCGCCGTGGAGGAGCAGATGGCGCAGGCCGGTTATACCGAGGAGACCCTGATGGACAGCGCCGAGCTGAACGACGTGCTCAACTTCCTGTATGAGCGGGCGACGGCGGATGTAACCGTGACCGAGGACGAGGTCAAGGCGGCGTTTGACGAGAAGGTGGCCAAGCAGAAGGAAAGCTACGCCAGCGTGGATGCCTTCGTCAACGACTATGTGAATGAAAGCGAAATCCTCTACACGCCGGAAAACGTGCGCCTGATGGAGTGCATCTTTGTGGCCAGCGTGGAGGGCGAGGCGACCGAGGACGAAGCGACTGCCGACGAGGCGACTGCTGACGAGGTGACCGCTGACGAGGCGACCGCTGACGAGGCGACCGTGTCCGAGGCGACGGCGGGCGAGGCGGCGGATATCGCGTCCCTGACCGGCTATGCCAAGGCGAAGGCGATTGCCGCGGCGATTGCGGGCGGCGCGGACTTCGAGGAGACCATGAAGGCCTATACGGAGGACGGCTCCACCGAAGAGCAGATGCTGCGCGGCTACCCGGTGGCCGAAAACAGCACGACCTACGGCGAAGCGTTCATGGCGGGCGCGATGGCGCTTGAGCATGTGGGCGACGTTTCCGACGTGATCGTGACCGACTACGGCTACTTCATCCTGCGCTATGCGAAGGATCTGGAATCCGGCGAGGCGGACTTTGAGGCTCGCAAGGAGACCGAGACCGAGGAAACCCTGACCAACAAGAAGAACGACGCATATTCCGCCTTTATCGACACCATTCTGGATGAAGCGGATATTCAGGTCGGCGATTTGAGCCAGATGTATCACGTCTACGTCGGCGAGGCGGTTGAAGCGACCGTCGCTTACGCCTCCGTGAACGCGGATGCCAAGCTGCTGGATATGCCGGGCGGCGACGCTGTGGCCGATATGAAGGCCGGCGCGTCCGTGGACATTCTGGGCAGCATCGACGCGGACGGCAAGACCTATTCCTTCGTCGCCGTGCCGGGCACGGAGATCAAGGGCTATGTCGGCGCGGACATGCTCGACGAGATGGCGGAGGATGCGGCGCTGGCTGTGGATAACACCGCGCTGGTTACCCGTGTCGAGCAGATCGACAAGAACCCGACCTTCACCATCGCGATGAACGACGGCTCGCTGATCTACGGCGAATTGTACCCGGAGAAAGCGCCGGAGAGCGTGGGCAACTTCGTCTCCCTCGCCAACGGCAGCTTCTATGACGGCCTGACCTTCCACCGCGTGATCTCCGGCTTTATGATTCAGGGCGGCGATCCGAACGGCGACGGCACCGGCGGTCCGGGCTACGCCATCCGCGGCGAGTTCAGCAGCAACGGCGTGGAGAACGACCTGAGCCACGTGCGCGGCGTGCTGAGCATGGCGCGTTCCAGCGCGAACGATTCCGCCGGAAGCCAGTTCTTCATCATGCATGCGGACAGCGACTATCTGGATGGCAACTACGCCGCGTTCGGCATGGTGCTCGGCGGTCTGGATACCGTGGACGTCATCGCCTCCGTGCCGACCGACAGCAACGATAAGCCGCGCACCGAGCAGGTGATGCGCACCGTGTATGTCGAGACCTACGGCAAGACGTATACCTTCACCAAGCTGGAGGACTGATCCGTTTTGAGGGCGCGCGGCAGCGTGGCCGAAGAAATCAAACCAAGGAATCAAAGCGGCCTTCTTTCGAAAGAAAGAGGGTTGCTTTTTTTTGCGTCTTTTGCTATAATCGTTGAGCAACCCTTGCGGACTGTTCGAAACCATCCAGTCCTTAAACAAAACTATGGGCCGAAGGCGCGCTGCGCCTTCCAAGCGGCTCAGGCCGTTTTTTTATTGCAATCAATGAGCAAATCCGAATTTTTGCACAAATTCCAATAACGGGCGCGCAATTCACGCCTGCCTAACTCCTTCAGTCACGGCTGCGCCGTGCCAGCTCCCTCGAAGAGGGAGCCCTTTGAGCAGGTTATTTTCCGTCTATGCAATAAGTTGCGCCATACCCGTAGGGGCGCGCATTGCGCGCCCGCGTTTTGCACAGAATTTGTTTTTGTTCAATTCTTGTTATTTCAAAACATGGCCGCCCCCCGCCGCTTGCCCTGTCGTTTTGCCGGTTAGCAAAATGAACAAGGAGATTGTTATCCATGAGCGCTTTGAAACCCCAAGACACCCGCGCGCTGGCTCGCGGCGCCATCATCGCCGCGCTGTATACCGCGCTGACCGTTCTGCTGGCCCCGCTGAGCTACGGCGAGGTGCAGATTCGCTTCTCCGAGGCGTTTACCCTGCTGCCGATCCTGATGCCGGAGGCCGTGCCCGCGCTGCTGGTGGGCTGCCTGCTGGCCAACATCCTCGGCGGCTGCACGATTTTCGATATCGTGTTCGGTTCGCTGGCCACGCTGCTGGCCGCGCTCTGCACGCGCCGCCTGCGCGAAAAATTCTGGCTAGCCGCGCTGATGCCGGTGCTGTTTAACGGCGTGATCGTCGGCGCTGTCGTGCATTTCTGCTATTCCCCGGCGATTGCGCTGCCGCTGTGCATGCTCTCCGTCGCTGCGGGCGAGGCCGTCGCGTGTCTGGTCGTGGGCCCGCTGCTCATCGGCGTGCTGCGCCGCGTGCCCGCCTCTGTGCTGAACTAAATCCCTTTTCCTCTTGACAAAGCCGCCCGCTCGGCGGTATTGTGTATGCATCGCGGAAGAATCCTTCCCGAAAGCATATTCATTTGTCAGGAGGTTTTATTTATGCGGATTGCGCTGATCAACGAAAACAGTCAGGCGGCGAAAAACGCGGCGATCGAGGCCGCGCTCAAAAAGGTTGTCACCCCGATGGGTCATCAGGTCGATAACTACGGCATGTACGGCAAGGAAGGCGAAAGCCAGCTGACCTATGTGCAGAACGGTATTCTCGCCGCGATTTTGCTCAACTCCGGCGCGGCGGATTACGTCGTCACCGGCTGCGGCACGGGCGAGGGCGCGATGCTGGCGCTCAACAGCTTCCCGGGCGTGCTCTGCGGCCACGTGGTCGATCCCTCCGACGGCTTCATGTTCGCCCAGATCAACGACGGCAACGCGGTATCCATGCCGTTTGCAAAGGGCTTCGGCTGGGGCGCTGAATTGAACCTCGAATATACGTTTGAAAAGCTCTTCGGCTTTGGCAGCGGCAACGGCTATCCGGCGGATCGCGTCGTGCCGGAGCAGCGCAACAAGAAGATTCTCGACGCGGTGCGCGCCCATACGCTCAAGGATCTGATCACCTGCCTCAAGGGCATTGACCGGGAACTGGTGCGCGGCGCGGTTGCGGGCGAGCGCTTCGCCGAGCTGTTCTTCGCCCACGCGAAGGATGAAAACATCATCGCCTACGTCCGCGAGCTGCTGGGCTGAGCGCGAAAAGGGGGTCGTTGTATGCTTCTTGATCTTTCCTATCTGAGCTATCCGCTGCCGCCGGATATCCAGCGGCTTTACGAGGCCGGCGACTTTGCGCGCATGGATCGCGTCATCCGCCTGCGGCTCGACGATCCGCGCGTGCCCGAGGCGCTGAAGGCGCGCCTGCGCGTGCAGACGGAGCTGGCATATGAGATTCTGCGCGCCTATCCGTATACGCAGGCGCAGATGCTCGAAATCTTAAAAAGCCATGTGAAGGACTTTGAGGAGGAAGAGCTGGAAACCCTGCGCGACGACGGCACGCTCGACTGGCGCTATGTGAACGGCGAGGTGCGGTTTAAGGATAACGCGCTGTCCGGACTGCTGAAAACGCGCGCGGAATACGCCGCGCGGGCGACCGATCCCGAGGTGAAAAACGGCGCGAAGGAAAGCGCCCGCCAGCTCCACGAGATCATCGCCAAGATGAAAGCCAACGGCGGCGTGCACGCGCGCTTTGAGCTGCACGAGCAGCTGACGATCCGCAGCGACCGCCTCACGCCGGGCGAAACGCTGCGCGTCCACCTGCCGATGCCCATCGTCGGCGCGCAGGTGAAATCCGCCGCGCTGCTCGGCGCGTCGCATCCCGTCGCGTTCCTCGCGCCGGAGGACGAGCCGCAGCGCACGATCTACTTTGAGCTTCCGTATCAGCCGGGCATGACGGTCAGCGCCGACGTCGCTTATGAAATCGACGCGCCGTATCAGCAGCCGCACGCGCGCGACGTCTATGCCGAGCAGCCGGTGTTCGACACCGAGGAGCAGCCGCCGCACGTGGTCTTTACGCCGTATCTGCGCGCACTGGCCAAGGAAATCGTCGGGGACGAGACGAACGTGCTGCTCAAGGCGCGCAAAATTTACGATTTCATCACCACGCAGGCGGTCTATCGCTTCATGCCGCCGTATCTGACGGTGACGAACATTCCGGAATACTTCCTGAGCGGGCTGCGCGGCGACTGCGGCGTGCAGGCCATCACGTTTGTGACGCTCTGTCGCCTGTGCGGCGTTCCGGCGCAGTGGCAGAGCGGCCTGTATACCAAGCCGGACAGCGCGGGGCACCACGACTGGGCGCGGTTCTATGTCGCGCCGTTTGGGTGGCTGTTCGCGGATTGCTCGTTCGGCGGCTCGGCCTATCGCGCGGGCGATCTGGATCGCTGGAATTTCTATTTCGGCAACCTCGAGCCGTGGCGCATGCCGACGTGCAGCGCGTTCCAGCAGGAGTTCAACCCGCCGCGCAGGTTCCTGCGGTATGATCCGTATGACAACCAGAGCGGCGACGTCGAGAGCCTGACGCGCAGGCTGTACGCAGATGAGTATGAGCACGACTGCCGCGTTCTTCGGTACGAGGAAATGGAATAAAACGACGGGGATGCGCTTGCCTTTGCGGCGGCGCATCCCCGATTTTTGTCCCAAAGCAAATCGCAGAATATATATCACAAGATAAACGATGCTTTCGAAAAAAACGCTTGATTTTGAAGGAAAAAACGCGCCATTATCGCCCGTGTAAAAGGTTTCTTGCGTGACTTTTGCGCAGAATGTGGACTATGATCTTACCAAAGAGAAAAGCCGCCCGGCGGTCTGCTCCGGAGGCGGCGCATGGGGAGAGATCATCGTGAATGGCAAAAAGTATTTTCGCGAGCGCTGCGCGCGCAGGGGAATCTGCTGCGACGCATGGTTCAAACTCGGCGCGCAAAATTCCGTGAACAACGGCGGCTACGTGTACCACTGCCCGCCGGAGTTGAGGAAGGACGGGCAGCGCTACGCCGTCAATTATGTGTGGGAGCGGGAGCTGTATATCGCGTGGAACGTGACGAGCCCCGACGCGCAGGGGCAGACGGTCTTCCGCCTGCTGCAAGGTGCGCTGGAGGGCGCGGAGCCGAATCGCCTGCTGGCCGTGGAGAAGGCGGAGGGGCACCGCGGCTGGGGAAAAGAGACGGTGTATGTCTTTGGCCGAGACGCGGTGGATGCGTTTTTGGACGTTGTGATGGCGGAAGAAATCGGCGGCCGCGGCCAATGAAGGAATTCGGACAGGAAAATGGACGCTTCTCTGTGCTTGGAGAAGCGTCCATTGTTCATATAAACGGTTTAACCTTGGATCAGTGCCCGTAAAAAACGGAGAAGATTACTCGAACAGCTCCAGAAACTCTGCCGGGATGAGCGACAGCAGGGAGATCAGCTTCTGCTGGAGGCGCTCGGAGGCGCGGCTTTGCAGCGCGGCGAGCTCTTCGCCGGTCGCGACCTCAAACTGGGTTTCCTGAAGGGCGGCGGTTTCCGCCGCGTCGTAAGCCCACGAGGAAACGGCGGTGTCAAAGCCGACGGTGACGGGCAGGCCGCCGACATCGACGTTCTCGTTCATGTAAACGCTGCCGGAGAGCGTGCCGTCGCCCGGCTCGATGAGATGGCCGCTCTCCACGAGGATGTCGATGGGGTCGTCGCTTTCGTCATAGATATTGGCGGTCATGAAGAACGTGCTCTTTTCGCCGTCCGTGGCGGTCAGGCTGGTCAGCCCTTCGCCGTTGTAGACGATGCGCAGGCCGCTGGTTTCGTCCGGTTCGCTTATCGTCATGGAGAACGTGGTCTTGTAGCCCGGCAGATTCTCCTCGATGGTGACGGCGGTTTCCGTCACGGCGTAATACAGGTTGAGCTCGGTGGACTGAACGTTGAGCTCGACGGAGAAGGCGTTGGGGTCGGCCGGGTCGAGAACGAGGGTCATATCCGCGTCCATGCGGTCGGAGAGGTCGCCCTCGTCGTCCGCTTCCAGCATGGTCAGGGTGAAGACGGTGGCGTTTTCCGTTTCGCCGGGGTTGATCTGGAGATAGAGCGCGGTGGTCTCATCATCCAGCGTCTGCGCCGCGGTGAGGTAGAAGGGCAGGCCGTCGTCGTTGTAGCCCACCAGAATACCGAGCGTGGCGTCTTCAAGCATGAGCGAGTCGGCAAATTCGCGCATACCGTCGAAAAACTCCGCAGTGGTCGTGGTGCGGGTCGTTTCGCCGCTGTCGCTGGTGAAGGTCACCGTGGTGTTCGCGACGAGCTGCTCGATGTAGGGCAGAAGCGCGTCGTCCCGCTCCATCTGATCGGCCAGCGTGTGGAAGAGGCGGCCCAGATCCTCGGCGGTGCAGGTGACGGAGATCTCGTGATCGACCGCCGGATAATCGCCCTCGGCCGCCACATTGTCGCGCTGCTGAATATCCAGCGAGGCGAGGAAGTCGGCGAACGTGGCCAGATACGGCTCAACCAGCTTGCCGATTTCCTCGGCGGCCTGCGCGACGACGGCGGAAAGCTCCTCCATGGCGTTGTCCCAATCCACGTCGCGGAGCGCCATGATCTGGTTCACCTCGTCGTCGGTCAGGCCGAACAGCCGCAGCAGGGTTTCCCAGCGGATGCTCAGGCGCTCGCCCTCGATCAGGTTGCTCTCGATGCTGACGCCGTCGAGGGTCAGGTTCGCCGCGGCGGTGACAAAGACGTTGTCGCCGGAGGGCGCGGTATACGAGCCGCCCAGCTCCACGCGATAGCCGTCTTCGAGTTTGCCGAAGCCGCCCGCAAGGCGGACGCCGCCGATGACCTCCATCAGCGCGTCAAGCTGCGCCTGGCTCTCCTCGTCGTCCGCCAGCATGGAGAGAATTTCGTCGCCAAGCTGAAGGGTCAGGCGCGTTTCGCCGCCGACAATCTGCCCCGCGTCCAGCGCGGCGTCGATCAGCGCCTGCGTCCGCTGGCCGGGCACATAAGCGTCCTCCGCCAGCGCGCAGGGGAAAATCAGCGCGAGGCACAGGAACAGAGCCAGAAGAAGCGTGTGGGTCTTTTTCATGGGTCAACCTCCTTATCAATCGGTCATAACGATGCCAAGCAGCGTCAGACATGGGATTCGTCAGCTTCATTATAGAAGAAATGCCGGAAACCGTCAACGATATGACGATAAATTTCATTGGACGACTGACTGCGGACGAATTTTTCAAAAAAAGTGACCGAGATACATTGACAGGCGAGGTATATGGAGATATACTGTATCTCGTCGGAGGTGATGAAATGCTCAATTCATCGGACATCCTTCGCGGCTATACCGATACGATCATCCTCGCGCAGCTTGCCGAAGGCGACAGCTACGGCTATGTCATCAGCAAAAACGTGCAGGAGATCACCCGCGGGGAATTGCAGTTGAAAGAGGCGACCCTGTATACGACGTTCCGGCGGCTCGAGGCGGCCGGGATGATCGAATCCTATTGGGGCAACGAAAACGCAGGCGCACGCAGGCGCTATTACCACCTGACCGAGAAAGGGCGCGCGCTCTTTGCGGAAAATCAGGCGGACTGGCGCAAATACCGCGCCGTGATATCCGAACTGTTTGGAATGGAGGACGCATCAAGATGATGAACAAGCAGATTCGCAGAATGATTGATGAAATTTTTGCCGATATGAAGATGACGGCGGATAACCTCGCCCTGCGCGACGAGATGATGGCCAACGCGCAGGCGCGCTTCGAGGATTCCGTTCGCGCGGGCAAGACGGAGGAGGAGGCCTTCGCCGAGGTGGCCGCGTCGCTGGGCGACGTGCAGAGCCTGCTGCACGACATGAACGCCGAAAAGCCGGCCGAAGATAAAGAAAATAAAGAAGAAAAGACCGAGGAAAAGGCCGCGAAGGCCGAAGCGGACGAAGCGCCGGATTTCGAGGTCAGAACCGAAAAAACGCCGGATATCGGCGACGTGCTGGGCAAGGCCTTCGGCGCGCTGGGTGACGTGGGCAAGCAGATTGTGCCGCAGGCACAGAAGCTGGTTCGCCAGGTGGACGACCTGACGGGCGGCATGATCGGCGGCATCGGCAAGGCGGTCGGCAAGGGGCTGAGCGACGCGCAGAAGGCGGCGGGCAAGGCGATTGACAAGCTGTCCGGCGACAAGGGCGAAATCGTCGTCGATTTCGGCGAGGAAAAGCCCAAGGCTCCGGCGGCGCTGCGCAAACGCGCCCAAAGCATCCGCGCCGAGGCGGAGCTCAAGCAGGCGGCGGGCGATCAGGAGGGCGCGCGGGCGCTGCGCGCAAAGGCCTACGCGCTGGAGACCGAGGCCGACGAGGTGGAAAAGAAGCTCGCCAAGCTGGCCGAGCAGGAAAAGGCCGAAAAGACAGAAAAAGCCGAGAAGACCGAAACGGATGACGAGCTTGACGCGCTCCGGCGCGAGATGGACGCGATGCAGGAAAGCCTGAACGCCGACGCGGCGCAGGTGGAGGCGGACGCGGGCTGCCCCAACGAGCCGATTGACATCGACGACGTGGTGCGCGACGCGGAGAACGCGGCCAGACAGGCCGAGCCGCTCAGCGGTGCGCCGGGCATGGTCGTCATCAGCCGCTATCCGGCGGCGGGGCTGCGCGAGGTGAACGTGAGCCTCGATTCCGACGACGTCACCGTAAAGGCGGCGGACGGCACGGATGTGCTCGTCGAATGGGAGGCCGGGCGCGAAGGCGTGGAGCAGCCGACCGTGACGATGGAGGAGCACGCGCTGAACGTGCGCCGCGCGAACCCGGATGTGTTCAAGACGTTCTTCTCCGTCTTCCAAAAGGAGGGCGGCAAGGTGACGGTGCGCGTGCCGCGCGGCTATGCCGCCGACTACGTGCTCGGCACGACCTCCGGCGACATCCGCCTGTACGCCATCGACGTGGACAAGGTGAAGGTGAACACGACCTCCGGCGATGTGCGCGTCGAGCCGGACGCGGGCATCCGCGCAAAGGAAATCGACGTAACGACGATCTCCGGCAGCGCGACCGTCAGCGCCTGCGCGGGCGACGTGGTGGTCAACACCGTTTCGGGCAGGCAGTTCGTCTCCTGCGACGCGAACCGGGCGGATCTGAGCGTCGTTTCCGGCCGGATTCACGCCGAGGGCGCGAGCGAGGAATGGGAAATCAACAGCGTTTCCGGCGACGTCGAGGTGCTCTGCACTGTCGCGCCGACGCGCAAGATGCAGTTCAACTCCATGAGCGCGAACGTGCATGTGGCGCTCCCCGGCGACATCCGCGGGTTTGTGGCCGATATCAGCGGCATGAGCGGGAAGGTCGTCAACGAGTTCGGCCCGAACCGCTACGGCACCTGCGCCCTGCCGATTCACATGGATACCATGAGCGGCAAGCTGATGATTACCCGCCTGTAAGCATACGGGGTGAAGACGATGTGGGATAAAATCAAAGAGATCGTAAGCCTGATTTTCGGCAGCAGGCTCGTTGTCGAGGGCACGGGGCGAACCTTTGTCAAAGTGCCGATGTGGCTGGCCGTGCTGGCGTGCGTCGCGAGTATCCGTCTGGCGGTGCTGACGGCGCTGCTGGTCGTGCTTTTCGGCATGCGGGTTCGCGTGACCAAAGCATGAGGAGGGATGAGCATGGATTTTGAAACCATCAAAAACAATGCGGTGAACGCTTTTCGCCAGCTATCCGTGCTGCGGGTGATCGTCACATCCCCCAATGAGAAGGTGGCGGATGTGCCCGCGCTGTATGCGCTGGCCGCCCTGCTGCTCGCGCCGTGGGTCTGCGCGGCGGCGCTCGTGCTCGGTTTTCTGTTCAAATACGGCATCCGGTTTGAAAAAGACGCGGTGAAGATGAACTAAAGGACAAATGCTTTCCGTCGCGCCGACGGCGCGCCAACCTTCGGCGTTTTCCATCGTCTGAATCCGCCACAGGCGGCGACGATAGAAAACGTCCCTCTAAGCGACGGTGGCTTTTCTTTTTCGGGAACAGAATGGCATGCGAAGAAAATGACGCTGAAACAAGCGGCGGAAGCTTGTAATATGCCTGTTGGAACATTCTATGACAAAGCTCGGAAATTTGAAAACACTGCTTAAATTAAACGAATCAATAATTTGGGAAAGTGTACCATTGCAAAGGTCGAAAAGA
>OLNU01002441.1_pt1 | contig 11354 bp, 8 predicted proteins | sample 1672241 | NCBI WGS metagenome assembly OLNU01 (sample SAMEA3136663, study PRJEB25190) | human gut metagenome | biome: human gut; feature: human-associated habitat; material: faeces | place: Austria | collected 2013 | reverse complement strand
CCCGCTCAATCTCCGGCAGCTCAACATCTTTGGCTTTTTCAGAAGCTGGCGTTAGGGCCTCGAGATATTGTCCATGCTTACCGTAAAACCTAACCTGCGATCTAAATAGGTCCGCCATGGTCACTCCTTAACAACAGAGTCATAGTCATGGAGACGCTCAATGCTGTAACGGCGTCCAATCCTGTCCTTCATATGTTCTTCTGCGAGCTCGCCGTCAGTGTCCTTGATAGCCTTCAGGGGCGCAGTCAGTTCATCCAGGTCGGTGATGCCCAGCTCCTTGGTATAGTCATAGCCGGCAGCCTCGATCTTTGCCTTATCCCAGACAACGTACTCGCTCTGAGAAGAATCCTTGTAGGTAGGCACACCATAAACACGTCCGCCCACTTCGCAGGCTTTCCAATAATCTTCCGGAACGGAAGCGTACAGTTCAGGAGCCGCTTCCTTGAGCATATCGGTGATATCCAGGAAAGCACCGGTATTGACGTCGTTGTTATAGGTGTTGACGTTGGTGAACAGGATGTCGTATTCACCGCTGGTGTTCACAATAACATTGCGGCGGGTGTCCCAGTCGCCCCAGGAGATAACCTCCATGTCGATGTTGACGCCGATCTTATCTTCCAGATACGGGTTAATCTGTGCCAGCCATGCATCGTAGTTAGAAGGCATGCCAGAACCAACGGCCACCCATTTCAGGGTGACGACGTCCTTGGAGGGAGCAGCCGTAGGAGCAGCCGTAGAGGTGCTGCTGCCATCGGTGCCGGTGGAGGCAGAAGAGGAACTGCCGCCGCAGGCTGCCATGCTGAGGGCCATGGAACCGGCCATGCCCAGCGCAAGCACTTTGTTGAACTTTTTCATCTGTTTTTCTCCTTTGCTTGTGTAAAGTTGTGTATCTTCATTCCCCTTATAGGGGAACAGAACCAAATGTGGTGGGAAAATTGAATGGGTTTATTTGTTAGCATCGATGTTCTTATACAGTGTTTTTCTTTTTCAGAGTCTTTCTCTTAGCCCTTAACCGCACCAACCGTCAGACCGGAAATAAAGTACTTCTGGAAGAACGGATACGCGCACGCAATGGGAATGACGATAATGATTGCGATTGCCATACGAACGGATTCGGACGGCATCGAGTTACGGTACTGCTGCAGACTCAGACCTGCGCTGGGGTTATTGGCGATGTACTCCAGGTTCTTCATCATGTTGTTCAGCAGTGCCTGCAAGGATACCAGCTTGGAATCCGAAATATACAGGGCGGACTGGAACCAGTCATTCCAGTAGCCGAAGGTCAAAAACAGCGCAATTGTGGCAAAAACAGGCTTGGAGATGGGCACCACGATACGCCAGAAAATTTTCATCTGGGATGCGCCGTCAATCTTTGCCGACTCAATGATGGAATCCGGTACCGTTGTTCGGAAGAAGGTCTTGCAGATAATAACATTGAAGCTGCTCATCGCCAGCGGCAGAATCAGACACCAGATGGTGTTGTTCAAACGCAGCATATTGGCAACAACCACATAGTTTGCAACCATGCCGCCATTGAAAATCATCGGGATGAACACCATCCAAGTGAAGAAGCCTTTGAGTTTATAGTTCGGGCGGGAAAGCACATAGCCAATCATTGTGGTCAGCAGCACACCCAGCACCGTACCCATAACCGTGACCACCACGGAAATTATGAGTGAATTAAAAATCGTTCCGCGTTCATTCCAAAGGAACGTGTACGCCGCCGTGGAATATGTATCCGGGAAAAGCCTGTACCCGTACTTTGTGATAGAATCCGTGGAGGAAACGGAAATCATAAAGACGTAGAACACCGGAAACAGACAGACGAAGGAAAGCAGTACAAACAGAATGTTAAAGCAGGCATTCGTTGTCGGCTTAATCTGGTTTAAGCGGAACGCCGCACGAGCTTCCTCTTTTTCCAGCTTTTTTTCTTCGGCCTTTATCTTATGCTTTTCTGCCAGAGTCATTTGTGTGTTCTCCCTTCATCAAATAATCGCGCTTTCTTCATCAATCTTGGAAACGATGAAGTTGGCAACCAGAACGGTCGCGCAGCAGCATGCAGCCTGGAACAAACCTGCGGCAGCAGTTCTGCCGATTGTCACATTGCTCTGCAAAGCCTGGTAGACATAGGTGTCAAATGTGCTGGCAACGTTGTACAGTGAGTTGGGAACACCCTGCGTAACCTGATAGAACAAGCCGAAATCGGAATAGAAGATGTGGCCGACATTCAGAATGAACATCATAACGATGATGGGTTTCAGTGCCGGCAGTGTAATATATTTGGTCTGCTGCCACTTGGTCGCGCCGTCCAGCGTTGCCGCCTCGTACAGCGTACTGTCAATGCCGGTAATACTTGCAAGGTAGACAACCATATTATAGCCCATGGATTTCCAGACCTGCATGAAAGTCAAAATCAGCGGCCACCATTTTGGCTGAGAATACCACATGATTTTATCGCCGCCGAAAAACTGTATGATAGTGTTCATCAAGCCCTTGTCGGGGTTCAGGAAGGCGTAGACAAAGTAGCTGACAACAACCCACGAAAGGAAGTACGGGAAGAACATCATGGTCTGGTATGCTTTAGAAGCGATTCGGCTGTAAATCTGGTTAATCAGCACAGCCAATGTAACCGGAATTACAATGTTCAATACGATAAATAAGATGTTATATAACAGCGTATTGCGCAGCAGCATGGTAAAGGTGTTGCTGGTAAGAAAGAATTTGAAGTTATCAAATCCTGCCCAGTCACTGTGAAATAAGCTGTAAAGGAAACCCCTTCCCGGAGTGATCTTGAAATTCTTGAACGCAATAATCAGACCGAACATAGGCAGGTAGCAAAAGACCGCATACCAGATGGCTGCCGGAAGCCCCAGCAGTGTCAGCTCCGTGTCATCACTCGTCCAACGTTTGCGGCGTGGCTTCGTTGAAGTTGAAACTGCCGGCTTATCCTTTTTCATAGAATGTGCCCCTTTCTTTTGGCGAGCCAAGTGTTAACAGCCGCCAGCATTTCGTGCTAACTAAGCGTTAACTCCATAGTTAGCATTCGTTGCCATTTGTTAGTCAAATATTAACATTTACTTTTGTACCTGTCAATCGTCATTTTGCACAAATCGCGCACCGTTTCATTGTATTCGTGCATATCAACGGTTTTCGCATTGTTTTTTTGTGCAAGATAGCCAACATTTCCAACATCAAACATTAGCAAAAGTTAACTTTTCGCGTTGCTTTTCTCTTATGATTGTGCTATACTTTCTATAAACTCAAAAAGCGGAGGATTTCTTTCATGAGCAAACCAACCATGCAGGATATTGCTGATGCTCTTTCTGTTTCCAGAATCACCGTATGGAAAGCGCTAAGCAACCGTCCCGGCGTTTCGGATTCTATGCGTGCCCAAATCCATCAAAAAGCCACCGAGATGGGCTATTTCCACACTCCCTCTCAGGATACCACTGCGACCGTCTCTGCTCAACTGCCTCCCCACACACGCACCGTAGCGGTAGCCGTGTGCCGACCGGAGTCCTCTCTTTTCTGGATGCAGATTATCCATCAGATTGCCAAAGATCTTTCCGAGCATAATGTCAACCTCATGTACACATATCTTCCCACAAATTACAAAGCGGGCTATGTGTTGCCGGAGCCTTTGACAAACGGTACAGTAGATGGTGTCATTGTACTGAACACGTACTCTGCGCCCTTGCTGCGGCTGTTATCCTCTTTACCTATACCAAAGGTTTTTCTGGACACGGTTCCTTCTGTCCCCTATAACCAGTTACATGGGGATCTGCTCATTATTGAGGGTCGCGACCTTATCCGGCAGATTACAAGCAATCTGCTCCGTCATGGATGCCGAAAGCTCAGTTTCATAGGCGATGTAGAATATGCCCAGACAAACAAAGAACGCTACGAGGGATTTCTGGATGCGCTGCATGAGCATGGGATCATTCCAAACCCCAGTCTTTACCTTACCGGGTCATTGGGTCTTCGTACCCATTATGAGGAAATCAGTCACTTTCTGGACTTTTTGCCAACCATGCCGGACGGTATCGTCTGTGCCAGCGACTATATTGCTCATTTCATCCAGCGTTATCTTGAAGAAAAAGGGATAGACCCTGAAGGACGTATCGTACTGACGGGCTTTGACAACAACAGCGAATATTTGAACGTTGCCGACCGTATTACAACAGTCGATGTAAAGCCGAAAACCATCGGTTCTCGCTTGGCCGCCAAGATTCTTTTTGTGATAGAACACCCGAAAGCGGCGCCCGAAGTCAGTTACGTTTCTTCCGAAGTGCTTTACCGCGGCGTGCTGGCATCCGATCCAAAAGCTTCAAATCCTGACGAGTCTATTCTATAAAGCAATCAGCTACATGGTTTTTTCACCAAATAAATAGCAGGACATCCGCGGTTTTGAGGTGATCCCAAAAAGTCAGGGCCATATTTTGAAGTAAAAATTGTTCAAGCAGCCGAAAGGGCTTGTTGTCTGTGAATTGCAGGCGGCAAGCCCTTTAGCTTTGCCTTGATCCTGCGGTTGTTGTAGTAATCCAGATATTCAACGAGTTCCTGTTTGAAGTGCTCCATGGACTGAAATTTTTCCAGATATATAAGCAGATTGATATATGCCTACCGGCTGGCAGCTCTTGTCAGCCCCTGCATAGTCCGCAGAGAAGTATCCTGTGTAATATATAAAGTAATCTTCTTGTTTGTACAAAGTTTTTCCAACGGGTGCAGAAATAATGCCGCGCTTTCCATAATCTGTCCCCCCATGCAGAGCGTGTCCGGACAGAATGCTTCGATCTGCGGCTGCAATGCATCGCACAGCTGTTCACCAAAGCACCGGAAACAGGCTTTGGCCCGTTCGTCCCCGGCGGCGATGCGTTCAGCAAGCGCACGACCATCCAGCGGCACACCCAGCATCTCGCCGGACAGCTTTTCCAGCCCCCGCCGGGAAATATAGTCGTCTACGCAGCTGTCCCGAAACGGTGCATTATAAAAATATCCGTTTGGCGGCACACCGGGTGTACCTTCTTCAGCCAGAAATCCGTTCACCCCAAATGCACTGCCGCAGCCGGTTCCCACTGCTACAAACAGAGCTCGCCCGGCTTGCGTCGCCTGACCAAAGGTCATTTCCCCCAACGCAAAGGCCGCTGCATCATTGATAAATTGAATCCTTTGCTCCGGCAAGCCGCTGATTTCGGAGAATGCTCGGCGCAGATTGCAGCCGTACAGTGCATCGTATTTGTCCAGTCCTTGTAAAAGGCAGATGCCGTTTTTATAGTCAAACGGTCCCGGAAACGCAAGATCAATTTCAATGGGAACAGCATTTTCCGGGCAGATACTGCTAAAAATCCAACCAAAGTTTTCAAGCAACGTTTGCCTGTCCGCGCCGGCCATTGCCGGGAAATGGCGGACAGGTGCCAGAAAATTTCCTCTTTTATCCAGAGGCGCAGCCTTGATTTCCGTACCGCCCACATCCAGACACAGATACACTTCCTGCATTTTATCTCCCCCGGTTGATTTCAATATTAAAACTGCTCCGGCTTGCCGGATAATAGCTTTCGCTGTATTCCACCGCAATACCGTTCTGGCTATAGCCGGTCGAGACAATATAGACTGTCGGTTCAAAAGGCGACAGTTTAAGCTCTGCCGCGACCTCTGCCGGGGGCATACGCACATCCAGTCGCTGAGAGGTTCGCATGACGGTCAGCCCGCGACTGTCCAGCATTTCGTAAAAGGATGCATCCGTAAAGTTTTGTTCTTCCATTTCCGGGAAAAGGCGTACCGGCACATACACCGTTGTATACACAATGGGGCAACCGTTATACATACCTTCCAGCCAGCGCAGCCGAACCATCCGGGTCACGCGTTCCCCCTCGGCAAGACCCAGTGCTTTGGCGGCAAGCTTGCCCGGTTTTTCTTTTTGCAGTGCCAGCACGCTGGTGTGCAGGTGGTTGTGCCGTTCCCGGCTTTCTTCCTGATAGCCGATCAAGAACCGCGTGGATTCGTGCTGTATTTTTGGTTCTGTCACATAGGTGCCGCTTCCCTTGACCCTTGTCAGGCGTCCTTCCTGTTCAAGCAGGTTCAGCGCCTGACGAACCGTGGGGCGGCTTACCCCCATAGAAACAGACAGCTCGTTTTCTGTGGGAATGCGGGTGTTCGGCGGGTATTCCCCGTTCTGTATCCGATCCCTCAACTGCTGTACAATCTGAAGATATCGCGGCTGCGGCATACTATATCCAACCTCCCTGCTGATGTGCCGTGTCCGGTGTTCTCCGCGCGAAAATGTTGTCACAGCGCAGATTTATGCCACACAGCATTTCTGAATCAAGTATACCATGCAGGCGTCAATTTGTAAAGATGTAATTACTAATATTATTTTTCATACAAAATGTATTGACATTTGCCCCGCTTCCGTGTATGTTGATTATAGCAACCAAAATATCCGAAAGCAGGTGTCTTTTATGCCGAATCCCTCTACTTACCCTTACCGGCGCTTCCCCACCATACAGGTCGGCGCCGCCGACCATGCTGCACGGGGAACCGATGCCGTAAAACAGGAACTGCACGCCCTGTGTGCAGGCAGCAGCAAAACCGTTGTGACGGTTGAATGCTACCCCGGTACCGATCAAGCGGAGATCCTTGCACTGTTCCCGCATGCCGAGCTTGTCATCCATGCAGATGATCTGGCAATCCTGCCCGCTGAGCTGGATGCAAAAATCGAACACGAACTGACGGACGACCCTGTGTTCGGCATCATGACCACCTGGCAGATGAAAGATTTTTACCCGGAAGAGGCACTGTGTGCTGCTCGCAATAAAATTGACGCTGTAACGGCTGGTCTGGTACTTATTTACGGTGCCGGCGCCTCTCTTGTGGAACGTGCAGACATCACCATCTATGCGGACATTACGCGGTGGGAAATTCAGCTCCGTTTCCGCAAAGGGCAGGACAACTGGCATACAGCCATGCATGACCTGCCGCAGCGCGCAAAATATAAGCGCGGCTATTTTGCCGAATGGCGCTGGGGCGACCGGATCAAGGACAAACTGCTGCCGGTTTTTGACTATTATCTCGATACCACATCAGCCGGCAACCCTGCCATTGTGCCGGGTACCGCTTACCGTGATGCACTATCCAAAGCTGCGGCGCAGCCGTTCCGCATGGTGCCTTACTTTGACCCGGGCGTTTGGGGCGGCGACTGGATGAAAACGCATTTTGACCTGCCCGAAAACGGCAGCAACTATGCTTGGAGCTTTGACGGCGTTCCGGAGGAAAACAGCCTGCTGCTGGATTTCGGTTCCTGTGTTGTGGAAACGCCGGCGCTCAACCTTGTCTATGCGCACCCGCGTGAGCTTCTGGGTGACCGTGTTCATGCACGCTTCGGCAAGGAATTTCCCATTCGTTTTGATATGCTGGACACCATGCACGGGCAGAACCTTTCGCTTCAGGTTCACCCCCTGACCGAATACATCCAGAGCCATTTCCATATGCACTATACACAGGATGAGAGCTACTATCTTCTGGATGCTGCCGGCGAAGCCCCTTGCGTCTATCTGGGCATTAAAACCGGTACAAAGCCGGAAGAAATGATCGACGCCCTGCAGACGGCCCAGAACGGCGGCAAGCCTTTCCCGGCAGAAAAATTTGTCAATAAGATTCCCGTCAAGAAGCATGACCATGTGCTGATTCCGGCCGGCACTGTGCATTGTTCCGGTGCAGATACCATGGTGCTGGAAATCAGCGCTACACCCTATATTTTCACATTCAAGCTGTGGGACTGGGGTCGTGTTGACCTTGACGGCAAACCGCGCCCCATCCACCTTGAACATGGTGCAGCCAACATCCAATGGTACCGTAATACCGAATGGGTTCACAGAAACCTTGTCAACGCAGTGGCAGAAGTTTATACCGGCGAAAACGGAACGGTTGTGCGCACCGGTCTGCATGAACGGGAGTTTCTGGACACATTCCGCTTTACAACATCTTCTGCCCTGCCGGTACATCGCAACGGCAGTGTGCATATGCTGAACCTGGTTGATGGTACGCGGGCGGTTCTGCGCAGCAAAAGCGATGCGTTCCCGCCGCTGGAGCTGCACTATGCAGAAACCTGTATTGTTCCCCAAGCGGCTGGTGATTACGAAATTTACAGCCCGGACGGCAGCGAGGTCAAGGTCATTCTTGCCTGTGTTCGCAACTGAGTTATCCTATATGCTGCTGGCTGCCAATCAGGACAGCGGCTGCATCACCTGCTTCCGCAGGGATGAAAAGACGGGACGTCTGGAACCGGAAAAAGCGGGAATCTCCTGCCCTGTACCGGTATGCATTGTGGCACATCCGGTGTAGAATCGCCGACATTTTATCAATCTCAAAAGTCTGTGGCTTTCCCCCGAAAACCGCAAATCAAATATTAGGAGGTATTTTATCATGGCACATTCCATCAAGACGGTCTATGTTGTCCACCATTCCCACACGGACATAGGCTACACAGATCTGCAGGAACGCGTTATTGCAATTCAGGTCAACTATATCAAAACCGTGCTGTCCATGATGCGTCAGCCGGAATATGCTGACTTCCGCTGGAACTGCGAAACGCTGTACTGCGTAGAGGAGTTCTGGAAACAGGCCAGCGAGGAGGATCGCGCCGACTTTGCCCGTTTTGTCAAGGAAGGCAAAATCGGTATTTCGGCCAACTATCTGAACTTCAACGATCTTGTCAATGCGGATGTATTCGGCAAGCGTCTGGCCAAATGGCAGGACAAGCTGCAACCGTTTGGCACAAAAATTCACACAGCCATGGCAGCCGATGTCAATGGATTCTCCATGGGCTACCGTGACGCCATGATTGAAAACGGTGTGGAGTTCTTCTTCACGAATGTTCACTGCCACCACGGTATGTATCCGCTGTACCAGAACCAGAATGCTTTCTTCTGGGAAAACGCTTCCGGACAGCGGCTGCTGGTCTGGAACGGCGAACATTATAATCTGGGCAATGTGCTGGGGCTTCAGCCCAACCACGCTGTCAACTGGATGATGCGCAACCGTCTGGGTGAAGATGCCGACGCCGGCACTTTCTTCTCGGATCAGCTGCATACAAATCTTGACAAGTATCTGACCGAATGTGAAACCGAGGGTTATCCATACGATTTCATTGTAACCGCAGTGTCCGGTGTTTTCAGCGATAATGCGCCGCCGTCTGCCGAGATTATGGAAACCATCCGTGCTTACAACGAAAAGTACGGTCAGGAAGTACGCGTTGAGATGGTTTCTCTGCAGGAGTTGTACGCTGCCATCGCACCGAAACTTACGGATGCACCTGTTTACCGCGGTGACTGGACGGACTGGTGGGCCAATGGTGTCGGCAGTACCCCCTATGCGGTCAAGCACTACAAGGATGCCGACCACCGTTGGCAGCTTGCAAACCGTCTGGACCCGGATGCAGAAACACACTATCCGGCGCTGGCAGAAGCCGTGCAGGACAACTTGATGCTGTATGCAGAGCATACATGGGGACATTCTTCTACTATTACCAACCCATATGACACGATGGTTCTGAACCTGGATATGCGTAAGAACAGCTACGCATCCAAGGCGCATGAAGCCGCCTCCCTTATGCTTTGCTCCATTGCCGAGAAGAAAGGCGATATGCTGCGCTACTACAACACCACCGGTACTGTGCGTGCGGTAGGCGTCAGCTACACGAGCCAACCCCAGCTGATCGAGTTTTATATTGAAACCCTTGCACTTGAAGATGTTGAGGTGCGTGATTTGGCAGGAAACCTGTACACCTGCCAGGTATCCCCTCACCCGCGCGGACGCAAAATCAGCTTTATTGATACGCTGTCTTACGGCGAAGAAAAAGAATACACCTACGCTGCCCGTCACAAAGCTCCGGAAACGCTGAATACACGTCACTGCTATATGGGCGCTGAAGAAGTACGGGATATTGTGAATGACTACGACCCGGTGACGTACCGCCTGCCGTATGAAGTGGAAAACAAATTCTTCCGCATCTGCTATAAGCCGGGCGATGGCATCACTTCGTTTGTGGATAAGCGCACCGGAACCGAAATGGCCGGTACTGCCATTCCATTCTTCACGCCGGTGTACCAGCGCACGCCGCTGCACCAGGAGGTACCATTCTCTTCTTACGAAGAGCGCCGTGCACTGGGTCGCAATATTCGCGGCAAACACGCAGAAACGCACATCGGAAAACTGATGGAAATCACCTGCATGGAACATGGTCCTGTGTTCACCCAGTTGCGTCTGCATTACAGCCTTGCCGGTACAGTAAAAGCTGATGTTCTGCTGAAGCTGTATGAAGCCATTCCCCGTATTGACTTTACCCTGGAACTTGGCAAGACAATTTCGGACGAAGTGGAGAGTGTTTTCCTGTCGCTTGATCTGAACCGTCTCGGCAACGAAACCGTGCTTCGCAAGGGTGCGCGTGAGGCTTTCCGCCCCGGCATTGACCAGCTGCCCGGCACCTGCATGGAATTCTATATGTCGGATGACGGCGCGGCACGCCTTTCCCCCGAAGGCAGCGTGTTGATTGCAGCCAGAGATGTTCCCATGTTCTATACCGGCGAGATGCAGCATCACCCCATCCGCCTGTGCGACGGCGCAGCAGAAAACAATGCCCGCCCGTTGTATTCTTGGGTTATGAACAACAACTGGGAAACAAACTTCAAGATGGATTTGTCCGGATTCTGCCAGTATGACTATTCGCTCTGGCTGACCGATATTTCCGACCCCGAACAGGCCATGGACGAGCTGCATGAACAACTGTTTGATCCCTATGTCCTGATCGTGCGCTGAGCAGACCGTGACCGGCTGCAAATTGTAAATCTGTTCTCAATATTGCATCCCGAAATAACTCATTGCGTCCTTCCTAATTTTATTTATGTGTATCTCGAAATGCAAATGTGAGCCTGTTGCCCTTCCTGTATGCCCGACATAGCCAATGACCTGCCCGGCCTGCACCTGCTGACCGGTAGTTACACAGATGGACGAACAGTGTGCATACAAAGTTTCCAGCCCTCCGCCGTGATCGATTTGGATGTAATAGCCGTAGCTGCCGCCCCAGCTGTCAAGGCCATTGGCAACAGTGACCACGCCATCTGCGGCGGCGAGAATCGGCGTACCCTCGGCACAGGCAATGTCGGTGCCGGTGTGGGAGCTTACCTCGCCGGTGATGGGGTCCACGCGGTGACCAAATTGAGAAGTAATCGTACCCGCGACAGGCAGCGGCCATTGCAGGGTGCCTGTCGGGATGCGGGTGCTGTCCGGGTTCATAAGTTCTCCACCGCCCTGTGCAAAACCGCCGAGCAATTCTGCCCACAGTTCCTCATACTGTGGGT